>OFEY01000174.1_pt1 | contig 66699 bp, 62 predicted proteins | sample 1521251 | NCBI WGS metagenome assembly OFEY01 (sample SAMEA3504100, study PRJEB24116) | mouse gut metagenome | biome: mouse gut; feature: mouse-associated habitat; material: faeces | place: Denmark | collected 2011
CGCCCTGCCCTTCGCCCCGTTTGGAGATTCGGAGCAGCTGGTAGTGGGGGACCCGGTCTACGCCATCGGCGCGCCCCGGCGGCTCCGGGGAACCCCTCAAGAATGGGGACGAGATCACGGATACCGAATCGGCTGTGGATATTGAATCGCTCATCAGCAAATATGTTTTCGGGAAGGTGTAATCATGAAACGTTCACTGCGTGCTTTGTTCGTGGCGTTGTGCGGCGTCTTTCTTCTGGCGGGCACGGTCTGCGCCGCCGAGAGCCCTATGGCGACCTTGCAGGTCAAGGTGGATCAGATTCTCGACGTTTTGAAGCAGCCCGCCTACAAGGACCCCATCAAACGGGTGCCGCTGCGGGCCCAGATCGAGAAATATGTCCATGAAATCTTTGATTTCGGCGAGTTTTCCGCGCGCACGGTGGGGCGGAACTGGCCCACGTTCAGCGAGGCCCAGAAGCAGCGCTTTGACACTGCCTTCGCCAACCTCCTGCTCATCACCTATCTGGACAAGGTACAGGGGTATAACGGCGAAAAAATTGCCTATACGGGGGAAGTGATGTCCTCCAAGGGGGACCGTGCCGAGATTCAGACGGTCGTGACCCTCTCCGACGGCAAGGCCGTGCCCGTGGCCTACCGCATGATGCTGAAAAACGGGCGCTGGGTGGTCTACGACGTCCTCATCGAGAACGTCAGCCTGATCAAGAATTACCGTTCGCAGTTTCAGGACGTGCTGAGCCGGGGAACGCCCGAGCAGCTTATTGATAAAGTGGAAGCGCGGGCCAGAGAGCTGCAGGCTCAATCCGCCGTCAACTAGCGGGATATTCCACCATGAGTTTCTATAGTGTATTCAGGCGCAAGGCCCTCTTGATCCTTCTTGTGGCGTTCGCGCTTTCCTGCGCGGGATGCGCGTCGAGGCAGGGGGAAGGCACGGCTCCGCTGACGGTCGCATCCTCGGCGGAAGGCGCTCCTTTGCCCACGCAGACCGTTTCCGACGACGCCTTTGAGGATTACGACGACGATGACGTGTCGGATATTTCTGATCCGCTGGAAGGCTGGAACCGCTTCTGGTTCAAGTTCAACGACGTGATGCTGCTGCACGTGATCAAGCCGATATACACGGGCTATACAACCGTGACTCCGCAACCCGTGCGCACGGGCATCAGCAACGCCTTCCATAACCTTCAAACCCCGGTCCGTCTGGTCAACTGCGTGCTGCAAGGGCGCTTTGGCGAGGCATGGGTCGAGTTCGGGCGTTTCATTGTCAACACCACCGCCGGTTTCGGCGGCGTGTTCGACGTGGCCAAACAGAGCAAGCCCCTTATCCCCGTGGACAACCGCGACGCCGATTTCGGGCAGACCCTCGGCGTATGGGGAGTTGGCGAAGGCATCTATCTGGTCTGGCCCATTGCCGGTCCGAGCACCGTGCGCGATACGGTCGGCATGGTCGGGGACTGGGCTGCGTCGCCTCTCTTCTGGACGTCGGACCCCGTCGGCCCCCTGCAGCTTGAGATCGCGGTGGCCGCGAGTCTTGGCTTCCGCTTCAACGATATCGGGCCGGTCATCGATACCTACGAGGCGCTCACCAAGAGTGCCGTGGAACCCTACATTGCGGCCCGCGATGCCTATATCAAGTATCGCCGCGCCGGAGTGGAGAAATACCGCTTCAAGTGGTAACGTTTCGGAAAAATCATCCATGAAAAAGGCCCCATCAGGGTCCTTTTTCATGGATTGAGGAAAAGAGACGGAGAGGGGGTTAGCGCAACGTTTTGATCGGGGTGAGGGCATAGGGGAAGGACATGAAGACGTTCTGGGCTATCAGCCGCCAGCGGTAGGCGGCCGCCTTCATTTCGGGGCAGTAGGTGAAGCGGAAGCGCGTCCCCTTGTCGCCGGGGATGACTTCTTGCGGCGTCAGTTCCGCGGTTTCCCGCGGGGTGAACGGGCAACCTTCGCAGGTGTCCTGCGGCGTCTGAAGTTCCGCAGGCAGGGCGGAGTCGGGCGAGGGGGCCAATGGCTCGAGTTCGATGGCGAAAAGGTCCACGTTGCGCGCCGCGCCGCTCATCAGGGCGGAAATGGCCAGACAGCCGTTGGCTGTGAAGGCGGCGTCCGCGCTTTTCCATGCGAACATGTTCTTGGCGTCCTGAGGGACGGGGTCCCCCTTCTTGCCGCAGCCGGGCAGACTCAAGGCAAGACAGCACAAGGCGGGAATCATCCAGCGAAGTTTTTTCATGGTTTGGGAGCTCCCCATAAAAGTTTCCATTCGGTCAGTCGTTTCAGGGCCTCAAGGGGCGTCATCGCATCGGGGTTCGTGTCCCGCAGCGCCACCACCAGCGGATGCTCGGGTTCGGGGACGGAAACTTCCTCAACTTTTTTGGGTGGTTTCGCTTCGGGAAGCGAAATGCCCGGCAAAAGGTTGGGCAGCACCTGACGCGCGGGCGACGCTTCCTTGTTCTGCTCCAGTTGCGCGAGGATTTCCCGCGCCCGCTGGACCACGGGCTGCGGTACGCCCGCCAGCCGGGCCACTTCGATGCCGTAGCTGCGATCCGAAGGGCCGGGGATGAGCCGCCGCAAAAAGACGATTTCACCGTTCCATTCCCGGATGGCGATATTCATGGTGTGCACGCCCGGGACCTTGCCTTCCAGTGCCGTCAGTTCATGGTAATGCGTGGCGAAAAGCGTGCGGATGCTTCCCCCGGCGCGGCGGGCCAATTCTTCAGCCACGGACCATGCCAGCGCCAGCCCGTCGAAGGTGCTGGTCCCCCGGCCGATTTCGTCGAGGATGACAAGGCTGCGCTTGGTGGCCTGTCGCAGGATGCGCGCCGTCTCCATCATTTCCACCATAAAGGTGCTTTGCCCCTGCGCCAGATTGTCCGAGGCCCCCACGCGGGAGAAAATTCGGTCGCAAAGGCCGAGCTTCGCCTCGCGGGCGGGCACGAAGGAGCCCATTTGCGCGAGGAGGCAGATGAGCGCCGTCTGGCGGAGGACGGTGGACTTGCCCGCCATGTTGGGCCCGGTGATGAGGAGGAGCCGCCGCTCAGCGTCCATGTGCAGATCGTTGGGCACAAAGGAGGCTTCGCCGATGATGGCTTCCACAACCGGATGGCGGCCTTCGCGGATGGTCATCTCCTGCCCGGCATGAAGCTCGGGGCGCGCCCAGTTGTGGCGGAGGGCGGTTTCCGCCAGCGACTGCCAGTAGTCGAGCTGCGCCAGCACGTCCGCCATGAAGAGGATGCGCGGCCTTGCTTCGGCCAGAACGCCCCGCAGGTGCTGAAAGAGCTTGTACTCCAAAGATTTGCGCTTGTCCGCCGCTGAGAGCAGTTTTTCTTCCAGTTCCTTGAGGCGGACCGTGGTGAAACGTTCGGCATTGGCCAACGTCTGCCGACGGATGAAATGTTCCGGCGGCGTGGCGCCGACGGCCTTGGAAATTTCGAAATAATACCCGAAAACCCGATTGTAGCCGAGCTTGAGCTTGCTGATGCCCGAGGCTTTCTGTTCCTCGTCGAGGAGAGCCTTGACCCTGTTCTCGCCATGCTCCACAAGATCGAGAAGCTCGTCGAGTTCCGCGTTGTAGCCGGGTTTGAAGAGGCCGCCCTCGGTGATGAACTGCGGCGGATCATCGGCCAGCGCCTTTTCCAGCGTGGCGGCGTGATCGGAAAGATTATCCCAGCCTTCGAGGACGGCGCGCAGTGCCCGCGGCTGTTCATCCTCGGAAGCGAGCGCGGCCCGCACGGGAGGGAGGGACGCAAGGCTTTGGCGCAGGGAGAGCATGTCCCGTGGCGACGTGCGGTTGAGGGCTATGCGCGTGGACAGGCGTTCCAGATCATAGACCCCGGAAAGCGATTCCCGAAGGCGCTTGCGGTTTTCCGGGTGCTTCATGAGCCATTCCACGGCGTCCTGTGTCTCGCGGATGGGGCCCAGTTCGCGCCACGGGTTGCGGAGGCGCTCCTCAAGCAGGCGGCCCCCCATGGGGGTCTGTGTGGAATCAATGACATGGCGTAGCGTCCCTACCCCCTTGCGGCCGTCCAGACGCCGGAAGAGTTCGAGGTTGCGCTCGGTCACGTCGTCAATGAGCAGGTGCTGCCCGAGATCAAGGGGCTCGAACGGCGCAAGATGTTTGGTATCCTGCATTTGCGTCTGTTCGAGATAGGCCAGCGCCGCGCCGCAGGCCTGTACGAGTTCCTTGCGGTCTTCAAGCCCGAGGGCGGCGAGGTCCGCCACCGACTGGGCGGCAAGGACCCGTTCGGCCGCCCGCTTGTACTCGAAGTGGCTGCGCAGGGGCACCCGGACGGGCTGGATGTCGGTCAGGCCAAGGGAGGGGGGCACTTCCGCGTCCTCCGGAAGCAGCAGTTCACGGGGCGCGATTTTCTGGGCCCATTGCCACAGTTCCTGTTGCTTTTTGACGTGCAGCCCCGACCAGTAGCCGGTGGATACGTCCACCCACGCGAAGCCCCCCCGGTCCGTTTCCGCGTTCCAGAACAGCGCGCCAAGATAGGTGTGGCCCTTGGGCTCAAGGCTGACGTCGTCAATGGCTGTGCCGGGAGTGTAGACCCGGGTCACGGCGCGGTCCACCAGCCCCTTGGCGGCGCGGGGGTCCTCCACCTGATCGCAGAAGGCGATTTTATAGCCTTTGTTCAGAAGCTGGCTGACGTACCCTTCCGCGGCGTGCCACGGGACCCCGCACATGGGGATGGGCGATTCCGCGTTGGGGTTGCGCGACGTGAGCGCGATTTGCAGCTCACGGGCCGCAACTTCGGCATCCTCAAAAAAAAGTTCATAAAAATCGCCCATGCGGTAAAAGAGCAGGGCATCAGGATAGCCCTCCTTGATGCGGAGGTACTGTTCAAACATGGGAGTGAGGCGGGGAGATGATTCGCTCATGAATAGTGCAACAAAGCCCACGCACATCTCATGAAGGAGCCGTGCGTGGGCATGAGGAGTGGTTGAAGGTTAGGCGTTGGCGGCGTCGGAAACAGCCTTCTTCGCGTTTTCCACATCTTCGGCGAGCTGGGCTGCCCTGGTTTCGGAGGCTTCAAGCTTCTTCTGGACGGCATCGGTGTTCTTGGCGGCCTTGGCGAGTTCCTTTTCAAGGCTGCGGACGCGCATGTTGGCTACGGTCAGCTTGGCCGACAGGGAAACGCGGTCCCACATGAGCATGGCGAGAATGCACAGCGCCCCGAGCACGAAACAGATGATGAGCAACGTATAGAAGGGCAGAGGAGCGGACTCAAGCGCCGGCATGAAAAGGAGGTCCAGCTTCAGGGGCACGGCCTGCGAAAAGGCGGCCTGGTTCTGGACGAAGAACATCATGACCAGGAAGAAAAGGATGACCAGCAACAGCACTTTGATGTAACGCATAGACCTCTCCTCATGCGGGTTTACCCGGATGCAGCCGGGCGAAAAGGGGTTTGAGTTTGCTATAGGTTGAGGCCAGATGATCGGGTATGACCCGCGTTTCACTCATCACGGCCATGAAGGAAGAATCGCCGTTCCAGCGGGGAACGAGATGGAAATGCAGGTGATCACGGATGCCCGCCCCGGCAGCTTCGCCGAGGTTAAGGCCCACGTTGATGCCCTGCGGCTTGAAAAATTCCCGGAGGATGGAGGTGCACTCTTTGAGCAGGTCCATGATTTCGGTGGATTCCTCTTCGGTAAGAAGGGGAAGGTCCATCACGTGGCGCAGGGGGGCCACCATGATATGCCCGTTGTTGTAGGGGAATTTGTTCATGATGACGAACGCCGTCCTGCCTCTGTAGAGGACAAGCCGTTCCTCGTCGTGCGTACGGTCATCGGGCGGAAGGCAAAGGACGCACGAATCGGGTTTCGGCCCCAAGATATAGTCCATGCGCCACGGCGCCCACAGAGGATGTCCCATAAGACAGCTTCCTTATTCGGGTGAGAAACGTTTTTCTTCTTCTACACGCCAAGGCCGCACACGGCAAGCCCTCGGCGGCAACGGCCTCAGTTCTGCCCGGCGTTTGTTCCGCCGCGTGTACGCGGCGTGGCGGCATCGTCCGGGCCGTCGTAGCCCTTTTCAATGAGCGTGCGGGCCAATTCCAGCTGGCTTTCGCGGGTGGGCGCTTCGTCATCAAGCTTGGCGGCGAGCAGACGGCGCATGATTTTCCCGAAGCGCGGCCCGGGCTCAAGGCCCAGATTGTGCAGATCGTCGCCCGAAATATCGACTTTGATCTGCTTCCATTTATAAATGTACTGGGACACGCTGCTGCTGATTTCCTCGTGGGGGGCGCGGGCCATAAGATAGAGCGCGCCTTCAAGCGGCAGGGGCCCCAGCAGCTCGCAAAGGCGGCTGACCGAATGCTCCGTCCCTTTTTTCTGCATGTCGCGGTGCCAGTTGGTCAGTTCCATGAGGGACACGCGGACGCTTTCGCGCAGGCTCAGGATCGTTTCGCGTGCCGTGGGGTTGAGGCCGAGCCTGTGGAGGATGTCGGCGGTTTCCAGTGCGGGCACGGCGCTGCACAGGGCCATGAGGTAGAGGGTGCCGAGGTCGGGCGTTTCCTTGAAATAGAGCAGGCGGTACCAGTCGATGACCTCGCGCAGGGAGTCGAGCAGCTCGTCCTTGTCGGGATTCAACGTCAGGCTGGGGTGAATGGCGCTCAGCACGCCAAGCTCATTGAGGCGGCGCAGGCAGGTTTCGGGTTCGTCCTCGCGGAAGATGAGATTGAGTTCGTGCAGGATGCGCGCGCCCGACAGCTTTTCCACCAGGTTCAGGGAAAGGGCGTTTTTGATGAGTTTTTCCCCCTGCATGCTGATGTGGAAACCGTAACGCTGCTCGAAGCGCACGGCCCTGATGATGCGCGTGGGGTCTTCCACGAAGCTCAGGGAATGGATGATGCGGATGGTTTTACGCTGGATGTCGCCTTGTCCGCCGAAGAAGTCCACGAGGCTCCCGAATTGCGCCTTGTTGAGTCGCAGGGCCATGGCGTTGATGGTGAAGTCGCGGCGGAAGAGGTCCATCTTGATGGATGAAAGCTCCACGGTGGGCAGGGCGGCGGGGTACTTGTAGTATTCCAGCCGGGCCGTGGCCACGTCCACCCGTTGCTCGTCGCCGTTTTCGTCGGTGTAGATGACGAGCGCGGTCATGAAGGTGCGGTGCTCGCGTACGCGGCCCCCCAGTTCCTGCGCGAGCGCGCGGGCGAAGGCGATGCCGTCGCCCTCCACGACAAGGTCCACGTCGTCGAATTCAATGGCGGGGCGGCTGAGCATGATGTCGCGCACGAAGCCGCCCACGGCGTAGACGCTGACATGGAGTCTGTCCCCGAGTTCCCCGGCCTTGCGCAGCATATGCAGCATGGGTTGCGGCAACCGCGTGGACAGGAGCTTGGCGAGGTTGCGTTCGCGCGCGCTGGCGTTGGCCGGAATGGGCACGCCGGAAGGGTCTTCCACAAACATGTTGATGAGGTCGGTGCGGGTGACTACGCCGATGACCTCGTTGTTCTCCACCACCGGGACGAGCCGCTGGTGCGCGCCCACGATGATTTTCATGAGGCGTTGCAGGGGAGCGTCCGGCGGCACGGTCAGGATGGTGCGCTGCATGTATTCGGAGACGGGCATGTCCCCAAGCTCGTGGGCGATGGCCCGGGCCGCGATCTGGCACTCCATATAGCCGATGCAGTGGCGCGTCCCCGTGCGGAAGACGGGCGCGGCCTTGAGCCCGTAGCGGTTCATGATGGTTTCCGCTTCCCGGATGGTCTGGCGGTCCTCGATGCCCACGGCGGGGGCGGACATGAGGTCGCGCGCCTGCTTGTTCGGGTTGACCTGCATGTAGAGCTGCTGGAAGATGGCGTCCTTCAGTTCGGGAATGGGCACGTTCTTGACGGCGGCGGAAGCGGCGAAGCGGTGCCCCCCTCCGCCGAGGCTCTTGCAGATTTGCCCCACGTCCACGGCGTCCACCCGGCTGCGGGCCACGACCTGCACCTTTTCCTCCATGTTGGCGAGGGCGAAAAGCACGTTGCAGGATTCCATCTCCATGAATTTCTGGGCGAGGTAGGCGAAATCCCCCATAAAGCTGTCGAGGGTCGCTTCGGCGAGCACCACGGTATAGGGGCCGACCTCATGGACCGACGCCGAATCAAGCAGTTCGTTGAGCACCTTGATGTGCACGCTGGTCATGCCCGTATGGACGAGATCGGCGATGAAGGTCAGGTCCATGCCGTAGCCGCGCAGCCACGCGGCCGCGAGGAAATCCTCGGGCCGGGTGGAGGTATAGGTAAAGGCCCCGGTGTCGCCGTAAATGCCGAGCCCGAGGACGGTCGCCTCCTGACAGGTAGGGACGACGCCCCTTTCGCGCAGCGCCTGACAGATGAGGGTGCAGGTGGAGCCGGTCGTCCCGATGCGGGCCACGTCCGCCCGGATGACCTTGCCCTTTTCGTCCGGCTGCGGGGTGGGGTGATGATCCCAGACCTGCACTTCGACGCCGGGCAGATCGAGAAAATCGTGCACCTGCGGCACGCGGGAACGTATCTGCGTGTCCACGACCACGACGCGCCTGATCGTCGCGGGATCGATTTCCTTGGGGTTCTTGAAGGGATAGAGATAGGAAGCTGTTTCGTTGAAAAACTCGTTGAGGGGCTTTTCCATGCTGCCCGGGAAAACCATGACGCTGTCCGGATAGAGCATGGTCATGCCGATCATCGAGGAGAGGGCGTCCCAGTCGGCGTTGCTGTGGCAGGTGATGACGGTGGGGGCGGGGACCAGAGCTGGCTTCATGAAGGTTCCTTGAAATGGTTATGCCGGATCGGCGGCGGACGTTGCGGACGCTCCGTCCTCAGGGGCGTCGGGACGCTGCGAGCGGGGATGATATTTGCGGTGTATCTGGAGCAGGCGCTCCGACTGGACATGCGTATAGAGTTCGGTGGCGTTCATGTCCGCATGGCCGAGGAGTATCTGGACGGATCGCAGGTCCGCCCCCCCCTCCAGGAGATGGGTGGCGAAGGAATGGCGGAAGGTGTGCGGGGAAATGGCCTTGCGGATGCCCGCCTCCAGTGCGTAGCGTTTGACGAGTTTCCACACGCCCTGCCGCGAGAGCCCGGTGCCGGAACGGTTGAGGAAGACCTTGTCCTCCACGGGCGTGAACAGGGGGCGCACATCGCGCAGGTAGTCGGCCATGCGCATGACGGCGGCGTCATGCAGTGGCACCAGCCGCTCTTTGCTGCCCTTGCCGAAAATTTTTACCACGCCCCGCTGGAGATCGAGATCGAGGGGCTGCAATTCGATGAGTTCGGAAACGCGCATCCCCGCCGCGTAGAGGAGTTCGAGCATGGCGCGATCCCGCAGGCCCAGCTTGCCCGTGGGATCAGGGGCGTTGAGCAGGCGGAGGATTTCATCCTGCGTCAGCACTTCGGGCAGAAGGGCCGGGAGTTTGGGCGTGTCCACGAGTTCGGCGGGGTTGGCGGGCAGATCGCCGCGATCCACGCACCACGCCAGAAAATTACGCAGGGAGGAGATGCGGCGCGCCAGCGTGCGGGTGGCGTCCCCGCGCTGACGGAGCCACGCCACGAAAAGCGCCACATCCTCGTCGCGCAGGCGCGAAAGCGGCGTCTCCAGCTCTTCCAGAAAGTCCCGCAGCGCGTCGAGGTCCTGCCTGTAGGCGGCCACGGTATTGCGCGACAGGCCCCGTTCGGCTATGAGTCCGTCAAGCCAGCGGGACGCCAGTTTCGCTGGGAAAAGGACGGACGGGCTGCGGCGCTCTGCGGCGTCCCGCCCGTGTTCGGACTCGATTCGCTTGGTGGTGTTCATGCTCCCAGACTACACCAGACCATGCGGGATCGCAAACGGCTTACCTGTTCGGAGCGGAGTGATGAGCGAAAGGCATACAGCCTACGTGTGCATGGGGTCCAACATGGGCGATTCAGAAGGCCATCTGGCGCAGGCCCGGGAAAAACTGGCGTCTTTGCCCGGGTGGTGCGTGGAGGCGGCGTCTCCCGTCTATCTGACCGAACCGCAAAACGTCCGCGAGCAGCCGTGGTTCGCCAATCAGGTGCTCAAGATAACCTGCCCCGGCCACATGACAGCCCCGGCTTTTTTGGATATGCTCCTTGATGTGGAAAAGAGGCTCGGGCGCGTCAGAGACCAGGCCACGGCGTCCGATCCCGCCGTGCGCTTCGGCCCGCGCCCCATCGATCTGGATTTGCTGCTGTTCGACGAGGAACGCTGGGACACGCCGCATCTTGCCTTGCCGCATCCCCGTATGCTGGAACGGGCCTTCGTGCTGGTTCCGCTGCGGGATATCGAACCTGATCTGATCCTCTCCGACGGGCGGACCCCCGGGGAGGTGTTGCGTTTCCTCGCTCATGCCGTGGAAGGGAAGCGCATCCGCCAGTAACGGCAATGCCGGAGATATGTCATGTGGAAATGGTTGATCCTTGTTCTTGCCGCGTACGCGCTGTATCGCATGTTTATGAACGACCGCAAGAAAAAGGGCGAGGACAGCAAGAAGGAAAAGGAACATCTCGTCGCCACCGGGGATATGGTCAAGGACCCGGTCTGCGGCGCGTATATTGACGCCGACAGCACCATCACCGTGCGCGATGGGCAAACCGTCCATCGTTTTTGCAGCTACGATTGCCGGGACGAGTTCCTGCGCCGTGTCGGGAAACTGCCGGAGAAAACCGACGGAAACGACGCCTAGCGTCTTCCCTTGGAGACAACAAGCCGGAGGGCCTCCCCCCCGGCTTTTTTGTATGCATTGGAGATTATGGCAAGGCCGCCTTGGAAGCGGGGCATTCCTGCGCCGTGATCAGATGATGCGGGCAGGCGCGCGTGCGGCTAGCCTTTGTCGAAAAGCAACGTTTCCACGGTCGTGCCCGCCTCCAGCCCTTCCAGCCGGGCGGGGATGCGGATGACGCCCTCGGCGTCGAGGAGCGTGCGCAAGAGCCCGGAAAGGCCGGGCACGGGCACGGCGCGGGGAAGCTCGCCCGGGTTCTCCGGGATGTCCAGCCGCACCCTGACGTAATCCTCGCGGCCTTGCCGTGAGGCGATGTTGCGTGAAAGCATGGCCGGGCGGGAAGGCCAGCGGCGTTGATCAAAGGCGGTGCCGTTCTGCGTCTTCCCGTCGCGGAGGGCGGCCAGCGAATGCCCCGCCAGATGGCGCAGGAAAGGAAGGCCGAGGATGAGCATGACCACTTGCGCGGACGCCACCTGACCGGGAAGGCCCCACACGAGCGTTTGCCTGCAGCGCGCCAGAATGAGCGGCTTGCCCGGGCTGAGGGCCACGCCGTGGCAGAGGATTTCCGTATCCCCGAGGGATTGCAGGGCTTCCAGTGTGAGGTCGCGCACGCCGATGGAACTTCCGCCGGAGAGGAAGACGACATCCGCCGGGGTGCCGTTTTTTCCTTGTAACGCTTCGTCCAGCGCGGCCTTGAGCGGTTCAAGCCGATCCGGGGCGATGCCGAACGCCGTGACCTCGGCGTGCGGCGCGATCATGGCGGCAAGGGCGGAAGTGTTCACGTCGCGGATTTGGCCGGGCTCAGGGCGCGTGCCGGGCGGCACGAGTTCGTCGCCTGTGGAGAGGAGGGAGACGCGGGGGCGGCGGATCACCGGGACTTCCATCATGCCGACCGCCGCCAGCAGGCCGATTTCCTGCGCCCGCAGGAGGGTTCCCGCCGTCAGCAGGGGCTGCCCTGCGGTAGCATCCTCGCCTTTGAACATGACGTATTCACCGGGCGCCACGGAGCGCCGCATTTCAATGACTCCCGCGCCGAAAGGTTTGGTGTGCTCCACCATGATGACGGCATCCGCCCCATCGGGCAGGTGCCCGCCGGTCACGATGGCGGCGCATTGTCCTGCTTCGAGCGTAAAGCACGGCGGACGGTCGATGGCGATCTCGCCCACGCAGTCCAGCCAGACGGGATTGAACTCCGAGGCCCCGAAAAGATCGGCGGCCCGGACCGCATAGCCGTCCATGCCCGAGCGGTTGGCGGGGGGCAGGTCTTCCGGCGCGATCAGGGTTTCGGCCACAACCGAACCGGCGGCGAGGTCGGCAAGGGAGCGGCGTTCGGCAGGGAGGGGGGCAAAGTCCAAAAGGCGGCTGATGACGTCATCGACGGCAAGGACATTGAGAAAATCTTTGTGCATCCGTATCTCCATGTTCAAAGGGCTCTTCACGATAGCGGCGGGGCGGTCAAGAAGCAAGGAGAAAGGACGTGTTTTTCCGTCTGTGCGGGTACGGGAGGTTTTGTCCTTATCCGATGCCAAAGAAGGCCATCCTTTTTCTTGCGGTCGGTTAAAGATACTGCTGGCCCTTCGTACACTGTAGGGCACTCCCCGGACAAACGGAAGCGTCCGTTCCTGACCGGCCTGTGGCGCATCGTAGGGCATTTCCCAACACGCTGGCGTGAACGGGGTTTGCGCAGGCCAGCGTCGGCGTTCCTTCTCAATCTTTCTGTTACGTGGAGGCGCGAGAAGCTGCGGGCGGGCGGGAGCGGCAAAAGCGACTCATGCCGTACCACGCCCGTGTGCGCAAGGCGTAGCGTGTCCGAACTTTTCCGCACTTTTCCGCCTTGAGTGGTCCCGTACCACGCGAGCGCGCGCAAGGCATAGAACGAATCCAACCATGTACACCACGAAAAGCCGTACCACTGGAGCGTGCACAAGGCGTTTTCGGCCTCACCGTTCAAGGGATGGCGCCTCTTGCCTGAATGCCTCGGAACGATTATCTTTTCCGCATGAAAACATCCGAAAATACGCTTTTCAGGCTGCGGACTGACCACGTGCCCACCGGGGATCAGCCCGCCGCCATTGAACAGCTTGCGTCCAATATCGAGGCCGGGGTGCGCGAGCAGGTCCTGCTCGGCGTCACGGGCTCGGGCAAGACGTTTACGATGGCCAACGTCATCGCCCGCGTCAACCGCCCGGCGCTGGTCCTCGCCCCCAACAAGACGCTGGCCGCGCAGCTCTACAATGAGTTCCGCGCGCTGTTCCCGGAAAACGCGGTCGAATATTTCGTCAGCTATTACGACTATTACCAGCCGGAAGCCTATGTTCCCGCGTCCGATACCTACATCGAAAAAGACTCGGCCATCAACGACGACATCGACAAGCTCCGTCACGCGGCCACCCACGCCTTGCTGACGCGGCGCGACGTGATCATTGTGGCCTCCGTCTCGTGCATTTACGGCCTCGGCTCGCCCGAGTACTACGCGCGGCTGATCATCCCCGTGGAGGCGGGGCAGCGCGCCAGCATGGATTCCATCATCACCCGCCTCGTCGACGTGCAGTACGAGCGCAACGACATCGACTTTCACCGCGGCACCTTCCGCGTGCGGGGGGACGTGCTTGAGGTTATCCCCGCCTACGAGCATGAACGGGCCCTGCGGCTGGAATTCTTCGGGGACGAAATTGAAGCCGTGCGCGAGATCGATCCGCTCACCGGGGAAGTCGTCGGCAACATCGGCAAGACGGTCATTTATCCCGCCAGCCATTACGTCACGGATCGGGACAATCTGGAAAGGGCCATGTCCGACATCCGGGACGAACTGGGCGAGCGGCTGCGCTTTTTTCAGGCCGGAAACAAGCTTGTGGAGGCGCAGCGGCTTGAGCAGCGCACCCAGCTTGATCTTGAAATGATGCAGGAACTTGGCTATTGCACGGGCATTGAAAACTACTCGCGCCACCTCGACGGCCGCAAGGAAGGGGAGCCGCCCGCTACGCTGCTCGACTACTTCCCCGACGACTTCGTGCTCTTTGCCGACGAATGCCATATCAGCATCCCGCAGGTGGGGGGCATGTTCAAGGGGGACCGCTCGCGGAAAACCACGCTGGTGGATTTCGGCTTCCGCCTGCCTTCGGCATTGGACAACCGTCCGCTGGAATTTCACGAGTTTCTGGACCGCCTCAATCAGGTGGTCTACGTTTCCGCGACGCCGGGCCACTGGGAGCTGGAGCGCTCGCAGGGTATTGTAGCCGAGCAGATCATCCGGCCTACGGGACTGCTGGACCCCGAGGTGGAAGTCCGGCCCGTCAAGGGACAGATCGACGATCTTCTCGGAGAATGCCGCGCCCGGGTGGAGCGGGGCGAACGCGTGCTGGTGACGACCCTCACCAAGCGCATGGCCGAGGATTTGACCGAATACCTGAATTCGATGGGCGTTTCCTCGCGCTATCTGCATTCGGACATCGACACGATGGAGCGCATGGCCATCATCAAGGCTCTGCGCAGCGGGGAATTCGACGTTCTTGTGGGCATCAATCTCCTGCGCGAGGGGCTGGATATTCCCGAAGTCTCTCTTGTGGCCATCCTCGACGCCGACAAGGAAGGTTTCCTGCGCTCGACCGGATCGCTCATTCAGACCTTCGGGCGGGCGGCGCGCAACGCCGAGGGACGGGTATTGCTGTATGCGGATGCCGTCACCCCTTCCATGCGCGCGGCCATGGGCGAGACGTCGCGGCGGCGTACCAAGCAGGAGGCATGGAACGAGGCCCACGGCACGACGCCCACGACCATCAGTAAGCCGCTTGTCACGCCCTTTGACTCCCTGTACACCTCTTCGAGCGAGGGGAAATCGCGAGGGCGGGGCAAACAGGCGAAACGGCAGGCGGAAACCGCTGCCCCGCAGGAAGTTACCGCGCAAAACGTGGGGCGCTATCTCAAGCAGCTTGAGCGGGAGATGCGCGACGCTGCCCGTGATCTGGAATTCGAGAAGGCCGCGGCCCTGCGTGACCGCATCCGCCACTTGCGGGAACAGTTTCTGGTCGTATAGCCCTTAGACAAGCAAGGAAACGCACGATGAATCAGGGGACGCTGCACTCCCTTCTGGCCGAAGAAGCCGACAAACGGCGTATTGAGGAACTCCGCCGCTTTATTGACTATCACAATTACCGTTATCATACGCTGGACGCGCCGGAGATCACGGACGACGAATACAATGCGGCGTTTCAGGAATTGCTCAGGCTGGAGGAGCGCTATCCCCAATGGAAAACGCCGGATTCCCCCACCAATCGGGTGGGCGGGCAAGTCCTCTCGGCATTGGAGACGCGGCGGCACACGCTGCGGATGTACAGCCTCGACAACGTGTTCAGCACGGAAGACTGGCAGGGCTTTTTGAAGCGTCTGGAAAACGCCCTGCCCGGGGTGGAGCCCGATTTCTGGTGTGATCCCAAAATGGACGGGCTCGCGTTGGAACTCGTCTATGAAAACGGCCGCTTTGCCGAAGCCTTGACGCGCGGCGACGGCGAAGTGGGCGAAGTGGTGACCGAGGCCATGCGCACGGTGCGCAATCTTCCTAAAGTCTTGCGGGGCGTGTTCCCCGAACGCTTGGAGGTGCGCGGGGAAGTGATTTTCCGACGTACGGATTTCATGGCCCTGAACGAGCGCCTGCGCAAGGACAACGCCAAAACCTTTGCGAACCCGCGCAATGCCGCTGCGGGCTCCATCCGCCAGCTTGATACTTCCGTGACGGCCTCCCGGCCTCTGCGTTTTCTCGCCTACGGCTTTGGCGAAGTACGCTTCGGAGACATGCCGTCGTGGAGGACCTACGCCGAAGTCATGGCCCGGCTGCGGGACTTCGGCTTTGAGACGCCTCCGGGCGGGCGCTTGTGCCGCGGGTCCGCAGCGGTGGAGACCTACCACGCGGAATTGGCCGAAAAGCGCGAAACGCTGGCCTATGAGATTGATGGCGTCGTCATGAAGCTCGATGATCTCGAAGCGCAGGAGGCGCTCGGCTACACGGCCCGCGCCCCGCGTTTCGCCGTGGCGTGGAAATTCCCCGCGCAGCAGGCCACGACGCGCCTCCTTGACATCACCATTCAGGTGGGGCGGACGGGCGTGCTGACGCCGGTGGCCGAACTGGAGCCCGTGAGTGTCAGCGGCGTCATCGTGAGCAGGGCCACCTTGCACAACGAGGATGAAATCCGTAACCGCGACGTTCGGGTCGGGGATCGCGTGGTCGTGCAGCGCGCGGGCGACGTCATCCCGGAGGTGGTGCGGGCTGTGCTCTCGGAGCGTTCGCCGGATTCGCAACCCTTTGTCTTCCCTCACGTGTGCCCCGCCTGTGGGCAGGCGGCTTCACGCATTGAAGGCGAGGCGGCATGGCGTTGCGTCAACCTTTCCTGTCCCGCCGTCATCCGGCAGTCTCTGGCGCACTTCGTTTCCAAGGCCGGGCTTGACATTGAGGGGCTCGGGCAGCGCTGGATTGAGTTGCTCGTCTCCTCAAACCGCGTGCGCACCCCCGCCGACCTCTTTACCCTCACTGTTTCGGAACTCTTGCATTATGAGCGGATGGGTGTAAAACTCGCCACCAAGTTTGTGGATTCCTTGCAGCGCGCCAAAAAGGAAGCGACCTTGCAGCGGCTTATTTGCGCGCTCGGCATCCGTCACGTGGGCGAGCAGACCGCCCGGACGCTGGCCTCCGCCTATGCGGATATGGACGCTTTGGGCGCGGCAAGTCCGGAAGAGCTGCAAACCCTTCCTGACATCGGGCCGGAAGTCGCCAGCGCCATCCGAGCCTTTTTCGAGGACAAGCCCAACGTCGCTTTGCTGGCCCGCCTCAAGGAATTGGGGCTGTGGCCGGTTCAGTCGGAAACGCCGCGTGCTCCGGTCGGGCCCTTGACGGGGATGAAGGTGCTTTTCACGGGCTCCCTGTCCATGCCGCGCTCGCAGGCGCAGCGCATGGCGGAAGAGGCGGGGGCGGGGATCGCCGCGAGCGTCTCCAAGAAACTCAGCCTGCTGGTTGTGGGCGACGAGCCGGGCTCGAAGCTCGAAAAGGCGCGGACATTGGGAATTCGGGTGGTGGATGAAGCCGCCTTTCTTGCATTGTTGAACAAAGGGGACGGGACGCTGGTCGGAGAGGATTCCGCCGACGCGCCGCAAGCCTCCATAGAAGGAAACGGGTGAGGATATGAGTGTTTCCGTTATCGTGATGGGCGCTTCCGGGCGCATGGGGACGACGATTGCCAACCTTGCGAAGGAGCAGGGCATGACCTTGGCAGCCGTGCTGGAACGTCCCGAGAAGGTTGAGGCGCTGGCCCATTGGGGCTGCCTTGCCGGTTCCGATCCCGAAACCGTCTATCCGCAGGTTCCCGGCGGGGTGATCATCGATTTCACGGCTCCCGAAGCCAGCCTTGCCAACGCCCGTGCCGCCGTCCGGCACGGCAACCCCATCGTCATCGGAACGACGGGCTTCACTCCCGAGCAGAAGGCGGAACTGGACGCGCTTGCCGAAAAGGGGCGGATTTTCTGGTCGCCCAACATGAGCGTGGGCGTCAACGTCCTTTTGGAACTCTTGCCCGAACTGGTGGAGATGCTCGGGCCGGATTATGATCTCGAAATGGTCGAACTGCACCATAACCGCAAAAAGGATTCCCCCAGCGGCACGGCCCTGCGTCTGGCCGAGGCGCTGGCCTCCGCCCGGGACTGGGACCTCAAGGATGTCGCCTGCTATCATCGGGAAGGCATCATCGGGGAACGTCCCAAGAAGGAAATCGGCGTGCAGGCCATTCGTGGCGGCGATGTGGTAGGAGTGCACACCGTCTACTTCATGGGGCCCGGAGAGCGCATTGAGGTGACCCACCATGCGCACTCGCGGGAAAACTTTGCTCAGGGAGCTTTGCGGGCCGCGCGCTGGCTGCAGGACCAGCCCGCCGGCAAGGTCTACGCCATGAGCGATATTCTGAAATCGAGGTTGAAGTGATGCGTATTCCTGCCAAGGATTGGAAAGCGGTCTGGGAACTTTTGGCGTCCGGCATCCGGGAGCGGGTGCTCGGCAGCGGCTTTACGGATGTTGTCCTCGGGCTTTCCGGCGGCATGGACTCCGCGCTTGTGGCGGCCCTTGCCGTGGATGCGCTCGGCAAGGAGCACGTGCACGGCGTCATGATGCCTTCGCCGTGGTCGAGCGAGGGGAGTATTGCGGATTCTGAAGCGTTGGCCGCCAATCTGGGGATGGAAACCTTTACGGTGCCCATCGCGCCCATGATGGACGCCTTTGATAAGGCGCTTGCCCCGGCCTTTGCGGGCAAGGGGAGGGATGTGACCGAGGAGAATATCCAGTCGCGCATCCGGGGCGTGGTTTTGATGTCCTTTTCCAACAAATTCGGCTGGCTGCTCCTGGCTACGGGCAATAAGTCCGAGTTGGCCGCCGGGTATTGCACCATGTACGGCGACATGTGCGGGGCGCTCGCGCCCATTGCGGACCTGTACAAGACCGAGGTCTACAAGCTGGCCGCGTGGTACAATGAGCGGGAAGGCAGTGAAGTCATCCCCCGCAACATCTTCGAGAAGGCTCCTTCGGCGGAACTGCGCCCCGGCCAGACGGATCAGGATTCCCTCCCGGCCTACGACGTGCTCGACGCCATTCTGCACGCTCTGATTGAAGAGGCGCGGCCTGCCGCCGAGATCACCTTGCCGGGCATCGGAGCGGACGAGGTCGAGCGGGTGGCGGGACTGGTGCGCAAGAGCGCGTTCAAGCGCCTGCAGGCCGCCCCACTGCTGCCGGTGGGCCAACACGCTTTCGGCGTGCACGTCCACATGTGAGCACCGTTGACGAAATCACTTTGAAGGAAATAAGGTCTGCTTGAAAAAAGAGCCTCCCACATGTGCGGGAGGCTCTTTTCACAGGGGTTGTAGCCGGAGGGAGGCGTGAAGCGGTCGAAACGAAAAACCACCGGTTCACGAAAGCCCCCCATCAGTTTTACAACATTTCAGCCCACAAGGGCTTTTTGACGTTGTCTCTTGGGGGACCATCGCGTACGGGCGCACGGTTCCTGATCAGGCGTTTTTCTTGTCGCGGGCGGCTTGACGCAGCCAGTCGTACCATTTTTTGAGCCCTTCCCCGGTACGGCAGGAGATTTCAAAAACGTCCAGATCGGCGTTCAGATGCCGGGCATGGCGGGCTGCCGTCCGCACGTCGAAATCGACGTAGGGGAGCAGATCGATCTTGTTCAGGATCATAGCCCGGGCGCGGTTGAAGAGGAGAGGGTATTTCTCCGGCTTGTCGTCGCCTTCCGTCACGCTGAGCAGCGCGATTTTGGCGTCTTCGCCGCAGTCGAATTCCACGGGGCAGACGAGGTTGCCCACATTTTCGATGAACAGGATGTCGATTTCGTTGAGGTCGAAGGCCCCGAGCGCCTCCATGACCAGATTGCTGTCGAGGTGGCAGCCGCCTTCGGTATTGATCTGCACGGCCTTGGCCCCGGTCGCGGCGACGCGGCGGGCGTCGTTGTCGGTTTGCAGATCGCCCTCGATGACCGCCATGCGGAATTCGGAGGCAAGGTCCGTCAGCGTCCTTTCCAGAAGGGAGGTTTTGCCCGCGCCGGGGGAACTGATCAGGTTCAGGGCGAGGATGCCGTGCTCGGCAAAGCGCCGCTTCAGTTCCTCCGCGAGTTTTCCATTGGCCTCAAGGACGTTGCGAATGACTGGGATTTCCACGATATGACTCCTTTATTCTGCCTCGATGTGCTGCACGTACAGCTCGCGCCCCGTTTCCATACCATGCCCGAATTCCTCCCCGCACGAGGGGCAGGGAGCGAAAAAATGCTCACCTTTGGGCGGGGAAAAAATATGACCGCACTGGGAGCATTTCAGGGTGATGGGTATCTCCTCGGTCTCCAGTACGGCGCCTTCAAAATCCGTCCCGGCGGTCAGGGCTTCAAAGGCGAAGGACAGGGCCTCGGGAACGATGTTCGCCAGCGCGCCGTAGCGGACGCGCACGAGCAGCAGGCGGTGGACATCGTGTTTCGCCATCTCCTCGCGGACGATGGACAGCAGGCTTGTGACGACGGACATTTCGTGCATGGCGGTTTTCCCTGTTCGGCCCGGCAAAAAGACCGCGCCCGGATGAAGGGGAACGAAAGAGGAGAGTAGGCGAAAACGCCCCTCGAGTCCAGTTGGACGAGAGAAAGCGGAAGGCTTGACCCTCGCGCAGGGGCAGCGTACCTGTGCGGCATGGGATTTTTTTATTTGGGAGGGACGTATGAAAAAGATAGATGCTCACGCGCATGTCGGCTATTTCGGCGGCTGGGCCGATGTAGGGTATACCGACGAAGAAATGGTGGCGGAGATGGATCGCTACGGCATTGAGCGTTCCGTCGTCAGCTATATGGACAATGCGCTTGTCGAACGGGCGGTTGGGCGTTTTCCGGATCGTTTTGCGGGCCTGACGTGGGCCAATCCCTATGAAGGCGACAAGGCCGTGGAAACCGTGGTCCGTCAGGTGCGCGAATGCGGCTTCAAGGGCATCAAGCTGCATCCGCTCCTCAACGCCTTTACCGCCAACGATGCCGTGGTGCACCCTCTAATGGAGACGGCGCAGGAACTGGATATTCCCGTGTTCATCCATTCCGGGCATCCGCCGTTTTCCCTGCCGCACAGCATCGTGCAGCTCGCGGACGATTTCCCGCGCGTCCGCGTGGTCATGGTGCACATGGGACACGGCAACGGCATCTACATTCAGGCCGCCATCGATCTGGCGAAGAAGCGCGACAACGTTTTTCTGGAAACCTCGGGTATGCCCATGCACACCAAAATCCGCGAAGCCTACCTTTCGGTCGGCAGCGAGCGGGTCTTTTGGGGAAGCGATGCGCCGTTCCATCATTATAAGGTGGAAATGTTGCGCACCGAAGTCTGCGGCCTGCCCGAGAGCGCGCTGGAAAACATCTTTTATTCCAACATCAAAAACTTTTTGTCCCTGTAACGGCGATTCCCATTGGCCTCCCGCCCGGAAGGAGCCTTCTAGCGGGAGGCAAACACGAGCGCCAGAGCGAGGGCGATGAAGATGCAGGCTGTGATCCGGTTCAGGATAAGCTGCCCGCGGATGGAGTTGTTGAACCACTGGGCCAGCCAGCCCCCCAGATAGGCGACCGCCCCGAAAACCAGCAGCGTCGCGATTTGGAACAGCACGCCGAGGGAAATGATCTGCAAGGGCAGATGTCCGAGCGCAGGCCGGGCGAACTGGGGAAGGAAGGCGAGAAAAAAGAGCGTCACCTTGGGATTGGTGATGTTCATGATCACGCCCCGCCGATAGAGCGCCCCGTATCCGGGAAAATCCGTGTGGTGGAGGGACGCATGGGAGGCTCCGCTCCGCCATGAGAGCCATGCCAGATAGAGCAGGTAGGCGGCGCCCACACATTTGAGCAGGGTGAAGGCCACCTCGGATGTCTGGAAAAGGGCGGCGATGCCAAGGGCTACGGCGGCCGTGTGCCCGCACAGGCCCGTGATCAGCCCGAGCGTCGTTACGATCCCGGCCCGGAACCCGTAGAGAGCGGATTGCGTCAGCACGAAAATATTGTCAGGGCCGGGAGCGAGGCTCATGACAAGAGCGGCGGCGAAAAAGGCCCCGAGCGTTTCCAAAGGCAACATGGCGAATCCCTCGTGTGGCGGCGAAACCCCTTCCGGGGCAAGCTGTGAGCCGTCTTTTTCAGCCCAGTTCCATATGGCGGTGTTCCACGGAAACGACATAATCCTGCCGTTTCAGCGCACGCGCCAGCGCTTCGGTCATGGCCACGGAGCGGTGTTTCCCCCCCGTGCAGCCGAGGGCGATAGTGATGCGGTAACGTCCTTCCGCGTCATAGAGGGGGAGCAGGAAAGACACGAAATCAATCAGGCGTTTCTTGAATTCCTTTCCCGCCGCTTCGCTGAAGACATAGGCGGCGACGGCCTTGTCCTTTCCGGTGAGGGGCCGCAGGTCCTCCACAAAATAGGGATTGGGGAGGAAGCGAAGATCAAAGACCAAGTCGGCCTCGCGGGGAACCCCGTATTTGAAGCCGAAGGAAACCAGATTGACCTTGATGGCGTGCAGCCGTTCTTCCCGGCTGGTCCAGCGGCGTTGAATGACGCGGCGCAGATCGTGGATGGAGTAGGCTGACGTGTCGATGATCTTGTCGGCCATTTCCCGCAGAGGAGCGAGGCGCTCCATTTCTTCCCGCACGGCCTGCTCCAGCCCGACGCCTTCCCGCTCGAAGGGATGGGGGCGGCGCGTGGTGGCGTAACGCCGCATGATGACGACGGGGTCGGCTTCCAGATAGATGATATGTGGCCGAAAGCCCATGCCGCTCAGACGATGCAGGGCCTGTTCCAGTTCCGCCATGAATTCGCTGCGGCGCTGATCAAAGCCGATGGCGACGCCGTTGGAACGTTCGACGGAAGAGCTGTGCAGCAGGCGCACCATTTCCGGGAGCAATCCCGGGGGAACGCCGTCGGCGGTAAAAAGCCGCAAATCCTCAAAAACGTGGAGGACCGTGCTTTTTCCCGCACCTGAAAGGCCGGTGATGATGAAGACAGGCTTGTCCGCAGCGGATGCGGGAGAAGCGTCCGCCGGAACGGAGGGCTTCTCCGCAGGGGAAGAGTGATCCGTCATGGTACGTCCCGTGGCAACAGCAAACCCGCCCGGCGCATTCCGGGCGGGTCGGTTACAGAAAAGCGGCGTCGGCAAAAGAGCTAGAAGATGGGATCGATGAGGCCCAGATTGCCGTTCTTGCGCCGATAGATGACATTGATGCGATCGTTTTCCGAATTGAGGAAGGTCAGGAATTCAAAGTCCTGCGCGTCAAGCTGCATGGCCGCTTCGTCCGGGCTCATGGGCTTGGGAGAGAAGTGGTCCCGCCCCGTGATGGTGCGTTCGCCGTCCTCTTCGGTCACTTCAAAGGTGTAAACGTCGATATCGCTCGTGCGCCCCTTGCGGTGGACTTCCTTGTTGCGCGAGATGATCTTCTTGACCTGCGACTCCAGCTTGTCGAGGACCATATCAATGGAGGCGTACATGTCTTCGGAGGTTTCGCCCGCAGCGATATTGATGCCGTCTCCGGTGAGCTGCACTTCTACGCGCTGGCGGAACTTGTCGACGGACATATTGACCTGGGCATCCAGCGCGGGATTCTTGCCGAAGAATCTCCCCAGCTTTTCCATGCGGCGCCGGGCGTACTTGCGCAAATGTTCAGAGGGCTCGAAGTTCTTGAAAGTAAAGGAAATATGCATGCAAGCCTCCTTTGGCTGGTGACCTGTCCGCCGCACGAGCGCCAAGGCGCCGCCAGCGGACATTGCTTTGTCAGGCATGGTTTCTTTACAACAGCCTTTTGGGGGTCCTGTCAAGAGCCCCTGTGCCGCAAAAGGGCTTTAGAAATGCGCCTTTCGCCGCGAAGAAGACGGAATATCCATAGCCATTCGATACTTGGCGACTGTTCTTCGGGCGATGTTGACTTTAAGGTGTTCTTTGAGAATTTCGCCGATGCGTTCGTCAGAAAGAGGATTCTTGGGGTCTTCCTCGCTGATGCACTTTTTGATAAGCGCCTTGACGCTTTCCGATCCCACCTGACTCCCGTCGTCCAGTTCCAGCGCGCTGTTAAAGAAAAATTTGAGTTCATAGACGCCAAAGGGGGTCGCCACGTACTTGTTGGTCGTAATGCGGCTCACCGTGGACTCGTGCATGTTGATGTCGTCCGCGATATCCTTGAGAATAAGCGGTTTGAACTTGCTGATCCCCTCCTCGAAAAAGCCCCGCTGGTGCTTGACGATGCTCTCAACCACCTTGTAGAGGGTCCGCTGCCGCTGGTGCAGGCTTTTGATGAGCCAGGCGGCGGAACGGATTTTCTCGTTGAAATATTCCTTTTCCTTGCTGGAGGCGTTTTCCGAGGCGTTCTCGTAGGCGGGATTCAGGTGGAGATTGGGCAGGCCGTCCTCATTCAGGATGATGAGGAATTCGCCGTCCACCTTATAGACAAAAACGTCCGGGCTGACGAACGTGGAGACGCTTTCGCCGAAACTGGCGCCGGGCATGGGATCGAGGGATTGGATGATGTCCAGGTATTCCTTGAGCTCGTCCATGTCCAGACGGAATTTGCGCAGGAGCGGCTTGTAGCGGTGGGCTTCGAGGTCCTCCAGATGATCGCGGACCAGATCGACGAGCACCTGATCACGGTCGTAGCCCAAGGCCTTGATCTGGATAAGCAGACATTCCTGCGGCGTGCGTGCGGCCACGCCCACGGGATCAAAGAGCTGGATGGCCTTGAGGACCGTCTCCACATCCTCCGGGGTAGGGACGGCCACCGCTTCATTGGCGACTCCTTCCTCTCCACCCTCGGCGGACCCCCGGTCTGCGCGGGCCATCTCAGCCATTTCTTCAAGTGATGCTTGAAGGTAGCCGGAGGAAGAGAGGTTGCCGATGATGATTTCCCCCAGTTCCATTTGCTCATCCGTAAGAGAGGAGAGGCGCAGTTGCCACATGAGGTGGCTTTCGAGGGTAGGGCTGGCCGCGTAACGGGTTTCGAGCGAACTCATCTCCTCGGGCACTTCGTAGTCGCGGGGCTGGATAGATTGCGGCGTACTGGCGAATTCCCCCAGATAGTCCTCCCAGTCCTCCGAACGGGCCGCTTCGCGGTCGTAGGTCGTTTCCTCCTGCTTGCTTTCGGGCCGGGCTTCGGCGGGCGGCTCATGCGAAGGTTCTTCCTGCACTTCTTCCAGAAAAGGATTTTCCAGCAACTCGCGCTGCACGGTTTCCACAAGCTCGAGACGGGAAAGCTGCAAGAGGCGGATGGCCTGTTGCAATTGGGGAGTCATCACCAGCTGTTGCGAAAGCTTGAGTTGCTGTCTGAGTTCCAGTGCCATGCAAGTATCCCATCATGGTAAAAGTCTGCCCGGACCCGCCCACCCCGGCGGGGAGGCGTTAGCCGTTATGAGAAAAGCCTTGCAGCCCTCTCGGAAAGAGGACAGGTTTTCTCATCACATGCAGAGAGTATGCCATATGCATGAAGATGTTGCAAGATTAGGAGCGTTTTTTTTCCCTTTCCAGAATTTATCATGGCTTCTTTTTAGGAGAAAAATATTTTTCAGAGGTGGAGGCGAAAGAAAAGGAAAAGACCGGCGCGAACGCCGGTCCGTACGGTAAAGAAGACAGAAGGGGCGCGGCTATAGCGAAAAGCTTTCCCCCAGATAGACGCTGCGCGCCTGTTCGCTGCTGACGATGGCTTCCGGCGTGCCGGAAAGCACGACCTGCCCTTGCACCATGAGATAGGCCCGGTCACAAATCGTAAGTGTTTCTCGGACGTTATGGTCGGAAATGAGTACGCCGATGCCCCGGTCCCGCAGGGCGCGCACCAAACCCTGAATGTCGCCCACGGCCAGCGGGTCGATGCCCGCGAAAGGCTCGTCGAGAAGGACGAATTTCGGCTCGCGGATAAGGGCGCGCGCGATTTCGAGCCGGCGGCGCTCCCCGCCCGAGAGGTGGAGGGCATGGGATTTTTCCAGCCGGGTCAGGCCGAAATCTTCCAGAAGTTCGTCGGCCTTCTCCCTTTGCGCCTGCCGGGAGAGCCCCGTGTGCTCAAGGATGATTTGCAGGTTCTGCCGCACGGTCAGCTTGCGGAAGACGGAGCTTTCCTGCGGCAAATAGGAAATGCCCACCCGGGCCCGCTCGTGCAGCGGCCATGTCCCGATGTCCTGCCCCTCCAAGAGCACCTGTCCGGAAGAGGGCTTGATGATTCCCGTAAGCATGTAGAACGACGTCGTCTTCCCCGCGCCGTTGGGCCCGAGGAGCCCGACGATTTCGCCCTGGTTCACTTCGGGGGAAACGCCGCGGACCACTTCCCGCTGGCCGTACCGTTTGCGCAAATCCACGCCTGCCAATGTGGCCATCAATTCCCTCCGGAGCGCCGTATGGGGCTGGAAGCCTTGGAACCGGAAAAGACCGCCTCCACCCGTTTTTTGCTGCCGCCCAGAACTTCGCTGCGGTTTTCTTCCGTATAATAGCGGATGGTTTCGCCGGTGACCGTGTTTTCCCCGTCGGTCAGGCGGGGGTCGCCTTCCATGAGGAGCACGCCGTTGTCCATCGTATAGGTGGCCTTGGCGCAGGTCCCGCTCCGGTTTTCGCTTTTCATGCGCACGTTGCGTTCCGCCACGATCTTGTCCACGTCGCCCGCGGCCATTCCCGCAGGCATTCCGCCCGCTTTGCCTTCTTCCTTGTCCTTGGGCGGTTTCAGGTACACCGTGATCTTATCCGCCCATATTTCGATGTCCGGACGGACGACATGGACGTTCTTGTCGAAAACGACAAGCTGTTTTTCCGCCATATAGGTGAGCTGATCGGACGTAATCCGCGTTTCCACGTTTTGGGCGGGTTTGGGAGGGGTAACCGGGGCCGCCGTGAGGGGCGAGGCGCACACAAGGCTCGCGCTGATCGCCGCCATTCCCAAAAGGATGTGTTTCATGGTTATTCCTTATGCGCAGGAACCGTGGCCGACGGGATGGGAAGACCCGCCGCGGAAGAGGGCGCGGGCTCTTCGGGTGAGGCCGCCGTTTCCTTTGCTGTTTCGCGCGGTTTGAGGATGGCCACAACGCCGTTGGAGCCGTGCATGACGTTGGTCTGGAGGTCCCACGTGAAGAGGGCGGCCGTACCTGAGGCGGTAGGACTTTCGAGCTGTGCCCCTTCGGGGAAGGTCATGGTGCGGGTCGCGGCGTTGTAGTCCATACGGGAAGTGGTGATGGTGTCGTCAAAACGGGTGATCACGACGTCGTCCCAGAGCGTCAGAAAGCGCTGGTTGTCCGTAATGCGCCCTTTTTCCGCCCGCACGTCAAGGAAATCGTCGGTCGAGGCGGCGGAGACGGGATCGCCGAGCGCGTAGCGGACCACGGGTTTGTCCACATCAATGGTATCGCCGTTTTGCGACATGTGCGCCCAGCTTGCCTTCAGCCGCCACAGTTCGACGCCTTTGTTGCCCTGAAAGAGATGTATGCCTTCAATGGCCAGCCCCGCCACCTTCTCAAGGGCGTTGGCGCCTTGGGTGGCGTTTCCCTGAAGTTTGGAGCCGTCAAAGGTGCCCGCGCCCTTTTGCGCGGCCAAATCCATAAAGCGGTCGAGCAGCCGTGCGGGGTCGCGGCTTTCCAGAGCGTACCAGCCCGCGCCGAAGGCCAGCAGCACGGCGGCAAGGGCAAGCAGGATTCGTAGGCGTTTCATTCGAGGTGCATCCACTGGTCAAGCAGGGCATCCCGCTTTCCCTGACAGGTAAGGAGCATGTCCACAAATTCCCGGACGGCTCCCTGTCCTCCGGGGGTGCGCGTCACGAAACGCGCCAGCTTCTTCACGTCCGGCATGGCGTTGGCGACTGCGGCGGGCAGTCCCACGCGCGACATGGGGGCAAGGTCCACCCAGTCGTCACCGAGATAGGCGATGTGCTCCCAGCCGAGGCCGAGGCGCTCCCGCATGGCATTCAGGATAGTACATTTATTGTCCGATCCGCCATGATACTCCGTGACCCCGAGCACTTCGAGACGCTTGACGACGCAGGGGGCGGCCATGCCCGAGATGACGGCCACTTCAAGACCCGCGGCCTTGGCGAGACGAATACCGATGCCGTCCTGCACATGGAACCGCTTCATGACCAGTCCGTTGGCGTCGTAGTAGAGCCCTCCGTCCGTCATGACCCCGTCCACGTCCAGCACGATAAGGCGCACGGCACGGGCCAGCGTTTCCACGGACGGACGGGCGGGGGCGGCAACGGGGGAGCCGGTTCCCTCGGGGAAAAGGGTATTACAGGTCATGGGGGATACTCCATATGGCCGCAAGCTGCTTGAGCAGGGCGGGAAGCTTGTCAAGGGGCCAGCTGTTGGGGCCGTCGCACAGGGCCTTGTCGGGATCGGGATGGCACTCCATAAAGATGCCGTCCGCCCCCGCAGCGGCGGCGGCGCGGGCGAGGGGCGGCACGTGATGGCGTTCTCCGCCCGAGCACGTCCCCTGACCGCCGGGCAACTGCACGGAATGAGTGGCGTCAAAGATGACCGGAAGCCCCAATTGCCGCATGATGGGAATGGAACGGAAGTCTACTACAAGATTGTTGTAACCGAAAGAGGCGCCTCGCTCGGTGAGCAGGATGCGCTCGTTTCCCGCGGCGAAAAGCTTGTCGCGCACGGCCTTCATGTCCCAGGGCGCGACGAATTGGCCTTTTTTGACGTTGATGATGCGCCCTGTCCGGGCCGCCGCCGTCAAGAGGTCCGTCTGGCGGCAGAGGAAAGCCGGGATTTGCAGGATGTCGGCCACTTCCCCCACGGGTGCGGCCTGCTCAGGCAGGTGAATATCGGTAATGACGGGGAGCCCGGTGGCTTCCTTGATGCGGGCCAGCCATTCCATGCCCCTGGCCAGCCCCGGCCCCCGGAAGCCTTGCCCCGAAGTGCGGTTCGCCTTGTCCCATGAGCTCTTGAAGACCACGAAGAGCCCGGCTTCGCGGCCCGCCTCGGCCACGGCGCGGGCCGTATCAAGTGCCAGCTCGAAACTTTCGAGGGCGCAGGGGCCGGCGATAATGAAATGATCCCGCCGGAGTCGGCTATAGAGTTCGTCGGAGGTCATGGTGCATTCCTTGCGGTGAAGCGGGTCTGAGGAAACGAGTGCGCGGTCATTGCCGCGAATGGCAATGACCGCAGGTCTGGGAAAAGGAAAGGAGGCTTACTTCTGCCGGAAGGCGCACGCCGCACGGATGAAGTCCTTGAACAAGGGATGGGGCTTCATGGGACGAGACTGGAATTCCGGATGGAACTGGCAGCCGAGGAACCACGGATGATCCGGAAGTTCCACGATTTCAACCAGATTGCCGTCCGGGGAAAGCCCGCTGAAGACCATGCCCATGTCGGAGAGGCGTTCGCGGTAGGCGTTGTTGAACTCGTAGCGATGGCGGTGGCGTTCGTTGATGTTCAGGCTGCGGTAGGCTTCGTGAGCGTGGGTGCCTTCCGAGATGGTGCAGGGATAGGCCCCGAGGCGCATGGTGCCGCCCTTGTCGCTTTCCGCGTCGCGGCGTTCGACGGCCTTCTTGCGGAAATCATACCATTCCGTCATCAAATAAATAATCTTATCCTTGGCAAAGGGATTGAACTCTTCCGAGTTGACGTCTTCGATGCCTACCACGTGGCGCGCGAACTCGATGACCGCGCACTGCATCCCCAGGCAGATGCCGAAGAAGGGGATGTTGTTCTCGCGGGCGTAGCGTATCGACTCGATTTTGCCTTCCACGCCCCGGTAGCCGAAGCCGCCCGGGACAAGGATGCCGTCCGCGCCCTTGAAGGTTTCCGCGACGTTTTCGGGGGTGACTTCTTCGGAGTTCACATACCGCAGGTCCACGGCCACGCGGTTGGCCACGCCGCCGTGCACAAGGGCTTCGTGCAGGCTTTTGTAGGCTTCCTTCAGTTCCACGTACTTGCCGACGATGGCGATGGTCACGCGGCCCTGCGGGTTTTTGACGTCGTGGACAAGCTGCTCCCACGCCTCCAGCTTGGCGTTGCGGGCGGGAAGGCGCAGCATGATGGCGATCTTCTGGTCCAGCCCTTCCTCATAGAGCTTGAGGGGCAGCTCGTAGATGTTGCTCACGTCGACCGCCGAGAAGACGGCGTCCTTGTCCACGTTGCAGAAGAGGGCGATTTTGCCCCGCAGATCGGCGGGGACGGGTTCTTCGCAGCGGCAGAGAATGATGTCGGGCTGGATGCCGATGGAGCGCAGTTCCTTGACGCTGTGCTGGGTGGGCTTGGTCTTGTGTTCGCCCGCCGTACGCAGATAGGGCACGAGCGTCAGGTGAATGTAGAGGCAGTTGTCCCGCCCGAGTTCCGAGCGCATCTGCCGGATGGCTTCGAGGAAGGGCAGGCCCTCGATGTCGCCCACGGTGCCGCCGATTTCGATGATGGCGACGTCCGGAGCCGGGTTTTCGGGCTCGTCCGTGGCGAGGCTCAGGATGGCACCCTTGATTTCGTCAGTGATGTGGGGGATAACCTGCACGGTGCCGCCCAGGTAGTCACCGTGCCGTTCCTTGGTGATGACCTTGTAGTAGATGGAGCCGGAGGTGGTGTTGTTCTTCTGGGAAAGGGCGGTGTTCAGGAAGCGTTCGTAATGGCCGAGATCGAGGTCGGTTTCCGCGCCGTCGTCCGTGACGTACACCTCACCATGCTGGTAGGGGTTCATCGTGCCGGGGTCGACGTTGATATAGGGATCAAGCTTCTGGATGGTCACGGTCAGGCCGCGCGTTTTCAGCAGCGCGCCGATGGATGCCGCCGAAAGGCCCTTGCCGAGGGAGGAAAGGACGCCACCGGTGATGAAGATAAACTTGGTCTTCATGAAAAACCTCGAGTTATGATTTTCCCGGCTTCCCAGCCGGAGAGAAGAACAACGGACAGTCCGTAACCCCATAACAATCGGAACACACGAAAAGCCCGCACTGCGGGCGGGTCGCTTTGTTTTCGGAACAGGCTGTCCTTTAAGTCTTTTCAGGAGACAGAGAGAAGACGTTGGTCTTGGCCGAATCCAGATTTTCCGTGTGCCCATCCATGCCGTTTCCCGGTCATGCGAAACAATATCCGCTCTCTCTACACCTTTTTGAGAAAAAAAACAGCCATTGACTGAAAAGAAACACCCGCATAAAGTAAATCCCCCATTCGGATCGGGCTCCCAGTCGGGGCGGCCCGCGTGCCTTCGCGCGGCCCCGGCAGGGACGCGGCAAGAGGTTTAAGCTGCAATCACGTACTATTATGCAGGAAAAAGGTGGACAATGAGTCAGGTCAACACGCTGGTCATCACCGGATACGGCACCAATTCTCATAAAGAAACGGCGCACGCGGCGCGGCTTGCCGGTGCGGACAGGGCCGACGTGGTGCATTTTTCCGATATCGTGGCTGCGAACGTCCGCCTGAGCGACTATCAGTTTCTGGTCTTCCCGGGCGGTTTTCTTGACGGGGACGACCTGGGAGCGGCGCAGGCCGCGGCGCAGCGCTGGCTGCATCTGGCGGACGCCGAAGGGCGGCCTCTTTTGGAAAGCCTGAAGCGCTTCATCGAAGCCGGCGGCCTTGTGCTCGGCATCTGCAACGGCTTCCAGCTCCTCGTCAAGCTCGGCGTCCTGCCCGCGCTCGATGGCAAGCGCTTCGAGCGTCAGGTTTCCCTCAGCCACAACGATTCCGCCCGCTACGAGGACAGGTGGGTGCAGTTGAAGCCCAACCCGGACAGCCCCTGCGTGTTTACCCGCGGCCTGTCCGTGCACGGCGTCCTGCCCATGCCCGTGCGTCATGGCGAGGGCAAACTCGTCGCCCGCGACGCTGCCACGCTGGAACGCCTGCGCGAGGAGGGGCTCATCGCCTTGCAGTACACGCATCCCGAAACCGGGGAACCTACGCAGGAATACCCGTGGAACCCCAACGGATCGCCCCTCGCCATTGCCGGATTGACCGATCCCACCGGGCACGTCCTCGGCCTGATGCCCCATCCCGAAGCCTTCCATCACGCCACGAACCATCCCGGCTGGACGCGGGGCGAGGTCGCCGTTCCCGGAACCGCGCTTTTTGCCAACGCCGTCCGCTACCTGCGCGAGAATCCCGTTCGGCACGGCCAGACCGCATAACCTCCGCCACAGCAAGGGGGCGTCATGAAACAGTCGGAACTCATTGGCATCATTGAACGGACCGCGCCGCTCGGCATCGCCGCGCCGTGGGATCGTTCCGGCGTGCAGGTGGCTTCCGCGCGTGAGGACATCCGGCATCTGGCCGTCTGCCTCGATCCTACGCCCGCCTCCATCCGCAGCGCCCTGGCTGCGGGGGCGGATATGGTGCTGGCCCATCATCCGCTCAGCATGGAAGGGCGCTTTACCGACAGGCTCGATGCGTACCATGAGGTGCTTTCGCTGCTTTTCCGGGCCGATGTCCCCCTCTATTCGGCCCATACGTCCCTTGACGCGAATCCTCTCGGCCCGGTGTCGTGGCTGGCGGAGGAACTGGGGTTGTGCCGCCTTCCCGAGGCGGACCCCCTGCCCGGGGGCGCGCTCGGCCCTTTGACCGTCCTTGAGCCCACGGGCACGATGGAGCAGGGCGGCCTTTCCTATGCCTGCGGCTTCGGCGTCATCGGGGACTGCCCTGCCGCCCTTGCGCCGGACGCCCTGAAAAAGGCGCTGGCCCTGTGGCTTGTGGACACGTGCCCTCGGCTTGTGGGGCGTTTGCCCGAACGCATCCGCCGCATCGCCATCTGTCCCGGATCGGGGAGTTCGCTGGCTCCGGAAGCCGCCGCTTTCGGCGCGGACCTGCTCATCACCGGCGATGTGAAATACCATGCGGCGCTTGACTTCCCGCTTCCCGTCCTTGACGTGGGGCACTTCAGCCTTGAAGAAGAAATGATGCGCCGTTTTTCCTTGCAACTGAATGAAGACGTGCCTGACGTGGCCGTGCAGTTCGTGCCCGCGCAAGACCCTCTTGCCCCGTTCGTCTGCGGACATTGAGGCGCCCCACCGCTCACCCGACCTCAGGAGGACCATTGTGAGTCTTTACCTTGAACAAATCCGCCAGCTTGTTGCCCTTCAACGTGTGGACGACGCCATCCATTCCGTGGAAATCGAGCTTGAGCAGGCCCCGAAGGAACTCGAAGACCTGAAAGCCCGTTTCGCCACGACTGACGCCCAGCGCGAGCGTGTCCTCGAAAAGATGGCCCACCTGAAGGAACAGGAAAAGCGCATCAACGGCGAAATCGACGACGACAGCACGCGCATCAAAAAGAGCAAAAGCAAAATGATGCAGGTGTCCAACTCCCGGGAATATCAGGCCATGGCCCGGGAAATGGACAATATGGAAAAGGTGAACCGTTCCCGTGAAGAGGAGCGCGCCGCCCTGATGGAAGAAAAGATGCATCAGGACCGGGCTCTTCAGGAAGTGGACGCGGTGTGGGCCGATCTTAAAGCGGAACTTGAAACAAAGCAGGTCAGCCTCGAAACCCGTCTGGACGAAGCCCGCAAGCGCCTTGAAGAACTGGCGCAGGTCCGTTCCGAAACCGGATCGGCTGTGCCCCGTCCCGTGCTGGACCGCTACGAGTTCATCCGCCGCCGCCTGTCTCATCCCGTCATCGTTCCCGTAACCGCGGGCGTGTGCTCCGGCTGCCGGATCATGATCCCGCCGCAGACGTTCATCGAGCTTCAGGGCGGCCATAAGATCATCAACTGCCCCAATTGCCAGCGGCTTATCTACTGGGTGGAGCATTTCAACGAAGAAACGAACCAGACGGCTGACGATATGGACCGCGCCGCCGAATAGGTTTTTGTTTTTCGGGAGTCGGACGGACTGTCGCCGCGTTCTCCCCGCCCGTCGGGTGGGAACGGAGAGGAAAGTCCGGGCTTCGCAGGGCAGGACGCTGGGTAACGCCCAGGAGGGGTGATCCTCGGAAAGCGCCACAGAAAACAGACCGCCGCCTTTGGGCGGTAAGGGTGAAACGGTGGGGTAAGAGCCCACCAGCCGGCACGGTGACGTGCCGGGCTTGGCAAGCCCCGTTCGAAGCAAGACCAAATAGGGAAGCGGATTGGCCCGATCAACGCTTCCGGGTAGGTTGCTTGAGGGCGCAGGCAACTGCGCTCCTAGAGGAATGACAGTCGCTTTTCCGTCTTCGTCAGGAGATGGAAAGGTACAGAACCCGGCTTATAGTCTGACTCCCGAGCTCCGGCCCCTGCCTCGCGGCAGGGTTCGCCGGAGCTTTTTTCATCTTTTTCCTGAGAGGTCGCCATGACGTGGGCTCTTGTACTCGCCGCGGGGCAGGGCAGCCGCCTTGCCTCGGCCACCGGCGGGATGGCCAAACAGTTTCTTGAATGGGAAGGTGCGCCGCTTTACTGGCGTTCCGCTCTGGTTTTTTCGCGCTGTGCCCGCATCCACGGGATAGTTTTCGTTTTTCCCGAAGACTGCCTTGAGCGGGAGCGCGCCCGCGTGGAAGCCCTGACACAGGCGCGGCCGTTGGGCATACGCTGGAAGGCTGTTGCGGGCGGAAAGCGGCGGCAGGATTCCGTTCGTCTCGGCCTGGCCGCGCTTCCCGCAGGATGCGGGACCGTCCTTGTCCACGATGCGGCCCGCCCCTTTCTTTCCGCCGGACTGGTGAACCGGATTCTGGACGGCCTGAGTGAGGAGGGCTGTGCCGCCTGCGTGCCCGGCCTGCCGGTCGTGGATACCATCAAGGTGGTGGAGGGCGGTCGGGTGACCGCTACGCCGGATCGGGAAACGCTGTTTGCCGTGCAGACGCCGCAGGGTTTTGCGCTGGACGCGCTGCGGGCCGCCCATGAGCGCGCCGAGGAGGAGCAGTGGACGGTGACCGATGATGCCTCCCTTCTCGAACGTTGCGGACTCCCTGTCCGTCTGGTGGAAGGGGATATGGCCAACCGTAAGATCACGACGCCGGAGGACCTGCGTATGCTGCAATCCCCTCAGTCTCTCGTTCCCTGTACCGGCTACGGCTACGACGTTCACCGCTACGCGGAGGAGGGAAGCCCAACCGCGCGCCCCATGAAACTGGGCGGCGTGCCTATCCCCGGGGCGCCTTCAGTGGTGGCCCATTCCGATGGAGATGTCCTCCTTCATGCCCTTATGGATGCCTTGCTGGGTTGCCTTGGCATGGGAGATATCGGCGTGCTTTTCCCCGACTCCGATCCTGCCTTTGACAACATGAATTCGGCGGTGCTGCTGGATGCGGTCATGGAACGCGTACACAGGGAAGGCCTGCGGCTCACGCATGTGGACATGACGGTCATCGCCCAAATCCCCAAAGTAGGGCCGCACCGGGAGGCCATCGTCCGTAATGTCGCCCGTCTGCTGGGAATGGACCTCGCTTGCGTCAATCTGAAGGCTACGACGGAAGAGGGGCTTGGCTTTACCGGGGAACGGCGTGGAATGAAGGCGGTGGCGCTGGTTTCCGCTCTCAGGGTTACGAAATAAGTCATAATCTTTTGATTATGTAAATTTTATGGCTTTTCCCCACCCAACCGGCACCCACTCCAACAGACAAATTCCCCCTCTGGCAGGACGAGGCGGTGAAAAGAGAGAGGAAACAAGCCGCCTCTTCTTGTAAAATATCCGCGCTTGGTGTACTTGTGCCGCAGCAATCATTTGTAACCTTTTCGACGCGTGGGCTGTTATGAGAGACCTTGAGCAAGGCGGCGGGTTTCCTTGGTTTTCTTCGTATGATAAGGGCGTGCCTCATGAGATCGTCCTTCCTGAAGGCGGGCTCGGCACCATTCTTGACAATGCTGCCGCCAGCTACGGCCAGCGGGATGCGGTTGTTTTCCAGAACAACCGCATTTCTTACAGCCAATTGAAGATATTGGCCGAAACAGTGGCGGCATCTCTGCGTAAACGCGGCGTGCAGCCGGGCGACCGGGTTTCCATCATGCTGCCCAACCTTCCCCAGACGTTTATCGCTTTCTGGGGCGTCATGAAGGCCGGGGCCATCGCCGTCATGACGAACCCTCTGTATATGGAATCCGAACTGACGCATCAGATTAAGGATTCCGGGGCCAGACACCTCATCACGCTCGACATTTTCTGGCCGAAGATTGCGGCGCTGCGGGAAAGCCTCGGGCTGGAGGTCTGTTATGTAACCCGTGTCCGCGATGGCCTGCGCTTTCCCTTGTCGTGGCTGCAACCCTTTTCGGCGCGGCGGCAGGGGACATGGGTTTCCGTACCTTTCGACGGTCGGACGGTGGTAGCGTGGAAGGACCTGTTCGCCACGTCCGAGCGCCTGAGCGTCGAAGTGACCGACGCCGCCAAGACCATTGCCTTGCTCCAGTATACGGGAGGGACAACCGGCGTCGCGAAGGGGGCCATGCTGACCCACGCCAACCTGTTGGCCAACCTGACGCAGCTTATGGCCATCGTCCAGCAGCCGCCGGAAAAGGAACATGTCTTTCTGGCGCTTTTGCCCCTTTTCCATGTTTTCGGCCTGACGATCACCTTGCTTTTGCCCGCGCGTATGGCGGCGCGGGTGGTCCCGATGCCCCGCTATGTCCCCGCCGACATGCTGGAAGCCTTTAAAAAATACAAGTTCACCGCCTTCATCGGCGCACCTTCCGTCTATATCTCCTTGTTGCAACAGAAGAATCTGGCGCAATACGATTTGCATCATATCGTGTTCTGCATTTCCGGTTCCGCACCTATGCCCGTGGAATGGCTGAAAAAATTTGAAGAGGTGACTGGAACGCCCATTACCGAAGGTTTCGGGCTCACCGAGGCCTCCCCGGTCACGCACGCCAATCCGGTCTTCGGCAGGCAGAAACCCGGGTCCATCGGGGTACCTGTGCCCAGTACCGTCGCCCGCATTGTGGACACGGAAGACGGAGACAAGGTTTTAGGGCCCAACGAGATCGGGGAACTGGTCGTCAAGGGGCCGCAGGTTATGGCCGGCTATTGGCAGAGGCCTCAGGAGACGGCGCGGACGGTCCGGGACGGCTGGCTCTACACCGGGGATATCGCCTACATGGATGAAGAAGGCTATTTCTATATCGTAGACCGTAAAAAAGACCTTATTATCGTAGGTGGATACAATGTGTATCCACGGGAAATCGACGAGGTGCTCCACAGCCACCCCAAAATCCGCGAAGCCGTCACCGTGGGGGTCAACCATCGGTCGCGCGGCGAAACGGTGAAAGCCTACATCGTACCGGAGGAGGGCGTCACCCTCACGGTACCGGAAGTGGTGGCTTTCTGCCGCCAGAAGCTGGCCTCTTTCAAGGTGCCGCGCCTCATTGAATTCCGCGACGAACTTCCCAAATCAATGGTAGGGAAGGTTTTGCGCCGCATTTTGCGGGACGAGGAGCTCCAAAAGAATACGACGGAACGAGACGAAGAAGGGCTTCAGGACGTGCCCTCGGTATCGGAGAGCGGTCCGGAAGACGGGGGCAAGGCACAAGACTCCTCCGTGCCTTCTGCTCAGCCTTCCGAAAAGGCGGAATAAACCGTGCGCCTGCTGATTCAAAGGGTCAAGGAGGGACATGTGGATGTTGCGGGTAAAACCGTAGCTTCCATCGGCAAGGGGCTCGTCGTTTTGGCGGGCTTCGGCGCGCAGGATACGCCGGACCTCCCCGGGACGCGGCTGTGGGACGCCATGATTGAAAAGATGCTCCGTCTGCGGATTTTTCCCGATGAGGAAGGCCGAATGAACAGGGAGCTGACGGACATAGGGGGAGAAATCATTCTGGTTTCCCAATTCACCCTCTATGCCGATGTCCGTAAGGGAAGACGGCCCTCTTTCCACTTGTCCGCGGCGCCTTCCGTGGCCGAGCCGCTTTTTCGGCGTCTGGTGAGCGATGTGGAAGCGCGTCTGCCGGGTCGCGTACGGGAGGGCGTGTTCGCAGCGGACATGGACGTTTCGCTGGTCAACTGGGGGCCGGTGACGATAATGCTGGACAGCGAATCCCTCGGCCAGCCCGCGAATCCTTCCACTCTATGAAAAAAGGGCGTCTTTCAAAAGACGCCCTTTCACTTTGGCGGGACACGGGACCGCGAGGGGCCTAGCCTTGGAAAAGACGGGTGGACAGGTAGCGTTCGCCCGTGTCCGGCAAAACGGTCACGATGCGTTTGCCCTTCATGTCCGGGCGCTGGGCAAGGGTCAGCGCGGCGGCGACGTTGGCCCCCGAGGAAATGCCGCAGGAAAGGCCCTCTTCCGTCATCAGGCGGCGTGCGATGCGCAGAGCTTCTTCCCCGGGAACGGGCAGGACTTCGCTGAGCAGGGAACGGTCGAGCAGGGCGGGAACGAAGCCCGCGCCGATGCCCTGAATGAGATGAGGCCCCGGGGCCTTGCCGGACAGGACGGCGGATTCGGCGGGTTCGACGGCGTAAATGCCCACATGGGGAAGGCGTTCGCGCAGATAGCGGCCTATGCCCGTAATGGTGCCGCCCGTGCCGACGCCCGCCACAAAAGCGTCCACATCCGGCAGGTCGGCGAAGATTTCCGGGCCCGTGCTGCGATAGTGCGCTTCGGCATTGTCCGGGTTGGAAAATTGATCCAGCAGGACATAGCCCTTGTCGGCGGCCAGACGCTGCGCTTCTTCCACAGCGCCTCCCATGCCTTTTTCAGCGGGAGTCAGGATAAGTTCGGCCCCGAAGCCGCGCAGCAGCGCCTTGCGTTCTTCGCTCATGGATTCGGGCATGGTCAGGATCAGCCTGAAGCCGAGGCAGGAGGCGGCCACGGCGAGACCGATGCCGGTGTTGCCGCTGGTGGGCTCCACAATCGTGCCGTGCGGCGGGAGGATGCCGCGCTCCACGGCACCTTCAATCATGCGCAGGGCGGGGCGATCCTTGATGGAGCCACCCGGATTGCGGGATTCGATTTTGACGAAAATCTCGGCATCCGTGGATTCCGTCAGGCGGGCGAGGCGCACGAGGGGCGTCTTTCCGATGCTTTGCAAGACATTCATGGCATCCTCTCTGAGGGGCAGGTTATAGGGCCGAGGGCAGGTTCAGGGCCGCGTGATAGATGGCTTCCAGCGCGACACACCGGGCTTCCACGGTGTATTGGCTGCCCTGCCGCAGGCTGTTCCGGCTCCACAGGGACCGCTGCCCGGGATCGGCGGCCATCGTCTGAAGCGCCTGCGTCAGGGCCGGCACATCACCCGGAGGAACCAATAAGCCGTTGTCCCGCGCTATTTCCGGCACTCCTCCAACCGTAGTGGCCACCACGGGCAAACCCACGCGGATGGCTTCCAGCAGCGTGTTGGGTGCGGAGTCCATATCCCGGGAAGGGAAGACAAAGGCATCCGCCGCGTGCAGGTAATCGCTTACATGTTCGGAATGATCAATCATGCGTATCTTCGCCGTGATGCCCAGGGCGTCGCAGAGCGGCTGCCAACGCTGGGCCGAAGCGCCCACAAGCACGAGATAGGCCTCAAGGTCCGCGGCGGCGAAAGCTCGCAGGAGGGGGTCAATACCTTTGGCGGGATTGTTGTTCCCCACGTAGGCAAAGATAAGGGCATGGTTCGGAATGTCCAGTTCGGCCCGCACCTCGGAGGCAGAGCGGGAAGGGACGATCCGCTCTTCGGGAATCCCGTTGGGCACCACATGAATTTTACGTTTGGGGCAGCACCAGGCAATGGCCCGGGCGCACGCCTCCGAATTGGGGATGAAGGCTTTCATGGCCGGAGAGAGGTAGGGCAAGGGATTGCCGGGCCGGAAGATGACGCCCCGATGGGCGACGCAGGCCAGAGCGCGATGGCGCCAGAAAAGCCCCCACCATGCCATCCGTTTGACCGCCTTGTTGTGGAAGGCGTGGACGATGGTGGGCGTTGCGGGATCGGAAGGGAAAAGCCCTTCGATAAAGGCCCGCTGGCGGCTTTCCTCGGCGGGGAGGGCCCGCCAGAGCGGATTATCGCGCATGCCGGGCAGTTCCCAGAGAGAAGAATCGTGGGGAAGGCAGAGCGTCACGTCATGGCCGCGTTCGCTCAGCCCCCGGGCCTGATAGACGGCCTGCCGGGTGCCTCCGCTGCGGTTGTTGGACCATGTGACGATGATGACGCGCATACGTAACCTCCGGTTGGGCCGCCGCGGTACGGGGGTCAGATAAGGTGACGGAAGATGTTCAGGTAGGCGTTCCGCATCAGCAGGGCCAGCTTGAGGCGCCGCGCGACAGCGTCCGGGGCTCGCTCCTGAAAAAGATCGACGATATGCCCGCTGACGGCGATAAAGTCGCCGTCGCCCCGTTCGTTTAACCGCTCCACATACGAACGGACGAGCAGGTCAAAGGCGTTGGCCCGTTCGCGTTCCCGGGGGCTGCGGGCGCGTTCGTAGAGTCCGAGCATGAAACGCTCAAAGATGGTTTCCCCGTCCGCGGGGAAGGAGCGTTGCAACGCAAGACGCCACAAGCCGATGCTCATGGCCCGCAGTTCCCGCAACGCCCTTTCCCGACGGCGGAAATGGAATTTTCCGATGCCGAGGGTGGCAAGCTCCTGCACAAAATCCATCCCTTCCAGCATCAGGGAGAAATTGCGCAGCGCCTCCGTACAAAAAGACGTGGGCGTATCCAGTTCGGTCAACACCGGAAACTCCGTCATCATTCAGCGGAACGATCCTGAGAACGTCTGCGCCTTCTGAAGTTGCGGCCCTCTTCGCGCTTCTTTTCCCGGGGAGCGCCGCCTTCCCCGCGTTCTTCGCGGCGCTGTCCGCCTTCGCGGGGGCCACGCCGGTTTCCACCGTGCGTTTTCGCCCGGGCCGGAAGGGGCTCCTTGCGGACGCTGCCCGCCGGGAGGAACGCCTCCGGATTGAGGTTCTTTTGATAGCAGTCATCCAGCAGGAGGGTCAGCAGATGGACTTGTTCGGGATCGGAGCCAAGGCTGTGCACGAGCGGCTCAAAGCGCTTCATGCGTTCGCGCTCCAGCCCGTTGAGCTGGCGGAAACGCGCTTCAAGCAGCGCCGTGACCCGCACGCCCACCGCCTGCGCGACCTCTTCGTCGGTCGGGTTGGGACGCTGGATAAGCGGCACCTTGAAATATTTCGCAATGCGCTGGAGCTCCATCTTTTCCATGATGTCCACCAGCGAGATGACCACGCCCGCAGCTCCGGCCCGTCCGGTGCGTCCCGCGCGGTGGATATAGGATTCCCGGTCGTCCGGCGGTTCGTAGAGGAAGACATGGGAAAGCTCGGGGATGTCGATGCCCCGCGCGGCCACGTCCGTGGCGACGAGGAAGCGGATGGTACCCTTGCGCAGACGGGAAAGCACGTCTTCCCGGCGGCTTTGCGAAAGATCGGCGGAAAGCTCGTCGGCATTGAAGCCGAAGCCCTGCAGGACGGCGGTCACGAAATGGACGGTCGCCTTGGTATTGCAGAAGATAATGGCCGAGGCGGGGTTTTCCACCTCAAGGATGCGGATAAGGGTGCGATCCTTTTCCATGCTTTTGCATTCGCAGTACATATGCTGCACTTCAGCCACATGGACCTGCGTCGTGGAAAGGGAAAGCAGCTGCGGTTCCGTGAGGAATTCTCCGGCCAGCCTCAACACATGGGGAGGATACGTCGCGGAGAAGAGGGTAGCGTGAATCCGCGTATTCGGGAGATAACGCTGGATTTCCTTCATGTCCGGATAAAAGCCGATGGAGAGCATCCGATCCGCTTCGTCGAAAACGAGCGACGTCACATGCGTCAGCGTGAGCGTACGGCGGAGAAGATGGTCGAGCACGCGGCCCGGGGTGCCCACCACAACGCTGACCCCCTGCCGCAGGGCATCCATCTGCTTGCCGTAGCCCACGCCGCCGTAGACCGCGGCCACCGTAAGGCCGCTTCCCTTGAACAGGGTACGCGCTTCCTGCTCCACCTGCACGGCCAGTTCGCGCGTAGGCACGAGGATCAGGGCCTGCACAGCGGGCTTGGCCGGATTGAGCCGGGCCATGAGCGGGAGGAGGTAGGTGCCGGTCTTTCCGCTCCCGGTGCGGGATTGCACCATAAGATCGCGTCCTTCCAAAAGGTAGGGCAGAGCGCGGGACTGAACGGGCATGAGCGAGGTCCAGCCCGCCCGGGCGCAGGCGTCCTGCAGGAGTTGCGGAAGGTCCGCGAGGGACGTTTCGGGGAGGGCGTTTTCCGGTTCGTCGACGGAAATGATTTCGGAAGCCGTGTGGATGGTGTTGGAGGAAAGGGGCTGGCCTGCGGCTTTCTCGGGAGCCGTCTGGGGCTGAGCCGTTTGCATGGGTTCGGTCATGTGTAATCCAGAGGTGAAAAGGTGAGAAGGACCGCCCTTCGGACACACGCGCCGGTCCCAAGGGGCCGGGAGCGCCGCGGGCGGACACGGTAAAATCCGGGTCTTGTCGGCGCGGCATACGCAAAGGGCGCACGGACAGACGTTCCCCTCCGAAGGCGGCCTTACGCGGCGGGGATGGAAAAACGTTCGGCGGATGCCGACAGAAGAAGAATGATACCAGACCTGCCATACAAGGCAAGAGCGGAAAGAGGGCCTTTCTGCGCCCGGATGGCGGCCTCGGGCTGGCGCGGCGTTCTACGGCTGGGTGGCCGTTTCCCACCGGAGGACAGCGTTTTCCCCCGTGGTCCAGCGGACGGCCCCGGGATCGATCCCGAGCGTTTTCCATCGGGCGACAAGGCTTTTTTTATGGCCGAAGAAAAACCCCTGACAGAAGCGCGGCAGGGCAAGCGTAGTTGGGGGACAGCCCCTTGCCTCAATGTTCCGGCGCAGTGTCTGAAAAAGCGCTTCCCCCTGAATGAGGCTTCCAAGGGCGGGATGGCGGGGGCCGGCCAGCACAGCCGCGTCAAAGGAGGCTTCCGGGGCCACGCTCAGGCGGATGACGGGAATCCGGCGTTCCCACGCCTCGGCCAGTGCGCCGCCCAGAGCGTCTACCGTCGTCAGCGTATCCCACGGGCCGTACGCCCCTTTTTTCCAGAGGGTGGCCAAGGGTGTGCCGTCCACTACCAGACAGGGGTAAAAGCGCAGGCAGGCCGGAGAAAAGGCCAGTGCGTTCCGAACGTCCTCCCGGAAGCGTTCCGGCGTCGAGCCGGGCATCCCGGGCAGAAGCTGGATGCCGAGTTCAAGGCCGGAGTCTTGCATGAGGCGGCATCCCTCCCGGGCCGTTTCCCCAGTATAACCGCGTTGAGAAACCTCAAGGGCTTCGGTATGGAAGGACTGGATGCCGAGTTCCACGAGGTCCAGCCCTCCAGCCCTGAGTGCGTCAAGGGTGCGCGGGGTCAGGGCGTCCGGCCGGGTGGAACAGCGCACACGGCAGACGAGCCCCTCCTTTTTCCCTTCCGCAGCCCGCGCGAGGCAGGCCATCTGGACTGTTTCGGGAAGCGCCGTGAACGTTCCGCCGTAAAAGGCGATTTCGACAGGGCGAAAGGTATCTTGAGCCGCTTGCCGCTTCGCTTTGAGCGAGTGGAGAAGCGAGGCCAGGGTACGAAGAGCCGAGCCTCCGGGAGGCTCGGGCGAAGCCCCCGTCTGCTTGTCCTGCGCGCAAAAAAGGCACCGGTGCGGGCATCCGGCAAAGGGCATGAACACGGGCAGAATGCGAGGCCGCGCGGAGGCCGCGGCGGAACCTCCGTCCCCGGCAGCCGCCGGGCGGGGGTTGCCGATGGGAATGGTACATTGAAAAAATGAAGCATTCATGGATTCAATTTGTTATAGCTGTTGATTTGTGGAGTGGGAGACTGTAAGTAGTACCAACTTTGAACACATCCCGAAAAGGCGGGCCGTGCCTGCGGAAGGGACTATTTCACAGTTCTTCCCCAAGGTCGAGCCGCCGATAGAGAAGGAGAAAAAGCATGGCAGAGCCGCAGCAGGCCGATTGCATCTTTTGCAGGATCGCGCGTGGAGACATTCCGTCCACCAGCGTATATGAAACCGACGAATTACTCGCTTTTTTGGATATCAACCCCGTGAGCAAGGGACACACGCTGGTGGTGCCCAAGGCGCATATGGAAGCCCTTTTCGATATGCCCTCCGCTCTGGGAGGGCCTCTAATTGAGGCCATGAAACGTGTCGGCGCCGCTCTCATGCAGGCGACCGGCGCGCAAGGCCTCAATGTTGTTCAAAACAATTATCCCGCTGCGGGACAGCAGGTGCCGCATCTGCATTGGCACTTGATCCCGCGTTTTGAAGGCGACGGCCATGAAGCATGGCCGCAGGGCAGCTATCGGGATGCCGAGGAGATGAATGCCGTTGCCGCCGCCATCCGCGAACGGCTGTAACGGGCCTTTGAGTGAAGACGAGATACATTCCCAACATACTCTCGTTCTCTCCTTGAACTGCAAAGAAACAAAGGTTATACTGAAGACCCGCAAAACCTTGTTCTTGCGATGTGCCCCTTTGGGGGAAGAGGCATGTCAAGAACGTCGGCGTACCTGTTGGTGCGGCAGGAACGTGCTTCGTTTGGCGTAGGACGCCGGGATCGGGCGGAAGGCCCGCGGCGTCGCCAAGGCAGGCATGGGCACCCAACGGGAACATCGGCTTCTTCCCACAGGAAGAAGGTTTCGGGCACACCTGACGCTCTCTTACTGAAAACGTTCAGGAAAACACGGTCTGAAAAACGAGCTCTCGAACATTTTGGGAAGTATGGAGGAACTATGAACAGAGCGCTGACCAAAGCGGATATTGTGGAAGCCATTTACGAGAAGACCGACAGAAACCGCGCCGACGTGAAGAATACCGTGGAAATTCTGTTGGGCCTTATGAAGCAGGCCATCAAGAAGGACAACGCGCTTCTGGTAAGCGGATTCGGGAAGTTCGAGGCTTACGACAAGGAAGCGCGCAAGGGGCGTAATCCGCAGACGGATGAAACCATTACCCTGCCTCCCCGTAAAGTGGTCGTGTTCCGTCTTTCCCGAAAATTCCGGGCCGAACTGAACGGCGAAGAAGTGGAAGCATAGGTTTTTTTGTCGCTTCCCATGAAAAAGGCCCGATTCTTCGGAATCGGGCCTTTACCGTTACGGGCGAATCCACTCCCGAAACGTGGGATGCCGTAAGAGGCACTCCGCCATAAGGCGGTTGCCTGTCTCGCCCGGATGCAGCCCGTCGGACAGATCATCAATGTAGGCGTCGCCGAGTTCCGCGAAGATGTCCGCATAGGGCAGGTTGAGGCTTTCGCACAGGACCGCATAGCTTTTGTTCAGGGCGGCGATGCGGTCGCCATGCTCGGGATTTTTCACGGGCGGAGCGCTGATCAGGAGCAGCGGCGCTTCTCCCCGCGCTTCCTCAAGAATGGCGCGGGCGTTGGCGAGGCTTTCTTCCGGGGGCACGACCACATTTCCGTTGGGGGCTGCCATATCCACCGTCCCGAAGCAGAAAAGCAGGTAGGGCGACGTATCCGCAGTGAGACGGGCGCGGTATTCGGCAAGCCAACGCTGCCGGATATGGCGGCTCGAATGCCTGCGGGCTCCGAGATTGTAGAAGGTCGAAGGCGGAACGGGGAGACCGGCTGCGGCGGCGAGCCCGGCCAGACGTCCCACCCATCCCCCGGCGGCCACGTCGTTGACCCCCAACGTGATGGAATCCCCGAAAAAGAAAAAGGTTTTCATGCTTCGCTCCTCTTGTGGATGAAAAATCCCTGTCAGCCCGATCAGCGTTTTTCGGCTACGTGCAGAAAGACGATGCCCGAGCACAGGGGAATATGATAAATCCTCCCGAACCCGGTGGCGCGCATCTCATTGGCCAGAGCTTCGGCGTCTGGGAATTCCATAATGGTTTTGGCAAGATACCTGTAAGCATCCGCATCGCCCGACAGCCTTCCGATAAGAGGGAGGATGCGTTTCAGGTAGAAATTGTACACGCCGAGCCAGATGCGGTTTTTTCCCGTGCCGAATTCAAGGATGCAGGCCCGGCCTCCGGGTTTGAGGACGCGCGCCATTTCCGCGAACGAGGCGGAGCGGGGCGCAATGTTGCGGATGCCGAAAGCCATGGTGACGCCGTCGACGCTGGCGTCCGGGAGGGGCAGGGCGCGCGCGTCCGCCGCCACGGAGAGCACGAAATCCTTTTCTTGGGCCGATAGTTTTTTTTGCCCGTATTCCAGCATGGGGGGGCAAAAATCCATCGCCAGCACCTGCGCGGCGGGATGGCGCTTGCGGAGGGCAAGCGTCACGTCAAGGGTACCGGCGGCCAGATCGAGGATGCGCTTCCCTTCCCCTTTGCCGGGAAGGACCGCATCGGCCAGACATTTGCGCCATCCCTGATCGAGCCCCATGCTGAGGAGACGGTTCAGCGGATCGTACCACCGCACGATGCGCGCGAACAACCCCGATACCTTGGCGGCGTGGGCATCCGGCTCTCCGGTGTTTTTTTCAAGTTCTTCTTGAGCTTTTTCAGTCATCATGTGCCTCGTCGCGCGTGCCTTCCGCTTCCAGCGTATCCAGAACGATTTTATAGATGGCGGGGAAATGCTCCGCGAAGTTGACCGGAGAAATCCGTTGCGTCTCAATGAACTTGACGACGATCTCCTTCGTAACCTGCAAGGCTTCTTTATGTTCTTTGCCCATGAGCGTCCCTCACGGTTCGATGTCTTCAAAACCCGTCCGTTGGGGAATGGCCTTGACCACAATGGACAAAACCGGACGGGAAAAACGGAAAGGAACAGGCCATGCCCCTCCCCGTTTTGGAAGGATATAGCACGTCCCCGCCCGATGGTCGAGAGCGGGTGCAGGCGAGGTCCAGGTGGGAAGGCGGATTTCTAAGCCGGAAGGATATGTGATGATGCCTCATTGAAAAAGCCGGAAAGATGGCCTCATTTTTCCGCTCTGGGGCAAGGTTCGGAGAATCGGGAGCGGAAGGGGACACTCGCTTTTCCTTCCGGTGGAAGCGGCCCGGAGGAAAGGAGACGAGGAAAAAGAAGGCCCTTCCCAGCGCAGGCCGGGAAGGGCGGGTGTGACAAGGCGCATCCCGGAGGACGCGCCTTTCATCGTATGGGGACGTTTTTTATTCGAAGGTTTCCGTTCCGGTCCGCAGTTCGCTGTTTTCCTCTTCAAAGGGTTCCGTATTCAAATCGCCTTCCAGACGGGAGACGAGCAGCGCGCCCGTGGCGTCGCCCAAAACATTGGTGGAGGTCCGCACCATGTCGAGGGCGCGGTCAATGCCCGCGATCAGGGCGATGGCTTCCAGAGGGATATGGACCTGCGTGAAGACGATGCTGATCATGATGAGCCCGGCCCCGGGCACGCCGGCGGTGCCGATGGAGGCAAGAAGGCCCATGAGCATAATCGTGAGCTGATCAGCGAGGGACAGGGGAATGCCGTAGACTTCCGCCGCAAAAACGGCGGCTACGCCCATATAGATGGCGGTGCCGTCCATATTGATGGTGTTCCCGAGCGGAATTGAGAAGCTGGCCACGCTCTTGGACGCGCCCAGACGACGGACGGACTGGAGGTTTGTGGGCAGGGCCGCCGCACTGGAGCAGGTCGTAAAGGCGATGAGCCAAGGCGCGAACACGCCCTTCACGAAGCGGGAAAGCGGCATCCCGATCACGCCCCGCACGAGGGGGAGATAGCAGATGATGATATGGAGCGCCGTGGCTATGGTCATGACCAGGATGAGCTTGCCGAGCGGCAGCAGGACGTTGATGCCGTGCTTGCTGACGGTGAAGGCCATGAGGCCGAAGACGCCGATGGGGGCGTACATCATGACCATATTGGTCACGCGGATCATCACGTCGCCAATGAGTTCAAATACCTTCAGGAGCGGCTTGCCCGCTTCGCCGAGAGAACTCAGGGCGAAGCCGAAAACCACGGCGAAGAAGATAACCTGCAGCATATTGCCTTTGGCCAGCGCGTCGACCGGGTTCAGAGGCACGATGTTCAGCAGGGTCTGTATAAGGTTGGGGGCCGTGACTTCCTTGGCCTTCAGCCCTTCGGTGGACAGGTTTACCCCTGCGCCGGGTTCGAGAAGGTTGGCCACGATAAGGCCGATGAGGACGGCCAGGCCGGTCGTAAGAAAGTAATAAATCAGGGTTTTGGTCGCCACGCGGCCCAGTTTGCTCAAATCATGGATGCCCGCCGCGCCCGCGATGATGGTGGCAAGGACCAGGGGCACGACCACCATGCGGATAAGCGTGATGAACAGTTGGCCGAAGGGTTGCAGGTACGCGGCGGTAAAGTCGGGCGTGGAGATGCTGCCCACGATAATGCCCAGCACCAGGCCGATGACCATCTGTGCAGGCAGGCTTAATTTGTGCTGTTTTTGACTCATGTTTCGGTTCCTCCCCTCAATGCAGTTGTAGGTCAATGCAAGAGGACGGCCTTGCAGCGCCGTCCCAATCTCACCGTATGGTCATAGACAATTGCGACGCGGAGGACAAGTCCCGGGCGGCTTTTTCCCCTTGCTCGAACAGGGCACGCCGCAAGAGGGAAGGGCCACCGCATCCCGTACCCCATCTCGCCGCGACCTCTCACCTGAGGCGGCGGCTTCTTCTCGGATGGAAAAGGGCCATGCCTTTTCTTTGTTCGGCCCTGTTCTTCTGTGCTTGGAACGGGGGAAGGGGGGAACGCAGGTCGTAGGGCAGTTTATACGTTTAAAACGTAAAAATAAGAAAAAGAATATGTTATACTAGTGGGAGGCTCGGCTGATCTGTGGTTGAATGCGTTTGCTGTCAATCGGCCCGATCACACGGGATGCTTGGGATTATAAAATCAGGGAGGTTTTTTATGGTTACGGAACAGACGGTATGCGTCTTCGGCTGGTCGTCGTGGAGCGGTGTCCTCGCAGGTGTGGTCACAGCTATCGCGCTGTCGATTATCATGGCGATTCTCGGCGTGGCCCTTGGCTTTACGGTGGTGAGCCCCAAATCGGATGATCCCATGTCCGGGCTTGGCGTCGCCTTCGGGGTATGGTCCTTCATCTCCGTGGTGGTGAGCATGGCGGGCGGCGGTTTCGTTTCCGGCCTTTTCACCGGCTACAGGGGCATGGAACATGGCTTTCTGGTGTGGGCGCTGGCGCTCATTGTGGCTACCTTCTTCAGCAGCGTAGCCGTAGGAGCCGCCGTGCGCACCATCGGTTCGGCGGTGAAGAGCGTTGGCTCGGGGGCCGCCGGGGTCGTCTCCACGGTGGGCAAGGAAACCGTGAATATGGCGTCCAACGCCGTGTCCGGGCTGCTTGAAAAGGTAAATATCGATATGGATTCCGATACCTTGGCCTCCGACGTTTCCGACGTGCTGCGCGACACCGGTATCGAAACGCTCCAGCCCGCCTATCTGCAGCAGCAGATGCGCGAAGCCCGCGCCGACTTGCGGGGCGCCCTGCATCAGCTCAGCATGAACCCTTCCAATTACGAGACCATCATCTCCCAGTTCCTTGAAAAGGAAGAGGCCCGCGTCACGGCGCTGACGAAGGACATCAATAAGGAAGATGCCATACAAGCGGTCATGCGTACCCGTAACGTTTCCCGTCCGGAAGCCGAAACCATGGTCAACAATGCCATCGCCGCCTATGACAAGGTGCTCGACAAGGCGAAGACGACCTTGGCCGACGCCGGTGATCAGGTGCGGGAAGCGCAGCAGTACATGAAGGATATGGCGGATCAGGCCCGCGAAACGGCCGACAAGTGGGCTTCGGAAGCGGCCAAGGCCGCCCTTGCCGCCGCCATCGCCCTGATCGTGGCCGCCTTCATCAGCATGGGCGCTGGTGTCTACGGCGTCCGCTACTCCGCTCACTGGTATGCCTATAATCATACCGACATCAATAACAGCGACTTGATGCGCTAGGCCCTGCGCGGCGTCCCGCGGCGACGTGGGGCGTCCGCGCCGTATCCGGACGTGTCCGACGCCGGGTGAAGGCCACAAGGTTTGCGGACCAGATGAAGAGGAGGGTTTTGACCTTCCTCTTTTTGCATTCCTTGAGAACAGCGGACGGCAAAAAACTGTGGGGATTGCGCTGGGCGTCAGAGGATGCCGCAATCCTTGGTCGGCTCTGGAAGAAGGAACTTCAAAGGTCGAAGGATGGTGTCCCTCGCCCTTGAGCGACCCTTTCTCCGGCGGAGGTTCCTTCCGTGTCTTTGCGGGGGGCGGAGTGGTGGAAACGGGGCCGGGGTTGACAAGGGAAGGCTTCCTGTCCCAAAAGGGATACGTAAAGAAAAGGGCCGTGATCCCTGAGAAGACTTGTGCTTTCCAGCGGGTCACCTGTGGAAAGTCTTTTTGACCGTGGAGTCGATATGAACGCGCAATCCCCGGAAAAAACATATGATGTTCTTTTTGTGGCCCGGACGCCCGGCGAAACGAAGCCGGCGGGCATGATCGCGGAGAATGTGGACAAGGCGACCGCCATCAGCTACGCGCAAAAGTATTGCCACCGTAACGAGGACAATGAGGGCGTGATGATCGCCTATCACGGGACGACCATCCAGCCGGAAGGCTCGGAATGGTGGTTCCACTGCTGCGGCTAGGCATCTCCTTCCCCATCGAGGGTGTTTCCGAGGGAAAGCCTTTCCCTGGCAGGAGACGCGGCGGCAGCCGGAAAAGAAGGTTTGTATGAAGACGCGCGCAGCCGCGTGAGGCTAGGCGGTCTTCACGGCGGCGCTTGAACGGCAGCCCGGGAAAATCCCGGGCTGTTCGTGTGTGAAGGAGGGACCTTGGTTTCAGATTCCGAAGGATTTTTCAGGAGGGAAATCAGTCGTTCCGCGCATTTCCCTGTGCGGCGGCGATGGCTGGTATGCTTTCCACAAGCAGGCGCGTCACTTTTTCCGCATTGGCCTTGAAGACGGCGAAGACTTCCTCCCAGCTCACCGGGGTTTCATCCTCTTTCCAGCAATCGTAGTCCGTCGACATGGCTATGGCCGCATAGGGCAGGCCCGCTTCGTTGGCGAGGGCCGCTTCCGTGGCGACGGACATGTTGATGACGTCTGCGCCCCACATCCGGAACATGCGCGATTCCGCCCGCGTGGAGAAGCGGGGGCCTTCAATGGTGATGAGCGTCCCTTGCGGATGGTGCGGTATGCCCATGCGGACGCAGCCCTCAATGAGGATGGCGCGCAAGCCCGGATCAAAGGGATCGGGCATGGCCGCGTGCACGGGTTCATGTGGCCGGAAGGACTCGTGAAAAGTCATGTGGCGTTGCTTGGTGAAGTCGATGAACTGATCGACGATGACGAGGTCCCCCCGCCGGATTTCCTCACGCAGGGAGCCGGTGGCCGTGGTCGCGAGAATGTGCGTGCAGCCGGCATCCTTGAGCGCCTGTATGTTGGCCCGGTAGTTGACGCGGCTCGGCGTGATGGTATGCGCCCGCCCGTGCCGCGCAAGAATCGCCACGGGCACGCCCGCGAGGTCGCCTTCGCGCAGGGGAGAAGAGGGAGCGCCCCACTGCGTATCTGCGACGGTATCCCGCGCGTGGGCGAAAATGTCCAGATCGTCCAGCCCGCTGCCGCCGATGATGCCTATTTTCATACGTGCTCCTTTTCCTTAAGGGTAAGAATGAGGTCAAGGGCCGAAGCGACGGCCTCGGCGTAGGCAAAGACGCCGTCGGCATGGCCGGCGGTGACGAAAACGCCCTGGTTCGGAGGAAGCGTGGCCGCCAGCCGGCTCACCGCGTGGGAAAGGGCGGGCGTGCCGTAGGCGGCGGAGGCGGGGGTATGGGGATGGCCTTTCGCCAGCAAAGCCTCGAACAGGCGCGGAGAGTGGATGTGGATCACGCAGCGGGCGGCGGGAACGGCGCGATAGACGGCCCAGTGGGTCATGGCTTCGGAGGAAGCCTGAACCGGCCCGAAGGAGCGCACCGTGTTGGCTTCGGGATCGCATTCGCGGACAAGAGCATAGCCCTCTTTCCCCAAGACGCGGGCGGCGCCGGTCCCGCTTCCGCTGATGAGGAAAAGCGTCTCCGTCAGCCGCAGGGAAATGTTGCCGTAGCCTATCCCCGCTGCCGTGACGCCGATGAGCCCGGCATCATGGAGCGCGGTCCGGGCCGTATCCAGTTCCGGAAAGCCGCGCAACGCCGTTTCTGCCGCTTCACGGACGGCGAGGGGCTGGGCGCGGACAAGCGTCTCCACTTCCCCGTATTCGTGAAGGGCCGCGTACTTGACGACGCCTTCGGATTCGTCCTTTTTCATGCGCGGGCCCCCGCTTCCGGGTACAGCGAAAGGACGCCTTCCTCGGAGGCCGGACAAAGGCCCCTTTCGGAGATGAGCCCCGTGATCAGACGGTTCGGGGTTACGTCAAAGGCCCAGTTGCCCGCGGGCGTTTCGTCGGGGCAGATTTGCACCGGTACCAGCACGCCTTCGGGCGTTTTTCCCAGCACGGTACGCACTTCTTCCCCGCCGCGTTGTTCGATGGGAATTTCAGCCACGCCGTCGGAGAGGGAAAAATCAAAGGTGGAGGAGGGAAGCGCCACGTAAAAAGGGACCCCATTGTCGTGGGCGGCCAAGGCTTTGAGATAGGTTCCGATTTTATTGGCCGCGTCGCCGCGCCGGGTCACGCGGTCCGCTCCCGTAATGACGATATCCACAAGGCCGTGCTGCATGAGATGGCCGCCCGCGTTGTCCGCGATCAGCGTGTGCGGCACGCCATGCCGGGCCAGTTCCCATGCGGTCAGCCCCGCGCCCTGATTGCGGGGACGGGTTTCATCCACCCAGACATGGACAGGGAGCCCCGCATCATGCGCCGCGTACACGGGGGCCAAGGCCGAGCCGTAATCGACGAAAGCCAGCCAGCCCGCGTTGCAATGCGTCAGGATACGCACGGGCTCGCCCGGGCCTTTGCGGGCGGCTATGGCTTCCAGAAGGTTTTTGCCGTGCTCTCCGATGCGTCGGCACGCTTGCGCGTCCTCATCCGCGATGCGATCCGCCGTCTCCCGGGCGAGGCGCCGCTTTTCGGCGGGCGATGCCCCTTGTGCAAGGGCATCGAGCTGTCGTTTCACCGCCCATGCCAGATTGGAGGCCGTGGGCCGGGTTTGGCGCAGGCGCGCGGCGGCGTCCAGCATGAAGGCGTCAAAGGAGGCGTTGTCCCGGCACGGCGCTTCACAGGCGGCCAGCCACATGCCGTAGCCCGCCGTCGCGCCGATGAGCCCGGCGCCCCTGACGAGCATGTCCCGGATGGCCGCGCACACGGCCTCAAAGGATTCCAGACGGGCCGTGGCGAAACGGTGAGGCAACAGATGCTGATCAATGACCGTCAGGGTGCCCGTTTCGTCAATCCAGATGGTCCTGTACGCCTTGCCGTCGATATTCATGAGGAAGCCTCCGCAGCCCAACTTGATGTCGTGAGCTATAAACGAAAGGCGTGAGGGATGTCCAGCCGGAGGATTGCCGAGGCCGTGAGCGGGCCTTATGTCACGGAAAAGAAGGAGGCGGAACATGCGCACGCTTTTTTTAGTGACGGCAATGGGCACACTCTTGCTTTTGGGTGGGTGCTGGTATCACGGAGAACATCATTCGGCCCACGACTCCCGCTATTACGGCGATTTCGCTTCGCAACGCATGGGGCCGCCGAAGGGAAGCGCCTTTCTTTCGCATTGGTGAGGATGGCCGCGGACGGTTCTGAGCCGGAGAAAAACGGTTCCGAGCCGGAGAAAAAAGGAAGGGGGGAATCTTCCCCCCTTCCGCGTCGGCTTTACAGCGATAAGGGCGCGTATCGCTCAAGCGATATGCCCTGATTATGGAAGGCGCTTCCTCCCCGGCCCGGGAGCGGGGCAGCGTCCCATTCCCCGAGTTGGGCAAGGGCCAGCTCCACCACCGTATCAAGTTGTGCAAAGGCGCTGCGGCTCAGCGTATGCCCATAGGACAGATCGGCGGGCTGTACCCCGAGCAGGCGGGTTTCTTCGGGCAGGCAGTCCGTCAATGCCGCCAGCGCCATGACCTCGGAAAAGCTGCTTTGATGCATACTGACCTTATGGGCGCTCAGATAGGCAGGGATTTCGGTGCTGTCCTTACAAACGAGGCTTCCCGGCTCAAGCCCGAAATCCACGGCATCCAAAAGGAGAAGGCGGTCCGCCCGTTCCACGAAGGCCAGCAAAGGATAGCCCTGCGTACCCGCGTCCACGATTTCCACATGGTCCGGGAAGGCGTAACGTGTATGGAGCCTTTCGGCAGCCCGGACCCCGAAGCCTTCATCCCCGTAAAGGATATTCCCCAGCCCGAGCACGACGACGCGCCGCATATCAGCCTCCCTTCCCCGACCGCATGACCCGGAAGCCGTTGAACATGGTGGAGACCAGCGTGGACTTGCCCATGATTTCCTCGCGGATGACCATGTACAGATGGATGATGATGAACCCCATGAGCAGCAGCATTCCCAGGCGATGGAAGCTGTGCAGATCGCGCCCGCTGTCGCCTATCCAGTAAATGAAATCGACCACAAGCTGGAAGGGCTGCAAAAACCACGCATCGGATGACTGCACGTACATGCCGAATCCGGTCAGGAGCATGATCGCCAGCAGGGTCATGCACGTCATCATCCCCACCTGCGCGAGAGGGTTATGCCCGATGTGCTCGCGCGGGGTTTTGTCGAGGAAGAGATACCAGCGTATGTCGGAGAGGAGGTCTTGCCACCAGCACTTGCGCCAGATGGGGACCACGAAGACCTGCCGGGAATACTTGTTGCCCACAAAGGCGAAGAGGATGCGCCACACCAGCCCTATGGAAAGGATGAAGCCCGCGATGAAATGCGCCATGCGGGTATATCCCATATAGAAGAGGTAGGTGGGGTCGCCGCTGATGGAATGCCACGGCTTGCCGATGATGTAGCCCGTGGGGATGAGGACAAGGAACGAAAGCACCATGCTCCAGTGCCAGAGGCGCACGGGCAACTGGAAAACGTAGATGGGAGTCCCTTCCTGAAGAGGAGGGATTTCCTCGCAGAATTCGTCTTTCTTGGCAGTGTTCATAGGATTTCTCCTTAGTCCATGCGGACCGTGAGCAGTTCGTCTCCATCCGGCCCGAGGATATGCGTAGCGCAGGCAAGGCAGGGATCGAAGCTGTGAATGGTACGCAGGATTTCAAGGGGCTGCGTGGGAACGGCCATTTTCGTATTCATGAGCGCGGCCTCGTAGGGGCCGAGTTGCCCGTCGTCGCTTCTCGGGGCGGCATTCCATGTCGTAGGGACAACGCACTGATAATGCTCAATCTTTTGATCCTTGATGGTGACCCAGTGGCCAAGCGCGCCCCGCGGGGCTTCTGCAAAGCCGATGCCGCGCCCTTCCTGCGGCCATGAATCGGGTTCCCACTTGGCGGTATAGACGGCGGTGTTGTCCCCGTTGGTCAGATTGGTGAACAGCTTGCTGAGGAACATCTGCATGGTGTCCGCGGCCCAGCGCGCTTCCTGCGCGCGCGTCAGAATGCGGCCCATCGTCGAACTGAGGGCCGAAACCGGGGCGTTGATGCGGGCGCAGAGATCGTCCACCCGGTCGACGATGTCCGCCTTTTTCAGGGCGTAGGCGACGAGGGTACGGGCCAGCGGCCCCACTTCCATCATATGGCCGCGCCAGCGCGGGGTCTTGATCCACGAGTAGGGGCCGTTTTCGTCCAGTTGCCGGATGTCGGTCATGGTGCCCTTGGTGCCGGGGCCGAGGACGAAATGGGGCACGGTTTCCCCCTGATAGGGGTGCAGGGAGGTGACGCCCTTGGGGTAGCTGTACCACGCGCGGCCCACCTCCTCGCGCACCTGATCCTCGGCGGCGAGGTCGACGGGGAAAACTTCCTCGAAGTTCCCGTTGATGATCGCGCCGCCCGGGATGAGCAGGTTTTCCTGCGAAAAGTCGTTGGCAAGCAAGGGGAAACCGCCGAAGGCCAGCACGGACTGGTTCGAGAGCCCGGTACCGATGTGCAGCCAGTCGGGGTAGTAGCGGGCAAGGGCGATGCTGTCGGGCACCAGCACCTGCGCGGTGAAGTCCCGGCAGCGGGTGATGATTTGCTGGACGAGCTGGAGGCGTTCCATGTTGATGACGTCCACGCCCCCTTTGGCGTTCAGGTTCAGCGCAAGGGGGACGCCGCCCACCAGCCAGTTGGGGTGCGGGTTTTTGCCGCCGAAGACCGTATGGATTTTGACGATGTCCTTCTGGAAATCAAGGGCTTCGATATAGTGGGCCACGAGCATGAGATTGGCCTCTGGCGGCAGACGATAGCCCGGATGCCCCCAGTAGCCGTTCTTGAAGATGCCGAGCTGCCCCGAGGAGATGATGCGCACGAGCTTGTCGCGCACCGCGCCAAAATAGCCCGGCGAGGACTGCGGCCACGGGGAAAGGCTCTGGGCCAGTTTGGAGGTTTCCGCTGGATCGGCCTTGGAGGCGGAAACCACGTCGATCCAGTCCAGGCCCCCAAGCTGGTAGAAATGGACCAGATGATCGTGGACCCAGAGGGTAAGCTGCATCAGGTTTCTGATGATATTGGCGTTTTCAGGGACTTGGATGCCGAGGGCGTCCTCTACGGCGTAGACCGAGGTCAGGGCGTGCGTGCCCGTGCACACGCCGCAGATGCGCTCCACAAAGGCCCAGGCGTCTCGCGGATCGCGATCCTTGACGATGATTTCGATACCCCGGAACATGGTACCCGAAGAAACCGCGTTGGTGATCACGTTTTCATCGTTGATGTTGACCTCGCAACGCAGATGCCCTTCGATGCGGGTAATGGGATCGACGACGATGCGCCGCCCCGAGTCGTTTACGGTAAAGCCTTGCGTGGTGTATTCGTACGCCATGATCAATTCCTTTTATCCGGGGTGGAAGCGTGGGAAGTCTCGTCTTTCTTCTCGGTCGCCGTGGGTTGCTTCAGAAGGGCCTCGGCCGAAACCTTCGCGGCGGCCGCTTCCTCCGCGGCCTTGGCGACGGCCTTGTCGTTCTCGTAGCGCCGCTTCAGGTGAACGCCCGTGCTCACGGCGGCATGGACGGCCACGCCCGCGCCGATGGCGCCGATGACCGCCACGCCCACGGTTTCGGCGGTCGTATTGGTGCCGAACTGGGGAATATTGGTGATGCGATCATAAAATGAGCCGTGATCCCAGAAATTCTGTTCCGAGCAGCCGATGCACCCGTGCCCCGACTGGATGGGGTAGGAGACGCCGTCGTTCCAGCGCGTCACGGGGCAGGCGTTGTAGGTCGTGGGGCCCTTGCAGCCCATCTTGTACAGGCAATAGCCGAGGCTGGCGGCTTCGTCGTCCCACGATTCCACGAACTGGCCCGCGTCGAAGTGCGAGCGGCGCACGCACTGATCATGGACGCGTTCGCCATAGAAGACTTCGGGCCTTCCCTGTCCGTCGAGATTGGGCAGGCGGTCGTAGGTGAGGATGTAGGCCACGATGTTGCTCATGACGTCGGGAATGGCCGGACAGCCCGGCACGTTGATGACCGGCTTGTCGTGCACGAGCTTGTGGATGGGCGTGGCCCGCGTCGGGTTGGGATGGGCCGCCTGTATGCAGCCCCACGAGGCGCAGCTTCCCCAGGCGATTACAGCCCGGGACGCCGCGGCCCCCTGAAGGAGCTTGTCCAGAAAAGGCTTGCCGCCGTCGATGCAGAACATGCCCTGATCACCCAGCGGCGCGTTGCCCTCCACCGCCAAAAGGTATCTTCCCGCGTAGGCCTTGATAGCCTCCTCGTAGCATTCCACGGCCTGGTCGCCCGCTGCGGCCATGATCAGGTCCTGATAGTCGAGGGTGATCATATTGAGGACGATGTCGGACATGAGCGGGTGCGACGTGCGGATGAACGACTCCGTGCAGCAGGAGCAGGACAGGCCGTTGATCCAGAGCACGGGCAAATGGGGCTTGGTTTCCATGGCGTGCGCGATTTCCAGATGGCCCGTGGGCCCGAGGCCGAGGGCAACCGCCGCCATGGAGCAGAATTTCAGGAAATCGCGCCGGGAGACCCCCCGGCGGCGCAGCATTTCATACTGGGTTTCCTCTGTGTTGAACATGGATACATCCTTTTTGGCATTCACAGGATCACGGGGAGCCAAGATACGCGCTCGAGAAACGCGGCATCTTTTCCTGCCGTACTTGTTTCATACTCAAGCTGTTTTGGATGTTTCCGTCAACCGCATGATTGAGGCCCCGGCCTGCATGGAGGCCGTAAAACAGGCATCGGGAGATGAGAATCATCCCGCGCCTGCTGATAAAAAAAGGGACATGCCCTCGAAAAGGCATGTCCCTTGCTTCCGTGGTACAGGAAAATTTTTATCGCGCGCCCTTGGGGAAAAGAACGACGCCGATGGTTTTGAGAATAATGCGGATGTCCAGGAGGATGGACATGTTCTTGGCGTAATAGAGATCATATTCCAGCTTGCGCCGGGAATCCTCCACGGAGGAACCGTAGGGATAGCAGACTTGCGCCCATCCGGTCACGCCCGGCTTGACGGCGTGCCGCAGGCTGTAGAAGGGGATTTCCTTTTCCAGATCGTGCACGAACTCGGGCCGTTCGGGGCGCGGCCCCACGAGGCTCATTTCCCCCTTGAGCACGTTCCAGAGCTGGGGAAGCTCGTCGATGCGCGTCTTGCGGATGATCCGGCCCACTTTGGTCACGCGCGGGTCCGACTTCATGGCCCAGACCGCGCCGTCCTTTTCGGCGTCCGTGCGCATGGAACGGAACTTGTAGACCGTGAAGTCCTGCCCGAAGAGCCCTACGCGGCGCTGGCGATAGATGATCGGACCGGGGGATTCGACGCGGATGGCCAGCGCGGTCAGGAGCATGATCGGGAAGGTAATGACGAGCAGTCCCAGAGCGGCGGCCAGATCGAAGGCCCGCTTCACGCGCCGCAGCGAGCCCCGGGTATTGAGCGAAAAGCCTTCTTCCGTGAGCAGCCATTCCGAACTGATCTGCGAGACGGGCAGACGGTAGGCGATGTGCTCGCAGAAGGAACGGACATCCACAATCATCTGCCCGTGCAGCTTGGCGTGCAGGAGTTCGGTGGCGATGTCCTCGTCAATGGGCGCGTCCGGCAGGAGAACGATCATCGTGACGTGCTGGGCGCGGGCGATGTCCTCCATCTGCATGGGCGTCCCCAGATAGGGGGTTTCCTTGTCGTTGTCGCAGTCGCCCACGTAGCCGACGATTTCCGCGTCGGTCAGGGATTCGGCCAGCGTCTGCCGGACCTTGCCCGCCCGGTCGGTCCCCACGAGCAGGATGCGGGGCTTGTGCACGAATCGCCCGATATGCTTGTAGTAAAGGGCGCGCCAGCCGAGACAGAACAACAGGCAGAGGGAGAAGAGGAGGATCAGGGTTTCCCGGTCGAAACGCCAGTTCTGGAACGCGTAAAAGGCCGTGGCCGAAGCGACGGCCCCCAGGAAGAAAGCCACCAGCACGCGGCCTGTGGTGTCCCGGAAATCCTCAGCGCCGATGTTGTAGGCGTCGAGCACATAGAAAAAGAAAAGGTAGGACGCCACGGTGAACAGGGAGGCTCCCGTGTAGTCGTCCAGAACGGACAGGTCCGCCGGCAGGGTGACCCATCCCGTAATGCCCAAAGCCACAAGGATGCAAACGGCGTCCAGCACTCGGAACAGCCCTTTGCGGTACGTGCTGATAAGCAAGGAAAACCTCCATTATGCCCTAGGCAATCAAGTTCATGACTCTGAGGATAAGATCGGCGGCCTTGCGCGCGTCGAGTTCCGTTTCAGCGATGCTCCTTCCTTCTGCGCCCATACGCCGCGCCAAGGCCGGATCATCTATAAGGGCGCTCAGGGCGCGGGCCAGCGCTTCCGGCGACCGGGAAGGCACAAGGAAACCGTTGCGCCCGTCGCTGACCACGTCCCGGCAGCCCGGCACATCGGTGGCGACTATGGCCCGTCCCATGCTCATGGCCTCCATAAGCGAGCAGGGCAGCCCCTCCCGCCATGAGGGGAGGACAACGGCGGTGGCCTGAGCGACATAGGGCCGCACGTCGCGGGTGACGCCCAAATAGTCGACGAGCCCCTCTTTTTCCCATTGCCGGACCGTCTCCAAAGGGACGCCGCCACGGGCGGGCTCGGGCGCGCCCAAAAGCTGGAACCGGGCCTGAGGAAAATCCTTTTTGACGATCCGGGCCGCTTCGGCAAACTCGTAAAGCCCCTTGGCCTCAAGGAGACGGCCCACCAGCAGAAAAACGGGCGCTCCCTCCGACGGCGTGGCAAGGGCGAATTTGGCGATGTCCACGCCCGTTCCTTTGGTCAGCACGACCTTCGCCCCACCGGGCAGGCAATGCCGCTCCCGGAAGGTTCGCACGTCATCCGTATTCTGGAAAAAGACCGCATCCGTAAAAGAAAGAGAAAAGCGGTAGAGCAGAGCGGCCAGACAGGTGAGGCCCTTCTTGAGGAGGCTGTCGGCTTCGAACATGTACCCGAGCCCGGTGATCATGGCATATCGCGATTTGATGCCGGCCAGAGCAGCCATAGGGATGCCGTAGATGACGGACTTGATGGTGGAGGCATAGAGGATGTCGGCCTTCTCTTCGCGAAAGAGCCTGTAGAGGGCCACGCAGGTCTTCAAGTCATGGAGGGGGTTCAAACCCTTGTTGTCGAGAGGAAAGTTGCGTACCCGCGTGCCCATCTCCCGCAGGCTCTTTTCGGCCTCGGCGTCTCCGGCGGGGACGAAACAGGTTACGGCGTGCCCTTCCTCAAGCAGCCGGGAAATGAGAGTGCTCCAGAAGCTGACCAGAAAACTGGCCCGATTATTCATGATGATAACGTTCATGGCGGGGGATTATAGCAGCGCCGCCGAAAGAAGGAAAGAGGCGAAGGAGGGCTTCCCGGCATACTTCTATGGATTCAGGACGGTTTGGAGGTTTTTGCCGCGCCCTGAAAGAGCCGCCCGCGTATGACGGCGTCCCTGCCGAACTTGCCTTCAAGCTCATCAAGGACGCGGTCCAGCGTGGCACGGCGCTTATCCTTTTCCGAAGCCGTTGCGGTGAGGGGAAGCTGCAACTGGTGGGGATGATTGTCAAAGCCAGAAACGCCAACGCCGATAAGCCGCACCTTTCCTTCAAGGGGCGTATGATCCAGGAGGGAGCAGGCCGTTTCGTAAATGGTCTGGGTGGCGCAGGTAGGCGCGGCGAGAGTGATGCGGCGCGTGATGATGCGAAAATCCGCGTACTTGATTTTAAGCGTGATCACGCGGCCTTGCAATTTCTGATGGCGCAGCGAGCGGCCCACGCGGTCGGCATGGCGGAAAAGCCAATTCTTAAGAAAAGCGGTATCGCGCGTGTCTTCATCAAAGGTGGTTTCCGCGCTTTCGGATTTGGGCGGCGTAAAAGGCTCCACTTCTCGCCTATCAATGCCTTGAGCACGTTCGAATAAAGCAATGCCCGCCTTTCCGAAACGGCGTTCCCAAAAACCGCGCGGGTACCGGCGGACCTCTCCCGCCTTCTCCACTCCCAATGTCCGCAAAGCCGCAAGCATCGTCTTCCCCACGCCGGGAATCTTTTCCACCGGCAGGGTGTGCAGGAAGCTTTCCACGGTTTCAGGGTAAAGGATGCTGAGGCCATCCGGCTTATGGAGATCGGAAGCGATTTTAGCCAGAAATTTGACGGGGGCGAGGCCGATGGAGCAGGTCAATCCCCCGGTGACGTCCAGAATGTCTTTCTTGATGCGCCGGGCCATTGTTTCAATCGGCCCAAAAAGCCGCTCCAACCCAGTGGCATCAAGATAGGCCTCATCGACTGACGCCTGCTCCACACGTGGGGAATAGCCACGCAGGATGTCCATAATCACATGGGAAACTTCCACATACCGGGCCATGCGCACCGGGACTATAATAGCATGAGGACAGAGCTGCACCGCCTGCGCGATAGGCATGGCTGAATGCACGCCAAAAGGTCGTATTTCATAGGAAGCCGCGCTCACGACCCCCCGTGGCCCTTTCCCCCCTACAATAAGAGGCTTGCCGCGCAGTTCCGGATGGTCTCTTTGCTCAATGGAAGCGTAGAACCCATCCATATCCACATGCATAAACCATTTTTGCATCTGTTTATGTTTCCTTTCAGCGCAAAAGGCGGGGAATAGTATAATGCAATCTCAGGCCGAGGAGGAGCGCCATACATACGAGCGCAAAAAGGCAGAGCAGGCAGGCATGCCAGCCGAAGGCGTCGTAAAAGAGCGCGGACAGGTATGACCCCAGGACGCCTCCTCCATAATAAAAGGCGAGGTAAAGACCATTGACGACGCCTTTGTCCTCGGAAGCGAGCCTGTTGATCAGTCCGGGAGCTGTGGTGTGCTCGGCAAACTGCCCTAGGCAAATGAGCAGCATGGTGACGAAGAGAGCCTCGACGCTGGGAAACAGAAATCCGCCAAAAGCCAGCGCATAAACGGCGATTCCAGCCAAGAGCAGGCGCGTTTCTCCGCCCAGCAGGGCAATGAGGCGCCGGGAGCAGAGGGCTGTGGCCACGCCCAAGGCATAACCGCTGTACATGAGCCCGATGCGGAATTCTGAGTGTCCCGCTCCAATATCTTCCATCCGGAAGGGAATAAGGTTTCCGATGCCCACAAACACAAAAAACGTGCAGCCTTCGACCAGCATCAGCCCTGCTACGCCGGGCTCCCGCAGGACAGCGGCGAATTCGGAGAGCTTGGGGAGCGGCGCATGAGCTCGGGCTTCTGAGCGCAGCCGGAAAAGCGAGGGAAGTCCTGGGGCAATGGACAGGGCGAGCAGCAGGAGCGAAATCCTCCAACCCCAGAGAGAGGCCAGCAATCCTGCAAGAATCCGCCCGGCGACACCTCCCAGAATGGTGGCGCCAATGTAAAGGGCGAGGGCGCGTTGCAGTTCCGATCCTTGGAATTTATTGGATATGTGAGCCATGATTGCGGTGAAGATGGCGGGAGGCAAAAGCCCCTGAAGAAAGCGGACAGCCAGCAGGACGGAGAAGGATGGCGCTAGGTAAATAAGGGCTCCGCTTATCCCGAGCAGGCAGATGGCGACGATGAGCACTGTCCGAGTGGGTATCCGGCTCAAAAGGGGACCGTAAAAGAGCGGCGCGACGGCCAACGGCAGCAGGGCAATGCTGATGAGAAGTCCGGTGGTGGCGTCACTGACGGCAAATTCTGTCCGAATGGCATTGAGCAAAGGCTGCGGCGCGTACAAGATGGCCATGGTGCACAAGGCAATGTACAGAAGACCGAGGTATGAGGCTGGCCGCTCCGAATGAGACGATGAAAGGGGTTCATCCATGATTGCGTTCCTTTGCGGTAAGGGAGAGTACATTGAACGGGTGCCCTTCCGCATCCATATACCCTTGATACATAAAAAGCAATCATGATTTCAAATGGTTGCTATGACTTGACAGGGGCGTTTCGCTAAAGACGCGCCAAGCATTGCCATGTTTGAAACCTTACGGAGAGGCTTATGGCCCTTCTGTTCCCCTATTATACGGCAAAGTCTCTTTTTAAAACCGTGTCTTCGTCTTTATCGTACTGTTATCCACAAAAAGCATGACAGTCTGCACTGCCTTACAACCGAGTCTTATGCTCTGTAAAATATTGGCAGTGTTTTCCGACTTCCATGCCCTTGAGTCCGGGAACTGGACGTCGTCCCCCTCGGAGAAAAGGAGGGCAGAGGCAAGCGAGATAGCAGGATGGGAGGAAGCGTGAACGGATTGCTACGTAGCCCGATAGTGGGACAAGCCCTTCATGGGGAACCAGTTGAGGGGAGCTGTCCGCTGTTTATACTCTTTGAGGCGGCGGATGGCGGGGCAGGAGTAACAGAGAGAGGAAGATGACGAATGCCTGTACGCGTGTGGGCCACGGTCAGCGTCCGTGACGTGCAAGCGTACAGGCGGCACAGTTCCGCGCAAGACTGGGAAGCTGGTTCACCTTCTATTTGGCAAGCTGAAAATGCCACGCAAGAAGAGCTTTCATCAGTTCCGCAATACGCCCTTGAAGCGCGGGATCAACCACATCGCCCGCTTCATTGAAGGAAGAGGAAAAGGCATTGGAGAAAAGTTCGGGCTTATTGACGGGATGCAGGTTCAAATACACGCACACCTGGCGCAAATGGTATTGAGCCCGCGAGGTACCCATACCCGCGCCTGCGCCCATGATGGCAACAGCCTTGCCGCTGAAGGGCTTGAGGTCGGGTTCGCGCGAGAGCCAGTCCAGCGCGTTTTTCAGGGCCGGAGCCAGAGAATAGTTGTATTCCGGGCAAGCCAGCACGAAGGCATCCGCGTTATTGGCCTGCTCGATCAGGGTGCGCACCGCTTCCGGTTTGTCGTTGGCGATATCGGCATTGTAAAAAGGCATCGAAGACAGGTCAGCCAGCGTGAAGCGGACATTGTCGGGAAAACATTCCTGCGCGTAACGCAGAAGTCCCGTATTGCGCGAAGCCCGGCGCAGGCTCCCCGAGATGCCCAGAATCCGAATATCAGTATTCATAATGATTCCTCCTTTGGAAAGGATAGTGGAAAGTCGCCTTTTTGTCTATGAGAGAGGGCCCCCTTTCCACGCGCCTTTTCAGGAGGAGCACGTAACCGGAAAGCTGCTAGCGCGCCTGTTGAAAGAATCTGTGCAGCAGAGCGGCACAGCGGGGAGCGGCAATGCCCCCCATATGCCATACCCGGTGATTCAGGAAGGGCAGGTCCAGCCCGTTGAAACAGGAGGCAACCGCCCCGGCCTTGTTGTCCGCCGCCCCATAGACGACGCCGGCAAGCCTCGCATGGACAATGGCGCCGGTGCACATGAGGCATGGTTCGAGCGTGACCACCAGAACGCAGCCGTCCAGCCGATAGTTGCCCACAGCAAGGGCTGCGGCGCGAAGAGCGAGCATTTCCGCATGGGCCGAAGGGTCATGACGCGCGATGGGCTCATTGTGCCCGGTGCCTATGAGGTGGCCTTGCGGATCGACGACAACGGCTCCTACCGGCACTTCACCGTGAGACCATGCTTCTTCCGCCTGAGCGAGTGCTTCTTCCATGAGCCCTTCCCATGTCCAATGGGGAGGAGGCGGCGGAACAGGTCCCCATAAGGCGGGGACCTGCGGCTCGCAGAAAAACACCTCTGAAGGCGGGGAACCGCCGGAAGGGTCCCCGCCTGCCGAAGAGACGTCAGGCCGCATGGTTAGAAAATAACCCGTCGCCGTATCTGCTGCACGACCTGTTCGGGGGTATCGCAGACCGTAATGAGATCGTCTACTTCCGCGGCGTTGATATAGCCGCCTTTTACCATGTCGTTGCGTATCCAGTCGAGGAAACCGCCCCAGAAACTGCCCTGATAAAGGATGATGGGGAGGGGCCGGATGCGTTTTGTCTGGGCAAGGACAAACGCTTCCGAGAGTTCGTCTATGGTCCCCATGCCTCCGGGCATCACGACATAGGCCAGCGCGTACTTGACGAACATCAGCTTGCGCAGGAAAAAGTAGCGATAATCACTACGGATTTTTACATATTTATTGCACTCCTGCTCATGGGGGAGCTGGATATGCAATCCCACGGAGACGCCTCCCGCTTCCGTGGCCCCTTTGTTGCCCGCCTCCATGAGGCCGGGTCCGCCGCCCGTGATGACGCCATAGCCGGACTCGACCAGCAGCCGGGCGATGGTTTCCGTTTCCTGGTACAGCGGGGTGTCCGGTTTGATGCGGGCGGAGCCGAAGATGGAGACGCATGGCCCTATCTCGCTCAGGGTTTCAAAACCGTCGACGATTTCCGCGAGAATCCTGAACAGGCGCCACGATTCCCGGATGGAGAGCATATCTATGGGAGATTGGGTCATGAAAAGCTCCTTGTGAAGCAAAGTAGTGTTAAAAGTATAGCCGTACGGCGATGATGGCGCAACACCATACGTCTCCATCCCAGAGAAAGTGCGGAAAAAAGATTTGTACGGAGAAGGCTTTTCCTGCATTTACGAGCGTATAAGAAAGAGACGGCGGTCGCTTTGAATACTTTTTCTTGTCATTGCGGGGGGGATGCGGCTAGGATGGCTCTTCCGGCTGGAAGAGCCAGCAGGTAGGAGGAGGTTCTATGAAAGTCCATTTTCTCGGGGCGGCGCAGACCGTTACAGGGTCCTGCTACTTGATTGAAGCCTGCGGCATCCGTTTTACCGTCGATTGCGGGATGCATCAGGGCAACTCTGAGATCGAAGCCCGCAATTTCGATACCAAAGCCTATTCGCCTTCCGATATTGCCTTTATTTTGCTCACGCATGCCCATATCGATCACTCGGGCCTTTTGCCGCGCCTCGTCCATGAAGGCTTCAAAGGCCCCATCTACTGCACTCCACCTACCGCCGCCCTTGCCGGGCTGATGCTCGAAGACAGCGCGCACATTCAGGAAATGGAAGCGGAGTGGAAATACAAGAAGCAAAAGCGGCATACGGGACAGAACGCCAAAAATAAGGACATCGAACCCCTGTACACGGTGGAAGACGCCCGGAACGTCCCCGCCCAGTTTCATCTCGTGGAATACGGCCAGACCTTGGAACCGCACCCGGGCATCCGTGTGACCTATCGCGATGCGGGCCATATTCTCGGTTCGGCCTTTCTGGAAATGGCGATCACGGAAGAGGGCAAAACCACAAAGCTGGTTTTCTCGGGCGATCTGGGCCGCCCCGGAACTCTCCTCATGCACGATCCGGTCACCGCGCAGCAGGCGGATTACCTCTTCATTGAAAGCACCTACGGCGACCGGAATCACAAGAACGAAGAGGCCACGTTCGACGAACTGGCGGAAGCCATCGCCTACAGCTACGGCAATAACGACAAGGTGATCATCCCCGCCTTCGCGGTGGGGCGGACGCAGGAAATCCTCTATTGTCTGTACCTGTTGCGGCAACAGGGCAAGTTGCCGGAGAACATGCCCATTTTCGTCGACAGCCCCTTGGCGATCAGGGCGACCGAAGTTTTCAAGACGTTCAAGGACTATCTCGATACGCCCGAGGTGAACCTCACCAACAATCTGTCCAAACTTTTGCCCAACGTCAAATTTACGCTGGACGCCACCGAATCGCAGGCCCTGAATCAGATGAAGGGCGCGGCCATCATTATTTCAGCCAGCGGCATGTGCAATGCCGGGCGGATTCAGCACCATCTGCGCCACAACGCATGGCGTCCCACGGCCAGCATCGTTTTCGTGGGCTATCAGGGCGTCGGTACGCCGGGCCGCAAGATTGTCGACGGCGCGACGTCCATCCGTCTTTTCAATGAAGACATCGCGGTCAAGGCGCGGGTCTTCACCATCGGCGGTTTTTCGGCCCACGCCGGACAGAGTCAGATTCTGGACTGGATCGGGAAGATGACGCATCCGGCCATGCGCGTGGTGCTGGTGCACGGTGAAGAACGGGCGCAGGAAACGCTGGCGGGCCTGATCAAGGCGCAGTACCATCTTCCGGTGAATATTCCCGGATATTTGGAAGAAATGGAACTGGTAGCCGGACTCCAGCCCGAGGTGGTGGTCACGTCCCAGCCGCAAAGCCATGCCCGCGTCAATTGGGAGCTGCTGCTGGAAGAAACCGAAGGCAAGATGGCCAAGCTCCGGGCTCTGCTCGAAAACGCGCCTCAGCGCCCGTGGGACGAACAGGTGGACATCCGGGATCGCATTCTGGAGCTCAACAAGGAACTTTTGTCGGTTTTGGCGCAATTGTGATTTGCGGCTGCCGGAAGGGAACTCTCCTTTCCGGCAAGGCCGTCATTCTTTAATGTCTATTGGGAGTTTTCATGCGCATTATCGCCGGTGCCCTTGGGGGCCGGATATTGAAGA
>OFEY01000180.1_pt1 | contig 65420 bp, 54 predicted proteins | sample 1521251 | NCBI WGS metagenome assembly OFEY01 (sample SAMEA3504100, study PRJEB24116) | mouse gut metagenome | biome: mouse gut; feature: mouse-associated habitat; material: faeces | place: Denmark | collected 2011
AGTAGTCCTCTTCATCCTCTATCTCTTCATCATCTCCATAGTAGTCTTCCTCATCCTCATAGTAGTCCTCTTCATCCTCTATCTCTTCATCATCTCCATAGTAGTCTTCCTCATCTTCATATTCATCCTCTTCAAAGTCCACCCATTCCAATTCTTCGTTTTTTCTTCTTCTATAATCACGTCTGTTTTTCTTCTTACCTTTTCCTAATAAATGTCCCAATTTGCTCATTTATGTAAACCCTCCAAATTTAACATTTCTGTAACATTTATGTATTCCAAAAAATTGCATTCCTTGCTATTATAACATTTATACAAGCTTTACACAATTGTTTTGTTTTTTTATGTGTTAAAAAGGCTTAATATTTAGAAATCTGACAGTTAACATAAATTTTTCTCATTTTATGTCGTTAAAAACCGACGAATATCACCTATAAGTTATTGACTTTTTTTGCATTTCTTGTAAACTTAAATACGACTTGACTATTATGTTTGTTTAAAGAAAGAGGTAGCCTATATGATGTACATGCATTATTGCAAACGTTGTCACCGTATTTTCATGCTAAACGGACATAAGATGATCTGTCCAAAATGTGCTGATCCTTTAACTGAGCTTCAGATTTCTTATCTGGATTATGTAGATTTGGATATGGCTCAACGTGAGGCATATAAAGATGCCTGTGCAGATGAACAGCAGCTAAATAAACTTAAGACTACATATCGAATGTATAAGTACAGCAAGTGGTATAAGGAACTTCAGTCACAAAACACAGCTAACCTTCCCCTTACTACTCTATTGGCTTCCAAAGCACAAAGGAATGTGGTGGAAATGCAGCACAGCGCGAGCACAATTAACTCAGATTTCCCCTTATGAACATCCATCAAAAAGCCTTTCTTAGATTTGCATTGCATTTCTGAGAGAGGCTTTTTGCGTATTTAAGTATTCCCGGTATCTTAAATTTTTCTGAATATGTGGATTTTTTATTCAAATAATAGTAGAATAATGTTTAATTGCTTTAACGAAAGGATAGATCATTATGAAACCAAATGAAACTATGGAAGAAACTCCTGTCCCCAAAAAAGGCGGCTCACAATTTATTTTACATTTGATTCTTCTTGCAGCAATCCTTCTGATTGCAGCAATAGCTGTTTACAGATTATACAAATGGAATCAGGGTACTCCTTTAGATACAAATACAGATGAGATTGATACATCACAATTTGATATTGAAACCCTTGACATGATTATTCCTATGGATTCCTCTCTCCTTGCAGGACGGGAAGATGACGGCGAAACCACCATTCTCTGTCTCGGCAATAATCCCTTCTCCGATGATCGGGGAAGCACCGGACTGGCTGCACAGATTGCATCAAAAACCAATTCAACCGTTTATGACTGTGGTTTTCCTGATTCTTCGGCTGCCTGTAAATATCCAATTTACAATCCGGAATATACAAAAGATCACTTCAACCTGTTTTATGTGGTAGAATGCTTCCGAAACAATGAATTTACTGCAATTTCTTCTATTGCAAATGATGAAGCGGATCCCAGATATGCCGAGACTGTGGAAGTGATGAAAACGGTGGATATGAACAAGGTGGATATAATCATCATTATGTATGACAGCACCGATTACAACATGGGCACCCCTTCCGATAATCCCGATAATCCAAATGATGTTACCGCATTTACCGGCGGTCTTCGGACAACCATTGAGAATATAAAATCTACATGGCCTTATATCCGCATTTTTGTAATGTCTCCTACTTATGCCAGATACATGGACGAAAACGGAGATCTCCATAATGGAACTACCACTGATATGGGAAATGGAACTCTAAACCACTATTTGGTAAAAGAATCAGATGTTGCAATGGACTGCGGTGTTTCCTTTATCGACAATTATTTTGGAACAATCAATGAAGATAATTATCAGGAATATATGACTGACCACCTTCATTACAACAATGCCGGACGTGAAAAACTGGCGGAGAGAATTGCAGATATCATTAATAACCGGATGGGTACCGTAACCTCCACCTCTGCAGAATAAAATTTATATCTGTTAAATCAAAAACACCGCAGTAAGCTGTTTTGCATACTGCGGTGTTTGCATAAGGATGCCCGCTGCAGATGCAGAATTTCTATCCCCTGCGTAAGAGCAACTCCTCATAATCAAAATTTTCTGCAATTTCTCTCATATGTGCCAAATACTCATCTATTGTCTTTCCTGCTCCTAAACCTTCTTCCCCTTCTTTTTTCACAAGGCATTCTCCATTCGCAAAGCATTCTGTCATATAGCGGTTAAATTTAGGATGATAATGACTGTAATCAGCATAATTATTTAAATCACTGATAATTTCCTCCTGATCCGGGAAAAAGTAAACTTTCACATTTGCATAGGCATTTAATCTCTCTGCAATATATCTGTATTCCTCTATAGTAGCGTCAAGATGATTTTCCATAATCACATCATTCCAGAACAAAATACTGTAAGGGGGAAAAAATATGATAAATTCTGTCTCCGGATTTGCTTCAATATAAGGGCATATATTGATATCCAGATTTTTTTCCGTTGATGCAAGATATGCATCTGCCGGGGTTTGTTCATCAACCTGCGCAGGAGAGACATAATTGTGCAGCACCCACTGTTCGCTGTAGTATTCTTCTGTCCACCAGCTTGCATACACATTAGATAAATCTGTAGGATCCGGATCCGCTACAGGCCGCAGAATGTAGTTAAGAATCACATCCTTATTCAAAAGATATTTAATATCATTTAAATAATTTTCATCATATAAATATTCCGGTATGGGATATTTTGTTTCCTCCACGCCACCCGTATAAGTAATAACGTCCACACCTAGGAAAACTTTTTTTATTCTCCTGCCTTCTTTGTTGTTATCACTTTTAAAAATAATGTCCATAATATTAGCCTGGTCTTTTGGGTAGGCTCCGCTATAGCTAAGCTTAATGGTATCCAGCCCCATCAGTTCATAAAACCATGTTGTCTGAAAATTTACCGTCATGGAAGAGCCTAAAATTACACTATCATATTCCATATGAGATGCCATGCCCGGATTTTGGGACAGTTGATTATCTACCAGATAAGGAAATCCCTTTAGAGGAGCATGATAATGGAAAAAGGGATCTACATAAATAACCAGCGCTGCCGCTAGAATACACACTGTCATCACCAGTGCAAAAAAGCCTGTTAACGCATGTTTAAAAGGATTTTTTTCCCATTCTTTCATATACTATCCTTTCTGAATTCATCAGAATTATCTTTAAAAATTAACATACAAAAATGAGCTGACTCCTGAAAAAGAAAGAATGCTCCAAACAAAAAGCACTGCCAAAAAAACAACATGCACTGCATCAGGCTTCACCTTCTTTACAAAATCCACTGCATTCCGCCCAAAAAACACCAGTAAGAGCACCGCTGTCAAAATAAGAATCATGAGAAGATACTGTCCATACTGCCAGCCATCCAGCTTTAAAACTTTAATTACATACCAGAACTCGTCCAGATTAAAACAACCTGCAAGGTTCCAGTTAATTTTTCCAAATTGAAAAGAAAAAATCGTTCTGAACAAGCCAAATGCCTCCTTTAAAGAAGGCGCGCGAAAGAAAATCCATGTCGCATTTACGTACAAAAACGTAAGCAGCACTTTGAGTGCATGTACCGCCTTGCGTCCTGCGTATCTCACATTGCTTCCCGTCCGAATCTCATTTTCCAGTGTATGCTTCCTGTCTGTTTTCGTCCTTTCCTGCTTTGCATCCATCCACATTTTTGTCAGCACATAAAGAATTCCATGCATCATCCCCCACACAATAAACTGCCAGCCGGCGCCATGCCAGACTCCGCTTACCAAAAATACAATCAAGTAGTTAACATAAGTTCTTCCCCTTCCTTTTCGGTTTCCGCCAAGAGGAATGTATAGATACCTGGTAAAAAACCTGGTCAGGGTAATATGCCAGCCTTTCCAAAATTCAATAATATTTGATGCCTTATAGGGTGCATTAAAATTAAGCGGCAGTTCAAATCCAAGCATTCCTGCCACTCCCATTGCCATATCACAGTATCCGCTGAAATCAAAATAAAGCTGAAGTGTATAGGAAAGCATGACAATCAACGCATCTCCTGAATTTAATGCAGCTATATTTGTATAGCCAAAATCCACCGCTTTTCCCAAGGTATCTGCAATCAGCACCTTTTTAAACAATCCCAGTGTAAATAAATACAAATTTCTGTAAACACGCTCCCAGTCAGTTTGCTTTACCTTCCCCGTAAGCTGAGGCAGTATTTCCTCCGGCAGCGCAATGGGTCCTTGCATTATCTTAGGGAAAAAACTTACATATGCTCCGTAAGAAAGAGCTGATACCTCCTTTAAATTACCTCTATAACTCTCCATTAAAAAAGCAACCTGTGTAAAAGTAAAAAAACTGATTCCTAAGGGAACAAAGCTCCCTGTTCCAATATACTTAAAGCAGGCGAGACACCCCAAGTGAAACAAAAGTCCTGCCACAAGATAATGCCTTTTCCTTTCTCTTTGCTCCATCTGCCGGAAAAGCATGTAATTCACTGCCATACCGGCCACCAGAACCGGAAGATATTCCGGATGCAGCCATCCATAAAAAAGCATGGATACAGCCAAAAGAAATCCATTTCTTATCGCATCGCAATAGATACCATTTTGAAAAGACACTGCAATTTTATTCACAATATAGTATCCCACCAGCGTCAAAGGGAAAAAAAGAAACACAAATTCATATGAATTAAACAGCATTACTCTTCCTCTTTTTCGTAATATTCCATCCACCCCTCTACTACCCGGGCAGTAACCGGATCTTCATAAATTCTGTAACCGTCAATTATATCAAGTAAAATAAGTCCGGCATCTTCAGGCGGCACATCCGTCTTTTTTCCTTCATCCATAACAAGGTACCGGCAATAGTCAGCTCTAACTGCCTCTAAAAGAGTCTCCATATTTACCACTTCCGGCTTTTCCATTGCCTCATAAACCGCATTATAATAGTCCCATCTTGCCACCAGCATTTCTCTTCCATAGGGCATCCTGATACCCGCATCATACTGCCTTACAAAGTGAATCAGCTCCGGCGGCATAACCGCAGTCACCGTGGCATTAGGGTTATCAGGCGTAATCCTGTCACATATTTTTATTACCGTATCCGGGATATGGTAAAGGTTTTCTGCCTTGGAAATATATTCGTTTTTATACACATAGCTTCCACATAAAACAATCAGTGCCGCTGTAATCACCAGTCCGATTCTTTTGTGTGCTGCAAATAGTCTGCAGGCTCCATAAGCTGTAATAACTCCCATTGGAATCGTCCACAATATGCGGTAATAAGTCTCTCCATCAAGTCCTGCCGCCACAAATGCCTTTCTGCTTACCGGAAAAAGAAATAGCGCCACTATAAGTATAGGGGCATAAACCAGCAGAATCCGCACCCTTTTATCTTTTTCCTTAAAAAGCAGATAAATCCAGCACAGGGCAGTTAATGCCAGAAGCAGCTTCAATCCCGTATATAATTTAAAAATTACCAGACTTTCCATAAATATTCCATACATAACAAAGCTTCCTTTCTTTAAAGCCGGATAATCCCATGGGTAAGCAGCAGATACAAAAGCACATAAATGCCTCCGGTAACACAGGTAAATCCTGTTTTCACCAAAATGCCAAACCGTTTTTGTCTGACTGCAAACAACACTGCAAATCCCGCACTCATCAGGCAGCTTAATAATACAGCTAAAGAGCTGCTGGCGCCTCCTGCAAAGTTCAGACAGGCTAAAAGTATCCAGAATCCGGTTTTTCTTTCCCCTGTGTCATTTAATAATTCAAAGTCATCCGGATTATCCGATTCATCAAAAGAAGCAAACAAGCACAAAAAGAGCCATATCACTGCCGGAATCACAAAACTGCCTGCAAAAGATTTCCCCTGCCAGGTTCTTGTTAAAAAAAAGGTTTCCGGCGTGTATATGGAGATGTTTCCAAACATCTGCCACAAAGCCATGACTACCATAAACATAGGCAGTAAGTCTTTTCTTTTCCTTAGCAGGATTTTTCCAATTTGATAATATAAAACATAGGTAAGGGGAATCAATAAAAGGGGCACTGCCGTATGGCTTACAATGGTTGCATGAACTCCACTCATTCTTCCCAGATACGCCTCCCATATGGGAAAAAGAGCCAGCCCGTGACGTATATCCAAAGGGGTGCTCCGTCCGGTATATGGGTTTACCCGATATAAGGTATCCAGCTGCTGGGCTGCTACTGCCTGAGCGCCATAATACGCATCATCCCCATCAAAAGAGGCCCGGGTAAAAGCCATATAAAGCTGAAATCCCACTAAAATTAAAAACAGGCCAAATACAATTTTCCCCTCCAGCGAAATTTCCCTTTTGGTGTTATCAGGCCTTACTGCTGCCCGCGACATCTCATAAATATAAGCGCCGCTTTGCTTTTTCCTATACAGGGTAATCAAAATTCCAGCTGCCGCACATAATAAAATGCAGGGGGTAAACAATCGCACAAATATGGTAAACCCATTATAAACTGCCAGAAGCACAACAGGAATTCCTATCAGCTCAAGCAGCCCAAACAACAAAATATATCCTGCCATAAGTGCCACCGCCGGCGTTCGAAAGCTTTTTCCCACCAACGGGAAAAATAACAGTCCCATGCAAAAGGGAATAACAACAAGCCATAAAATAAGACATAATATCTTTAAGATTATCATTTACCTTTTCCTCTTCATCCTTTTAACTGTTACGTCTGAACAAATAATAAGTATACACTTTCCCGTCCTGATACCATTCTTCCTGTGCCGTCAATTCATAGTTTTCCCAAATGACCTCTGGGTAGTCATCTCTTGCAATCACAAAAGTAGTTTGTCCTTCCGCAATATAACGTTCCTGCTCTTTTAACACATCATCAATTGCCAGTGTCTGTGTCTGGAACCATCTGCAGGCAGGCACAATATCACACACGGTATAAAGTCCTGCATCCAGGCATCCAATATTAAGCAGCGTAGGGTTTTCTTCTTTTTCCACCACTTTTTTAAATCTGCTTAAAAAATGCATCTCCTTTTCCATCTGCATAAACGGAATATTTATGGAATTGCGCCAAACAATTCCCCATCCAAGTAAAACAGATATGAACAACCCCCACAGCATTAGCGATACAGCGTTTATTTTCCGGTTCCATCCTGCCAAATTCTTTTTTCCCTGTCTTAAGAGCCACTCTAATCCTTGCCCTAAATATGCAAATCCCATTACCGTAAACACAGCCAGCGGCAATGCATAATAGGGAAGAGTTCCCCCTCCTATGTAAATTCCAAGAAACAGGAAAACACACAATGCCAAAAGATGAAAACGCTCCAGCCATTTCTTTTCCTTCCCCAGAAAAAAACAGATAGTCCCTGGTATCAAAAAACAGAAATATACCAAGTTATCCCGAACAATCCAATAAAACAGTTTACTTAACGTATATATCCTTTCCACTATACCGGGCCCTTTGCTGTTTAAATTACTGTAAACAAATACATTAATATAAACATAACCCCAATACCATTCATAGAGACTGTTCTGTACTCCAAAATAAATCAGCCAGGGAACAAATGGCACCGCCATTCCTCCTAGGAAAATTAAACAGCCTTTCACTGCTCCCCAAAAATTCTTTTTTACCAGAAAAGAAAACGCAATACACATCATCCATGCAAAATAAAATCCCAGCACGGTAAACTTAATATTTGCAATCATTCCTGCCATGACTCCCCCCGACAAGATCTCTTTCCAGCTCATGACAGATTCCGGATAATTTCTTTTAAAATATTTTAAGGAAAGAAACAACCCCCAAACCAGGAAAGGAAAACAAATTTCCTCTGCGCTTCCTCCCCAATAAAAGCTTTTTGAACTGATGACAACAGCCAGTACCAGCGGACTTAAAAAGAGCGCCATTTCTCTTCTTACATAAAGCTGTAAAATATGAAAGAATCCTGCAAGATCAAAAAACGCCAGAATCACTTCCATGACAAACACCCCTGCAAAGGTGGTATGTGATACTAAATAACTAAGTCCATAAAAAAAGTAAAGGTACATTCCCTTCTGATCAAACACATCCCGATAAGGCATTTTCCCATGAAAAAGAGCCTTTCCTACCGAAAAATAACTGTTGGCATCATTCCAGTCATTATAAGGGTATAAAAAGGAAGAACGAGTTGCAAATAAAAGCAGGATAAATGCTGCCAGCAAAAGGAATCCTCCTTCGGTCATCCTCTTAAATCTATCAAAACCAACAGCTCTTTTTAAAGCATTCATATATCATATTATCTCCATTATTTTAAAATCCGTTTTTTACCATTTTACACTAATTTTTTCTTCAACACCAGTATTACCTGACAGTTCTTCAAATATGGACACATTTTTTTATCTATGTTACAATAATAAAATGTACATGATCGGGAAAGGTGGAAAGCAGCATGAAGAAAGCACTTGTCATAGGCGCAGGCCCTGCAGGCCTTACAGCGGCTTATGAACTTTTAACCAAATCAAAAGATTTTAAGGTTACCATATTTGAAGAGAGCGATTGTTTTGGCGGCATCTCCAAAACTGTAAATTATAAGGGAAACCGGATGGACATGGGGGGACACCGCTTTTTCTCCAAAATCCCTGAGGTGAATGACTGGTGGGACAAAATGCTTCCCATGCAGGGGGCTCCCACTTATGACGATATTCTTTTGGACAGGCCCATGCCCCTTACGAAAGGGGGACCTGATCCTGAAAAGGAAGATCGGGTTATGTTGACGAGACATCGTGTATCACGTATTTATTTTGATTCCAAATTTTATGATTATCCGATTTCCCTAAAACTGGAAACCTTTAAAAACTTTGGCTTTCTGACCACAATAAAGGTAGGGTTTAGTTATCTTGCTTCTTTATTCTGCAAAAAACCGGATGATAACCTTGAAAATTTTTATATCAACCGCTACGGACGAAAGCTTTATTCCATGTTTTTTGAATACTATACGGAAAACCTGTGGGGACGCCATCCCAGCGAAATTGACGCTTCCTGGGGTGCGCAACGGACAAAGGGACTGTCTATTATGGCAATCCTGAAAGATGTTTTTGAGAAAAAATTTAAAAAGAAAAATCGTAAAGTGGAAACCTCCCTGATTGAAGAATTTAAATATCCCAAATTAGGCCCCGGTCAGCTTTGGGACGTAACCGCTTCTGAAATCGAAAAGCTGGGAGGAATCATTATTAAAAATGCAAAAGTAACCAAACTCCATAAAAATGAAGCCGGTCTCCTCACTTCCCTTACTTATGTAAAGGACGGGCAGGAGCATATAATGGAGGGAGATTTCTTTATTTCTTCCATGCCTGTAAAAGATCTGGTGGAAGGCATGAATGACGTCCCAGCAGAACCAGCCAGAATTGCTGCCGGACTTCCTTATCGTGATTACATGACCTTGGGCGTCCTCGTTCCTAAGATCAACCTGAAAAACAAAACAAAAATTAAGACCGTAAGCAATATCGTTCCTGACTGCTGGGTTTATGTACAAGACCGCAATGTAAAGCTGGGGCGCTTCCAGATTTATAACAACTGGTCACCTTACATGATAAAAGACTTGGAGCATACTGTATGGATCGGACTGGAATACTTTGTAAACGAAGGGGATGATTTCTGGAACATGACGGAAGAAGAATTCTCCAAAATCGGTGTGTCTGAAATGATCAGGCTGGGGCTGATTGACAATGCTGACATTGTAATGGACACCCATATGGAAAAAGTTAAAAAGGCATACCCTGCTTACTTTGACACCTATGATGAAATTGATACCCTTGTGGCCTACTTGAGCACCATCGAAAATTTATACTGCGTAGGACGCAACGGACAGCATCGGTATAACAATATTGACCACTCCATGGTCACTTCTTTTGAAACCGTAAAAAATATTCTCTCCGGAGAAAAAGACAAGTCAAATATCTGGAGTGTCAATACAGAGCAGGAATACCACGAAGGCATTAAGAAAAACGAAGCCGAAGTAGATTAAAGAACAAAAGTTTCCACCTAAATAATGATTTAGCCGCACACTTAGCAAGCGATGTATCACTTTTCAAGCTGTGCGGCTTTTGCATTCTATTTTCTAAACAAAGACTGTCTCGCCCCGTGGTTTGCCGCCCTGTTCTTCAATGTATCGTCCACCACATCCATCCTAAGCCCTGCGTCAATAAAGTCACAGTACTTACAAAAATTATAATCTCCCCGGCTCGTCCTGATAGCCTGTCTGATTTTTTTGTACTCCTCACTATTCCAGGCTTCTTTTAAAGGCGTTACATTTAAATCCGCCAGTGTGGTTGCTTCAAAGTTATCACAGCAGCAGATTCCCATTCTTCCATCCGGGAATATAAACATATCCGTGTAAGGCATCAGGCAGGTTTCCTTGATGATCTTCTGTGTATTCTGCTTATTCGGCGCACTTCCCGCACGATTAGTCAGCACCGCATCCATATATCGCATTTGAATCAAAAGTTCCACATCCTTAAATTCCTCCGGATGTGCCTTAGCATACTCATAAATTTCCTGTACATTTTCATGTAGCTTCATATCTCTGCAATAATTGTTGATAATAAGTTGATTTACATAAGGAATAATTTCCTTTACCTTATCCACGGTCAGCAAAAGTCCATTAGAAGAAAGAAAAATAAAACTCTCAGGAAGCTTTTCCCTGCAATATTTATGAAACTCTACAATTCTTGTGTCCAGAAAAGGCTCATTGTTTCCATAAAGAGTCAGATGCCCTTTATATCCCCAATCGTGAAGCTGGTCAATGATACTGTAAAAAAGATCATCTTCCATTCTTTTGTAAGGCCTTTTTTCCGCATTTTTGTTTGCCGTACAAAAAGAACAGGTGCTGTTACAGCGGTTTATGGTTTCCAAGTTTACTACCAAAGGCTTAGGAACTTCTTCTCCCTCCAAAAAGTACTCAATATATTTTCTCTGTAATTTATTTCTTGCCAGGAACTGAAGTTTTAAATAACTTTCAGAGGAAAGCTTTGGAAATCTCTTTTGCAGATTCCATCCAAGGGTTCCACCAAAATTATGAAATTTAACTGACATTTTTTCCTCACTTCTGCGCTGCTTTTGTTGATCAATTCATTTACGCCCGGCGGCGCACAGGCACATAATATTTTCTATCGACTGTATAACTTTATCATTTTACTCAAGTAACGTCAATCCTTCGTCTTAGAAAGATAAAAGCAATCAAGGAGATAATCCCCCCGCCAAAAAAACCGCACCATAAGCCGCTGCTGATGATTCCCCTTACATATTCCACCGTTACAATATTTCCTTCCACCTTCTGCATAGGTGTCTTGGCATCCTGGTAATTTAATATTTTTCCGTCAAAATCCTCTGGAAGCTGATCAATATCCAAATACATTCTCTCTTCCTCAATCTGCGTGGAAGAACGAAGTGCATAATAACATTTCGGCATATCTGCCATTACCGCAAACAAAATACCTGCCATAACCATAATAGCTATTGTACCTATTATAATAAACTTTTTTTGCATTTTTACCACTTGTAAAAATTGATTTTTCACACAAATAGTTTTTTCTATGGGAATTACAACTTCTTTTTTCCCTATGGTCAGCAATCCTATTTTTTTATTTAATACATGATCCGGTTTCTTATATGCAAATTCATTAAATTTATCAAAAAGGAATGCTCCCATAAATAAAAGAGAAATATTTTTAAAGGAAGGATTTACAAAAAATGGTTCTGTAATCGCCGCCACAGATAGTCCGATAATAATTGCAAGCTCCTGATATTTTTTCTTTTTCAGGCAATGCCAAACCAATGCAATATAGCCAATACACAAAAGAAGAAAAAACACCACTCCATAATGCATCAGTGCAAACACATAAGAACAGTCAATATTCCAAAGCCCTTTGGGTATTGCATCTGAAGGTCTTGCACCAAATAATGTAATGGGATCCGTAGTCATATGGATTCTTGCAATGTTAAACCGGGTGTTCAGCACCTTATTACAAATCTCCCAAAGCCGCTCTGGAAAAGTTAAAGGCCCCAGTATGGAAAATGCCGCACACATGGGAAAGACCAGCATTACAAGCAGCTTTTCCAGCTTGTTCAGCTCCTTTCGAAAAGAAAGATATAAATTTCCAAACAGGTAAACCACCACTACAATCAGCCCCGTATAGCTGACAGAATAAAAGAAGATATATAGATTTCCAATCAGCATAAGCACAGTTGCATAGATTAATTTTTTCCCTTTCCAATCTGCCAGGTATAAAATAAAAGCGCATAACATCATGGACGTAATCTGCAGCACATTAGGGTGGGGCTGTCCCAAAGACCAGCGGATAATATACCCCAGTCCCAGCTTGGCATGTATCACAAAAATATCCTGCCTGATACCTGTCAATGTCAAAATGACCTGTGCAATGAAAGTAATCCCCCACACTGCCAGACCTACGGAAAACACCCGCTTCACCGGTACATTTTTCATTGCCACAATCATAGCAATATAAATCAAAGCTCCCTTTTCACCTGAGTTATGCCAAACCAATATACCGAGAGCCAGCATCCCAAGAACGAACAGCCACTCCACCAGGGTATGCTCCGTAAGAGCCAGCTTGCACACAATCAGCAGCCCTCCAAGAAGTAATGCTGCCGTATAAGGCCACATCCCATCATACAGCCCCATTCCTTTCGCAAAAGCCATAATAAAAAAGTAAAAATAGTATACAATTTCCGCTACATTCAAAACCAACACATTCTTTTTTGTCTGCTGTGCCATTCTGCAACCATGCTCCTTTCAAGGTCCGGCTCCTGATTAAAAATTTTAATTTCAATCTTTCCCTTTTCTTATTACCATTAAAGCCACTGTCCTTCCATAAGACAAAAGCACCTGAAATTCTTCCCGCTTAAAGCTGTAGATCAAAAATACCACTCCGGAGACCAATACACTGATTATTCCCTTGATTAAAACACCTGCCACTCCGCCAACGCCGATAAAACCTGATAAAAATGCAGTTCCTAAGGAAATACAGGAGAAAATGCCAAGGCGCAGAGCGAAACGGATATAATACTCCACTGGGGATTTTTTTGTATAATGCTTGTAAACCACTACCGTTCTTCCCATAAAGATCAAAAGGTGTCCTGCCACCGTTCCCACCATAACGCCCGCCACACCCATAGGCTTTGCAAGTAAAAGAGTGAATGCTACATTTACCACTGCTGCAGCAATCATATAATTTCTATCGCTTTCAAAATGCCCCAGAGTATTTCTAAAATAATTCATTGGATTATTGCAGATAGACACAAACACATTCAGGGAAAGAAGGAATAAAAACAAAAAGGGCAGATGAAAATCCCTGTTTTTCAGCCATACTAAAATGAAATCCTGCCCTACTACCACCATCCCCACTGCTGCTGTCAGCCCCAAATAAAATCCCACCAGATCTAGAGCATAAAAGAAACTGATTCCTTTTTTGGCATCCTTATCGTACACCATATTTCCAATACCAGCCTGCAAAGCCTGAAAAATTGAAAGGATAAACTCCTGTATTTTGGAGGATATCATCTGATAATTATTAACTAATCCAACAACTCCTACTCCTAAAACCGCTGTGATAATAATACTGTCAGAGCTTCCATAAATAGTGCCTGCAATCTTAGTTGCCATCATATTTTTTACATCATACCAGAGATTTAATTTCTTAAAATCTTCCTTTGTCACCTTTGTTTTCACAATATCCGGAAAGCTTTTTTTCGACCGCCATGCAATAATCAAATTAGAAATAACATTGTTTAAAATTCCCACAACAAGATATGCTATATAACTTTTCCAAACCACCAAAACTACCATTTTACAGCAAGTGGAAATGATGGTCATAATCGTATCCACCATAGTACAAAAATAAATTTTCTGATAGGTAACGAAAAGAATCCTGCGGTATGCAAAGAAATAAGTACATAGGGTGGCCATAAGCTGCAAAAAATAAATTGTATAGATAAACTCCCATTTTTCCGTATTGTCTTTTAAGATTACCGGAAGAAAAAAACTGACCACAATTCCTGCCGCCAGAACAAAAGCTCCCACCACTTTGTAGATCAGCTTGTACATATAAAGCAGCCTGCAGATCTGTGCCTTGTTATCTGTTGCAATCTCACTGTACATATGGTAAGTGATAATGCCCGCAATTCCCATTTCAGAAAGGGTTAAAAAAGAAAAAATAGAGGTAAACAGCCCGTCATACCCCAGATAATCTATTTTCAGGGAATCCAGAAAAAGGCGCCTTGTCACCAGACTGAGCACTGCAATCAAAAGAGCCGAACCCCATATATATATTAAATTGATAATGGAATTTTTAATTCTCATTTCCCATACCTTTCCTAAAAGCCCTGGTAAATAAACTCTGCCGCACTGTATCCCGGCCCATAATATCCAAGCAGGATCGTATAAAATAAAAGGGCATACCAGATCATCCACCTGATTGGCAGCTTTCTTTGGCTAATGCTTTCCCTTATTTTAATTCCTTTTTCCTGCAAAATAGAAACCGTAAGTAAAATCCCCAGTGAAACCACTGCAATGATCATCTCCACCCAGTCAAGTCCTAAAGTAAAAAGGCTGCCATCAAAAACCGCTCCCAAATGAAAAGAAGTAAACATGCTTCTCAGCACGGACACCGCCATGCCAACGTTGTCTGCCCGAAAGAATACAAACCCAATATTAACAAGGAAAAAAGTTCTTACTATTCTAAAACCATCCACCCACCTGCTCTTAGGATTGATGTGGCATTTTTCCATAAAGGTTTGAAAGAAAGGCATTAACAATTCACCCATTACAATATAAAACCAGTGAAGCAGACCGGAACCAATTACATACTTCCAGTCTCCCCCATGCCATATTCCTACCGTAAACCATAAAATAAACATGGCAAGAAAAGTGGTAAGCTGCTTTCCTCTTTTCTTTCCCAAACGCTTTTTTAAATTTTTTCCTAACCTGGTAAATGCGCTTGTCCGAAGCAGCGGATAAAAAATATACTCCTTCATCCATACACCAAGAGTCATATGCCATCTTCTCCAATATTCGGAGATGTTCTTTGAAAAATAAGGCGTTTCAAAGTTTTCCGGCATTTTCAGTCCAAATGTCTGGGACATGCCAAGCACAATATCCATGCTGCCGGAAAAATTTGTATAAAGCTGAAAGGCAAAACAAATCGTTGCAAACCATAAGTAAATTCCGCCATATTGTACATGGTTTCCATAAACCGTATTCACCACAAGATTCATTCTTTCGGATATTACCAGCGTCTTAAAAAAGCCCCACAGCATACGCTGCATTCCAAAAGTAACCTGCTTGTAATCAAACCCATGGGGGGCAAAAAACTGCTCTCCGTCTTCCCGATAACGCATAATCGGCCCCGACAAGATAACCGGAAAGTACATTCCATACAATGCCAGCTTTAAGAAATTTTTTTGTGGAACTGCAATGCCATTGTACACATCTGCCACATACCCAAGAATAGAAAAAGTATAAAAGGAAATCCCCAGCGGCACCATAAAATGTAAACCGTCAACCACATCCTTCGTCCCTCCAAAAAGTTTTGACAGTCCATTTATGGTATTAATTCCAAAGTTCACATACTTCAGCACAAATAAAATGCCAATCTGCAAAACAATAACCATTATAAGGGCGGCTTTTCTTTTGCTGGTTTTTCCTTCTTCGCCCATAATGCGGATTCCAATATAAGCAGATAAACAGGAAACAAGGGGGTACAAAATAAGTATTCCGTTTCCTGAAAGCAGATAATATGCTATACTTGAAAAAAGAAGCACACACCACCGTATCTTTTTAGGTACAAGATAGTACAAAAAAAGCAGACACACATAAAAACATAAAAAGTAAAAGGATGTAAATGTAGCTCCCATAAGTGGAACCCTTTCTTAAAAATTTATAAGTACACCGGGCATTTAACCCATAAGGAGATTTCAATGAATACTTTAAAAATACACCATATTGGCTATTTAGTCAAAAAAATAAATGCGGCAGTAAAGGAATTTGAACATCTTGGATTTACCCTAATCCAGGACATCACCTATGATAACTACCGCAAAGTTAATATTTGTTTTCTTGAAAAAGATGGCTATACCATAGAACTGGTCTCTCCTACAGACGATACCTCCGTAGTAGCAGGCCTTTTGAAAAAACACAAAAACAGCCCCTATCATATCTGCTATGAAACCGAACACTTTGAGGAAGATTTTGCAAGACTTCAGGAAGAAGGATATACAGCAATTGATCTTCCTGCTCCGGCTCCTGCAATTAACTCACTTCCGGTAGTATTCCTGGTGAATGCAAAGCTTGGTATGATAGAGCTTTTAAAAAAGCCCTAGATCTGGCTTAAAATAATATCCACCATCTCTCCCACATTTTTCATGGTGACAACCTGTCCCATGTTAAATTTCATGCCAAATTCCTGTTCAACCGCCGCAATCAGATTGATATGCTCTAATGAATCCCAATCCTCAATATCATCTGAGGTTGTTTCATCATTTACTTCAATACTCTCATCATCAAACACATCCTGAAACACCTCATTTAAAGTTGCATACACTTCTTCCCTTGTCATCCTCATTTCCATCCTTTCTTACTCTTAATATTTTTAATGAATGATACTGCAGCTGAAGATTCCCGCCATTTATTCATTTACTAAAATTACACCATTTTTCTTTTTGTAATCCTCTTTTATTTCAAACTGCCATACCGTATTGCCCTCTTTATCCTCTTCCACCCTTGTAAAACCCTGAATTTCATAGAAATTCTTAACCATGGCATTTTTAGGTGTTGGGTAATAATAACCCATAATCTTCGAGATTTCTTTTTCCTCTCCGGCTTCCACCAGCGCATCCATCATGGCAAATTCCATATCCCGTTTCAGCACCCGGCAGCTCATCAGCCACAGCTCTACATGCAGGATATTTCCTTCTATCCGCCCGATCACCAAAGATACCACGCCATTATCCCCAAACTTATCCGTAAGTTTTCCATACAAGGTAATATACGCAGGATCTTCTGCAATCTTCTCAATTTCCGCCTGGGTAAACCGCCTGGTAGTTAAATTAAACTGATTGCTTTTATTGGTAAGCTGGGCAATCCTTGAAAAATGTACCGGATCAAAGCCTGCAATTACCGCCTTCATCTCCAGAGATTTCAAAAATTCCCTGTAATCTCCAAAGCTCTCCTCCTGGGTTTTTCTAAGGGCATTTGCCTTATACATTTCATTCCGTTTTTTATCGTCCTCGGAAAGGCTGATTACCTCAAAGTAACCATTTTTATCTAAAATTTTTATAAACTTATCCGGCGCAAGTTCTTCGCCCCGGGTGATTTCCGGAACTGCCGCCTCCGGCACCTGCACTCTTACAATCTCCCGCTCTCTGGGGTTATCATCTACAAAGACAAGCGCATCTTTTCCTATATTAAGGGTAGAAGCAATTTCCGCCATGTTTTGGCTTTTTGGCTCCCAATTTGCCTTGATTACAATAAAATCTTCCGGCTTTAATATTCCATCTGGGTGATTTAAACCTGCAATAGCGTTTTCTTCCTCATTTTTGGAATTCACATTCAGTATAATTCCCAGATCCTTATGAGCCTTAATATAAGACTGGAATTCCTGATAAACCTGCCCCATAGGAGTTTCCTGGCCAAGCTCAAGGTTTTCCGCCCCGTCATCTCCCACAATGCCTCCCCATAAGGTATTATCCAAATCCAATACGAAAGCCTTTTTATTTTTACCAAAAACAGCCTTAATCATGTGGCTTAAATTATAAGAAAATTCAGGAATCGCCTGCATACTCATAGCGTACTTATACATATGCCAGTAAGAAGAATCCGCCCACCGGTCCAGTCCGTAGGAAGCCGCCGCGTAATTAATATCACTTAAATAAAAGTTTTCATGGCATTCCGCATACTCTGCAAACATCAAATTCAACTTGTTTATAAATGAAATTTTCCCGTGAAAATCCACCGCTTCCCGGTTTCCCATAAGGCGGTATGCAGGGTACTCAAAATTATTCTGAATAACAGGGCAGTGATAGTCCTTTGCCAGCTTATCCCACATTACCTCAAAATGCCGGTATTGACTGTTCAGCTTGTCCTGTACCTGCTCTCTTCCATCATCAAAAGCCGGATACATGGTAATGTTCCGGCTGGTGGTATGAATATAGATCAGATCAGGTGCAAATTCTCTAAGTTCTCCGTTGTCAAACATGGCATCCTGCCAGTATTGGGCATACTCAGACTCATAAAATTCCCCTTCAATTCCCTGATCTAATAAAAATAAATCCAAAATACGGATAATATCATGAGTGGTGCTGCCTCCAAGAACTGCTATCTTTTTCTTTAAAAACTTCTTCCCGCCTGCTGCGGCATCCCTGCCCGCAAGCAATTCCCGACGGATGCGTTTGGACTTTTTTAAAATATAATCACTGTCAAATGGATATTCCAATTCCCGCAAGATTATGATCCTCTCTTTGCAAATACATCAGTTCTTTTATTCTAACACCTCTCCCTTAAGTTTGTCTATGTTTTCGTTAGGAAACTGTACCGTTTCTATGCCTTTCAGCAAATAATTACCTTTTCCATGTTATCTGTGATACTGTTCCTTCCATCAGTGATCAGCGTGCAGGCATCCAGCGATGCATAGGAAAAAAAGGCGCTTCTGTCAAATTTGCTCATGTCAGCAAGTACAAAGGTTTGTTCTGACTGTGCTATGATATTTCTCTTGAAATTTCCCTCTGCTGTTCCATAAGTAGTATAACCGGTTTTTTCGCTGATTCCATAGGTACCGATAAAAGTCTTGTTAAAATTCATACTCTGCATAGCCACCGTATAGTCATCCGGTATCACCGATTCCGAACATTTGTCAATAAATCCTCCGGTAATATATCCCCGCATGTTTTTTTCTAAAAGCTTTGGCATAATCAATATGCTGTTTGTAAGGATTGTTACGTCCTTTGCCATAATAAAATCAATCATAAAATAAGTGGTGGATGAGCTGTCGATAAACACGTAATCTCCATCCCCGATCATTTCCGCTGCCCGTCTGGCTATCTTAATTTTTTCATCTCTTCGTTCCATCAGGCGGTGGGAAATTTCCCCTGCGCTATGCTCCGGTATATAGATTGCTTTTACCTTCTGCGCACCTCCCCGAAATCTTTCCAGCATTCCTCTTCCTTCCATAGCTGTCAGATCCCGCCGGATCGTAGCCTCCGAAACGCCAAGGCGGGTGCAAAATTCCTCCACCGTAACATAATCCTCATTTTCCACCATATTAGAAATGTGTCTCCAGCGCTCCAGCACGCTCATCCTTTTATCCCCCTATTCTTCTTATCCTACTGCTGCCTTCTCCTGCTGTTCCACTAAAGGCAGCATTTCATTTAATGGCCTTATTCCAGCCTGTGGTCCCATACTTCCCACACAGCAATATCCCATTGCATTCCCCAGCATGGCACACCGGTCAAAATCCCATCCCAAAGCTAATCCTGCCATAAATCCGGCGCAAAAGGAATCTCCTGCTCCGGTGGTGTCCACCACATTTTCATTTAAAATCGCAGGTATATAATATCTGGGCTTACCTTTACAGCACATATATGCCCCCTTGCTTCCCATTTTTAAAATCACATTTCCGGCTCCCATCTGTAGGAAAAAATCTGCAATCTCATCTACATTTTCAAGACCACTTAACCGGGCTGCTTCGTTATAACTGGGCATAAACAAGTCCAAATGAGGAATTGCATCTTTTATCTTAGGCAGCCATACTTCCTCCACGTCATAGCAGGTATCCATAGCCGTAAATTTTCCTTCCGACTGAAGACGTTTTAAAAGCTCTGCTTCCCCATTTTTTTCAAATTCATTTAGTAATAAGCTTCCTGCCACAAAAAAAATATCACAGTCCCTAATGCATTCCTCCATGATATCTTCCCTGGAAAACCTCAAGGTGCTTCCCATATTGCATAAAATAGAGCGTTCTCCGTTTTCAAAAATACAAACCGCCGAAAAAGTAGTTCCCTGCTCAGAATCCCTTACCAGGCTGCGCATATCAATTAAATCTTTATATTCTCCAAGAATTTCCATAACCATATCGCCATATCGGTCCTTTCCGATTCTGGCGCTGAGCATAACCGGAATCCCAAGTCTTGCCAAATCAATGGCAAAATTTCCCCCGCAGCCTCCCACATGCACCTCTACCCCTGTAAGTCCCACCGCATCTCCTGGTGCCGGCATATGGGAAATCCCCCGAAGCATTGTATCACAGGTAATAATCCCTGCGCAAAGTATTTTCTTCATCTTTATTTTTACACCTTTCAATCATATTCTATCATTTTCCAATCACTTGTCAATCACATTTTCTGCTGACTTGCAAAAAAGCCACCGGCATAACTGCCGATGGCCTTCCCGCCGCTTCTGTGTCCGCCTTATTATGTTTTACTTCTTTCTGCCTGAATCAGCGGACCTTTTCTTCTTTTTTCCAGCAGTTTAGGGAGGTTATTCTGCACAGCAAATACTATGATTAAAATAGATGCCATAATCACCTGCTGGAATGCGTTAGATCCTCCGGTCACAAGAATTGTCAACCGGATTATACTGGCTACAACAGCCCCCACGTAAATTCCTACCACCAGATTCACCCATTTTTCTATTGTCATGGCAATAAACACGCAGATAATTGCACTAAATATAATTCCCATGCTGGCCATATTAGATTTCGAGGTTACAACACCGGAGCTTCCCAGCTCCATCACTCCATAGAAACCACAAAACAGGCCGGTCATCATAAAGATTTTTATTCTGGTTTTATCAATATCAATTCCATTCTGCCGGGCAATATTGATACTGCTTCCAATTAATCTTACGTGAAATCCAAAAGGACGTTTGGTATATAAAAGCCAGGCTATCAGCGCACATACGATTCCAAAAATAACATTATAAGGTGCTGTGCTCATAATCAAAATCGAAGGGCCGAATCTGATTCCATTTCCTTCATATAAAATACAGCTTAAACTTTCCAGCAAGAGCATCGCTCCTACGGAAACAATGATAGACGGAATTTTAGCCATAATAAATATTTTGCCTATTAAATATCCGATCAGTGTTCCTATCACTGCACTGAAAAATATCACGCCGGGAACTCCCAGCCCAAGGCTTTTTGCCAGATTTCCTCCAATAATTTCACAAATAAGTACATTTGCCCCAACAGAAAAGTCCCAGATACCGGATTTTAATTCACACATAACCCCCCATGCCAGTATTGCAGGAAAGATTGCCTGAATCAGCATGGATTTAAACTGTGACAGCCTTACTAAATCCGGAGCTATCAGCTTTACAATCACAAATGCGGCAACTGGGATTCCCACTGCGATCCCGATTCCTCTCAAAGACTTTTTCAAACTATCACTCATCACTTTTCCTCGTTTCTAATTATTTGTTTGCCAGATCTGCAAGTGAGAAAGTATTTCCTTCCTCCATGAGCTGCTCAAAAGTAAAATCAGGATTTACGGAAACAAGCATATTCTTCATTTCCTCCTGTGTGTACGGAAGCGCATCAATCATATATTTCTGATTTAACCCTGCATCTTCAGCACCATAAATAATAGGCTGTACCTGAGGATATGCAACTCTTCCTTCTGCAAGAGGATTTCCCTGCAGATAATTTGCCAGAATAACCGCACCATAGTAAGCGCTGTTATAGATCAAACCGCCTACACAATATAAAGTGCCTGCATTAATATAATCCTCTGCTGCATCCGGTGCATCTACCGTCGCAATAGAACATGTCTCAGACATACCCATAGTTGCTACCTTTGCCAGTGCTGCATCCACGATTCCGTTAGAACCACAGGATAATACAATAATTTCAGTATCAGGGTACACATTTAAAATATTTTCCGTCAGGTTAGTGCCTTCAATTGCTTCATAGCTGTCAGAAAGAGTGGAAACTGCCACAAATTCCAAATTATTGTCCGCCATTGCATCCCGCATACCATTTTCACGGATGTCATTTGCATTTCCCTTTGGTGTATCAATCAGGGCAATCTTGGTATAGCCATCATCAATGATCTGCTGAACCATATTATATCCCATCATATAATCACCGTTTTCAATCTCTGCAATAAAAGAAGTGTTTCCTTCTAATTTGGCAATGTTACCTTCATCCACCACATTTCTGTATGCCAGCACCAAAGGAATTCCTGCTTCCTGGCATTTTTCAGCCATTAACACTGTGGTATCCTCATCACAAGGTACTGCAATGATTCCGTCAACTTCTGCCGCAATAAAATCTTCAATACTTTTAATTTGTGCTTCGGAAGCATAATCTGATGTATGTACAATCAGTTCCATATTCCAAAGCTTTCCAAACTCTTCAATAATCTGCTTTGTATGTCCTCCCAAAGCGTCATCTGTACTCCAAATTTCCAGTCCAACCTTGTAGCTGTCTGTGTCTGCTGTTGTATCCTGTGCAGTTTCTTGTGTTGTTTCCTCAGTTGTGATTTCTGCAGGTGTTTCATCCTGTGTCTTTGCATCCGCAGGTGTTTGCTCATCCGCAGGTGTCTTTCCGGAGCATCCCATAACAGATGCTGCCATGATGCATACAGCCATTACAACAGATAAAATTTTTTTGCCTTTTTTCATTCTTTTTTCTCCTTTTTGTTTTTTATAGTTGCATTTGATTAAATAACTACCTGAACAGCTTTCCTGTCAAAGGTGATAATGACTGCTGTCAGGAAAATAAGCCCTTTTACCATTCCGATCAAATTATTGTCCGCGCCTACCATCGTAAGTCCGTTTGTGAGAAACTCCAGCATTAACGTACCGATAATACCTGCTGAAATTCTGGTTTTGGTACCGCCTCCTAAAGACATTCCGCCTAAGACAACCGCGATCAAAACATCTATGGCTGCACCTGACGCCGTAAGGGTGGATGCGGTTCTTCCCCTTGCCATACAGATGATGGCGCAGATTCCCACACTCACTCCGCTCACCACATAAGCAAGATATTTGAATTTATTGACAGGAATACCGCTGAATCTGGCGTTAACAATGTTAGAACCAATCGCTTTATTATATTTTCCAAGTCTGGTGTAGTCCAAAAGGTACCATCCAATCAGGCATACCGCCACTGCCATAATAATGTAAAACCATGTATGATCCATAAATACCAGTTCCTCAGGCAGCTTCATGGGAAACTTTCCCACTAAGGTAGTCATAATACCCTGGTCAAAAAACATAAGCGCCCAGGAAACAACAATCGCCGGTACCTTGCAGGACAAATGGATAAAACACATAAACACTTCCAATAATATTCCTGTCAAAATACATACCGGAAGAAACAGCAAATAAGAAACATTAGCTCCCACAATGGCGCCTGCCGCACAGGAAATCGCTATATTGGCCCCAAATGAAAAATCCAGATTGCCATGTGCCAGGACAAATGTTACCCCTACACACGCAATAATCTGCATGGCTGACTGTTTCATAATAAGCAAAAGATTTGTGGGTGCAATCATTCTCCCTCCGGTCAGAGCTGTAAACAGCAAAATTACCACCACCAGACCGGCAGCAGGGAGATATTCTTTTACCTTATCCCCATTTATTTTTTTTATTTCCCTGTTCAACCTTTTCTCCTCCTATATCATGTGCTTGATCACATCATGCTCTGTCACCATTTCATTCCTCTGAAAAGAACCTGTGATTTTTCCATCCTTCATGATATAAATCACATCCGACATTCCAATCAGCTCCGGCAGCTCTTCCGAAACCATAATAATTGCCTTCTTTTGTTTTTTCAGTTCATTCATAAGCTCATATATGGCCGCCTTGACGCCAATATCGATTCCCCTTGTAGGACAGTCCATAATAAGGATCTCCGAATCATTTGCCAGCCATTTTGCAATTACCACCTTCTGCTTATTGCCTCCGCTTAGCTCTCTGCCCCACTGTTCCATATCCCGGCATTTGATGGAAAGCTTATCTTTCTGCTGACGGGTGATTTCCTTTTCCTTCCGCGGACTTAAGATCATTCCCTTTTTTGCCTTGTCATAACAGGTTAACATAATATTATCCCGGATACTGGCTGAAGGCATCATTGCCTCTACTTCTCTGTTTTTGGACAGATATCCCATTTTGCTTTCCAGTGCATCTAATGTGCTTTTAATCTTCCTGCCTGCACCTACATGATAAATTTCTCCCTTATCAACACTGTATATCCCAAAAACCGCTTTACACAGCTCATGCATTCCACATTCGGTAAGTCCGCCAATTCCTACGATTTCCCCTTCATGAATATCAAAAGATACATCCTCAAACATGCCTTCTTTTGTCAAATCTTTCACCTGCAGAACCACATCCCCGTAAGTGCATTCATAATCCGTACGGTAATAATTATCTGTCAACTCCCGCCCGATCATCAGATTCCGCATCCGTTCCGGGGTGATTTCTTCTTTCTCCAAGGTTGCAATATAGTCCCCATCCCTCATGACAGTTACCCGGTCGCTTACCATAGTCACCTCATCAAGATCATGGGAAATAAAAATAATGGATTTTCCTTTCTTTTTCTGCATCTCCATAATCTTATAAATCAGGTCGCGCCCTTTTCTTGATAACGCCGTTGTGCTTTCATCAAAGATCATAATATCCGGATCTGCCTCCATCACCATGATCACTTCTACCAGCTTGCGGTCTTCAAAAGTTAATTTGTCAATTAAATCAGCCCCGTGAAAATGATCAATTCCATTATCCGCCAATGCTTTATCTGCCGCTTCCATCATCTTTCTGCGGTTCACCAGCCCACAAGAGCAAAATCTCTTTTCCCTTCCCATAAACATATTTTCCGCCACGGTCAGTCCATCAATGGTTCCTACTTCCTGAACCACAAGACCGATTCCTTTCATACGGGCGTCAATAATATTTTCCGGCTTGTAGGGCTCTCCTCTTAATGTCATTGTTCCCTCCGTAGGCATATACACCCCTGCGAACATATTAGACAAGGTAGACTTACCTGAACCGTTTTCACCGATGAGCGTTCTTACTTCCCCCCGATAGATGGTCAGATCAATGTCCTTGACTGCTTTTGTAATTCCAAATTCCTTGCGCATATGATCTGCCTGCAGCAGTACATCGCTCTTCCTCTCCATCCCTTTCCTCACTCCCTTCTCCGATTTTTTCAGCTCTGTTTTTCCAAATCAATAGTTCCAAGGAAATAATCCATGCGGGCAATTCTCCAGCAGTCATTTTCCTTTTTCATTATGATCTCATAGCGGGCACAGGCATGTACCCTATCCACGTTCTCCTTTGTAAGAATCACCGGATGATCGCTTTGTTTATGACCAGCCATGCGGTGCAGACGTAAAAACGCCTTGTCCCCCTCCACCGACACATCTTCCAGCCTTGCTGGATGATTCCAGTACCTTGCCGCCATTCGTTTGAACTTCAAAGTTGCCATAAACTCTCTTTTATCCATTGCTCCCCAGGGAGCCATATTCACCACCAGATCATCGGAAAGTGCCTCAGGCAGCAGGTCAAAATTCAAGGTGTCAATTCCATAAGCATATCTGGAAAATGTCTCCAATATCTTTTCCTCATCACTTTTAACGTCCTCTTCTTCCGGAATCCGAAACCAGGGGTTATCTGTTTCTCCCGACACACAGGGAAGATGAATTCCAAAATAGTATTTCAGTTCCGGCTTTTCAAAATACCACTTATCAATAAATTCCTGATAATCTCCTGCATATTCCGTGATGTCCATGCGCATTTCACTGATTCTCCAGCCTTCCTCACATCGTACCCATCCATTGGCAAAGAGTGCGCTGAATTCCATCGTTCTTACCTGATCTTCTTCATGTACTCCTGTCAGACACACCACTGTAGCTGTCTGATATGCCCTGTCTTTATTGATACGGGCAACAAAGTTACAGACCTGGGAATAAAAGAAGTCAGGAGACGGAACTTCCATAACAAAATCTCTGATTCCATAAATTCCATGCTGTCCGCCGCAAGGGTACTTGGCAACTGTACTTAAATTACACGCAGCCTCCTTTACAAAGCATTCTCCCAAAAGATCTGTATCCCTGGTCTTCCATGCCTGTACAAATTTTTGAAATGTTTCTTTGATTTCTTCATAATCCTTTCTTGCCATTTTCGCTCCCATCCGCCTGCTTTCGCAGGCATTTTTTAATCTATTTCCTTTAACAGTTCCTCTAACGGAATCAAATTACTATAAGAGTCAACAGACATTACACACCTTGCTCCCGCTCTTGCTGCCAGCTTAAGCGACGTTTCAGGATCAAGTCCTTTTTCCAGTGCCAGAAGAAAAGCTGCAATCGTTACATCCCCCGCCCCTGCCGCTGATACCACCTGCTTAACCGGATAGGCCGGCTGTAATAACCTCTGTCCGCCCCATTCTATTTCAGAAATGGGAAGTCTTTCTGCCATCTGCCGGATAGCTTCGAAAGGGGCTGTCTTAAGATAAATCCCTTTGATTCCACATTTAATCACCACAATTTTAATTCCAATCCCCAACAGGTAATCTGCCAGAGGCTCTACATCTTTCTCAAAATCTATTTTATCTAAAAACTCCCCTTCACCTTCCATAAAGCGTTTATAATTTTCCCGGTCAATGTAATACATCAGTTCCTCAATGCTGGGAGCAAAAATATCAAGATACGGTCCTGCATTTTCCAAAATTGCCCTCCAGTCCTGATGCGGCCCTTCCTCCATTTCATCAATAAAGCAAAAGTCCATGCTGGTTACTGCTCCCTGCTGCTTTCCCCTTCTTAAAAGCGCAGTAGTTTTCTTTCCCGCTTCCTCATACATCCTTTTCATTGCCATTGGATACCCAAAGTGAAGAATACAGGCTTCTTCAAGCAGCTCATCGCTTACCTCCTGCCCGGTAAACCGCCATGCCGCATCGGGATAATACAAAAACATCCTGTCAATTCCCGGAACGGACAATCCAATGCTGTAAGGCGTATCTGCTTTTTGATCTACTGTCAGTGCACTTTCCACCTGCTGCTCTTCCATAAGCTTAAGGAACACTTTTCCAAACAAATCATCCCCTATCCTTCCGGCTAAAATTGGACTGCCTCCTAAGCGTTTTACTGCAAGAGCCGTATTTCCCATAGCCCCTGCATAAATGGAGCATTTTCCCATCAGCATTGCCCGGCCCGGAATCAGCCTCTCTTCCAGCCTTCTCACCGGTTCTCCTAAAAAGGCAGGAGCAATATCCAGAATCACTTCACCTGCAATCAAAATCTTTTTTCTGTCGTCCTTCGTTCCATCCATATGTCATCCTCGTCAACAGTCAAATAAACTCTTCCCATTGGTTGCAATCACCTTTTGATACCAGTCAAAGCTTTTTTTCCGGTACCGCTTTAAAGTACCGCTTCCATCGTCATGGCGGTCCACATAAATGAAGCCATACCGTTTTCTCATTTCCCCTGTTCCCGCGCTTACCAGATCAATGCAGCCCCAGGCTGTATAACCCAAAACAGGAACACCATCATCAATTGCTTTTGCCACTTCTTTAAGATGGGTTTCCAAATAGGCAATCCGGTAATCATCCTCTACCGTAAGCGTTCCATCCTCTTTGATCAGAGGCTCGTCCACTGCTCCCAGTCCATTTTCTGCAATAAACAAGGGCTTTTGGTATCTGTCATACCACTGATTTAAAACATACCGCAGTCCTACCGGATCAATCTGCCATCCCCACTCACTTTCCACCAGATAAGGATTAGGAATGCCGCCTATAATATTACTCTTTCTCCGGTTTTCATTTTCCTGTGCACTTTCACAAATGCTTACATAATAGCTAAATGCCACATAATCAACTGTATTTTTTAGTATTTCCTCATCTTCTGGCGTAATTGTAAGTGTAATCTCATTTTTCTCAAAAAACCGCTTCATATATTCCGGATAGCTGCCCCGCACCTGCACATCCCCAAAAAAGAAATTTTTTCGCTCCGCCTCAAGGACTGCCATCATATCATCCGGTTTAGGCGACAATGGATACACCGGCATACTTAGAAGCATACAGCCCATCTTTCCCCCGGGAACCATTTCATGAAGATGCTTTACTGCCAGAGCACTTGCCACAAACTCATGATGTACCGCCTGATACAGCTCTTCCAATGACAGAGCTTCCTTGGGGGTAGAAATGGCACCGCTCATAAAAGGTTCTTCTAAAATAGAATTAATCTCATTAAAGGAAATCCAGTATTTTACCTTACTGCCATACTCTTTAAACAGTACCTTCACGTATTTTTCATAAAAGCCTATCATTTCCCGATTCGCCCAGCCATTATATTTTCTGGAAAGGTACAATGGTGTTTCATAGTGGGAAATAGTCACCATAGGCGTAATTCCGTACTTTAAGCATTCATCCAAAACTTTATGATAATGGGCAATCCCTGCCTGATTAGGTTCCTTTTCATCTCCTTTTGGAAAAATCCGCGACCAGGCAATGGACAATCGCAATATCTTAAATCCCATCTGAGCAAACAGCCTGATATCTTCCCTGTACCTGTGATAAAAATCGATTCCCACAAGCTTTTTATTGTTTTCTCCGGGGCTGTCTGATTTAGGGCCTGCAATTCCATAAGGCATCACATCCTGTATGCTTAAGCCCTTTCCATCCTCTAAGTAAGCTCCCTCGCATTGATTTGCCGCAATGGCTCCGCCCCACAAAAATCCGTCCTGAAAATAACCTTCCATTTTCTTCTCCATGTCTTTCCGCTTACCTTTATAATTCCATTGCAAGCTTAGCGCCTTCATATATGGCGTATTTAGCATCCCTTGCCCTAAAGGCATCACCAATCACATGTACCTTAGAGAAATATTTTTTTGCCTCCTCCTCAAAGGGATTATAGCTGCGTGCTCCCAAAGCAAGCACCATCTCATCATATCCCTCAAGAACGATCTCCTCTCCCAGGCGCTCCGCTCTGACTCCATCTGGGAGTATTTCCGTCACCTTAACCTGCGTAAGCATATCAGTACCTGCATTTTCAAGCCTCTCCAAAAGTACGCTGCGCACCCGGCTGACGCAATCCTTTGCCAGCTTGGGCATCATATCAATTATGGTAATTTCATTATGATAAAGATTTAAAAATTCTGCTGTTTCACATCCCACCAGTCCGCCGCCAATAACCAAAACCTTTTTACCGCTAATAATCTCCTCTCCTAAAAGCACCTGATTGGCAAGCTTAACTTTATTTAAGTCAAGTCCCGGTATAGGAGGCACCAGCGGCTGACATCCGGTAGCCAGAATCAGTTCATCCACATCAAGCCTTCCTAACATTTCATTGGATAGTTCCGTATTATAATGAATCCTGCCCCCATATTTTTTCAAAAGGGTTTCGAATGTAAAAATCATTTTTCCAAAGTCCTGCTTAAAGGGCGGAACCATTGCCAGACGAAAAGTTCCCCCGGCAGTGCTGTTTTTTTCATAAACATCCACCTCATGCCCTCTCTTTGCCAGCACCCAGGCTGCCTCTAAGCCGCCCGGCCCTGCACCAATTACAGCGATCTTCTTTTTCTTCTGTGTAGGCAGAATCTTCCACCTGTCCTCCTTGCCGCTGAAGGGATTCATCATACAGGAAATCCCCACGTCTGAATCCTCACAGCCCTTGCTATAGTAGCATCTTTGCATACAGCCGGTACACTGGAAAATTTCGTCAATACGTCCTTCTTTTACCTTATTGGGAAACTCCGGATCACAGACAGACTGCCTTCCTAAAGACACCATATCCGCCCTGCCGGATGCCACGATCTGTTCTGCCATGGCCGGATCATTAATTCTTCCTACCGTAATAACCGGCACCTGCACCATTTTTTTAAGGCGTTCACTAAATTCCACGTTAAATCCAGGCTGGTAATAATAAGGAGCTACAATATTTCCTCCCATTCCGGTACCGGTAGATAAGTGGATTGCATCAATTCCTGCCTGCTGGGCCATGTGGCAATAGATAAAAGCATCCTCCGGGTGATTTCCGCCCTCTAAAAATTCCTCTGCACTAATGCGCATTATCTGTGGAAAATCCTCTCCGCATAGTTCCCTGATCCGTTTGATAATGTGGGCAATAATCCGAAAACGGTTGGTGAATGATCCGCCAAACTCATCTACCCGTTTATTGGTAAAATCCGAAAGAAACTGTGCCAGCAGGTAATGATGTGCTGCGTGAATCTCCACACCGTCAAACCCGCTCATTTTTGCCCGAAGTGCTCCCTTTGCATAATCCTCAATCAATTCATATACTTCCTGATTAGAGTATTCCCTTACCTTTTCCAAATAATTAGTGGCTGCAATAGCAGAAGGGCCTGCCGGCTGTACTCCGGTATTTTTTTCCACACACATCATGCCTGAGTGATGAAGCTGGGCAAAGATCCTTGCCCCGTTTTTATGTACTTCCTGCGTTAATTCTTTTAATCCTTCAATGTAGGAATCATCCCACAAGGCTGCTTCTTTGCTGTTTCCAATCCCATAGGGGGAAACTGCCATATACTCTGGAATGATTAATCCAAATCCTCCGGCAGCACGCGCCCCAAAGTAGCAGCATGACTGCCTGGAAAACCGGTGGTCTAAAGTGGTTGTGCCACTGTCCATTGCAGGCATCACAAACCGATTTTTAATTTCCAGACTTCCGATCTTTATCGGCTGAAACAGACAATCATAGTTCATAATTTTCCTACCCTTCTACCAGCGTTCTTTTAGTGTTTCAAGATAAATTTCCTTAACTTCCCCGGCAGAAAGCGTAAACGGGTTATTTTTCATGCAGCTGTTATCTGCTCCTGCCTGATAAAATTCTTCAATTTCTTCCTCTGTAAAATTAAAATCCTGCATTCTCTTAAAATGAATATCATGAAGCAGCTTTTCAATTTCCATAATCCCGGCTTCCGCCGCCTCTTCCGCATTCATTCCTTTTGTATTTACTCCCATCGCCTCTGCAATCTTCTGGAACCGTTCAGGAAAAGCAGGGATGTTATGCCGCATACATGCCGGCATCATGATTCCCACAGACTGCCCATGTGTCATCTCCGGACGGTACTTTTGCAGCATTCCGGCCAGTCCATGAATACTGCAGGCATCCAGTGCAAGGACAAATCCTCCCATCATTGCCGCCCACATCATATTTTCCCGGGCTTTTTCGTTTCCCTCTCCTTTTTGCACGGCAGCTCTTAAGTTTTCAGAAACCAGACGGATTCCCTCAAGGGCCACCGCATCATGAAAAGGCGACCTGCTAAAAAGCATTTTTTTGTTCATGTAAGAATCAATCAAATGTGTCAGCGCATCAATACCGGTATCCTTTGTAATTTCCTCCGGCATGGTAAGAGTAAATACCGCGTCCAAAACAATTAAATCGCAATAAAACAAACTCTCCTGTACGTCTGACTTGCGTCCAAGTTTTGTATTTGTAATCACTGCATGGGGACTTATTTCGCTTCCGGTTCCCGATGTAGTAGGAATCAGTACCAGCATCTCCCTGCCATTTGTAAAATATTTCCGGTTAGAAGTGCTTCTGCCATAATCCATAATATCCCCTTCATGGCGTACCATAGCAGAAATGCATTTGGCAGTATCTAAAGAACTTCCGCCTCCTACTCCCACTACCACGTCACAGCATTTTTCTTTATAAAGCCCTGCTCCTTCCATCACCTCATAGTCCTTAGGATTTGCAGTAACACCTGCATAAAGAACCATTTCAAGACCAGCTTCCTGGAGACTTTTAAGAAATTCCTGCACGCTTTCTATTCCCGATAATCCCTTATCTGTAACAACAAGTACTTTTTTCCTGTTTTTATTTGCCAGACGCTCTGCCACATGCTTTGACGCATACATGCCAGACAAAACTTGTGTATTTCCAAAAGAAAATGTTAAAACCTCATTCATTCCCTGACTTCTCCCTTCCATGCTGCCTGATACAAGGCAAGGATTTCTTCCACATTCAATGCCTTGGCATTCAGCATACAGCATTTATCCTTTACCGCATCTTCTGATAAAAGCTGTAATTCCTCCTGCGTTTTTACGTACTCTGTCAATGTAGGAAAATCAATTTCTTTTAATAGCTGCATCATCTTTTTGGAAGCGGAAAGTGCCCCTTCACCAAGTGTCATTCCTTCCACCTCACATCCCAGTGCCTTTGCAATCTCCTTCATTCGTTCCGGGCAGATAGATGCATTAAACTCCATCACATAAGGCAGCATGATTCCCACCGCAGTCCCGTGAGGTACATGATAACGGGCGCCTAAGGGCGTTCCCATGCCATGTGCTCCGCCTGAACCTGCCTGGGACACAAATCCTGCCATAGCAGCTCCCAGCATTACCTGTTTTCTTGCCTCTAAATCAGCGCCTTCCTTAACTGCCTGACACAGATTTGCTCCAATCATCCTCACTGCCTGCAATGCGTATGTATCAGAAAAAACTGATGATCCCGGCACATTCAGCACGCGGTTTGAGGTATATGCTTCAATGGCATGAGCAATTGCATCTATTCCGGTAGCGGCAGTAATTCTTTTGGGCAGGCCGATGGTCAGCTCAGGATCAAGGAATACTTCACTGCTTACCAGCATGGGATCCCCAATGGTTGCTTTCCGATTTTCTTTCTCACTGGTAATTACCGCATATTGTGTTACTTCACTTCCGGTTCCTGACGTGGTGGGAATAGAAAACAAAGGAAGCCCCGGGCGGCTGAACTTCTTTCCTCCGGACGGGCTGTTATCATAGTCCAAAACCTCTCCCTCGTGGAACTGCATGATGTTCATTGCCTTTGCCGCATCCATCACACTGCCCCCGCCAATTGCAACTACGCCATCATAATGCCCCTGCCTTAAAAGCTGTGTCCCCTTTTCAACAACAGCTGTAGGCGGATCGCTGGGAACCTGATCGAACAGATCATATTCCACTTTATATTCTTCTAAAGACTCTATCACCTTTTTATGGAGTTCAAGTCTTACAATCTCCGAATCTGTTACAAGAAATACCTTGTTCCATCTTCTGGCCGCCGCTTCTAAACCCACAGCGCCTGATGCGCCATTACCAATCAGCAGCTTGATTCCTCCAATGGTCACTGAATTTGTGGTCGAATTCTTTGCAGGCATCTTACTTCCTCCTTCCGGTATCTATGATTCCTTTTGTTTGCTTTTTCTATATCATCACTATACGCTCACTTTAATCATTTGTCAATCACTTTTAATCATTTATTTTGATTATTATGTGATTATTTTGATGATTCGATCATAATTAATCACTATTATGTCATAATATTTCATAGAAAATAAAAAAACGGGATCAGCTATTATCGCTAATCCCGCCAAAATTATAGTTATTAATCTATTAAGTTTGCGCTCTCATGAATTATAAAGTATAAGCATTACATGCATCAATCACCATCATAATTTCTTCCTGCGTCATCTCAGGGAACAAAGGCAGTGTTACGCAATGCCCTGCCAGATATTCCGCATTAGGGCAGTCTCCTTCTTTATAGCCTAAATCAGCATATGCTTTCTGCAAATGGCAGGGCACCGGATAATGCTTGTTGCATTCCATTCCTTTCTTGTCCATATAGGCTATAAAATGATCAGGATCTTTTGTCGTAATCACAAATAAATGGAAAACCGGATCTGTATTTTCCGGATGCGCCTGCATGGTAATTAATGGATTTTTTATTTCACTGATATAGCGGCTTCCAATCTGTCTGCGCCTGCTGGTCCATTCCGGCAAAAAGCCCAGGCTCACACTTAAAACCGCTCCCTGAATCCCTTCCAGGCGATAGTTATACCCTACTACATCATGATAGTACCGCACCTGACACCCCTGATTTTTTATAGTTGTAATTGCATCAAAGTATTCTTTTTTATAGCAGGTGACGCTGCCTCCCTCTCCAAACGCATATAAGTTCTTTCCGGGATAAAAGCTAAAACACCCTAATTCCCCTAAACTTCCTACCATTTTTCCCTCATAATAAGCTCCATGCGCCTGTGCACAGTCTTCAACCACATAAAGACCATGCTTATCTGCAATTTCCTTTACCTTTTTAAATTCAAAAGGCTGTCCATATAAATGAACCCCTAAAATGGCTTTCGTTCTGTCAGTAATCTTTTCCTCGACTTTGTCCGGATCAATTTCCCAGGTGTCCTTTGTACAGTCCACAAACACTGGAACTGCACCTGTATAAGTAACTCCCCAGGCTGTTGCTATGTAGGTATTGGCCGGAACAATCACTTCATCCCCCGGGCCAATTCCAAGGGCCATCATTGCGCAGTGCAGCGCACTGGTTCCATTGTTAACGCCCGCTGCATAAGGGACACCGCAAAAGTCCGCAAATTCCTTATCAAACTGATCGGCAAACCTGCCGCCCGAAAAGGCAGTTTCCTCACAAACTGCCTCAATTGCCTTTAAATATTCCCTTTTGTGCTTTTGAAAATCCCTTGATAAATCTATTCTTTTCAGCATTTTCTCCTCCATCCGCCTGCTTTGGCACTTTCTTCCTTAAATGTCTTTCGAAGCCTGTAAATCTGTACCAGATAATTTTTTATTGTTTTCCAAACCTTTACGGTAGTGTTATAGTCCTCCTGCCATTCCACCGGCATATCGTAGATCTTAACTCCCATTCTCTCCGCCCGGAGCAGAAATTCTATGGTATAAAACCAGCCGTTGTCCCTGCCGCACGCCTTAACCAGCCGCTCTGCTGTCTCCTTCCTTAAAAATGTAAATCCGCAGACCGCATCTGTCGCCTTCATATGGAAGACTGCTTTCAGCAAAAACACCAGTCCCATAGAGGTAATCTTACGATACCATTTCCGCCCTTTTGTGTCAGATTCTTTGGCAAATCTGCTTCCATTTACATATTCAAGCTCTGGCCTGGTTTGAAACAGCTCTATGGTATGTCCCAAATATTTAATATCCGTAGACAGGTCAATATCCATATATCCCACCAGCGCACATTCATTGATCTCGATTCCTTTGCGGAAAGCAACTCCTACTCCCCGCTCTCCCACCCTTACATAGGAAACTTCCGGATACTTTTCCGAAAGTGCCATTCCAATTTCGGGCGTTTCATCCTCCGAACCGTTGTCTAAAATTGTAAGCTGATACGGAATGAAAACATTTTCTTTCAAATAATTCATGGTCCGGTCAATTCCGCTTTGTAGTCTTAAGCGCTCGTTTAACACCGGAAATAATAAATGAATGGATAATTCCCTGCTCAATTTTTTACCACCTTTTCTATATCCGAAACCAGATATCTCTGCTGCCTGAAAATCAAGTTCAGCAAAACAGATAAATATTTTAATATAATTGTGAGAAGCGCAAATACGCCAAAAAATCCAAATGCCAGAAAGCTCATAGTTGAAAGCCAGCCTTCCACCGTATTGGTACCATTAAATATATCAAAAGCTATATAAATTCCCATTCCCATGGTAAGAAATAAAAATATCCCGCACATAATGGCCGAAATGCGCTCCAACGCATTGGTAAAATAAATAAAAGAGTCCAGTGCCAGCGTAGTCCGCTCCGATGCCACTGTTTTATTTTTTATCCTTACATTTACATCTTTACTATTATAGCAGATTGTTGACGTATTTAATCCGCAATTCATGTAAACAGCTTTCCTGTATGGAATATATTGTCCCATTGACTTAATTCTGTTGATCGCCCGCCGGGACACAATTCTAAAAGTCTCCGGCCCGATCTTCCCCTTGCCTCTGCTGGTTCTGTTATAAAGGGAATAAAAAACACGGGAGGTTAAACGCAGCTTTCCTTTACTGCTGGCCGCCACAATATCATTTCCTTCAATCAGCTTATGGTAGACCTCCATAATTACTTCCGGCTCATAGTCCACAAAAATATCATCAAATTCATAGACAAAATCTCCAATTGCAATATCCCGCCCCGCATTCATGGCTCCTTCCAGCCCGTGAAAAAATCCCATGTGCACCACACTGACCATAGCCTTTATCTGCTTTGCCTCCACATAACTTTTTAATGTCTCCACCGTTCCATCACTGCAGGCGTCATCCACACAGACCAGCTCAAACTGCTCAAAGTTTTTCTCATATACCGGGAGGACTGTATCTAAGAAAAATTTCAGATATGCTGCTGCATTATGAAGATATATTACAATAGAAATAAATTTTTTTTCCATGTTTTTACCTTTCTCAATAAAAATAATTATAAAAAAGAACTTTTCGGGAAAGTTACGTTTACAAAAGCAAGTACTCGTCTAAATCATACACGGTATTAATTTTTCCAGACAGGACACTGATAAAAGTTGGTTCTTTACTCATTACTTTGATTGCAGTAGGGCGCGAATCGTCCACTTCCGAGGCTTTTAAAATAGGTTTCATGGAATACAGGGATTCCACATAGGAATATGCGTATTCCGGTTTCATGTATTTGTCGGCCAAGTGGGACATGTAGGGCCATGCGGAATCCGGCTTTTGAGCGCATTCGCTGCAGTTCCCAAGGTTTTGAGAGGTACAGTAACCGGCACCTGCAAGATTCTGACAGGAAAATACCGGCTTTTGGTCGTAGCAGGTCATATGAGGCGTAAAAGTTACTGAGGTTAAAGAATGCAGCCCGGTCTTTCCAAAGGGCATAATCGAAAAAAACGGGCCATCCATAACGGTAATGCCTGTATTTTTCAGTTTATCCGATGGTTTACATAAAATAATCTCACACAGCTCATATTTAATGGGAAATAACTCTTTTTCCATTCCGTCCACTTTATCAAGAATCTGGTTCACGGAAGCATAGGATGCATTCAGCACATAAGGTGTCTCATAAACGCTGCCATCCTCCATTTCCACTACGAAGTTCTTCTCCTGTTTCACAATTTTTTTAATGCGGGCGCAAAACAGCATGTCCACATTTGGGTTATCTGTAAGGCTTTCCTCATAAAACTTCCGCAGTATTTTCGCATCATAAGTATATTCCTGGGTTAAAAATGCTCCGTCACACATTCCCGGATTAAAGTATTTTGAAACAGGCGCCTCTTCACATTTAATTTCTGCCGCACTGCAAAATTCTTGAAATTGTCTGGCACTGGTCCAGGAAAATTTATCTGAAGTTGCATAAATCTGCTCAAACTTATCATGAATACAAAAACCAAAGTCCTCCACAAACCGCCTGAAATATCCGGCAGATTTCACTGCGGTAGTAAGGCTTCGTGGATAATGATATCCCATATGCACTCTTGCCTGGTTGATGTAAGTCGCCCGTTTAAAAGGTGCCGCATCATATTCCAAAACAAGCACTTTCTGCCCTTTCACCGCGCAGAAAGAAGCAGCATATAATCCGTACAGGCCGGCGCCTATAATAATTTTATCATAACCACTAATCATATGTTACCGTTCCTTCTCTGTTCTGTTCTCATCCGTCCACTTTGGCAAACACTCAGCTCTGGAAAGTGGACATCATTTTTTCACTCTTTCGCCTTAAATCCGTCCTTAATCTCATTCCCCATCAGCGTACTTCTATCCAGCATAAATTTATAGCATGTTCCCGGAAAAACATGATAGTCATTAATCTCCCCATTCTCCGGGAAATAAATAAGATTCCCGTTTATCTCACAGCTTCCAACTTCCGCCCTGTCATAATCCTTCTGTGCCAAATAAAAGGGCTGTGTTATATTTTGCTTCACAAATACACCGGCATCCGTAATATAACGATCCCAGTAAGGGCTCACTGATACCAAAATACAAAAGAGCAGGCTGCCTGTTATGATACTATAAAGTCCTCTCTTTTCCTCACTCAGCCATTCACCTGCTGCAAACATAATTATTGCAAATAAAAATGCAAGGCCATAACGGATAAAAGGCGCCATGAAAAACCAGGCGGCAAGACAGCCAATCACTACCACTTCCAAAGTAAATAAATCCCATCTTATTTTTTTATGCTTCAAAAGCTTTCTCATCCACTGGATTACAAGCAATACCCCTCCAAGACACACTGCTCCAAGCAGCATCTTTTCATAACGTTCCTGTCCTTCCCACCAGAGAGGAAACCATTTTGATATAGGCCAGTCTATTTTGTTCACATCATACAAGCATCTTCCCCACACCTTAATCTGGTTGGCATCAACCAGCAAATACTCTTCCGGAATCTTCCACTCCACCTGAAAAAGGTCAATTCCATTAAAAGGATACAAAAGCCAGCCGGAAATCAAAAAATTCCTGATTAAAAAAGGAAGCAGTATCACCAGCCCGCTGCCCAAATAAATTCCTGTTTCCTTCCAGCGTTTTTCCCTTACAAGAAACACTGCAGGATAAATAACGATCAGTGCAAGCAGACAGGCTGAAAATTTTAATGTGGCTACAAATACTGCCCCGGCACTCAGCAGGCAATATATTTCCAAATCCTTGTCATTCTCCATATTCTCACACCAGGCAGTAATAATAAACAGTACAAAATACATAGTGGCGTAATCGGATGCCGGCGATATGCTTCCTGTCAAATTAACTAATGCATAAAATAAAACTGCCACCCGCATCATATCTGCAATATGGCTCTTATGGGTTTTAAACGCTTTTAACCCGTGAAATGCATACAAACACATAACCACCTCTATAAACCCTGTGGTAGTATGAAGAGATTGTCCAAGCAGCCAGTTTAAACTAAAAATGGATGCAAACGCAAAATACGCGCTGTTGTACGCAAAATGAAGCTGGAGATTTCCCATTCCCTTGATCAGTCCATATTCTTCATACAGTCTGATTGCCTGGGCATGATAAATATTGGTATCCGTATGAAAAGTACCCCTGGATGTGAAAAATGCAATCAAAACAAGAAAGCAAAGATAGAAAAAACCTTCCCATGAAAACAAAACAGGTTTATATTCCTTCCAAAGCCCGGCCAATCTCTTCCTTTGAAAATAGCCAGACAAAAACGCTGCTGCCAGCATTATAAAATGAGCAATACATCCAATCTTTCCAACGAGACTGAAAAACTCTGCATACACAGTAATTCCAACGATTCCCGCTGCAAGATACTGTACAATAGTGAATTTTTTATCCTTATATAAGCCTAAAATGCCTGTCCCAACTAACAGACATATAAAAAATAGATAGATCCAGCTTAAAATTACTGCTGCCATTTTTATACCCATGCCTTTCCCGCTTGGGCTCCTCCCAAGTGGGAATAGGCCCAAATACGTAAGGTTGAAAGTTTCTTTCAACCTTATGCTCTCCTTAAATTACACACCTGTTCCCAACATCTTCATTACTCTAACACGGAAAAATTATAGTTGGAGGTGTAGATGGAATATTTGCCAATAGATGCTGCAAACTCCACTTCCTCTTTATGTGTTTCAAGAAACACCGCAAAGCTTTCTGCCTCTGCTTTCGTAATAATATAGGCTGTTTTATCCTCAAAAGGCATGTTTGGCACATACCAGTCCGTACTGGACATCCATTTGCAAATATCCATTTTTTCTACCGATGCCACCGCTGAAACCTGCACTTTTCCATTTGTCAATACGGTAAGAGTATTTGCATTTTCAAAGGTTGCATATGCAGTATGATAATCATTTTCAATCAAATAATTTCCCACTTCATGCAGTTCTGAAGCCGGCGGTTCCTGTGACCGGATAATCGGCAGATATACCGTATTAATATTTGCCGCCACAAAAGCTGCAATCAAAAATCCTCCTATTACTTTCCATTCCTGTTTTAACCTGCGCCCAGCCAAAACTACCCCAAAAGCCATTGCATAAACTAAAAGAAAGTAATATCTCTCCGTATCATCAAATGTGGTAAAGGATACGATCAATGCTGTTACCACTGGCGATGCACAAATCACCAGAAATCCCCACTCTGCTGCTTCAATGTCTTTCTTTTTCCACATACGGTATAAAACATTTGTCAGCAGATAAAAAACCATCAGAAACAGTATCACCAGACAAACTTTTCCGAATAAATTTACCTGATCAAAGGAAGCCGCCTTTCTCATATTAGGCAGCACCACCGTAATCAGTTTTTTCATCCCGTTTCTGATATTTCTGGAAAACGTCTGCCCCACCGAAAATGGAAAACAGGTCCCAATAAAGCTGAACACCAATAGCGCAGTCACCCAAAGGCTTAGTACCCAGTCAGCTTTTTCTCCTTTTACTCCATCAATCCATGACTTAAGTATATGACCCCCCGTCACTGTCTTTAGGCTGATTCCCCGGTAAATTACTCTAATAATTTCCATCCCAAACAGCGGCCCGTAAATTACCAAAATCCCTCTTACCCCCTGTATTCCCAAACACAGGGCGAGTGCAATACTAAAAATAACAGGCGCCAGTTTCAGCCTTTTTTCCCGGATTCCTTCTACGTAAATACCCAGTGTAAAAAACAAAACAGCCGTATGAATGGCATAATAGCTGGCAAACAGATAAAGCAGCTCTAAGATAGCCATATTCGCAGAAAGAGCCAGTCCTAAAAATGCAAGCAGCATTGTCTCTGTCTTTTTCAGTTTTGCTTTTTTCCCAAAATAAAAGATGCCTGCCAATATAAAGAACGTCATAAGGCAGCAGGCCAGTCCTTCCGATAATGCCATATTTCCAGTCAGGCCATAAAATAATGCTCCAAAATTAGGCGTTCCAATGATTCTTGTTTCAGCAGCAATGAACCATGAGTCCGGAATAATTTCCTTGCTTGTCCAAATCAGCTTCGCCAAAACAGTATCTGATGCAAGGTCTGCATTCATCATATAATTAAAGTGAAAAATATTGGTACATATGATAAGCAGCAGAAATGTAATTATTCCTATTGTCAATAATAATTCTGCCACTCTATTTACTTTTATGTGCCTATCCATATTTATTTACCCATTTGTTTTATTTTTCCGTCAATCCTAACCATTTTTGCACAGCTTGAAAAAAATCAATCCAATGTGAATAAACATGATCATTATGACATACTTAAAAATTATAACAAACAAACATCAAACATACAAGCTTCCTGGTCAAACGCCGACTTCTATTTTTCCCATATTTCTAATCCCAAATCATAATCCGCCAGAACAAGCTGATAATTTCCTTCTAAAAATTCCTTTAGTGCATCATCATACCCCATATGGATTTTCAAGCAGTATATCCTGTTAAAATTAAGCAGTTCTTCCTCGGTCCACTGGTCATAATTTTTATAAAATCTGCTTTCCTCTTTCTCATTAATTTTCCCATCAATAATATTTGCAGGTGCTTCCACGCCTCTTTTCACAAAATAATAATCTATAAATCCATCCAGTGCACAGTATCTGTTAGAGCCTACCAATGCAGTATCATCATTCCATAATTTTCCTTCCCCAATTAAATATTCTGACAAACATCTAAACTCCTGACGCGGCTTCCTTATACTGATATATGCTTCCTTGTAGCAAATCAGGAAATAGAAGCACAGCGCTAATGCTATGCCGCTCCTTACTATGACAGGAAAGCTTTTTTTCAACCACCTAGCCTTCAAATACTGGGCTATTTTTTCAGAAAAAACAATTAAATATTCAATTCCCCATGCCGTTATCATTAATATTTGTGGTGCAATCACCATAAAGTAACGCTCTACATATAAAGAACCTTCCGGATTAAGATAAGCACTATAAAGAAATACCAGGCCAATCACCCATCCAATTGACAGGGTGCATATGAATCCTAAATTAATAATTGCATTTCGTTCCATATGCTTATAAAAAAAGCTAATAACCGTTTTAATACATAATGCCCCCCCTGCTGCAAGACAAACATACCATAAGATACTCCTTCCACTTAAAAAGAATAAAATTGTCCAGAGCATATTTTTCCATTGGGGAACCTCTGCCCAAAAATCCTGTAATTCACTTGACTTACTTGCAAAGGAAACAATAAGCCAGGGACAATATGCCAGTAATCCTAACGGATAGCATAGCAGCACCTTCCACGAACATTTTTTACCAATAATAAAGCACAAATCTGCCAGACCATAAAAAGCCAGCAAAACACAGGCAAACCAATGTGTCCACAAAAACAATGTCACTGCCGCACCATAAATAAACAGCGTTTTTTTGTTTTCATGCAATGTCTTTTCAATATATGCCCATATAGAAAATGCCGATAGAAAAAATACCAAACTGTAGCATCTAACCTCCCATGCTCCCTGCCATATTACCGCATTGGAACTGCATCCTAAACAAAACGCGATTAGACTGGCTCTTTCACCTAAAAGCTTTTTAACTGCTGCTGCCAGAAAAATAATCCCCCCCATGCAGAACAAGATAGATGGGATCAGCAAAAATTGCTCGCCGTATGGCACAATCCGATACCAGAAATATAATATTACTGAATACAGCGGCAGGTTAGTATCCAAGTACAAATATGTTTCAAACATTTCCCGCAGACTAAGCCCATTTTTAATATATCCTATAGATGACAATTCATCTGCCCATAAAGATTGTACATCGCCATTTAAAAATGTAAAAATTGCAAACCATAACAATAATATTATCTCAATGTATAAATATAATCGTTTCTTCTTTTCAGTCATTTTCACTACTCCCACTTTTCACTTTCGGTGGCTTAAATTGCAAATACGTTACTATAATAGCACAAAAATGCCAACACGCAAAGCGCATTGGCACATCTTTATCCGGTTAATTATTCTTTGTTTCCTCATATTTCAATATTATTTTAGTAAGTGCATCTGCATAAAGCTGTCTTCCTTTGTCTGTCAGATGAATTCCATCCTCCAAATATTCATCTGCCGTATAGCCATCTATCCCCAGATCCTGATACGCGTTAAAAAACAACACCTGCTGATCATTTGCAACATATTCACAGCTTCCTTTATAGTCAAATAAGGTTCCATAGCCATTATTGATACTGTTTCCATCTCCAATCATCCAGTCTCCATTGTAAAACTGTGCATAAGTAGGAGAGCACAGGATAATGGTTGCGTCAGGCGCTATAGATTTTAATGTTACTACGGAATAATTCAGTGCACCCACATAAGATTTCGTGCCTGATGGAGCGTCTTGTATTGTCATAGGATGCGTATTAAGAAAATCATTCATCCCATACTCCACCACAAAATAGTCTGTCTTGGAAAAATCTATATTGGGATCATCTAAAATCGTTTTAGTTGCAGTATCATTTACAAAAATATCCGTAGGAATGTTTTTGGCAATTGCGTTCACTACTCCCACGAGACTTCTTGACGTCCAGTCATCATAGCCAGTATGTTCATCCCATTCAACTGATGCTGAAGTTCCTCCGATTGCCAGATTATAACCATTGGCATCACATTGTGCTGCTGTTCTGCCCGGAACACCTGTGCCATCCCTGTTATTATCAAAGATACTGTCTCCAAGAAACACTATCTGCAGTTTCCCATCATCATATTCTATAGCCTCTTCCTGCACTTCGCCTTTCTCCACTTCCGGCTCAACAAGTAATGCCGGATCTATATTTGCATTTTCCAGCACCGGAGTCGGCACTGCTTCAGGTGTTGGCTGCTCCTTTTCAATTGCCTCACCGGTTTCTGTTAAAATCACGTCATCCGATACAACATCTTCTCCCACACTTTTCTCTTCCGGTTGTTTGCTGCACCCATTCAGCAGCAAAGCTGCCATCATAACCCAGATTAAAAAGGCAGACAATTTAAATAATTTTACCTTTCTCATATTCAAAACTCCTCACTTTTGCTACTTTTTTATTTTTATAGAATAACACATTTTAAACTTTAAAACATGTTTTCAGATGTATTTTAATATTTTTTATGCTAACCTTAAAAATTTCTTAATAACTTTCGTTTAATATATTTTATTCAATTCTATAATGAATATTACAAAACTGTTGCTAATCACATTGCAAAAGCTGGTTTTTTCATATATACTTAAGTTTACAAAATTTGTGTTTTGTGTAGATAAGGAGTTTAAAATTCATGCAGGAAAATCAAACTCTTTCTATCATTATTCCTTCTTTCAATGAACAGGATAATATAGAAAGGACTTTTCAAGCTATAAATATGCTATTAAAGCAGGAAACTATTCCCTTTGAGGTCATCTTTATAGATGATGGTTCCAAAGACTTAACCTACATTCATATTTTGGAACTTTCCCAAAAAAATCCGGAAGTAAAAGGCCTTTCCTTTTCCAGAAATTTTGGCAAAGAAGCGGCCATTTTTGCCGGACTCGAAGCTGCCTGCGGTGCCTGCTGCGTGGTAATGGACTGTGACCTGCAGCATCCTGTTTCCCTGCTGCCGGAAATGTATCGTCTCTGGCAGGATGGGTATGAAATTGTGGAAGGTGTCAAAGCATCCCGGGGAAAGGAAAACCCCTTGCACACATTCTGCGCTAACAGCTTTTATCGCATTATAAGCAAGGCAACCGGCATTGATATGTCCAAAGCTTCTGACTTTAAGCTGATAGACCGCAAGGCAATGGATGCACTTCTTTTCATGCCCGAACGCGCTCCTTTTTTTCGCGCACTTTCCTCCTGGATAGGCTTTAAATCGATTGCCATTCCCTTTGAAGTCCAGGAACGTGCCATCGGCACTTCGAAGTGGTCTGTTTGGAGCCTTACCAAATATGCAATTCAAAATATTACATCCTTTTCCGGAGCACCCATGCAGTTTGTAAGTCTGATGGGATGGATTATGTTTTTTGCTTCCATTGCTCTGGGCATCCAATCGTTGTATAAATATTTTTCTGGTAATGCACTGGAAGGATTTACCACGGTGATTCTTCTCCAGCTTATCATTGGAAGTGTTCTGATGATAAGTCTGGGAATCATTGGTCACTATATATCACGAATTTATAACGAAATTAAAGCAAGGCCAAGATATATTATAAGTAAAAGATGCGGCTGTTAGATTTATTCAGCAACCGCATCCTTTATTTTCATCGTCCAATGCTATAATACTCAACACCCTCTTTTTTCATTTCAGAAGGGTTGTATAAATTTCTTCCATCATACACAAGAGGTGTATGCATTTTCGTTTTAAATTTTTCCGGTGCGATTTCCTTAATTTCCGGCCATTCCGTAAATACAAAGCATATGTTAGCCTTATCCAGCGCCTGTTCCAGAGAATCTACGTAATTCATGGAGCCCTGCCCAATTTTTCCCTCCGGAAAAAGCTGCTTGGAACGCTCCACTCCTTTAGGATCGTAAGCATAAATATCTGCGCCGGCATCTAAAAGTAGTTTTAAGTTATCAATAGAAGGGGCCTCTCTAAGATCATCTGTACCCGCCTTAAAAGTAAGTCCCAATACTGCTGCCTTCAAGCCGCTAAATGAAATCATTCTCTCTTTTGCTTTCTCAAACAATCTGGTTTTTTGTGCACTGTTCACATCCACACACGCTTCCACTGTTTTTAACTGGTAGCCATGTTCTTTTGCCAAAAACTTAAGCGCCTTGGTATCCTTTGGAAAACAGCTTCCGCCAAACCCAATCCCTGCATTTAAAAATCTGGCGCCAATTCGCTCATCATAACTCATGCCCTTTGCCACATCAGTAATGTCAGCTCCAACCAGCTCACATAAATTGGCAATATCATTCATATAAGAAATCTTTAATGCTAAAAAGTCATTACATGCATACTTAATCATCTCTGCTGAACGTCTCTTTACGGAAACAATTGGAAGTCCAAAGGGTTCATAAATCTTCTTAAGCAGTTCTTCCGCTTCCTTGCTTTCCGTCCCAATTATAATTCTGGCAGCATGAAGTGTATCATGTACTGCTGTCCCCTGTGCCAAAAATTCAGGATTAGATGCTACTTCTACCTTAACCTTATGTATCAGAAAATCTTTAATGAACTGTTCTACCTTATCATTGGTTCCAACGGGTACTGTGGATTTCACTACCACAAGGCAATCCTTCTCTATAGTTTCTGCAATCTGTCTGGATACGGTAGCAATGTAACTCAAATTTGCACTTCCATCCGGCATTTCCGGTGTTCCCACGCCAATAAAAATTACATCAGCATCCTTATATGCTTCCCTGTAGTCTGTGGTATAATGGAGCCTTCCTTCTGCATTGTTTTTCTGCATCAGTTCCTCTAATCCTTCTTCATAAATTGGCGAAATTCCCTGACGCATAATCTCTACTTTCTTTTGATCCACATCCACACAGGTTACATTATATCCTTTTTCTGCAAAGCAAACCCCTGCTACCAAGCCAACATATCCTGTTCCTGCCACTGCTATTTTCATCTTTATACCCATGCCTTTCCCGCTTGGGCTTCTCCCAAGTGGGAATAGGCCCAAATACGTAAGGTTGAAAGTTTCTTTCAACCTTATACCCATCTGCGTGTTGCGACACACATTTAAATCAATAGATTGAATACGCATTTTTATTCAACCTTGCTCTCATCCGCCTGCTTGAGCGGCACTCAGTTTTTATATTGATAATAGGAAAGAAACCATTCTGCAAATCTGCCAAGCCCCTCTTCAATTGTAGTGGAAGGCTTAAACCCGTAATCATTCATCAATTCCTGCACATCCGCATAGGTTTCGTACACATCCCCCGGCTGCATGGGCAGGTATTCTTTCCTTGCCCTTCTGCCAAGACATTTTTCTAAAACTGCAATATAATCCATCAGCTTTTCCGGCTTGTTATTACCAATATTATATATTTTATAAGCCGCTCCATTTTCATCCTCCATTGGCACATTGCAAAGAATATTCTCAATTCCCTTTACAATATCATCAATGTAGGTAAAGTCACGAAGCATATCTCCATTATTATAAACCTGAATTGGTTCATTCTCCATGATTTTCTTTGCAAATTTAAAATATGCCATATCCGGTCTGCCCATAGGGCCGTATACCGTAAAGAAACGGAGTCCGGTAAGAGGAATCTGATACAATTTGCTATAAGAATATGCCATTAGTTCATTTGATTTCTTGGTCGCTGCATACAAGCTTACCGGCTGGTCAACTTGATCCTTGGTGGAAAATGGAATTTTTTTATTCCCCCCATATACAGAACTGGAAGAAGCAAATACTAAATGTTCCACCGGGTAATGCCGGCAGGCCTCTAATACATGAAAAAATCCCACAATATTAGATTGAATATAAGCATCCGGGTTATCAATACTGTACCGCACACCAGCCTGGGCGGCCAAATTGACTACGATCTGTGGCTGAAACTCTTTAAACATATTGAATACCGCTTCTTTATCTGCAAGATCAGCCTTCACAAAGCGGTATTTAGGATTTTCCTTAAGAATAGCAAGCCTGTCCTCCTTAAGAGAAACTTCATAATAATCATTTAAATTATCAAGACCTGCTACCTCCGCTCCTTTTTCCAAAAGAGCCTTGGATAAATAGAAGCCTATAAATCCGGCTCCTCCGGTAATAAGATAACGTTTGGATGAATCCAGTTCTTTCATTTTTTATTTCCTTTCTTTTACCAAAAACTGCAAAAGCACTCTGCATGTGCGCAAAATATCAATAACAAATGCGCCTTTAATTCCATTGTCTTTTAATGCCCTATGCCCTTCTTTTAATGACAGCAAATAGCTTCCCGTACTACCTGTGCTGGTTCCGCCATAATACATTCTAATAATTACCTGGGGCAGATAAGCCAGCTGATTTTCTTTATCCTTTAAAAACCGAATCATAAATTCATAATCTGCTGCAATACGATACTCCGGATTGTAAAGGCCATATTTCTCATATATTTCCCTTTTCAAAAACAAAGTGGGATGCCCCGGCATCCACCCTGAATATAGGCTTTTCTGTGGTCCCATTTTCCAATATCTTACCACTTTTTCATCTGTTGCATACACCAGATCAGCATGTGCCCCTACACACTCCGGGTTGTCCTCTATCAGCTGAACCATTTTGGATACCACTGTGGTTTCCTGAAATAAATCATTAATAAAAACAATGATATTACCTGCTGCCATTGCATAACCCTGATTCATGGCATCATATATTCCATTATCTGTACCAGTACACCATTTTACTACATATTTACTGACTTTTGAATAAACATCAATCATATGGAGCGTTCCATCTGTAGAGCCTCCATCTTTAATTAAAACCTCAATTGACGGATAATCCTGCTTTTCTATACTTTTTAGGGTTTTTTCAAGATTTTTTTCGCTGTTATAGGTAGTAAGTATTAAAGATACAGTTTTCATATATTTTTATTTCCCTTATAAATTTATATCATTTGTTTTCAAACAGCTTATCATTCATATATCTGAACCCGCTGAATCCATTTTCATCCATAAGCAGTTCTATGTCTGCTCCTGCCGGTATAAGCAATAAATACCGTTCCCCCTGATATTGATAGTTAACCTCCACTGCCACATCAGGTCTGCTTTCTATTGCCTCAAACACCTTTCTGTCAAAGCTCAGCCAGCGGTCTGTGTAAATAGTTACCTCTTTCTCCTGGGTGTTTTGAATCCTCTCTGCTGTTTCTTTTAAGAAAGCGGCATATGCAGAATTGGGAACGTCTATGTAATCTATAACCATACCACATTTTTCACATTGATATGCTTGTACGGCATCCTTTACAGGCGTTGCCTGCTGCACCAAAAAATACTCAAAAATATGGCTGCACGAAGATTCTTTCCCCGTTCCGCTGCAATCCCTTATTTCCTCTTCCTGTTTATTTTCATTTGTTAAGATATAATTTCCGTCTATCCATCTGACTTGATAATGGGTTTCAGAATTAATCTGCTTCATGCCTATTCCATCATCAATTGTAACAGATGCCCGATAAGTGCCTTCCTTCACCTGCTTTGGTTCCGTACTTCCATTTCCCGCATCCCCATAGGCAAGTTCTTTCTGACTTTCAATAAATTCTCCATCAGACTCTATTCTATACAAATACAGTTTCATTTCATACCCGCTTTTATCCGTATAATTCTGATAACTGCATCTGGCAACAATTCCTGAATTATCTGAAGATACCGCTACTTCCAATTGGGTAACCACCGGCTCTACGGCAGCCTGCGCCTTAATAGTAGTTCCCGTTAACCCCTCCATGACCATAATAATTCCTGTTACCGCTGTCAGCAATTTCCTGCCCAATCCTGTTTTTCTCATTTGTTTCCATCCTTTCTTATTTTTGCTGTGATGGAGGCATTTAATTAAACTGACATTTCTTCAAATAATTCTTCAACAGACACCCTTAAGATTTGTGCCATTGCTCGCAGTTCAAAATCAGTAACTGTTCTTTCATGGCTTTCTATTCTTGAAATAGATCCTCTGCAAATATAAATCGCCTTGGTCTCTAACTTTTCTGAAAAGGCTTTTTGACTTAAATTTCTTTCCTCCCTGAATTTTTTAACCTTTTCTCCTACTACATTTTGCGCTTCATAATCAATGATTCGTGCCATAATTATTCTCCATTCACATTTGACACGAATATCTTATTATACTATTTCATTTTTTCTGTCCTGTTACAGGACAAATTTTGCTTTTTTAATCTTTCAAAAGTACTCCTTTAATTCTGCCTGATAAGTAAGTATGTGTAATCATCCCCTACACCTGCATTCACATACTTTACACCATGGTACTCATATTCTTCAATTCCCGCTTCTTTATCCACAAAAATACACTCAGGCATAAAATCGGGATCCTCATATACTGCTGTTATATTTTCTACATCAATCCCTTTCAGAATTACATTTGTCCCAGACAAAAGCGCCCACAATGGGTATTCGTAAGAATTCTCACTTATGGCTAATCCCACTGTAGAATATTCTTCCGATATTATATATGAAGCAGCTTCTTCATATACCCCATATTTTTCCTCTTTCCAGTTATGAAAATATTCAACACTTCGTTTTTCCCCCCAAGTGCTTTCAATATAATGGTACGGAAACATATGAGCCAGTTCAGCTAACGATACAAAGAGTAACATACCAACTATCATATCACCATATTTTTCTTTACCAGTCTCATAAAGGTTGTTAACCAAAAGTGCTATTATCGGGCAAAATAATGCCAAATATGTAATCGTATATCTTTCAATAAAACGTTCCCACCTTAAAAATACACAAAAAATCGCCATAGAAGAAATTGATAATATAACATACAATGCACTGAGCTTATCTATCTTCTTCTTTACCAATAAAATGCAAAAGCAAATACATCCTATCATACATCCCCAAAATATAACAGGATTGACAGCCGTATCATGGTGATAGCTTCTTATTGGGTTCATTACAAAAACAGCACCATCTTCAGCTATACTGGGATCATTAATGTCAACCCCCATCAAATAAGCCATATAATAAATACAGTGTTCTATCAAAGAAGCGATATCAAGGTATGCATTTGGTGCATTAAAAAAGAAATTTTTTAAAAAATTTATAAAAAGATATTTTATATTTAAAGTAGCCGCCAATTGCCGCATGCCTGCACTAGGATCGGAAAAAGCATGAAATGTTTGAAAATTTCTAATCAATTCAGGTAGTAATGTAATTGCAATGCTCCCCACCGCTACAAACAACAGCTTAGCCAAATTCCCCAGTGCATCTCTTCTCCTAATACAAACCAGAAGCAATCCAGCCCCAAATATCACCACCAGAAACATACCAGAAGGTTTTGTAAGATAACCAAATGCAGCACAAAGGCTCATTACAATTGTTCTTTCAATCATTTTTCCTGAAAATAACAGTTTATCACAAATATACATATCAAGAATCACATAAACCAATGCCAAATACCACATTGCCGCCAGCAAATCGTTTTGAGTAGTCATTGACTCTGCAAAAGCTATTGGCATGGTCATAAACAAAAGCCCGCATATTCTGCATGTAATTCGGTTACATTTTAATTTCCTGGCGATCCCCATAACCAAAAAAGTATTGGTAATAAACGCTCCCCACTGTGGCACATTGAAAAAAATATCTTTTTTTCCGCACAGCAAATATACGTGCAAATTAATGAACTCCGCCAATACCGGACTAGTAATTTGTCTCACTACCCTGCTGGCATAATGAGCCACAGAACCATTCTGTGCCCAATGCATAATACGTGGCAAATGATATGTCATGGAATCGAAATTATTCGGTACGGTCTTTAATGCAAAAAACATAGTTAATAGCCCAATGCCTGCCAGTAAAACATCTGACCAGTCAAAAGCTCCTTTTAAGCTAAAGCTTTTCTTCTCAATCCTTTTCCCTTTTACTTTTTTGATAAATACAATCAGTAAAACCACATCAATTATCAGCCACAAAACTCTGCATGTCAAAACTGATATCAGATTTACAATCGATAAAAGCTCCAATGATACATACATTATTGCCATCATAGACAGCATTGCCTTAATATAAGCGTATAGCTTATCCTGATCTTTCTGATAAAATATAGCAGACAGCAGTAACAAACCTATTATCATCTTTTTAGCCTTTCATTTATTCCTTAAACAAAATTCTCCATATAAATTTCGTATTTGTCTCTAAATATCTTTTGAATAAGCGCTTGGGATCCTGACATAATCGGTACAGCCATTCAAGACACCACTCCTGCATCCATCTTGGTGCTCTCTTAACAGTACCTGCATGAAAATCAAAGGCGGCACCAACCCCAAACATAATCCCACTTAATCTTCCTTTATGAGAGTTCATCCAATTTTCCTGCTTAGGTGCCCCTAATCCTACCCAAATAAAATCAGGTTTTACTTCATTAATCCGGTTAATAACCGCTTCATCTTCTTCTTTTGTAAGCGGTCTGAAAGGCGGTGCATACATGCCGGCTATTTTAAGATCAGGATATCTTTTCAAAAATTTTTCTTTCAAAAGTCCCAATGTTTCTTCTGTACTGCCATAAAAATAATGGGTGCAGCCATATTTCTGCGATATATTTAAAATTTCTGGCATCAGATCCGGGCCAGCAATCCTTTCCGCATTTTTAAAGCCTTTTTTTCTACAGGCAAGCACAAGCGGTTTTCCATCAGGAAGAGCCAAAAATGCTTCGTTCTGAACCCTTCTATACTGTTCATCCTCTGAAGCCATAACAGTGGTGTGAACATTAGATATGCACACATACTCTCCCCTTATCTCCTCCATCTTTTCAAAAAAAAGACGACTTATTTCTGTCATATTTGAAATAACAATATTTACCCCCAATATATTGCATGTTTCTATATTCTGTTGCTTTAGCAAATTTATTTTATTTATCATTTTCAATTTCATCTTCTACAATTACGCGGACCTTTTCTTTTCCATAGTAGGTTGCAATTCCATTATTTACCCAATTTTCAAAATTTTCCGACATCCCCGGCCTCATTATTACTAAATCTGCCTCATATGCCCATCTACTAACAGGAACTTCTACAATATCATCTTCACTTCTTTCAATTGTGTTAAAAACCTCAATCCACTCATCATGATAACGTTTTAGTTCCCCTGAAAAAATCTGCTGCCAGCACTTCATCCCCGGTATACTAGAAACTGGCACTGAGCTTTGAAGATACCCTATATTGATAATAACCAGAATACTCATCGCCAGAACAATTTCTTTAGACAAAAACATTTCCTTTAACTTCATCCAATTAACCAAACTGTTTATAAACAGGAATAAACCTATTATTATATAAATATCCAGCGTTTCATATCCTCTTAAAGCTAATGTACTGTCTGCATATCCATAGCATACTGGAAAAGTGGAAATCAACCAACTCATGAACACTGCACCTCCAACAAATACTGGATGATACAGCTTATTTTTCACTGGTTTCAAAAAAAAGAAAGCTATAATCATAAGCAACAGCAAAAGCCAGGGAATATATGTTTGTGAAAAAATATATTTTATCTCATTTATGATGGCAATGAATGTATAATAAGCTGCTTTTATAAGAGAAATTTCTCCATAGCTTCTACTTTGTCTGGCATAATTTCCTGGAGCTGCAACATTAATGAGTGCACCAAAAAGAGTCATTCCAAAAGTTGTTAACGTTATTTTCCAGCATTTTTTTTCCAAAATGCTCCAACCTAAAAACAATAAATATATCCAACATATATATCCTGTAACCTGCAATGAACCACCACAGGAAAGAAACCCCAAAATCATGCTTAATAGACAATAATTTCTCGCTTTCCCTTTATGGTCAACGTTCTTTACTGCCTTGACTAAACAGATTATTCCAAGTACTCCAGTTACTAAAGGAATTGTATAATTACATACACCACCATACCAACAGATCAGCTCACTTAATATTCTTGTGTTAAAGCATCCCCACAAAACAGCAATTACAAACAAAAATCCACATTCTCTTGTCGTAAAATGCAACCTGCAAAATCTGTAAATCAACGCTCCTATTATGATAACACTTAGCATCATTGTTAAAATCAATACTATATTAATTCCCAAAAATCCCATTCTACGGATCGGATCAATTCCTTCCTCCAAAGCCACACTAAAATAAACTCCCTGGCGACTCAAATAATACACTTTTATCATTCTAAAAATACCAATCGGATTATGGCCTCCAGCATTTGCAATTTCAAGTGCATAACAAAAATCATCTGCTGCTGGCAAAGCATAAACTAACGCTATTACATATGGTATTATTCCCATAAGCAATAAAAAAGCACCTGCAATATAGAACGGATATTTATGTTTTAATGTTAATTGCTTTTCAGACTGTGCCATTTATTATTGACCTCATATTATCATAGTAGTAATTGTTTATAGTCCTTCTCCAAGGACTGTATGCTTTGTTATTGGAGATACTGTGGATTGTTTTTTCACCTACCACTCAGATGGTTTAAGTGAGACTATAGCCACAGCCTCTTTGTTCATTTGCTAATCAGTTAGATACCGCATGACGGCTTTATCACCAGCTCAGATAGTGAGGTATTATTTAAGTCCTTTACCAACCAATTGTGAAGGTTTTGAAGCCTTGTTTCAAAGAATGGAATCTGTATCAGATAATTTTACAAATGTAAAAGCAGGACTGCAAGCCACCGGACATTACAGTTACAATCTTCTGGGATTTACTCACACATTTTACCACAATGAGAAATTAAAGTCACTTACTCATTACCGTTTCGATAAAGTAAAATGTTGTTTTGTTACACGCAGCTAAGAAACTTATAAGAGCAATCTACACAATGGAAAAATCAGGGCAGGATACATACCAACAACTTAACTGGTTCTGTAAATATCTCTTTTTTAGAACGCCGGCAATGACGCTCCGTTTGTCATGCAGTTTTCAAGGTTCAAATATATCTGAAGTGCATTTCTGCAATTCATTCAAAAATTTAATAATTTTTCATTTTATACTTGACTTCTAATAGTTAGTCTCACTTTCTTTTAAGTTATTTATATTTATACCACAAATTCTACCATTTGAATAGTTATTTGACGCCTATAACGAAAAGTATTACCATAAAAATAAAAACAACATTGTCCTTTATATAACATTTTCAATTATAACTGTAATATTTTTTGTTTGATTCCTTTAACATACAGAAGGTATTATCTTTTTTGATGGAATTTATGGAGCCTTATTTATAATGAAAATAAAGCACAGGCTAACTATGAATATTCACTTATCCTATAATGGGAGAGTTGCATTTACTAAGATTATCCCCCCTATCTTTACGTATAAAATGTGCTGGCAAAATGAATCCATATCATTTTGCCAGCATTACGCATACTCGTGCCAACAGTTAAATTACGGAAAGCACCTATACATTTTCCTGATACCACAGCGATACCACATACCTGTTCTTAAGCACACAATTCTCAATTCCATCCTGTGTATTTGCACAGGTATGTTCTCTATAAGAATTTCCTATAATTGGTGTCTGAAGCGGTGTTGCTGGAAAGTCTGGGTACTGTGAAAAAACTACGCCGCATGCAAGCTGCGGGTTGGTAGGATTGGCTTCCCAGGGATCTATTGAATCATTAAATTTCAAGCAGGCATCATAAACATAAGTCGTTTTATTGGCAACAGGGCCTGGAATATTAGGAACTGCAACAAAATGATAGTCAAAAAAACCTGGCCCACTATGTTCGGAATTAGGATAGCGCCATGCCCCTTCGCCAATCAAAAGTACTCTTCCAGTACGATATGCACCGCCAGTATTTGGAGCAATTGCCTGAACACGCATATCGCACCCCAGTATATTGGCAAATACGACGGTAAGCGTAGCACAATCCTGACAGTTTACTGTACTTCCAGCCGGCCGCGTCATAAAATCATGTATAAAGAACATTTGAGAAGGCGTAGCACGATCGATAAAAGGCGCCCAGCTGGCATTTCCTCTGTAAACAAATCCCAAATGATTGTAAATCATATCTACAATCGCATCCATAACCGCTCCCTGTGTAAGTAATCCTCTCACATAAGGAATCAACATATCAAGAACATCCGTCCATGGACGGCTGAATTTCAACGCCGGATCATCACTGCTGCGCCAGGGAAGATGTACGCTGCCAAGAATAGTGTAAATGGTGTGTGAGGTAGTCCGCATGGTCAGCCATGTACCGCTGGCAGGATCGAAGTACTCCCAGCGCCACTGAATCTGTTCCTTTTGAATCCCGCTTTGGTTCATCCTGTGATTTGGCAGCTCAAACATTAACATTTCTCCAACCAGATTGCCATTCACAAAAGCCGCCTGTACCGTTGCAGTGCTGCCAAGCAGATTGCTGCCTGACGTGAGCATCACTCCCCTGACAGAAAATGTACCATTTAAATCTCTTGTCCCTGCAAGCTTTACTACAACTGCCGGCCTGCTGCCCGCTGCAGCAAAAGAAGAAATCCTGTATACAGCCGGACTTGCAACAGGGATTCCTGCATACCATTCCGGCCACAGCCATTGCTGAGAGTCATTTTTTCTGATATCAATCGCATCAATGTAACCCGGTATCCCATGATGAAAAGCAATTGATTCAATAGATATCTTGGGGTTTGGCCTTGGCTTTCGTAAAAATAGTACAAGAATAACCGCCGAAAGATTCGCCCCCCATACTGCAAGATAAACCCAGGGATTTACCATTTTGGCAGTCAGCTTTGCAATCATGGTAAGCAGTCCCCAAAATGAAATTTGAACTGCCAGCTTAATCAGAGTTATAATTCTGTTTTCAGAAAATAAAATCTTTATCAAATTAAAAATAAATGAAACCGCAGATGATTTATCATTGTCTTTTACTACCGCAAAGGCCGCCCTGACTGCTGCCAGTGAGAGAATACTATCCAAAATAAAGACTGCAATCCGGGGATTGTACGCAATATGAATCGAAAGCAAAAGGTCCAGCAGCGAACTTATGATATTTAAAATAACCTCTATTCTCCATTCATCCAATTCGTCTCCAAGCCTGTCAGCAGAAATGGAAGAAACTGTGTATGAGCACTCTTTTTGATGAACAATAAAATATACCATTTCTTCTTTTCTATATGAGCCTACTATCGGCTGCGCTAAAATACTTTCAATATTCTCACAATCCATACAGTGGATTTGAGAAAGAAACTTCTCCCTGCACTGTTGCAACTCTTCCTGACTTAAAGGCTCCGGCAGGCATTCCCTTAACAGCGGCTGATGATTTTCCCCACACATAGCGACAGCTTCTTCCACCTGATCCGCTATGTGCAGTTCATTTACCCGCATAAGAGGTGAAAAATCGCAGGAATTTACCACCGTCCTCATAAACATAGACCAGGAAGCACACAAGTTATCCTGTGGCAAAGGTTCTTCCATCATATACTTTTTTATTTCCGAAACAGATAATGCCTTATTCCATACATCTGTGCGGGAAATGCATCCTGAAAACCAGTCGCTTCCATTTCCTCCGGAAGAAAATCCGGCACCAATCTGTGTCACCTTATGAACCAATGGCTGCTTTGCTTTTTTCAAGTCTGTTTTTCTGATACTGAGGGCACCATTTAGATAAATGCTGAGAACTCCATTTTCAAAAGTAACTGCTGCATTCACCCACTGATGTTCCGGCACAGCCTCCTTGGAAATCACCACATTGCTTTCTTCCTGAAAGTTGGCAAAAACCGTTTTCAAGTAATATGCATTGCCTTTCCTGAACAGGCTGATTTCCATTCCCGAAGTATAAAATGTATCTGTATTTGAAAAAAGAGTATACAAATTGCCATCCTGCTCAGGCTTAAAAAAGAACCACTGCTGCACCGTACAGGCTGCATCCAGCGCACCTCCGGGATTAACTTCTATGCTGCCCTTTTTCTCCATTGCAAGGAAATCTCCCGGTGTGTAAACAGCAGAGGGCGCACTAAACAAAATGGAGGAATTAACTCCCACATCAATTGTTTTTTTAGTTTTCTGTTCTTTTGCCGGGAAGCATGTAAAATCATAACATGCGCTCATCGCTTCTATGAGTTCCATCTGATAATGCATTTGTTTCACTTCATCAAAAGTCAATGAATAGGAATAAACATGTATCTGTCTGATTTCCCCGAAAAAGTCTTTTCCCAGTAAGAGTGGGGCCGAAGAGCCTTTATATGTACCTGACAGAACAGTATCCACCGGCTCAACAGCATCTACAAAAAGTGAAAACACATTATGATAACAGGTCACCGCCACATAGTACCATTCATCAGGGTTTAATTTCTCAGGATTTTCTGCCACCTTCGAATACCCGTTCATGCAAAATTGCAGTTTTCCGTCACATACAAAAAATGAAAATACGTTTTCCTGTCTTAAAATACATTTATTTGTGGTAACATCAGGAATTTTAATCCACGCATCTATTGTAAATTCTCCTCCCGAATCAAAGGAAACACCAGATGGTATTGGCATGGTAATCGTGTCATTACCGCTTTTTTCTAAATAAAAATACTGAAAAGGGTATGTCATAGGCACCTCCTTAATCATGAATCAATAGTGTTCTCATTGCAGTCGTTGTCCTTACGGTTTTCTTCGACGTATCCTGAAAACCATTTCGGTAGTTTCCAAGATAAATATAAAAATCGCCAAGCATGGTCCCGGTCTCAAGCTCTCTGGTGCGGCTGGCATAGGCAATATTGGCGTCAGGCTCCATCTCATCGCTATTTTTATTTACTGCAAAATTCTCCACATGAATCATTGCATTTGCCGCTTCATAATTGTCTAAAATTAAAGCAAAATTCATTATACCGCAATAGCTGTCCGGCAGGTTCGTTCCTGGGAATGTATACTCTGTTGTTACTCCGTCAATGATCATTTGATAGCTAAACGGACAGTCCTGATTGGTTGACTGTAAAATTAACTTGCTGTTTTTCAACGTCTCCACTCCCGCATCTATGGACACATTCATAACATACTTGCGGGTGGAAGCATCTAAATTTCCAATTTCCACATTTTTCATAATCGTATGACTGTAAGGCTGCTCAATTACAATATTGTTATAGGCAATCTGGGGATTATTGCTTAAAAACTTCCACAATCCGTTATCCCCATCAGGAAAACTCTCCGGTAAATCAATATAGCTTCCATCAGGACTTGTAATCAATCCCATCATACAGTGATGCATATTGGGATCCGGTACTGAAATCAGATTAAATGCAGATTTACTACATCCCACTTCTCCTTTTGGAATCCCCTGATAAGCGGACTTATCCGTCAAAGTGCTATAAGACATATCCACCAGCTCTACTTCTGTCTGCCCATTGGAATACATGGCAGTCCACCGTGGCGGCATATACAGCATATTCAGCGGTGCATAATATGCCTTTACTTTTCCGGCAAGGGTGTTATCGGAATAGTTCTTCACGCGGATATAAATATTATTAATACTGTCCTGTAAAAATGATTTACATATGTACTTGTCATAAGTACTGGCCACATCCTTTGGTGTCAAAATCCCCTGCTGGTAACAGATAATATCCGGCGAATAAGTTGGGGAACCTGCGAAAGCCACCATTCCCACATCACGTCTATTCGTTCTAATCAGTAATCCTTTGTATTGGTACATAATTTCTCTTTTAAATTCCAAAATTATCAGAAAATTTTTATATTTACGCACAAATTGTACAACGATTATCTTATTATAAAAAAGTCCTAATATTCCTTTTTAAGTGTATAATAATTCTAGTCAGCTACCAACTATGGTACAATATAAAATCAGGGAGGAAATCATATGAACACCTTACAGCAGCTTACAAATGACTACTTAAAATATTGCCGAAATCAAAAAAGACTGGATGAAAAAACCCTGAAAGCCTACCGTATCGACTTGGCTCAATTCCATGCCGCACTGTCTTCTACTGATATTATAGAGATAACCCCTGCGGTATTGGAAAATTACATTTCTGACCTCCATCAAAAATATAAGCCCAAAACTGTAAAGAGGAAAATAGCATCCCTGAAGGCTCTTTTTCACTATTTTGAATACAAAGAAATGATCGAAAAAAATCCTTTTAACAAAATACATATAAAATTCCGCGAACCGGTTATTCTCCCAAAGATAATCCCCCTTCATACAGTTGAGATTTTCTTAGCTGCTATCTATCAGCAGCACAGGAAGGCCCGCACAGAATACCAGAAGAAATGTACGCTCAGAGATATGGCTGTGATTGAATTACTTTTCGCCACCGGAATGAGAATTTCAGAACTATGCTCCCTAAAAGCAGGCAGCGTGAATTTGTATGACAGAACTATATTAATTTACGGGAAGGGTTCTAAAGAAAGAAGAATACAAATTGGAAACGAAGATGTTCTTCATGTGCTGAAAGAATACAAAAATATTTTTTCTGAACAGATAAAAGAATGTAATCACTTTTTTGCCAGTCAGTCCGGAAAGCCCCTATCGGACCAGTCCATCCGCAGAATGATCAATAAATATACCTCTCTTGCCGCCATAGAGCTGCATATCACCCCGCATATGTTCCGCCATACCTTCGCCACAAGCCTGCTGGAGGCAGATGTAGATATACGCTATATCCAGGAAATGCTAGGGCATAGTTCTATCAATATTACTGAAATTTATACGCACGTGGCTATGGCGAAGCAAAGGGATATTCTAACAGCAAAGCATCCGCGGAAAGACTTTTGTATTTGATGGATTGCTATGCCTTCCTTTTATATTCGCATATCAAGCTTTGTGCCTGTCTTTGCCTTTTGTCTTATTCTTTGAATCAGTCTTTCAGAATTTTTTCGTCTTTCCGCCCGAAGCTTGATGCTTAATTTATAGCCAAATTCATTTTTAACGCAGGAAATAGAAGAAAATTTTCCATTTTCATCTATGTAGCTTCGGCGGAACACTACCTTCCATCCACTGCCTTTATAGATGCCGTCTACCATTTTTGTCATAAACTCAACACCCTTAAGCAGTTCTTTAGTTTCCCTCTCCTGCTCTGGATCATTCCGCATTTTTTCCACAAGTGCCGGGCTGATCGCTAATGTTTTACGATTTTTAAATGATGAAAAAGTATTTCCAACTTTAAATTCCACACTTGGCACAAGCTTTGCCAGCTCTTTTACATATTGCTCTTTGGTTTTTGTATTGCTGTTATTTGCTATTGCCGGTATTTTTTCTCTTTCCTTGTTTTGTATATAACCGGATGCATTATGCCCTGATAAGCCCCGCATGGTAAAATAACCATAATTATTTTCAATCCCCAATGCCATAATATCCTCCTACAACACTTTTATCAATGCTACCAGCCAGTCATCCGTAGGCTTTTCATAGAGAATCCTTACCACCGGTTCCTCGCTGCCGGACTCATAATAGCAGGAATACCCAGTGCCTACAAATCCAGGCAATTTATAAAAGCCTCCAAAAACAATAAATACGTCTCCGGTTGCATTGATTTTTTGTAAAAAATCCTCAAAGGCTTCCTTGCCCACATAAACGTAAGTATCATCATAGGAAATCATCTGGCGTAAAAGATCGCTGTCCTCAAAAAAAGTAACCTCTTTCCCGTCATATCCATATATAAACATAGTGTCATTTTCATTATATCTGTCATAGGAACTATTTTTAATCCAGGCAATCGCTCCCACCATACAAAACATAGCAGTCATGAAAGTGCTGACTGCCACTATCTTTTTATAGGGTTTATACCGGGAAATTTTTGTCACTCTCCGCTTGATATTTCGATATTCTTTATCACCCACAAAAGCTGCAAACAGATTGAATTCTTTGCTTTCTATCTGTAAAACCCTCATACTTTTCAGTAAAAGCATCCCATAAGCATATGCTTTTTCTTTACTTTTCTGTATGGTTACCCAATCACAGATTTCCTCCATATCCTCTCGAAAAAACTTTGTAGACAGGGCAAATAATGGATTGATCCATAGCAATATTCTTATCAGATCCCACAGTAAATAAACCAGCAAATGTCCTAGTTGAATATGTATTTTTTCATGGAGCAGGATCGCCCGCAGTTCATCCTGGTTATATTCCTTCCACATAATCTCAGGTATTATAATCTTGGGCTGCAGCACTCCTATGACAGAAGGTGTGACGGGCATTTGAGTAACATAAACTGCCATGCCATCCACATTTTTTCTTCCCATATTACTGACTAGTTTTTTTAGTTTTCTTCTTTCAAATATCAATCTGCCCCCAAAGAACAACATACCGCCTAAATACAGCCAGCCGATCCAGACATGCTTTATTAAAAGCTGCGTCCACCATGTAAAAATTATAATACCCACGGTATTTTCATAAAAAAATTTCATCTTTCCAACAAAGAGAACCGGGACAAACAGGATCCATAAGGCTCCTTTTAAAAATACCTTGTTCTTCAGCAGCGTTATCCGCATAAGGAAAACAAATGCAAATACCAAAAGCGAAAGCATGGCGCACCTGATAAGCTGCATCGTATAATAGATCACACATAAATTAATAAAACTTATTCCTCTATCCCAAAATTCCTGCATTTTCACTCTTCTACCTATGCCTTTCCCGCTTGGGTTTTTCTATCGGAACTTTTGTTCCACTGACCTATTTCTTCATGGAGCGTTCTTTCCCTGCAGAACCATGCCCCTCCATACATTGCTCTAAGATTTCTTCTAATTCTGTAAACTGCTCTTCTGTCAAATCTGTACTTTGCAGTAATGCCGCCATTGCATTTTTCCGGCTTCCCCCGAAATAGCTGTCTACAAATTTCCGGCTTTTTTCCTTTTGGCACTCTTCCTTTGATTTTAAAACAAAATAGTGATAAACCCTTAAATCATGTTCATCCACGGTATAGCCTAAAATGCCTTTCTGGCACAGGCGGTTAATCAAAACACGAACCATCCGGGGCGACATGTCTGCTTTGTCCTGTATTTTTTTATCACTTCCTTTGCAGTCAGGGGCCCGGAACTTGCCCAAAATGCTCCCATGACCAGCCATTCACTTTGGCTGGGAGTCGTTTCTCTTTCCATGTGGGTTTCCTCCTTTGATTTGTATATCGGATAGAATATGATGTTTGTTAATGTTTGTTCCTATTTTGGGAGAAGATTTTTTGTGAGCAGATAATTGAAAGATAATTCGAAGTTATCTGTTGGATTCTTTAGCAGAATAATTCCTGATTATTTTTTGTAAGGATATGAAGGTTATATTCCCACTGCGAAAGGAAAGTTAATGATAAAAAAGGCTTTCATTAAGCTAGGTTATGCTTATCGACTATTAATGAAACCAGATGAGCTACTAGATATTTTTATAAAAGATAAAAAAATAGAGAGTATATGCTTATTTATTATGTATATAATAGTGGGCTATATGTTCCAACACAACTGGCCATTTCCATATTTTGTTGTGTTTGTTCCATGTTTTTGTTTAATTGGTATAGCAGCAATATACTTTATTAGTTACTTCTCAGTGAAAATGCAAATTGTTACTTCATCCATAGCTAACCAAAGGGCAGCTGAAAACGCCAATGCTATATATTATTCTTACGGGAAAAAATCTATATTTTATATTTTGGTTCCCCTCACCGTTGTCGGTATATTTGGTTATGGGGGATGTTCAATATTTGGCGCATTACAAATAACACCCACTCTTATATGGATACTTTCTTTATTTGCCTCTGTTGTTTATATTAGCATTATTGGATATTTAAAATATATTGTTTTGGCTCTTTATATTCATAAACTTGCTATAAGTGAATTTATGTACAAGGGCCTCCCGAAATTTAGTATTGAATGTATCCCTATACAACTGAAATGGCTCCAAGAATTGACGAAATTATATCATACATATCGAAGCGCTTTCTTTACAGTTGGTGGGGCATATATCTTTGCATATAGTATATTTTGTTGGCTTCCCGAAACGGAAGCTAATGTATCCCACCCATGGTTTTTTATTTTATGGGGTATAATTTCACTAGCAGTTATTTTAATATTTCCGACAACTTCACTATTGGAATATAAATGGATTAAAAAAATTGTTGAACAGTTAAAATGTAGTTATATAGAAGACTTATTCAACGAAGAAAGACGTATGCACAAAAATTTTAAGGTAGATACCGTCAGCCCGAAAATTATGACAACTATATATGCCATCCAAATCATGGGGTCGCAAGATTATCCCATAAAATCTTTATTGAGCACGAGTTATTCAATATGCATAACTGCTTTTAATGTTTTTACATCCATAGTAACGATAGTCTCTGGACTATCTATGCTTCCAGACGACTTTCGGCATATTTTTTGACATATGCCCAGAATTCCTTAAATCCTATGCACCATTCGAATGGTATGCCAAATTCCTGGATTCCGTCAATTTCATGCAAAACATTTTCATATAAGGCATTTAGTTGCCTTTTTAAAATGGATACTATATCATATTTTTGCATAAGCGGAAATAAATTCTCTTCTAAAGAATCAACCAACAGCTTTTTGTCATGCTTATTAGCAAGCTCATAGAGCATTGCAACTCCAATATTTTTTCTTTGTTTCATTATATCCGAATTTAAATTTCCCTTATAGGAAAACAGTTTTTGAGGATTGCTAAATGCCTCAAGGTCATTCATTGCTTGGAACAGATAACCGCATTGGTCACCAATTCGCTTTAAAGTATTTTCTATGTAGATATTTCTTTCGTTTTCTTTGATGCCGGTATAGTAGCCCACCAATAAACAGCTTCCTATAATCTCAGCAGTTTCCAATTGTATGATTTCTTTGATTGTAGCACTATTATAGAAATCGAATTCATTAAGGCGTAATTCTTTTAAAGCTCCTTTCGCCATTGCGTATATGGTCTCTAACACAGTATCTAAACAAGTAAAGTAGTGGTGAGGTAATTTAACAGATGTTTCAGCAAATTCTTTTTTCAACCGCACTGTTGATAATGCAATCATGTTTAAAGCAACCAATATGGTATCTTGGTGTGGGAATTCTGTATGAAAAGCAGACACCCCATGTCGTATTTCGTCCTCGTCAAGCCAGTCATCTATTAATATGGACGCTTTATGAATCATTTCCAAGCTCACGGATACAGAAGCTATATGTGGCAGTTCTGGCATTACATTGTCAAAGTCAGTTTTTGCCGCTAAAAATCCCCATAAACAAATTTGTGGCCTCAGTCTGTTTCCATTTGATAGTTGAATCTGATTATATGCAATTATTTCCATCATTTTATTCCAAGACAAATCAAATTCTTCTAGAAATTTGTTTGTCATCGCTTTAAATTTTTCTGACATGATATATCTCCAGATATTTTTACACTAAGATTCATGCTATCTTATGAATATTATTTATAGATAATCAGGAATTATTCTGCTAAAGAATCCAACAGATAACTTCGAATTATCTTTCAATTTATTTCTAATTTACATTAACAATATCCAAAATTAAAATGTAAAATTTTATTTTCAATTTCTACTCACAATAACTAATATTCAAGCATCTACTCCTCACTACCATTCCCCTCCGCCCACTTATAATATTACTTTGCTTTTCCGCATTAGCCTCAGCGCCCAGTCATTTTCATAACCTTCTCCCAAAAGTTCTTGCGACAAAGTTTCGCTTTGCTCCTCTGCCTGCATATACAATTCAACAGCTTTTTCATAATTCTGAGAAGCAACTGTCCCCAATTAATCTCATTTCCATAGTCGTATATATAACACTCTCCCAATGCATCTAATTTTTAAGGTGAGCCTCCATTTTCTGTACGTTCTAAATACATACGTATACTTCATATTCATCTTCCGGCGGCCTATTATTTGCTAAATATAGCTGTTTTAAATTTTATAAATAGACATTTTCTATTAAAATTTTACAATTTTATTCGCAAACATCAAACCCACGTCAGTTCTTTTTTTCTATACATAAAGTTCATTTATTGTATATGCGTACATATGCAATCAGTTAGTTGTATTTATAAAATAAATAAGGGGCTGTCGCACTAAGAAATTAGTGCGCAGCTCCTTTTCTGCACAAAAAATAACTGCCAGACCTCGAAAGAATCCAGCAGTTGGTGTAAAATTAATGTATGACCAAACACATTAACTTACAGAAAAATTAT
>OFEY01000187.1_pt1 | contig 64463 bp, 79 predicted proteins | sample 1521251 | NCBI WGS metagenome assembly OFEY01 (sample SAMEA3504100, study PRJEB24116) | mouse gut metagenome | biome: mouse gut; feature: mouse-associated habitat; material: faeces | place: Denmark | collected 2011
CAACCGAAACGGCAAGGCGCATAGGAAATCGAAAAGACGGTACAGCCCTTGTAATTGGGGCTATACCGCCTAATCTGAAATTACTTCCCTCTAACCGCAAACCCTTGATTTTCCGGGGTTTTTGAGCAATTTTGATACAGTTTGAACAGCTGATTAACGCTTGCTGAACTGCGGAGCGCGACGAGCTGCTTTGAGACCGTATTTCTTTCTTTCTTTCATACGAGGATCTCTTGTTAAGAAACCTGCTTTTTTAAGAACTGGTCTGTAGTCAGCATCTACCTGAAGTAACGCTCTGGAAATACCATGTCTGATCGCACCAGCCTGGCCTGTATAACCGCCGCCATGTACATTTACAAGTACATCATACTTATCAACTGTATCTGTAGCTGCCATAGGCTGACGAACGATAACCTTCAAAGTTTCAAGTCCAAAATACTCATCTATCGGTCTTTTATTAATTGTAATTTCACCTTTACCGGGCATTAAATATACTCTGGCAATTGATTTTTTTCTTCTACCTGTTCCGTAGAATCTTGCTGATTTAGCCATTTTGATTTTCTCCTTTCAGTCCCTTTTAAAATGTTAATACTTCGGGTTTCTGAGCTGCATGCTTATGCTCAGGACCTGCATATACATAAAGCTTGGTGTACATCTGTCTTCCTAAAGGTCCTTTGGGAAGCATGCCTTTCACTGCAAGTTCTACTACCTTTTCAGGCTTCTTAGCCATCATTTCACGTAAAGTAGCCTGCTTCATTCCACCAACATAATCTGAGTGATGATAGTATATCTTCTGATCCATCTTCCTGCCTGTTACTTTCACCTTATCTGCATTAACAACTATTACATAATCGCCAGTGTCAATGTGAGGTGTAAAGATTGCTTTGTTTTTTCCTCTTAAAACTTTAGCCACTTCTGAAGCCAAACGTCCTAATGTCATATTTTCAGCGTCCACTACATACCATTTTCTTTCAATTGTAGCAGGACTGGCCATAAATGTTTTCATGATATTTCCTCCATTTAAAATTGGTTCTTCCGATATTCTCCATCCTTCTGCCAGATGTCCGGGCCGACAAAAATCTTTTAAATATCTTCAAAGTATCTATTGATAACACCTTATCTAGGGATTGATGCCTTCCGGTGCTTACGCGCACCATAACAGCATCAGATAAAGCATTATTTAACTTTACAACACTGAATAATTATATTATACGCTTCCACGCGTGTCAACCATATTTTCACTTTTACAGTACATTTTCACAGCAATTTAGCCAAGTCATTCATAAGCTGCAGAATATACGCATTTACCGGCAATGCATTTAATCTGCTCCTATCTGACATTTTTGGTAAACCTGCAGGCAGGATACCCGCTGCACCCATAAAACATGCCAAATTTTCCTTTCCGCAACATCAGCAGGCCGCCACATGCAGGACAGATCTGCTCCTCTTCGTCCACACCTTCCTCTTTCTTTTTTTCCATAAGTTTTCCCAATTCTTCATAACAACACTGATTCATCACGCAGTCAAACAATGCACGATGTGCTCCTTCGGTGGCCATGCCAAAATGCGCCGCAATATCCGTAAGCTTATGATGGGATAGTTCCGGAAGACATCTTCTTGCCATATATAAGGTATCAATATAGTCATTTTTAACTTCTTTATCAAAACAATCGTCTACCACATTATAAATAAAATTTAGATCAAAAGTGTGAATATTATGCCCCACCAACACATGATCCCCGATAAAGTCCAAAAAATCCTTTATAGCAGCTTCTATGCCGGGGGCATTTTTTACCATATCATCCGTAATTCCATTTACGGCTGTAGCTCCTGCCGGAATATGCCTCCCAGGATTTACTAAAGTAGAGAACTCTCCCACTACTTCGTGTTTCTTTACTTTAACTGCCGAAATTTCTATTATCGCATCTTTTTCAGGATTGATTCCTGTAGTTTCCAGGTCAAAAACCACATAATTTTCCATATAACTGTTCAGACGCTTTCCTTTGTTCCTCTGTCTCATTTTATCTTATCCTCAAACTCGTATTTTACCAATGTAAGCCCGCAGGCCGGTGCTGTAGCTCCTGCCAAACGTCTATCCTTTGCATCCAGAATTTCTTTAACCTGCTCTGGTTTTAAATTTCCCCGCCCAACTTCTATAAGCGTTCCGGCGATAATCCTTACCATATTATATAAAAATCCATTGCCCTGTACCCGAATTGTAATTTCACTGCCAGCTTTTTCCACTTTCAGCTCATAGATCCTTCTGACAGTAGATTCCACCACTGCCCCAGATGCACAAAAGCTATTAAAATCATGTTCCCCAATCAGAAATTCTGCCCCATGAGCCATCTGTTCCACATCTAAAGGTACATAAGTAAAATAAGAATATAATCTTTTTGTTGGTATTGGAAAAGGAACATTTAATATTCTGTATTCATAAGTCTTCCGGCTGGCGCAGTGTCTGGGATGAAACCCCGCCGGAACTTCTTCTGCGCTTTGAATTTTAATGTCATCCGGCAGCCTTTGATTTAAGGCATAGGGAAATTTTTCTGACGGAATACGTGAGTTTGTATCAAACACCGCTACGTTACATAGGGCATGCACCCCTGAGTCCGTTCTGCTGCCCCCGATTACCTGAATCTCCTCATGGAGAAGTTCTTTTAAGCTTCTATTTAATTCCCCCTCAATAGTAGGCGCATTTGGCTGAAACTGCCAGCCATGATAGGCTGTTCCATCATAAGCTGCTATCAGTTTTATTCTCTTCATATTGTTCCCAGTCTTAATCCCTCATACTGTTTGGGGATTTGCATTGTATCCATTTCCCCTGGCAATGTCCATTCAAGTCTGCTGCTTTACCTTGTCAAAGCAATACCCTGCCGATCACAACGCAAAGCGCCAGATAGCATACAACAACACCATATGCCAATCCATCTCTTTTCTTATAAATAAGAGGCTTCATTTTCGTCCGATGATCCCCGCCTCTGTAGCACCTGGCCTCCATTGCCATAGCAAGGTCATTTGCACGTCTGAATGCTGAGATAAAAAGAGGAACTAAAAGGGGCACAAGGCTTTTGGCTTTTTTAATCAGATTGCCGCTCTCAAAGTCCGCTCCCCGGGCAATCTGGGCTTTCATAATCTTATCTGTTTCCTCAAGCAAAATTGGAATAAACCGCAGCGCAATGGACATCATCATTGCGATCTCATGAACAGGTACTCTGAAAATTCTAAGCGGTCCTAACAATTTTTCCATTCCATCCGTTAAATTATTTGGAGTGGTTGTCAAAGTCATTATGGAAGAGCCCATAATCAGGAAAATCAGCCGGATTGCCATAAAAACAGCCTGCCGGATACCTTCCATTGTAATCTTTATCTTCCAGAAGGTAACAACCGCCTCTCCCGGAGTCAAAAACAAATTAAAAACCACTGCTATGATCAGTAAAAATACAATGGATTTCATTCCTCTAAGCATGTATTTAAGAGGAACTTTCGACAATTTGATCACCATTGCCAGAAAAATCCCTGCAATTAAGTATCCTATTAAATTATCTACTACAAAAAGGGAAACAATAAAACAGATGGTGGTTACCAGCTTAACCCTTGGATCTAACCTGTGAATCACTGAATCTGTCTGATAATATTGTCCCAAGGTGATGTCTCTTAACATTTTTCCTCATTCCTTACAAACAGCCCGCTGTTTATTTCTTTAATGCTTTTAATATTTCATTCTTTGCCTCTGCAATGGTTGTAATGTCAGTATCCACATCCAAACCTCTTTGCTTAAGCTCATGCATAATATAAGTCACCTGGGGTGCCGCAAGCCCAACCTGCTCTAACTCTTTGTAATGTCTGAACACTTCTCCTGGCTCGTTGTCAAATAACACCTGTCCCCGGTTCATCACAATAATCCGATCCACATACCTGGCAACATCTTCCATACTATGCGAAACCAGTATAACGGTAATTCCTGTCTCCCTGCGCAGTTTTGCAATCTGGTCTAAAATCTCATCTCTTCCCTTAGGATCAAGTCCTGCGGTAGGTTCATCTAAAACAAGCACCTCCGGTTTCATTGCAAGCACTCCTGCAATGGCAACCCGTCGTTTTTGGCCGCCGGAAAGATCAAAGGGGGACTGGTAAAAGTACTCATCTTCAAGCCCAACCTGCTTTAATGCAGCATATGCCCGCAGTTCTGTTTCCTTTTTATTAAGTCCTAAATTTTTTGGACCAAAACACACATCCGAAAACACATCAATTTCAAATAATTGATGCTCAGGATATTGAAATACAAGCCCAACCTTGCTGCGTAATTCCTTCTTATTATAATCACTGTCATGAATATCAGCACCGTTATAATATATGCTGCCGCCAGTAGGCGCAAGCAGTCCGTTTAAGTGCTGCACAAGTGTGGATTTGCCCGATCCGGTATGACCGATCAATCCAATAAACTGACCATCAGGTATCACCAGATTAACATCCTTAAGCGCCGCAAACTCCATCGCTGTGCCTGCTTCATATATATAGCTTACATGATCTAAAATTATAGACATTTTTCCTTCTTTTCTGCGCTGTTTTTATTGAGCCTTTCCCTTTTATTTTTTCCTTTTGAAAGTCCCAGCGCCGCTGCTAATTCTTCACAGGATAAAATTCCCTCCGGAATATCAAGCCCGCTTTTTCTAAGTTCATGTGCCAGAAGTGTAACCTGAGGAACATCAAGCCTAAGTTCTTTTAATTTTTCCACCTGGCTGAATATTTCTCTCGGGGTTCCCTCCATTGCAATTTTCCCTTTGTCCATGACAAATACCTTATCTGCATGGATAATTTCTTCCATATAATGAGTAATCAATATAATTGTAATTCTTTCCACATCATTTAAAGCCCGTACCGCCCTGATCACTTCCTTGCGCCCATTAGGATCCAGCATTGCTGTCGGTTCATCTAAAACAATACATTTTGGGTGCATTGCTATAACGCCGGCAATGGAAACCCTTTGCTTTTGCCCTCCGGAAAGCTTGTTGGGCGAATGCTTTCGAAATTCATACATTCCCACTGCCTTAAGGCTCTCTTCCACCCTCTGCCAGATCTCAGCTGTAGGAACACCAAGATTTTCCGGTCCAAAGCCAACATCTTCCTCCACTACCTGCCCGATAATCTGGTTATCAGGGTTTTGAAATACCATGCCTGCTTCCTGTCTGATCTCCCACAGATTCACATCATCAGAAGTGTCCTTCCCGTCAACCCATACTGTGCCTTCAGTGGGATAATGAATAGCATTAATGTGCTTGGCAAGAGTGGATTTTCCAGAACCGTTGTGACCGAGAACCGCAACAAAATCCCCCTGCCTGATATCAAGGTTGACATCGTCTATCGCCCGGGTGATTCCCTCAACATTTCCTTCTTCATCCCTTCTTATATATTCAAATACAAGATTTTTGGCCTCAATAATTCCCATTTGATATTTGTGCCTTTCGTAAAAAGTCTGCTTCACCTGCAATAGTTCTGTTCCATTGTACAAGATATTGTTTTTATTTGCAATAGATTGTGTTATGATGCTTTTATAGTAATTGTTTAGAGCTGATTCTGGAAATGAGGATTGTTATGGATAAATGGATAAAACCTGTATTTTTTTTGGCTTTGATTATTGTATTTTCTTCTGCCGGGATACGTCTTTTGACGAAAGGAGAGACGCTTTCTAATTATGCTGATCAAAATCCAGAAATTGCATATGCAACTCCTGATAGAACTGCAAGTCCCATTGCTTCCACTGATAACACTCCTTCCCCTTTGCCTTCCTCTTCCGATATTTTTTCGGCGGAAAGCAGCGGAGATTTCTCTGCCGGGGATGCTGGCTTGTCACCTGATGAGGCCGTGCCCTCATCCTCACCGGATTCTTTTGTTCCTGTTACTACTGAGTCCTCTGAAAGCACACATTATGAGGAGGGCTTTTTTTATCAACCTTTAACGGATGATGTGATTGCACGAATTACAGGTATTTCTTATCCTGTTTCTGAAACCATAGCTCCAGCACTTGCCATCCCGGCAACTAATATTGTTTCTGATGAAGCGGCCAGCGCACTTGTAGTTTCTTATGATGATCTGCGTTACTTGGGAATTAAATATTATGATTTTAATGGAGATATTCAATCAGGTGAGTTAATCTGCAATAAGGCCATTGCCCAGGATTTAGTGGAAATATTTTATCAGCTTTATTTGAATGAATATCAGATCGAAAAGGTACGGTTAATTGATGAGTATGCAGGAGATGATACTGCGTCCATGCTGGATAACAATACTTCCTGTTTTAATTACAGGGTAGTGGATGGCACTTCAAACTTATCCAGGCATGCCATCGGATGCGCTATTGACATTAATCCTTTTTATAATCCTTACGTTGTATTTAACAAAGATGGAAGCGGTGAAACATATATTTCTCCAAAGGGAAGCGAAATATATGCTGACCGCTCTCAAAATTTTCCATATAAAATTGATGAAAATGATTTATGCTATCAATTATTTAAAGAACATGGCTTTATCTGGGGGGGCAACTGGAATTCCTGTAAAGATTACCAGCATTTTCAAAAGGCAGTAGATTAATCTAACTTATTGCTGTTTACTTTCCAACCACACTGATTGCCTGTATAACAGCGGTTTGATCTGACTGTGATTCTTCACTTGTCTGAATTGTCTCCCAGGTTTTTTCAGAAAATTCTTCCTCAAGTATTTTCTTCAGCAATCTATTCTTAAGCATTTTTTTCCTGTGTCCGGAAATTATAATACAGCCTGCTATGCACAAAACAGCCATAGCAATTATTCCAACAGCTCTTGCTTGCCACAAAGTACTGATGCCAAAGATCATACTTACTCCAAAAAAAGCAAAAAGCAGCACAGCTGTCACAACAGCATAAAATCCATCCCCTTCATTTGATACACTGGCAGCTATGTAAAAATATTTTTCCCTGCTGGTTACTTTTTGCTTACATTCATTACGGATTTCTTCCACAAGAGCTTCTTCACGCCCAAAATTATTTGAAATACTGTCATTTCTTTTTGATTCATTTTCTCTTTTCAATTCTGAATATTTTTGAGATATATGGGGTTTAAGCCTTATTAAAATAGATGCAAGTCCGTTAATCAGGCTGGTAACAAGATCTATCACTGCAAGCAGTAAATTAAGAAATGATTTTAAAAAAGCCTTAATTGATTGATATATATTATCTACCAAAATCTGTCTTCTCCTTTATATTTTTCATCTGTACTTTATTATTAGTTTAGCATTACGCTCCCTTTTCAGCAAGAATAAAAGCGCACTTTGTATAAAAAGAAAAAAGAGCCTGAATTTTCAAGCTCTCTTAATCATTACTTATTAAACAAACTCAAGAACTACTTCCAAAGCTCCGTCGCCTTTACGCTGACCGATCTTGATGATTCTTGTATAACCACCATTGCGGCTTGCATATTTAGCCCCATACTCATCAAATAATTTGGCAACTAAATCAACTTCTTTTGTGCCTTTTTTTCTTCCTGCTTTTGTAGCAGGAATTTCGGTTACAGGATATAAAACCTTAACCATCTGATGTCTTGCATGTAATCTGGAAGGAAGATCCTTCTTGATTTCTTTCTCAACAGTCTCGAATTTGGTAACCTTTTTACCATCTACGACTTCTTTTACTCTCTTTCCATCCTTGTCCTTTACCGGAACTTTGGCGGAAATCTTAACTGTTTCATAATTATCTTTTTCTTTTACTGCAAGCGCAATAAGTCCTTCCACAATTTTCTGAACTTCCTTTGCCCTTGCCTGTGTGGTAACGATTTTTCCCTTATAAATAAGGCTTGTCACCTGACTTCTAAGTAATGCTTTCCTTTGACTTGAGGTTCTCCCCAGTTTTCTGTAACCTGCCATTTTTCGGCTCCTTTCTTTCATGAAGAACTTTCTCTAAAGAACAGTCCCTCTTCTCAATGGGCTTTGTGCCCGTCATGGTACATTCGGCTACGCTCTTTGGACTTACTTACCGAATGCAGTTGCACACCATTTATGAGAACATAGCCTGGGCTCTTTGGACTTACCACACTATGCTTCATCACTAGGATTAAGCTGCAATCCCAATTCTTTTAATTTAGCTAAAACTTCTTCAAGCGATTTACGTCCAAGATTACGTACCTTCATCATGTCTTCGGAAGTTCTGTTGGTTAATTCTTCAACTGTATTGATACCAGCTCTCTTTAAGCAGTTATAGGAACGAACTGACAATTCTAACTCGTCAATACTCATTTCCAATACCTTTTCCTTTTCATCTTCTTCCTTTTCTACCATAACCTCTGCGGTCTTGGCATTTTCGGACAAATCAATGAAAAGACTTAAATGTTCGCTAAGTACTTTTGCAGCCAGACTAACTGCCTCATCGGGTACCAGTGTTCCATTTGTGTAAACATCAAGCGTCAGCTTGTCAAAATCTGTAATCTGGCCGACACGTGTATTTTCAACGGTTACATTAATTCTCTCAACAGGTGTGTAAATAGAGTCTACTGCAATAACACCGATAGGCAAATCTTCGCTCTTATTTTTGTCAGCGCTTACATAGCCCCTGCCTTTTGTGATAGTAAGTTCCATGTAAAGCTTGGTATTTTTTCCGCTTAAGGTTGCAATGGTAAGATCAGGATTGAGAATTTCAATGTCCTGGTCACACTGAATATCAGCCGCCTTAACTACACCTTCTCCCTCATATTCGATATATGCGGTTTTGGGTTCATTGGTTTCACTGTTGTTTTTGATAGCAAGGCTCTTGATATTCATGATTATTTCAGTCACATCTTCCTTAACGCCTTCGATAGAACTGAATTCATGAAGCACTCCTTCAATCTTAACCTGACTCACAGCAGCGCCAGGAAGAGAAGAAAGCATAATTCTTCTAAGGGAATTACCAAGTGTGATACCGTATCCTCTTTCCAACGGTTCAACCACAAATCTGCCATACTTCTTATCTTCAGAGATTTCTGCCACCTCAATATTCGGTCTTTCAAATTCAAACACTGCAAACACCCTCCTTTACGAACACTTCTTTTCGCCCAATAAGCCAGCACGCATGCGTGCCGGCGTTTGGTGATTTTATTTGGAATATAATTCGACGATAAGCATTTCATTAACAGGAACATCAATCATTTCTCTGGTAGGAAGGTTCTTTACGGTTCCCTTAAATGCTTCCAAATCCACTTCGATCCATTCAGGAGTCAGTCTTCCAGCTGTTACCTCACTGATATCTTTATACCTCTGTAAAGATTTGGATTTTTCCCTTATTTCGATCACATCGCCTGCTTTGATCAAATAAGAAGGAATGTTTACTTGCTTGCCATTTACTAAAACATGCTTATGGCCTACAACCTGTCTTGCTTCTCTTCTTGTTCTGGCAAATCCCATTCTGAAAATCACATTATCAAGTCTTCTTTCCAGAATAACCATAAGGTTTTCACCTGTCATGCCTTTCATTCTGTCAGCTTTTTCATAATAATTTCTGAAAGGCTTTTCAAGAACGCCGTAAATGAATTTTGCTTTCTGTTTTTCTCTTAACTGAACGCCATATTCACTTACCTTTTTTCCTGCTCTTGCATTTGTTCTGTTGGATTTCTTATCATATCCTAAAAATACAGGATCAAGACCAAGGGATCTGCATCTTTTTAATACCGGAACTCTGTTTACTGCCATTTTATATTTTCCTCCTGTTATTGTTTACAGCGCCAAAACGCCTTCTTCCAACATTATAATTTAATATCTTGTCTTTGACTTTTTAAACAACGGATGCCAGGCTTTGCCAGCCATCCTTATGTTAACTACACAAAACTTAGTGTTTCTTAGATGACGTTTTTTGTCACCTTAGAAATACTTTTTGTGTTTTATACCCGGCGACGCTTAGGCGGGCGGCATCCATTATGAGGAACAGGTGTTACGTCCCTGATACTGGTTACATCCAGACCGCATGCAGAAAGGGCACGAATTGCTGCCTCACGTCCTGAACCAGGACCTTTTACCATAACGTCTACTGTCTTTAAACCATGAATCATAGCTGCCTTAGCTGCAGTTTCTGCTGCCATCTGAGCTGCATAGGGAGTAGATTTCCTTGAACCTCTGAAACCAAGACCACCGGCACTTGCCCAGCTAAGAGCATTTCCTTCATTATCTGTCAGTGTAACAATTGTATTGTTAAATGAAGACTGAATATGTGCCTGTCCGCGTTCAACGTTTTTCTTGACACGTTTTTTTGTCACTTTTTTTGTAACTTTCTTTGCTGCCATTTAAACTAACCTACTTTCTTTGATATTGTTTGCGTGTTCTACTCGAGAATTATGCCGCCCTGCGGCATCCGTATTTCGTACGAATCAATTCTCTCGTGAAATCATCAGTTAAAAACAAATGTCTGCTTCGCAGCCGCTTGTTTTTCTGCTGATAATTTCTATTTTTTCTTGTTAGCAACCGTACGCTTGGGGCCTTTTCTGGTTCTTGCGTTTGTCTTTGTCTTCTGTCCACGTACAGGAAGACCTTTCCTGTGACGGATTCCTCTGTAGCATCCAATTTCCTGAAGTCTTTTGATGTTCATGGCAACTTCTCTTCTAAGGTCACCTTCCACCATGTAATCAGCGTCGATCACTTCACTGATTCTCTTAACTTCATCATCTGTCAGCTCTCTGACACGGGTATCAGGATTAACCTGCGCTGCTGCAAGAATCTTATTAGCGCTTACTCTTCCGATTCCATACACATAAGTCAATCCAATCTCCACACGTTTTTCTCTAGGTAAGTCAACACCTGCAATACGAGCCATTTACGTTTCCTCCATTTTCTTTCGCGCATCTTCTATGCACTGATACTAATTGATTGGGGCATTCTTTTGCCCAATCGGATTTTCCGATCTTACGCGAAATTTTCGCGTGCGAAATTTTCACGAACCAAGAAGTAATCTCTAAGGCTCTTTCGTACAATTATATAAATCAGTGTATACCTAAAAAAGGCTACACTGCAGCCGCTTCATAATAATTGGACAAGAACCCTCCTGTTTTTATACAGTGGATTATCCTTGTCTTTGTTTGTGCTTCGGATTCTCACAGATCACTCTGATACGTCCTTTTCTCTTAATGATTTTGCACTTTTCGCAAATCGGTTTTACTGATGATCTAACCTTCATGTTAAACCCTCCTTTCAAAAAAGACCGTTTTACATTATATCATGATATATCTATAAATGCAAGGGATTCCTGCATTCATTTTCACATTTATTTCTACTTATCTCTCCATATAATTCTTCCCTTACTCAGGTCATAGGGGGATAGCTCTAAAGTAACCTTATCACCGGGAAGAATACGTATAAAATTCTGTCTTAATTTTCCGCTAATATGTGCAAGCACTCTGTGTCCATTTTCAAGTTCTACCTGAAACATGGTATTAGGGAGTTTTTCTACTACAGTTCCTTCGATTTCAATTACATCAGCCTTTGACATTCGTTACCTCCTCATTCATTCTTATTACAATAAGCTGGCTCGCGCAGCGCGCCAGCGTTTGTTTTAATTGCATATTTAATTTCTTCATTATATATTGTCAGATTTCCTTCAAGCTTCTCTTTCAGCAGTTCACTAATACCGGATTTTACCAGCTGCAGATGTTTTTTTCTTTTTTTCTTTGGCTTTTCAATTCCTCTGCTTCTGCCATCCGCAAGATAAAAAAAATCTTCCTCTTCTTTTACGATCAGATACATCCGTCCTTTGTCATGTCCTGCTTTTGATATGGCAAACATTCCTATCATGGTTTATCTGTTCCTTCCTGCAAGCATCACATTTGTCCCGGCAGCAAAGTAAGGATTTCCGGCGCCCCGTCTGTGATCAGTACTGTGTTTTCATAATGAGCTGAAAGAGAGCCATCCTGCGTAACTACCGTCCAGTCATCCTCCAGCCATTCCACATTGCAGCCTCCCATATTAATCATGGGTTCTATGGCAAGCGTCATTCCAGCGCGGAGTTTAATTCCCTTTCTCCACTGCCTGAAATTTGGTATCTGGGGTTCCTCATGAAGACTTGTTCCAATTCCATGCCCTACAAGATCCCTGACTACACCATATCCATGTTTTGTACAGTATGCATCAATGGCTCCCGAAATTTCATGCAGATGTCTTCCTGCCCTTGCATATTTTATTCCTTCAAAAAAGCTTTGTCTTGTTACCTCTATCAGCCTTGCCGCTTCACTGCTGACCTTACCAACCGGATATGTGCGGGCAGCATCAGAATGATATCCTTTATAAATAAGCCCTGCATCCAGACTTACAATATCACCTTCCTGAAGGATTCTTTCTTTAGAGGGAATTCCATGCACTACCTCATCATTTACGGATACACATATGGATGCGGGATATCCATTATAATTTAAGAAATTCGGGACACATCCGTAACTGCGGATCAGCTTATCCCCCATATCATTAATATCCCATGTGGAAATCCCCGGTTCTATGACTTCTCCAAGCTTTGCATGAACCTGTGCAAGGATTCTGCAGGATTCACGCATTAATTCAATTTCTCTTTCTGATTTGATTGTTACAGCCATCTTAAATCCTTGCCTTCCAGCTTAATCTGTCTAATCTAAAATAGCAGTTATTGCTGCAAACACATCTTTCATGTCTACAGTACCGTCTACTGTCCTTAAAATTCCTTTTTTCTCATAAAAGTCAATCAATGGCTGTGTCTGCTGATGATAAACATCAAGGCGGTTCTTTACTGTTTCCGGCTTATCATCATCACGCAGTACCAGCTCTTTGCCGCAGGCATCACAAATGCCTTCTTTCTTAGGCGGAATATGTTCTATGTGATAAGTAGCACCACAGCTTAAGCAGGCACGCCTTCCACCCATTCTCCTTACAATATTTTCATCCGGTACATCCACATTGATGGCAAAATCGATCTGATCGTCAAGCTCCTTTAGTGCATTGTCAAGCACCTGTGCCTGGGGAATAGTCCTTGGAAATCCATCCAGAACATATCCGCCTGCACAATCTTCTTTTGCCACCCTGTCCAAAAGAATTTTCACTGTAAGTTCATCAGGCACCAATAGTCCCTGATCCATATATTTTTTCGCTTCCATTCCCAGCTGTGTACCATTCTTAATATTCGCTCTGAAAATATCACCAGTGGAAATATGAGGAACGCTGTATTTTTCTGCAATCATTTTGGCCTGTGTGCCTTTACCGGCGCCAGGGGCGCCTAACATAATTATTTTCATAACAAATCCTCCGCTTTGTCAGTAACCCGCAAGGTGGGGCATCAGCACAAATATTAAATAGAGGCAAAGAAAAGCAGTTTCTCTCTATCTTATGCTTTTCTTTAACCTCTAATGTATTTAATAAACAAATGACCTAATCATTCAAAAAACCTTTGTAATTACGCACCAGCATCTGTGATTCAATCTGTTTCATTGTCTCAAGCACTACACTGACAATAATAATCAGGCTGGTCCCGCCGAAGGAAACCGAAGCGCCAAATATACCGTTAAATACAAACGGAATAATGCATACAATCGTAAGACCAACAGCACCGATGAAGATAATATAATTTAAGATTTTTGTCAGATACTCACTGGTCGGTTTCCCAGGTCTGATTCCCGGAATAAAACCTCCCTGTTTTTTCATGTTTTCTGCGATCTCTAAAGGATTAAAGGTAACAGATGTATAAAAGTATGCGAAGAAAATAACTAATACCACGTATACCACTAATCCAATGGAATACACAAGTTCACTGGGCTTACACCAGTTACTGGAACTTAATCCCTTCAGGATATGCGCCCATATGCCTGTACCTGAATAACCAAAAAAACTGCAGACGATTACAGGCAGCTGCATCAGAGATGATGCAAAGATAATTGGAATAACACCAGCCGTATTAATTTTTAATGGAATAGATGAGGTCTGGCCTCCAACCATTTTTCTTCCCTGAACTTTTTTTGCATATTGAACAGGGATTTTCCGAACTCCGTCATTCAAAATAATGACCAAAATTACCATTGCCAGAATAATTGCTAAAATAACAATTGCAGCTACTGCTCCTACGGCAATTGCCTTTCCGTACACAAACTGGTTAAAGAGCCTGTCTATGTCCTGTGGAATTCTGGAAATAATATTGATCACCAACACAATTGAAATGCCGTTTCCAACGCCATTTTCCGTAATTCGCTCGCCAATCCACATAAGGAATGCGCTTCCTGCCGTAAGGGCTACCACAACAGTGAGCTTATTAAAGATGTTATTCACCTCAAGAAGTCCGCTACCGCCAAAGAAAAACGCCATTGCAGAAGATTCAATCAATGCAAGCGCTACTGTCACATAACGAGTAATAGAAGCAATTTTCTTTCTTCCGTCTTCGCCTTCCTTTTGCATTTCCTCCAGTTTGGGAATTGCAATGGTAAGGAGCTGCATAATAATGGAAGATGTAATATAAGGTGTGATATTAAGCGCTAAGATGGACATATTTAAAAATGAACCACCTGTAAAAGCATCAAAAAAACTGAACGCATCACCTGTCTGCTGAGCAAACCAGTTAGAAAAATAGTGTCTGTCCACACCGGGCACAGGGAGCTGTGATCCTAAACGGATCACAACAAGCATACCCAATGTATATAATATTTTGTTTCTAATTTCTTTGATTTTAAATGCATTTTTTAGGGTTGTAATCATATTACATCACCTCTGCACTTCCACCAGCAGCTTCAATCTTTTCCTTTGCAGTCGCACTAAACGCATTAACTTTTACTGTAAGCTTTTTGGTAATTTCTCCATTCCCGAGGATCTTAACGCCGTCTTTAGGATTCTTAACAATGCCGGTTTCAATCAATGCTTCAACATCAACTACGGCACCTTCTTCAAATTTATCATTCAATACGCCTAAATTAATTGCAACGATTTCTTTTGAACTGGGGCAGGTGAAGCCTCTCTTAGGAATTCTCCTGTATAAAGGCATCTGTCCACCTTCGAATCCGGGCCTGGGTGCTCCTGAACGTGCCTTTTGACCTTTATGTCCTTTACCAGCCGTCTTACCATTTCCCGAACCGTGTCCACGACCTCTTCTAAAATTATCACTGTGCTTAGAACCATTTGCAGGTCTTAAATTGGATAATTCGATTGAACTCATTTGTGACACCTCCTTATCTTTTAAACTTCTTCAACTTTTAATAAATGTCTGATCTGCTGAATCTGACCTCTTGTTGCCGCATTATCCGGCAGAGTAATGGTCTTATTCAGCTTTCTAAGTCCCATGGCTTTAACAGTAGCTTTATGCTTGGGAACTGCTCCGATGGGAGATTTTACTAAAGTAATCTTTAACATTTTCTGATCTGCCATTTACGTTCCCTCCTATGCCATAATTTCTTCTACAGATTTACCACGTTTTCTTGCTACTTCCTCAGGTGTTTTCAGTGCATTTAAACCTTCGATTGTTGCAAGTACAACGTTCTGCTTATTATTTGAACCAAGAGATTTTGTACGGATATTTTTAATACCTGCAAGCTCGCAGACGATACGTGCAGGACCACCAGCGATGATACCTGTACCTTCGGGAGCCTTCTTCAAAAGAACTGAAGCGGAACCAAATTTCCCCGTAAAGTCATGTGTAATACTCTTGCTTTCATCAATTGCAACGCAAACCATATTCTTGATTGCATCTTCTTTGCCTTTGCGGATTGCTTCAGGAATTTCCGTTGCCTTTCCAAGGCCGGCGCCTACATGGCCATTCATATCTCCAACTACTACCAGAGCTGTAAAACGCATGTTACGTCCACCCTTAACAACCTTAGTTACTCTCTTGATAGAAACTACTTTTTCTGTCAATTCCATGCCGCTGACATCGATGATTGTATGTCTCATGTTAAGTTTCTCCCTTCCTAGAATTTAAGGCCAGCTTCTCTGGCTGCATCAGCTAATGCTGCGATCTTACCATGGTATATAAAGCCGCCTCTGTCAAAGACTACGGTATCAATACCTTTTTCGATTGCTCTTTTTGCAATCACTGTTCCCAAATATGCTGCCGCATCAACGTTATTGGTCTTTTCAAGCTGCGATTTTACTTCACCTTCTACTGTAGAAGCCGCAACCAGAGTATTTCCAACTGTATCGTCAATAATTTGAGCATACATATGATTATTACTTCTGAATACTGCAAGACGAGGTCTTTCAGTTGTACCGCTAAAGCGGTTACGTATTTTCATGTGCTTTTTAACACGAACTTTTTGTCTTGACTCTTTACTAACCATCTTTACACTCTCCTTATCTATTTCTTACCAGTCTTACCAACTTTTCGTCTGATCACTTCATCAGCATACTTAATACCTTTGCCCTTATAAGGCTCCGGTCTTCTCTTGTCTCTGATTTCAGCTGCGAATTGGCCAACTTTTTCTTTATCAATACCCTTAACAATAATGACGTTCTGTCCTTCCAGTACTGTTTCAATTCCTTCAGGATCAATCATCTCTACAGGGTGGGAATATCCTAAAGATAAGGTTAACTTATTACCAGACTTTGCTGCTCTGTAACCAACACCATTTACTTCCAGTTTCTTTTCATAGCCATCTGTAACACCTTTAACCATATTATTGATCAAAGTTCTTGTAAGACCATGTAAAGACTTCATTTTCTTTAAATCATTAGGTCTGGAGACAATAATTTCTGCTCCTTCTGCCTTGATCTCCATTTCAGCCGGAAGCACTCTTTCCAGTGTTCCTTTAGGACCTTTTACAGTCACTTTGTTATTTTCTGCAATTTCTACAGTTACGCCTGCAGGAACCGCGATTGGCATTCTTCCTATACGTGACATGCCCGTACCTCCTATAATATTTACATTATTTCATGCAACAAACTTGACCGCAAGGTCAACGTTTTTTTACCAAACGTAAGCAAGCACTTCGCCGCCTACCTGTAATTCTCTTGCTTTTTTATCAGTTACCACACCCTGATTCGTGGAAATGATTGCAACTCCAAGGCCTCCAAGCACTTTGGGGAGTTCTTCCTTTCCTGCATAAATACGCAGACCAGGCTTGGAAATTCTCTTAAGACCGCTGATAACTCTTTCATTTCTGTCTGCACCATATTTTAATGAAATACGGATTGTCTTGAAACTTCCTTCATCGATCAGATCATATTTTTTTATATAGCCTTCTTCCAGAAGAATGTCAGCAATTGCCAGTTTCATCTTGGAAGAGGGAACATCTACTGTGTCATGTTTTGCAGTATTTGCATTACGAATTCTTGTAAGCATATCTGCAATAGGATCACTCATTGTCATTTTATTTCCTCCTATATAATATCAATGCAATATCCTCGCCATTTCGCCAGAGCCGCTATTAAAATACTTACTTTCCTGAAATTTGCCGAAAGCAAATTCCGAAAAGCTCTGCCCTGCTGAACTGATTTTTACCAACTTGCTTTCTTCACGCCGGGAATCTGTCCCTTATAGGCTAACTCACGGAAGCAGATTCTGCAGATTCCGTATTTTTTAAGAACAGCATGGGGACGTCCACAAACTCTACAACGAGTATATGCTCTGGTAGAAAATTTAGGTTTACGCTGCTGTTTAATCTTCATTGATGTTTTAGCCATGAACTTACCTCCTTCTATTTAGCAAATGGCATATTAAATAATCTTAATAACTCACGTGCTTCTTCATCGGTCTTTGCTGTTGTAACAAAGATTACATCCATTCCTCTCACCTTATCGATCTTATCATATTCGATTTCAGGAAAGATAAGCTGTTCCTTGATACCCAGTGAATAATTTCCTCTTCCGTCAAAAGAATTAGGATTTACACCTCTGAAGTCACGCACACGAGGCAATGCAAGATTCACAAGGCGATCCAGGAAATCATACATTTTCTCCCCACGTAAAGTAACTTTACATCCGATTGCCATGCCTTCTCTGATCTTGAAGTTTGCAATGGATTTTTTTGCTTTGGTAAGTACCGCTTTCTGTCCGGTAATCGTTTCCATATCCTTTACAGCAGATTCCAATACTTTTGCATTGTCTTTTGCTTCACCAACGCCCATGTTGACAACGATCTTATCAAGCTTCGGCACTTCCATAACATTCTTATATCCGAACTTTTTGATCATAGCATCTACGATCTCGTCATTATAAATTGTTTTAAGTCTGCTCACGCTTCCAGTTCTCCTTTCCTAGAATTAATCGATCACTTCACCAGTTGACTTTGCAAAACGTACTTTCTTGTCATTCTCAAACTTGAAGCCGATTCTTGTAGGCTGTCCCTTGTGAACATACATTACGTTTGAAATATCAATGGGAGCTTCTTTTTGAATAATTCCACCATTCTGGTTAGCTGCAGAAGGTTTTGTATGCTTGGTAACCATGCCGACGCCCTCTACGGTGATTTTATGCTTTTTAGCATCAACAGCAATTACCTTTCCTTCTGTTCCTTTATCCTTGCCGGCAATCACTTTTACAGTGTCGCCTTTTTTAATCTTTAATGTTGCCATACTGCACCTCCTATAATACTTCGGGAGCCAGAGAAACAATTTTCATAAACTGTTTTTCACGAAGCTCTCTTGCTACCGGTCCAAAAATACGGGTTCCTCTCGGAGTCTTATCATCTTTAATGATAACAGCAGCATTTTCGTCAAATCTAATATAAGAACCGTCTTTACGGCGAGCGCCTTTTACGGTACGAACAACTACGGCTTTTACTACGTCGCCCTTTTTTACAACACCTCCGGGTGTTGCATCTTTGACCGTAGCGACGATTATATCACCAATATTTGCATATCTTCTTGTAGATCCGCCCATAACCCTGATGCATAACAACTCTTTCGCACCGGTATTATCAGCAACCTTAAGTCTGCTTTCTTGTTGAATCATGCTAATTCTCCTTCCAGTTTCAATTTCAGAACGAAACTATTTCACTTTCTCTACGATTTCTACAAGTCTCCATCTCTTATCTTTGGACAAAGGTCTTGTTTCCATTACTTTAACGGTATCTCCGATGTTACATTCATTGTTTTCATCGTGAGCTTTCAATTTATAAGTTCTCTTTACGATCTTATTGTAAAGAGGATGTTTAACGTGGTCTTCCACTGCAACAACGATCGTTTTATCCATCTTGTTGCTGGTCACTTTACCAACACGAGTTTTTCTCAAATTTCTTTCCACGGTTTTGGTTCTCCTTCCTGAAATTCCTTACAACCATCATTTCCCTGCCGATTACTGCGCTTTCGCCTTCTCAGTGATCACGGTCTGGATTCTTGCAATATTTTTTCTTACTTCCTTAATTCTCGCCGTATTATCCAACTGGTTTGTTGCGTTCTGGAATCTCAAATTGAAAAGTTCTTTTTTAGCAGCTACTAATTCCTGTGCTAATTCTGCATCTGATTTTGTCTTTAAATCTTCTACATACTTATTAGTTTTCATTTGATACACCGCCTTCCAAATCTGCTTTAGAAACGATTTTGCATTTACAGGGAAGCTTGTGTGTTGCAAGACGTAATGCTTCTCTTGCCGTTTCTTCCGGAACACCTGCAATTTCAAACATTACACGTCCCGGTTTCACAACCGCTACCCAGTATTCCAAGGTACCTTTACCGGAACCCATACGCGTTTCTGCTGGTTTCGCTGTTACTGGTTTATCAGGAAAAATCTTGATCCAAACTTTACCGCCACGCTTAATGTAACGCGTCATTGCGATACGGGCTGCTTCGATCTGATTCGATTTGATCCAACATGGCTCTAATGCTATGATACCGTATTCACCGTAAGTAATCGTGTTGCCACGAGTTGCCTTACCTGCCATAGAACCACGGAACTGTTTACGACGTTTTACTCTTTTTGGCATTAACATTATTTATCGCTCCCTTCCGCTGCATCGTCCTTATTCTTAGTAGGAAGTACTTCACCTTTATAGATCCATACTTTGACACCGACTTTTCCGTAAGTTGTGTCTGCTTCGGCAAATCCGTAATCGATATCTGCACGAAGTGTCTGAAGCGGGATCGTGCCTTCGCTGTAGAACTCCGTACGGGCCATATCGGCGCCGCCAAGACGTCCTGAACATGCGGTCTTGATACCAAGCGCACCGGACTTCATTGTTCTGCCCATGCAGGATTTCATTGCACGTCTGAAAGAAACACGGTTTTCTAACTGAAGCGCGATATTTTCCGCTACCAGCTGTGCATCTTTGTCCGGCTTTTTGATCTCTTTGATATCTACCAAAACTTTCTTATCCGTTAATTTGGAGAGCTCTTTCTTTGTTACTTCGATCTCCGCACCGCCTTTACCGATCACAACGCCCGGCTTCGCAGTATAGATGATTATTTTTACTCTGTCCGACGCTCTTTCGATCTCAATCTTGGAAACGCCGGCGCTGTATAATTTCTTTTTAAGATATTTTCTGATGTTGTAATCTTCTACTAAAAAGTCAGCGAATTCAGCATCAGCATACCATTTAGAATCCCAATCTTTAATAACACCGACCCTAAGTCCGTGAGGATTAACTTTCTGTCCCATGTTCTATCCTTCTCCTTTCTCCTATCTCTCATCGAGCACGATGGTAATGTGGCTCATTCTCTTTTCGATCCGGTAAGCCCTGCCCTGTGCTCTGGGTCTTACTCTCTTCATTGTCGGTCCTTTGTTTGCATAACATTCTGCAATATAAAGATTCTCGGCATTCATACCGTTGTTGTTCTCAGCATTCGCGATCGCCGACTGTAACAGTTTTTTGATCACGCTTGACGCGTATCTGGGATTATATTCCAAAACCGCCAGCGCCGTCGTCACGTCTTTGCCCCTGATAGCGTCCAAAACAAAGCACGCTTTCTGAACCGACACTCTCGCATAGGATAACTTAGCGGAAGGTCTTGTATCCTTATTCGCATTTCTTTCTCTTTTTATTTGGGATCTATGTCCTTTAGCCATAGATATAGCCTCCTTTCCATCTCCTCCCGGAGAATCCACATATTACCAAAACCCGCGAATATGAGCTTTGGCACAAACCTGCCGACGGAAAACTTCTGTTTTCCGCCTGTGCCTACCGGCATTCACTGTAATTTATCTTACTTTGGATTTCTTTTCGTCTTTACCATGTCCGCGGTATGTTCTTGTCGCAACAAACTCGCCGAGCTTGTGTCCGACCATATCCTCTGTCACATATACCGGCACATGTTTTCTTCCATCATGAACAGCAATCGTATGTCCAACGAAGGAAGGGAAAATCGTAGAACGACGTGACCATGTCTTAATAACCGTTTTCTGTCCGGATGCATTCATCGCGTCTACTTTTTTCAATAAACTCTCATCTGCAAATGGTCCTTTTTTCAGTGATCTAGCCATTATCTTTCCTCCTTAATTATTTAATCGCTTTCCCGTCTCTTCTTCTTACTATCAGCTTATTAGAAGCTTTCTTTTTCTTACGGGTCTTAAGCCCAAGAGCCGGTTTGCCCCAAGGTGTGCTTGGTCCCGGACGACCGATACCGGTCTTTCCTTCACCACCACCGTGCGGATGGTCATTCGGGTTCATAACGGAACCGCGAACCGTAGGTCTGATACCCATATGACGTTTACGGCCTGCTTTACCGATATTGATAAGGCTGTGATCTGCATTTCCTACAACGCCTACCGTTGCCCTGCAGATGATCGGCACCATTCTCATTTCGCCTGAAGGAAGTCTGAGCGTAGCATATTTTCCTTCTTTCGCCATTAACTGTGCGCTGTTACCGGCTGAACGAACCATCTGTCCGCCTTTTCCCGGATATAATTCAATATTGTGGAGCTGTGTACCGACAGGGATCTCAGATAACGGCAGGCAATTGCCGATCTTTACTTCCGCATCGGGACCGTTCATGACTTTCATTCCGTCTTTTAATCCTTCCGGTGCAAGGATATAAGCCTTTTCGCCGTCCGCATAGCAGATCAGCGCAATGTTTGCCGTTCTGTTCGGATCGTATTCGATTCCGATAACAGTTGCCGGAACTCCGTCTTTATTTCTCTTAAAATCAATGATCCTATACTTTCTTTTCGCACCGCCCCCGCGATGTCTTACTGTGATCTTACCCTGATTATTACGTCCGGCGTGTTTCTTTAAAGAAACACAAAGAGATTTTTCAGGAGTCGTCTTTGTGATCTCTGAGAAATCAGAACCGGTCATATTACGTCTGGAAGGTGTATATGGGTTATATTTCTTGATTCCCATTTTTATTTCTCCTTTACTTTAAAGATTTTTGCGCGGCGCTTTCGTTTTATCTGCCGCATACGTTATCCGCTCCTAATTAGAGGAAATTATAAACCTGCGAAGATTTCGATGTCTTTACTTTCCTCTGTAAGCTGCACGATCGCTTTTTTGGTCTTGGAAGTCTTTCCGTAGATCATACCGCGTCTTTTTGTCTTGCCGTCCATGTTCATGGTGTTGACTTTTGCAACTTTTGTTCCTTCAAACATTTTTTCAACAGCTTCTTTGATCTGAGATTTTGTAGCGTCCGGATGAACAAGGAACGTATATTTCTTTTCACCCATCCCCGCCATACTCTTTTCTGTGATAACTGGTTTGAGGATTACATCATAATATTTAAGATCTGCCATTATGCGTACACCTCCTCGATTTTTGCTACGGCGTCCTTTGTAAGCACTACCGTTCCGGCTTTCATAATATCATATACGTTGATCGTATTGGTAAGGGCCGTTTTGATTGTCGGGATATTTCTTGCCGACATAACAACTTTTTCATCGTTGTCCGCCAAAACAACCAAAGCCTTTTTCACGTTTAAGTTGTTCATGACATTTTGGAATTTCTTTGTTTTGATCTCGTCAAGTTTCAGTTCGTCCACGACAATCAGTTTATTCTCCTGTACCCTGCTTGTCAGTGCAGACTTGAGGGCAAGTCTCTTTTCCTTCTTATTTAACTTAAAAGAATAGTCTCTCGGAACCGGAGCGAATACTACGCCGCCTCCTGTCCACTGCGGAGCTCTTGTCGAACCCTGTCTTGCGTGACCGGTTCCTTTCTGTCTCCACGGTTTTCTTCCGCCGCCGGATACTTCAGAACGCGTTTTTGCTTTCTGTGTTCCCTGACGATTGTTTGCAAGCTGCTGAACGACTGCCATGTGTACCAGGTGTTCGTTTACTTCCACGCCGAATACCGCATCGTTTAAGTCGATCTTGCCAACTTCTTTGCCTTCCATATTATAAACAGATACGTTTGCCATCTGAATGGTCCTCCTTTCGTCCGCGCGCCCATCGGACACGCTTTTAAGCTTCAACCTTAACTGTTTCTTTGATCGTTACCAAAGCTTTTTTCGGTCCCGGTACTGCGCCTTTTACTAAAAGCAGATTCTTTTCCGCATCCACTCTTACCACTTCAAGATTCTGAACCGTTACTTTTACGCAGCCCATATGTCCCGGCATGCCTTTTCCTTTGAACACACGGCTCGGTGAAGAGCAGGCGCCGTTAGAACCCTGATGACGATGGAACTTGGAACCATGAGCCATAGGCCCTCTGTGCTGGCCGTGTCTTTTGATCGCCCCCTGAAATCCCTTTCCTTTGGAGACCGCAGATGCGTCGATCTTATCTCCAGCCGCAAAAATATCAGCTTTAATTTCATTCCCCAATGCGTATTCGTCCGCATTCTCGAATTTAAATTCTCTCACATATCTCTTGCCGGAAACTCCTGCTTTTGCGAAGTGGCCTTTCTGGGATTTATTCACGCCGTGAGCGTGGATAACTTCCTTCTTGCCGCCCTTATCTTTGTTGATGATCTTTTCTTTCTTGTCTTCAAAACCCACTTGTACTGCACTGTAACCGTCGTTTTCTACCGTTTTGATCTGTGTTACGACGCAAGGGCCTGCCTGAAGCACGGTAACCGGAATCAAAGAACCGTCTTCGTTGAAGATCTGAGTCATTCCGACTTTTGTTGCTAAGATAGCTTTTTTCATTACTTTACCTCCTGTTTGTTCTACAGCGGGTCCGGCCGGACCATACTAGTAGAAGGTTTATTTGTTTTTCATTTTGATATCGATATATACGCCTGCCGGCATTTCCAGTCTCTGCAATGCGTCGACCGTCTTCGGCGTCGGTGTCATAATATCGATCAGTCTCTTATGCGTTCTCTGTTCGAACTGCTCTCTGGAATCTTTATATTTGTGAACCGCTCTAAGAATGGTCACAACTTCTTTCTTTGTGGGCAGCGGAACCGGCCCGCTTACCTGAGATCCGTTTTTCTTGACTGTTTCGATGATTTTTTTGGCCGATGCATCTACTAACTGATGATCGTAAGCTTTTAATGTAATTCTCATTACCTGCTGATTTGCCATAAAAAAAGTCGCCTCCTTTTCGCACTTTTTACTTTAAGTACGACAAGCGGTGACTGTACACTCTCCCGTGTGTGTCCTGAATCGGTTTTCTACGCTTGAAATGCCTCAGAACTCCACGTTGTTTCTGCTCTTCGCAGACATTTACGTTTGTACAGTGACTTGTCGTCAGTTTCCTAACTTGACATTCGCTCCACGGAAAACCTGCCTCAATATGGGCAGCAACCTCGCGCTTCATAGCTATCATGTCACAGCACTAACTAATATACATGACTTTTTCCTGTATTTCAAGTGTTTTTTATAAAAAATTGTATTTTTTTCCGTACATTGTTTCCCCTGCTTTTTCAGAACGCTTTTTCTCCTCTCCCATGCTCCCCCATACGCAAGCGGACGCCTGCCGGCAATGTCCCTGACGGCAGGCGTCTCTGTTTTATGTTCTGTACCTTTGCTTAACATCTGAACGTCGAATATATAAAAATTACACATCCTTGCATTGTAAATAAGTTATTACTATAAAAAAATCGTTTTATATTACTGCATTTTTATTTTAAATTGCGCAACCAGCTCTTCCAGACTTTGTGACTGTGCCGATAATTCTTCGCTGGTAGCGGAACTTTCCTGTGCTGCTGCCGAATTGTTCTGTATCACCTCGGCGATCTGCTCCACGCCCGCCTCCAACTGCTTCATAGCTTCTGCCTGATCGTCGGACAGATCGCTGATCTCCTTGGTGGATACGGCAAGCATCTTGATACCGCTTATCACGTCCTCGATCGCTTTTGTCGTCGCTACCGTGATCTCGTTGCCAGTCTCGATCTCCTGAAGGGTATTCTCTATCAGTCTCTTGGTATTGATCGCCGAATTTGCGCTGTCCGTTGCCAATTTGCCGATCTGGTCCGCTACTACTGCGAAGCCTTTTCCGGCCTCGCCCGCCCTTGCCGCTTCAATAGAAGCGTTCAATGACAAAAGATTAGTCTGGGATGCAATATCCTCGATCTCCGAAATGATATTAACGATCTCTTTGGCAGTATCGCTGATCCGTTCCATCGCCTTGTTCAAAGATTTAATATCCTCGTTGCCTTTTTCCGCTTCTCTCGTAAACTCATTGGCATCCTGATAAGATTTATTGGCCTTTTCCGACGTATTCACAACCGTTTCCGTAATGTTTTGGATCGTAGCGGTAAGTTCTTCCACCGATCCGGCCTGATCGGTAGCGCCTTCCGCCAGAGACTGCGCGCTGTCCGCCAATTGGGCTGCCCCCAAAGATACCTGTTCGGACGCCTCCCTGATCCTTCCCATCGTCTCGCTCATTTGCATTACGATCGCTTCAATCGCCTCTGCTATCGCATGGAAATCGCCTTTAAAATCTACGTCGAGAGAGATATCAAAGTTTCCTGAGGCGATCTCTCCAAGTTTCGCATTCAGTTCTCTAATGTAGCTCTGCAGCATTCCCGTGGCCTCTACAAAGGAATCCGTCATCTCTCCGATCTCATCCGGATACATCTTTTCTATATTAATATCCAGATTGCCGTTCGCAAGTTCTGCCGAAGCGTCTTTCACATGAACGATAGGTTCGGAGAATAACGCCGCCGCAAATTTAGCAAGGCGCATGGAAATCAATATGGCGGCAATGATCACCACGATCATGACAGTAAGCATGATATCCGTTTCAATCGTCAGTCTTCTGGATGCTTCATTCCCCATGTAAACGTTCAGGTCGATCAAATCTTCCACTGCATTGGTAAGCTGCTTTAATGTAGGTTTGCCTTCCGTAAGCAAAAGTTCCAACGCCTCTGCGTTCTGGTTGCTCATTGCAAGCTCTTCCACTTCTTTAAAGATCTCTCTATAGACCGGAAGCGTCTCGTCAATGATCTGCAGATATTCCAGTTCTGATTTCGTACTACAGTGTTTCCTCATTTCTTCAAGCGCAACATCCGTCTTCGCCTGCATTTCATCCAGTTCGGTTCCGGCTTCCTGCAGATCCGCTTCGCTCTCTACCAGTATCATTTCCCTGACAATAGCGGGTTCTTTATTCAAATATGTACTGAATATCCCGATCTCACCTTGAGAAAAGCCGGTATTTACCAGCGCGTTGCTGTAATTGCTGTTGCACCGCAATAAGACTATCGCGCCTATGATTCCTGAAATACTGGCTATGACGACTACCATTGTAAGGCAGGTCCTCAGCTTCTTTTCCACTGTCATATTTTTAATTTTCTCTACCATATCTACTCCTATCCCTCTTATAACAATATAACAGGCAAGCGGTATGTCTTCCCGTACCTTCTCCTGCCTGCAAAAGCTTATATACAACACTATATTCTTATGTCAAGGTTCAGAGCGTTCCTGTATACTGCAAAGGATGCATATACAACAAAACCTATTTATATTTAATCACTTTACGGACAAATTTTCAAGCCTATTCTAACCAATTTTCCGATAACTTTCCCATCTGTTTTTTACTTGTCGCATCATTTTTGCTATTCTTTCAGTACTTTCTGCCAAATTTAAATAGAAGGCGTAATTTGCCTCACCGTCACGATATCCGTCCTTTTTCCAGAGCGTTCCCCTTACATTCCGCCCCTCTTCTCATGGCTATTGCATAATCCTTTTGAATACGCTATAGTTCTAATACCGGATGTATTTATCAAATGGCCGGTATCGGCCGCCGAGAAAAAAGTACGCATACAAAAGCGGACAGATAGGAGCATATATGTGGATTGCAGATCAATGGAAAGATTATGAGGTACTTGACACTTCAACCGGAGAAAAACTGGAACGCTGGGGCAGTTATATCCTTGTACGGCCGGACCCTCAGGTCATTTGGAATACGGAAAAAAAACATACCTGCTGGAAAAAGAGACACGGACATTATCACCGGAGTACAAAAGGCGGCGGCGAATGGGAATTTATCGGCCTTCCAAAAGAATGGACCGTCCATTATAAAGAACTGACCTTCCATTTAAAACCCTTTAGTTTTAAACATACGGGATTATTTCCCGAGCAGGCGGTCAATTGGGACTGGACAGGGGATCTGATCAGAAATGCAGGCCGGCCGGTGAAGCTGCTGAACCTGTTCGCCTATACGGGCGGCGCCACGATAGCGGCGGCAAAAGCGGGCGCGCTCGTCACTCATGTGGACGCTTCTAAAGGTATGGTAACATGGGCAAAGGAAAACGCAGTTTCCTCAGGGCTTTCGGAAGCGCCGATCCGCTGGCTCGTAGATGATTGCGTGAAATTTGTGGAACGGGAGATCCGGCGGGGCAATCAATACGATGCCATAATTATGGACCCTCCTTCTTACGGAAGAGGGCCCAAAGGGGAAATATGGAAAATGGAAGAAAACATTTTCCCTTTTATAGAGCTGACCGCCAGACTATTATCCGACAAGCCGCTGTTCTTTTTGATCAATTCCTATACTACAGGCTTACAGCCCGCTGTCCTTTCCTATATGCTGAGCGCCGTCCTGCTCCCCAAATTCGGCGGACAGGTAAAAGCCGGCGAAATAGGGCTGCCGGTAACGGAAACCGGGCTGATACTTCCCTGCGGCGCTTCCGGAAGATGGACAAGCCACTAATGTGTTGAGCGCCTGCTAAAGCAGGCGGATCAATACATCCCGTCTAAAGCAGCCAATATAATACCGCCCCACATAAGAATAATAAAGAGAGACAATACGAGTCTGATCAAAACTACGATCAGGTAAGCTTTACAAAAATTAACCTTGCTCTGCTTCTCTGTCTTACTGAACGCCCATACAATGGCCAAAATAAGCCCAACGCAGGGGATAAACGATAAAAGACACTGAAGCAGCAGCCATTCTCCCATCTTGACCGGCTCCTCTAACTCCGGCTTATATCCCTGATATCCGGTATAGTTCTGTCCATAGGACGGAGCTGCGTAAGGATTCCCGCCGCCAGCCTGTCCTTGATTGGCCTGCGTCCCATAGGTATAAGTATTCTGCTCAGTCTGGCCGCCGTATGAATAGGCATTCTGTGCGTTTTGCTGACCACCCTGATAATCAGAATACCCCGATGTACCGGAATACATGCCCTGACCGTTCTGATCGGGATAGGAGGCATAGGGATTTTGACCACTTCGGTCATTGTAAGAGCCCGGGCCTGATCCCTGATCATTTTGGTTATTATATGAAAAATAGGTGTTTTGACTATTCTGGTCAATATACGGGGAAGAGCACACGCTCTGACTGCTCATCCCCTCTCCGGAATAAATATTCTGTGTGTTTTGGACATCCTCTACATATTTAGGCATACTCCCGATATAGTACTGTCCTGCCGTTTCCGGCTGCTCAGCCCTTCTATTCTCATCCTCCGTATTTGCCGGCTGCTGGCCTTCTGCTTTCGTTAAGGAAACTTTTTCGCTTTCCTCCGGTTTGCCAAACATATTTTGATCCATTTTTCCTCCATTCCAAAGCATTCCGTTTCATTTTCGGCAGGAGCGTCCGTGCATCCTTTCCCACTGTATGTAAATGCTTTTCTTTTTACTTATTGTATCAGGTTCAAAAGTTTCCCGTATCCGGGCACTATTCTTTCAAACAAACTCCCTCTTGTAATACTGAGCGGCGGTCTGTGCGGAAAATAGCGATACATCCTGTAAAGGTAGACAAGGATCATAAGCACGGCCAATATGCATAGAATCCTGTAAAAACCTTTGACCCTTTGATGCAGCAGGTATCTTTGCACCGCCCCATACAAAGCCGCCAGAATCACCGCATATATCATCGGATTGAGCCTCCATGCTCTTACAAAATGTCCGGTCAGCACCGCTAAAAACGCTCTGGTCATCCCACATCCGGGACAGGGGAATCCGGTAATGATCACCAGCGGACAAAATGCAGAAAAAAGCCGTTCCACCATCAGATAATACAAAACAAGGGCCGCTCCCAGCCATTTATATTCTTTCACATCTTTCCATAACCTGCCCGCAGCCTGTTTCCACTCTACTTTCATTCCGCTTTTCCTCACTAATCCATTATAGCCTATCCAAAGTCCGGCTGACAACTACATTTATGGATTTTCCGGACTTATTCCCGGGTTTTCTGCGGGCGGGTCTTTTACAGACGGCGTATTGGATTCCTGCGGCGCCTGCCCCATATAGACTCCGGGAAAAGGATTACTCAGTATAAAATCTTTCCAGACATCGATATATTTGACCTTTAAATGCACCCCGTCAAAAGAATATTCTTCCACCAGACTCCCTTTCTCTTTCTCGTCCGTCACCGGATTCACATCCAGCCAATACGCCCCCTCCGCTTCTGCAAGTTCCTTTAATTTTTCATTCCTTGCGTCGATCTCCGCATTGTTGATGTAAGTCTCTTCCGCATCCTTCGTCTCCGTCACATGCATGATAGCCTCCATCACGATCACCGCATCGGGCTGCAGCTCTTTTAACCGTTTTACCACTTTGGCAAATTCTTCCGCAAAAGTATCCGGCGTTCCCCTCCCCAGCTCGTTGATTCCGAGCATAATATAGATCTTGCCGAATTTTTCTTTTGAAAGCGCCTCTTCTACCGTTACCAGTTCTCCCTCACATTCCGCGATCCTTGCCTCAAACACGTTCCAGATCGTCAGTCCGTTCTTCACATAAAACGCCGCGTTATCCCAGCCTGCATACTGCTGCAACGTACAAGTACGGGAATCGCCGATAAAAAGGACGTCGTCTAAATAACTTACGTCCGCCTTTTTCCCGCTTTCATCCCATGGAATATCCTGTCCCGCAGCATTACCGAATACATCCCATGATCCGTTTCCCGACACATCCCGTCCGTTACCGGAAACATCCCCTCCGCTGCCGGATGCATTTTGAGAAACGGACGCCGTCTGATTGCCGCTTATTGTAATCGGCGTTATCTCTTCGGATATGCCATGTACCACTTCCATATTTTCCGTAGTATCCGTCTTCGTTATGATCGCGTCTCCCGTGATCAGATATACGCACGCAAAAATCAGGGACGTCTGCACGACCATAATAAAATAAGGACATTCTTTTCTTTTTTTCTTCATATGGCCCTCACCCGTCCTTTCTTTTAAACTATTAAGCTAAAACCTGAAATACAAAAAAGGATTGGATTTCGTATAAATGATCTGGTATACGGATATCCAAAAAATGCATAACAGCAAAAAAATACATATTCTTTGTTTTTTATGTTTTTCATACCACCTCGCCGGGAAAGGCAGGATGAGAAGAATGCATAACAGCCATTGTACGCCGCAGGACTTAAAAGCCATGATCAATTCCGTATGCAGCGCATTCCCTGATAACGCAACCGTCCCGATGCCAAACATCCTTCCCAAATAAACAAACAGTTCCTTGATATCCGTGATTGCAAAAAGCATCCAGCTTACAGGGATCAGCGCCGCCATATATATCCTTGAAAAAATCCTGCTCTTTTCCAAAAACGGCAGCCAAAGCAGTTTTTCCAGCATAAGCACAAGAAATAAAAAAACACCCCATAAAAAAAAGTTCCATTCCGCCCCGTGCCATACGCCGGTCAGAAGCCATACGATAAACATATTTCTGACCCAGACAGGCTTTCCTTTTCTGTTTCCGCCAAGCGGTATATAAATATACTCCCGAAACCATGTCCCTAAAGACACATGCCACCTTCTCCAAAACTCCGTTAAAGACTTAGACAGATACGGCTGGTTAAAATTAGGCCGAATAGAAAAACCCAACATCCTGCACAATCCCATTGCCATCAGAGAATAGCCATTAAAATCAAAATAGATTTGAAAGGTAAAAGAAAACGCGCCAAGCCACGCCATACCCGTGGAAATACTTTCAAATCCGATCACCTGCACTCTGTTCCAAAACGCGCCGCAGGAATTTGCCAAAAGCATTTTGGACGCAAGCCCCAGCGTAAAAGTTTTAAGCCCCTCCTCCAAATTCTCGGAAAGATACTTTCTTTTTTTCAACTGTCCCGCCATATCGGTATACTTTACAATAGGGCCGGCTATCAACTGCGGAAACATGCACAGGTAAGTTCCAAAATCCGTAAATTTGCGTTCCGCGCGTACCTTCTTTCCATATACGTCCAACACATAAGAAGCGAGCTGAAACGTATAAAAACTGATACCTAACGGCAAAACCAGCTTTATCACAGGCAGTACCGCCTCCCCGCCATGATACGGCGCAAACAGACGGTTCAGATTTCTGACGGTAAAGCCCAGATATTTAAAGAAAAACAATACGCCAAAATCAAGCAGGAGCGTACAGACTAAAAGCGCCCTTCGTTTCTTTTTATTTTTGGCTTTTTCTATGGCTTTTGCCGCAAAAAAGTTAAGGATCACGGATAAAAGCAATATGGGAGCATACTGCCGTTCTCCATATATATAAAACCCAAGGCTCGACAGAAACAAAACCGGGTTTCTCGCTCTTTCAGGCGCCAAATAATAGATCAGCAGTACAATGGGAAGGAAAATAAATATAAATTCTATACTGCAAAACAACATAAGGAGTATCCCCTTCCTAATATATCAAATCCAAAGGGGCAGATCTTAAAGACATCAAATCCCATCTGCACCACTCAAAAAATTTTTATAAATCATCGCCGATTATTTTCTTTTCAGACAAAAACCGATAAAATTCGTCTGTATTTTACTGTATCATTGATAGGAAACTACTTCAACTTAATTTTATAATAATTTTTCTTATTTTTTCTTAATAACTTTTACTGTTAACCGGATATTTCTATATCACTATGCCGGCTGCCCTGATTTCGATACAAAAAGGCCGCTTTTAAACGTCTCTGCAGACCTGTTTAAAAGCGGCGCGTCTTTTCTTATACTTCCGGCGTTTTCAGACCATAACGTGCTGTAAAAGCGCTGTCCTTATGCCCGATCCCAACCTGTTTACAAATTTATGAAAATTTCCGTTTCCCGTTTCAGAGACGCTGCAATAGACTGGTTGTTGTCCATATGGCGGGTAATATCTTCCATATCTCCGACCAAAACCTGCGTGCTGTCCGCCGCGCTGCTGACACCGTTTACGCCTTCCTCAATGGCATTGGCAATCGTGTTGATAGAATCCGCAATACCGTCCATAGTCTGTCTGAGCATATCCGTCTTTTCTGCGAACTCATTCATGACCTCTTCAATGAACGCGGCCTTTTTCCTATACTCGCCGCCCGATTCTACAAAGCCTTCAAATTCCGGCATGATCGCATCATTCATGTAGTTGACCAAACCGTTGGAATGTTCCGCCAGATTATGCACTGCCGTCGTAACGATACTGTTGATCTGCTGGATCCGGTTCGCCGCCTCCTGACTGGCCGACGCAAGATCGCTGATCTCCGTTGCCACCACTGCAAATCCTTTTCCGGCTTCGCCTGCCCTCGCCGCCTCTATGGAAGCGTTTAACGCAAGCAGGTTGGTCTGTCTTGCAATGCTCAAAATATCTTCCGTCAGACTGTTGACCTGATTCACGCTGTCGCTGTCTTCTATCGCTTTGCCAAGTACGGTAAGGATCTCGTTCACCTTCACGCCGGTAGACTCCATATTGGTCCGGGCGGCGTTTTCCATGGCGTCCGCATGTTCTTTCATTTCTTTTGTATAAGTATTGATCTTTGTCGTCCGGTCCGCTATCTGATTCACTTCGTCCCTTACGGCATCCGTATTCGTATTGATCAAAGCCGCATTTGCCGACATTTCCTGCATGGTAGCCGCCAGCTCTTCCGTCAGCGCAGACAGATCCGAAACGCTGTTGTTCGAAGTCATAACGCTGCCCATAACTTCGTTTACGACTTCCTCCATCTTTTGGGAATTGCTGATGATCATTTTAAAGATATCCTGCAGTTTTCCCATAAATACATTGATACCGCTGCCGACTGCCGCGATCTCCTTATTGAACGGCACCGTAACGCGTTTGGTCAGGTCTCCTTCCCGTCTGTCGATATCCCCGATAATGCCGCTGATCTCTTTCCGGGTCCTGTCAAGCGGCCGGATCACAAGCATAAATACGCTGACAAGCGCTACCGCCAACGCCACGATACTGGTAATGATCGTCGCCGTACTTGTGACTACCGCCTTATCATAAACCGCCGCAAGCTGCTTTTTCGCCGTCTCCGCGCTTTCATTGACCCTTGCCGTCATATTGGCGATACTCGCCTGCATGTCGCCGGCATAATCTGCGATCGCCCCGTTTGCCAGCGCATAAGCTTCTTCGTTCTTGCTGTTCGCACTATAGGCCAGCAGATTCGCGATCTCATACTTCATTCCTTCGTAGCTGTTAAGAAGCGCCTGATAACTTTCCTGCGTACTGCCTTCCGCCTTTGCAAAAACTTCAAATTCTTTCAGATACTCATCCAACACCGCCTCTTCCTGCCGGATCTCTGCCACCAGCCCGATCATCGTATCCAGATCCGTGGCAACAATATGGGAAAGCCCAAGCCTGTGGATCAACTGCGTTTCCCTTTCTATGCTGCTGAGCTTGGAAATGCATGTCATATAGCCGTTCGCGATCTGGGTTGCATTGGCGTTGACGCTGCGGATATTGGAAATTGCCCCTATATTGGAGATGATAGATACGATCCCCAAAACAAATACCGGAACAAGTATAAGTATTTTTGTACTGATCCCTTTATTTTTTTTCATGATTAATAACCCTGTTCCTTTCCCCATCTGTTACTGTACTACCGATACCGTGATCCCCGCCACGAGCTTATCCATCAGTTCCTGAAGATCGGTCTGCTCCGGATTGCCCTGAGCCATGATCCCTCCAAATTCCAGACAGGGATCCCAATAACTGTTTCCTACTCTCTGCAGCCTGCCGAACTGCGACTGCTCGATCACGGCGTGGATCGCCGGAACCTGCTTCACCTCGTCCGAAGCCGCCGCATTTTTGTTGGAAGGCCCTTGGTTCCTCTCAACAAACCGAAGCGTTTGGTTTTCTTCGTTTGTCAGCCAGTCAGCAAGCTTAAGCGCCCATTTTTTATGTTTGGAATAAGCATTAACGCCCATCATCTTGTATCCCGTAAATGAAGACATTTGTATCTGCTGTCCTGCGCAGGTATAGGTAGGCATCTTGACGGCACCGTAATCCGCGCCCCACAGCTCTTTGATCTCCATTGCGTTCCACGCGCCGCTGACTCCTGCAATCACGCTGCCATCCCGTACGCCTGCCAGAAAGTCCCCGTCCCCGCAATTTCTAAATGCCGGGCTTGCCGAAATGGCAAGCATTGCCTCCGCAATATCCGTTCCTTTGACCGGGCCTTCCGTGGCGTTCCAGTTGCAGTGATTGGTAACGCCGTCATCATTCACGCCAAAATCCAATCCGGTATTGCCGAAGAACGCATACAGATACCATCCGGACGCCCAGTCCATCGTAATCTGCTTTCCCGCTGCCTCCGCTACCGCCAGCATACCGTCTAACGTCTGTACGTCCGCCTCCGTAAAATAATTCTTATCATAATACATAAAATAGCCGTTATCTGCCGTCATCGGATAACCGTAAAGCACGCCGTTGATAGAAGCCGCCTCTACCGCTTCGTCTAAGTTTGCCTCTTTGACCGCCTCCACATTGTCCACCGGCTCAATGGCCCCTCCCGCAACCATAGCCGCCAACTGGTCGTCTGCAAACGGAAAAACATCCGGTGCATTATGTACGTCCGCTAAAAGCGCGTCTTTATTGTTAGAATCCGATCCCTGCTCCAAAATGATGTCAAACTCCGCCTGCCCCGCATATTTTTCTTTGAAGCTTTCGATCATCTTTGTCAAAGTCGGGAAATTTGCCTCTTCCGACCACACGCGCAGAGTAACTACCCCGCCTTCGGTTTCCTGCATGGTTTCCGTTTCCTGCACCTCTTTTTCCACCTGCCCGCCGCCGGAAACATTTCCCTCTCTGGGTGCGCCCGCGCATCCGGTAAGGTTTACCGCACAGAGCGCCACTGCCAAAATGCCCGCTAAAACTTTCTTTTTCATACCTTTCTCCTTTCACAAGCTTTCTTTTCCTGCTGCTTGTTTTCTATCCACAAGCCGTTAAAAACAGCCTTTCTTTTGCATTCTGCAGCCTGTAGCGGATATAGGCTGCTTCAACATGATATACGGATATTATACCACATATATTTATCTTGTACATTATTTTTATCCTTTTCGTATACTTTTTCATATAATCCGGCACAATTTTTGTGCAGTCTATATAATATCCGGGGTCTTCCTGCCAGTGTACCTTTGAAAAATGCTCCCAAGGTCTGACGCAGAGAGAAGGACGCCTGAAGCAGAAAAAAGGAACGCCCCTCCGCCGCATTTGCGGTAAAGAGCATTCCCCTATTCCTTTTCTCCCAAAAATCCTCAGATCTTCCTTGTCTGTTTTCTCGCTGCAATAAACAGCAGAATCCCCGACACGGCGCCAAAAAACAAATAGGACTGCAGCATCGGCACAAAATTATATTCTTTTCCTGTCCATATCGTAAAGAAATCCCTGTTCATATAAGTGACCGGAAGCAGTTTTGCCGCCGCCTGCATCATCTTCGGCATACTTTCGTAGCTCATCCCCATCATCCCGCCAAGGATCATACAGGCAAAGTAGATCAACATGGATACGCAATAGGTAACGCTGAATTTTCTCAAAAGCGACGCGATCGCATGCGCAAGCATAAAACAAAAGATACTGAAAATGAGTATACAGACTATATAGCAGACTGCGCCTGAAAAAACCGGCATTTCCAAATCCAGAAAGACGACTCCTACCAGAAAATAGATCAAAAATGCCGCCACCATAAAGATCGTTTCCGAGACCGCTCTGTTACAGAACATCACACGGTTTTTGATCCCAAACAAGTTCAGGCGTTCCGGTATCCCCTTTTCCAATTCCTGCGCCTGCTGCACCGCATACCCCATCATAATGGTAGCCATGGGAATCAACGCGCCGATCCCCAGAAACACGCTGGTAGAAACGGATCTTACAATCGAAGGCTCCGTCATCTCCGCAATGGCGATCCGGGTGATCAAAATCGACATAAGCACCGGCATCCCGATCCCAAAAATGTGTACAAAAGGATTTCCCGTAACATTACGGAGTTCATAAAGTATCATAGATAATGTGATCGTTTTTCTGTTTTCCTTATTCATTGCCTATTCACCTGCCCTCTTTGTTTTTCCTTTGCATTCGTATAAATGATTTCTATGTCCGTACTGCTGCGTCTGTAATCAATATTATTTTTCAGCAGAAGTTCCGTGATTTCTCTTTCTTTTTCCTCTGTGTCACAGGACAGCGCAATCAAATGAGGCGGCGCTGCCAGCTTCACATAATTTTTTAATAAGGTTTCTTTTTCCGGAGAATGGTTTAAGACGATAACCGCCCTTCCACAGTATTTCCGGAACAGGTCTTCCTTTTTTCCAAAGTCGACCACCTTCCCTTTATCCAAAATCAGCAGTTTATTGGCAAGCTGCTCCAGCTCCTCATAATAATGGGATACGATGCACAGGCTGGAATCCCTGTCCCGATACCATGCGACCAGCTTTTCCACTAGTTTCTGCCTTGTTTCAAAATCAAGCCCCGATGTGACCTCGTCATAAAACGTTAAGGGCGCGTCCTGCATCATTACCATAATAATCGTAAACCTCTGTTTCTGCCCTCCCGAAAGCTTACTGTATTTTTTTCTCAAGCAGTCCTCAAACTCAAAATACTCAATCAGCTCCCGCAATTTTTGATTCTTTGAGATCTTTGTGTTTAAAACGGCCTCCAAAATATGTCTGGTCGCCATAGCGTCCGTATATCCGTTGGACTGCATATGGGTTGCGATCTGCTCCACCGTGAGTCTGGTACGGATGCTGCCCTCATAATTCACCAGACCCAAAATACTTTTAATTAAAGTGCTTTTACCCGCGCCGTTCGAACCGATGATGCCGATCCTGTCTCCCTCTTCGATCAGGATCGGCGTTTCTATATCAAGCGCAGTGTCCTTTCCATAATGCACCGTCAGCCTTTCCACGGCCAATAATTCAGAATGTCCCATAACTTCTCCTCTCCGTATCCTTTTTTGATTTTTCCCTTATCCAAACTATAACAGATCCGTATGAAGTTCTTATGAAGTCAATGTGAAATATAAAATTTCACAATCCTGATTCGTATGCCCGCTAGTGCGGGCGGATGGGAGTCAATGTGAAATATAAAAGCGTTGCAGTCACGCTGTCTCCCGTATTACCGATCTCCAGTTTCATTCCCAGTTTTTTTGCATAATACGCGGCAATATATAATCCCAATCCGTGGCTGTCCACGCCGCCTCGCTTCTTCTCATGGTTCCCGCTTACGAAGGGTTCAAAAATATGCGGCAGAAGATCTTCCTCTATCCGGACTCCATAATTTTGTATCGTCAGCCTTTCTTCTTCCAGAAAAATCCTTATTTTTCCTCCTTGAGGCGTATAATTGACCGCATTGGACAATAAGTTGGATAAAATATGGGAAAAGACCGCCGGATCCGTCTCCGTTTCCGCCGTCCGCGTCCCCTCCACACTGACCTGAAGCTCTTTCTCCCCGATTGGGACGCGGTAAAACGCCAGTTGCGCGTTCACCGCATCCCGGATCTCTATTATTCCGAAATCAAGGTTTTCTCCGCAATGTTCCAGATACAAAATATCCGCCACCATTTTTTTCATGGATAAAAGCTGTTCTTTCACTTTAGGAAGATATTTCTCCCTGTCCCGGTATTTCCCAATGTTGTTCTTCATTCCATCCACCAGTAAAAGGGCTGCGGATATGGGCGTCTTCAATTGATGGGAAGAGGCCCGGAGCAAAACTTCCTGTCTTTTATTTTCTTCCTCCAATACCTGATTTTTTCCCTCCAGTTCTTCATAGCTTGCCCTGAGCTTTTGATAAAGCTCCTCTATGGTCGCCGCCAGCATCCCGATCTCGTCTCCCCTGTCCTCCCGGATCTCCCCCGCCGGAAACTGCCGGACGTCATAACCGCCTTTCATCTGCTCCGTATGATGCACAAGCCGCACGATAGGCGTTACGATCCCTCTTGAATAAACTTGCGAAAACAACAGTACCAGCAAAAAAATTACGGTTCCGAGCATGGGAAGGCTCTGCATCACGATGGGCCTGATCTCGTTCATATCCGGCGTCATGACCGGCAGAAACGTAAGGATCAGACTGTCTTCCTTTCTCTCCGCGGCAATATAGTTCACATATTTGTTTCGGGAATCTTCCACTCCCATTTCCAAAATCACAAACCGGTCGGATACCCCGTGCATTTTCTCATATTCTCCGTGGTATTCGTTTGGAAACTCCTGCTGTTCCAACAGATCTACCTGAACCGGATGAAACTGATTTTCCGAAAAAACATCCCGTAAGGCATCCTCCCATCTTTGCACCGTTTCTTCAAAATCTTCTCTTGTTTTTTCTTCCTCGGGCGTTTCCCCGCTGTATTCCTGTAAAACGATACGGACTTCGTCAAATACTTCCCGCAGCCGTTCTTCCTTTACCGTCACGTTTACCGAAAACAGTTTGGAAACGATACGGATACTGTCCCCTTCGTCCGGTATCGTCACGGAAAAACATGCCGTCGGATTCGCTACCTGCACGTCCGCATAACTTCCCTGTTCCGAATAAGCTTTATGCTGTTCCGTTACCGCTTTCAGATTTTGTTCCATCTTATAATCCACATACAAAGACGGCAGCATATATACAAAATATCCGACCAAAAACGTTAACATGCTGCCCGCCAGTATCATACTGTAAAAAAGATTTCTTTGTCCTAATCTTACCTTCATTTCCATCCCTCTTTGCACGCTTCAAACTGATATCCTACCCCAATCACGGTCTTGATACAGGAAATCGGAAGCTTTTTACGCAGATTCTTCACATGGGCGTCGATGATCCTGTCGTTTCCGATATAATCCTCATTGAAAATACGCAAAATAAGCTGCTCCCTTGTAAACACCCTGCCCGGTTCTTTGAAAAGAGTCTGTAAAAGCAGATATTCGCTCAAAGTAAGCGGCAGCCTTTCTCCCTGATAAAAAGCGCAGTATGCTTCTTCTTCCAGATAAAGCCCTTCCTTCTTGTCCTTTTCCCTTTCCTGTTTTTTATCTGTACGCCGCAGGATCGTCTCCATACGTTTCAGCAAAATGATGGGGGATACCGGCTTTATGACATAATCGTCCGCATACAGGTTAAAGGCTTTCACCTGCGTCTTTTCATCTTCCAATGCCGTCAGCATAATGACCGCCGTTTCCCTGCAATGCTCTTTCATATAAGACAATACTTCAAATCCGTCTGCGCCGGGTACCATGATGTCCAACACGGCAATGTCGTAAGTCCCGCTTTTCAAAAGTTCTATCGCCCTGTCTCCCCTTTCCGTTTCCGTCACCTCATATCCGGAAATCAGCATATATTCGGTCAGCACCTCTCTGATCGTCGGTTCGTCCTCCAGAAACAGGACTCTATATTTTGATGTATCCATACCCACTCCTATGATCTTTCTTATTTTTTCAGTAGTATAACACGCACATATGAATTTCATATGAAGATTTTTAAGACGCATACCCAAAAGCAAAAAGAACCGCCGCTTTCATGACCGTTCTTTCTGCTTTGTTTCCACTATGCTTTTATTATGGCATTTCCCGTTTCACGAATGCCCTTACCCCGCCCCTATTATCACTCTTTTATAAACCGGAAAGACTGAAAGTCGAAGCAGCTTCCCGGAAGGAATACGAAAGATACTTTACACCTGCCTGAAATCCCCTCCAGTTCGAATCTCCTTGCCGTATACTCCTGCGCGCCTGCAAATTCCAGAATTTCCCGTCTGCTTGTGTCTCCTTCAAAAACCACATGGATACTGTTTTGAGGAAGAGCGGACCTTCCTACGACCTCTATCGCCGTCGGCCGGTTTTCCCCGAAATTAAACTCGCCAAATTCAAACATAACGTTATTGCCGATCCCCGTAACCGCATCGGCTTCTACGGTATACTGGTCGCCGTACAGCTTTTCATGACAGACGGCGCCGATCTCCAGAAATTCTTTTTCCCGTTTTTCAAAACAAAATCCCTCTAAATGATACCCGTCCTCCGATTCGATCACCAGCGTATGCAGGCCCTTCAGCACTTTGGAAAGCCTGTATGTTTCCGGTATATAGGTCATCCATACCGGCTTTTTATGGTATTGGAAATCGCCGATCAGCTCGCCGCCTTCCTCCGGAATCCCGTCATAAAAACGTATTCTGACCGGATCGGTACTATTTGCGAAAATAGGCGTCGTCACCGTATCGCTGCCCACCGTTCCAAAGTCCACCCGTTCAAATCCGATCCAGCTTTTTTCCCACGGAAACGAAGCGCCGTGTTCGATCCCGTTGCCTACATTGCCGCTGGAAAGGGTGAACAGGCCTCCCTTGATCAATTGATACGGATCGAAAGACGCCGCTCCAATGCCTTCTCCCTGCAGTCTGATCTGGGACAGGATATGATACTTATCCGTGCCGTTTTTACACAGCGCCCTTAAGTAAAACTCTCCGTCTCCAAGGCAGCGTACCGAAACCTCTCCTCCCTTGGCGTACTCCACCTTTGCCAGATTGGACTCGATCCCTAATACCGTGGTGATACGGTACTCAATCTCTTCCGCATAAGAAGCATTCGAAGGAGAAACGACTGCTGTAAAAAGAATCTCCTGCCGTTCTTTGGTAAAAAACCTGCTTTCGCTTACAAGCTCGATCTTTCTGACAGGAATGTCATGTTCCGGATCTTCACAGTCCAATGGAAGGGCCGTATTCTCTTCCCATACCGTCCGTCCGGTAAAAAGCCGGCGCTCTTCCTCCCCTTTTCTCTCGTCTTCCGGCATGACCGCCTGCAATGTTAATGTGCTTTCAGGAACGGAGGGGGATGTCACCCGTATCCCGATCTCTCCCGCCTGCGTTCTGGCAGCAATAACCGCCAGCAGTTTTCCTGAAAACAATCTGCGTGAAGTGCCTTTATATGGTTCATAATCCGAAGAATCGCCGTTATCAAGACCTACCAGCCTGCCTGCGCCGCTCACTTCCACAAAAACACGGTTATTGGCATTGGCCGTAAATTCTCCGTTCCTGTCATACGCCGAAATATCCAAAAAGATCAGATCATTTCCGTCTGCTTTTAAAACCGTTTTATCCGGCGTAAGTTTTAAGACAGCAGTGTCCCCGAAGCTCCTCTTTACATCACGGGCAATCTCTTTTCCGTCCTCGTCATAGGCGACGGCGCACAGTTCCCCCTCTTCATAAGTAAGTACGGTATCCAGCGTAAGTTTTTTCCCGTGCTTATGATCGATCTTCTCCCTGCCGACAGATCTTCCTTGAAAAAATAACTCTACTTCCGGCGCATTGGATGTTACCCGCACATCAATCTGCTCTCCTTTCGTAAAATCCCAATAAGGAAAAATATGTACAAACGGAGAAACCCGGTGATCCGTCCACTCTGCCCGGAACACAAATGCACTGTCTTTTGGGAATCCCGCCGTATCAAACTGCCCGAAATAACTGTTTTTGGTAGAATAAGGCGTAGGCTCCCCGATATAGTCAAAGCCTGTCCAAATGAACTGTCCTGCGCTGAATTTCGTATCACGGTCCGCAATGATACAGCTTTCCGTATTCTTTGTCCCCCAGCCTGTGGTACAATTTCCAAGAGAAGAACATTGCTCGTCATCCTCCGCAAGAGTCTCCTGAGAAAGCGGGAAATGATAGATCCCCCTGCTTTGGAGCACGGACGCCGTTTCGCTTCCATAGATCATCCAGTCCGGATATTTCTCATGATGCTCTCTGTAAAGATGTTCCGCGTAATTATACCCTGCCAGTTTTACTATGTCGGCGCATTTCTGCGCATTCTCCCACTGCATATAATTGGATCCGACGGTCACATAACCGTTGCCCCTCGGGTCGTGTTCGCGAACCAGTGTGCAAAGTAAAGAAATGACCTCCTGTCCCCTTTCCCCCGCATGGGTATCGTAAATCTCGTTTCCCACGCTCCAGCCGATGACCGAAGGATGATTCCGGTCCCGCCTGATCCATGAAGCAACGTCTTTTGATATCCACTCCGGGAAAAATCTTGCGTAATCATATTCCGTTTTGGACATTTCCCACATATCAAATCCTTCCGACATGACCAAAAATCCCATTTCGTCGGCAAGTTCCATGAACTCCTCCGCAGGCATATTATGGCTCGTGCGGAGAGCATTCACGCCCATAGTTTTTAAGATCTTAAATTTCCGCTCAATCGCCGCCCTGTTTACCGCCGCGCCAAGCGCGCCCAGATCGTGGTGCTCGCAGCACCCCTGAATCTTAACATGTCTGCCGTTTAAGAAAAATCCTTCGTCAGGCGTAAATAAAATGCTCCTGAAACCAAAAAACCCTTCCTGCACATCGACTGTTTGTCCGTTTCTCAAAAGCTGCGTGACCAGCCGATACCTTTTGGGATTTTTCAGATCCCAAAGCCGGGGGTTCTCTATCCTGAGACTGCTTTGGTTGACCGAATATTTCCGGCCTTCCCTGCGCACCGGCTCCGGTATGCAGGTCTTTTCCGCAGCGCAGCAGGGGCGCTCCGTCCGTACAAGCTCTTCGTCTCCGTCATAGATCGTATGGCGGATAGACAGCTCCGAAACGGGGATCTCTTCCGGACGTTCTGCCTCTGCCGTTATGCGGACATTCCCGTCCGCATCGGCGCTGACATATACGCCGTCTGCAATAAGATGACAGTCCGCATAGGTTTTCAGCCACACTTTCCTATAAATGCCGGCGCCGGAATACCACCTTGAATTAGGCGCACGATAATTCACCTGTACGCTGAGCAGATTCCTTCCCTTTTCCAGCAACTCTGTAATGTCAAATTCAAAAGTAGAATAACCGTATTTCCATTCCCCCGCCAAACGTTGATTGACATACACCCTGCTGTCCATATATACGCCTTCAAACCGCAGGGAAACACATTCGTTTTCCTGCGGTTCATACATCAATTCCCGTCTGTACCATCCGGTAGACGTTTCATAAAGCCGCTTCGTATCATAAATCAGCCAGTCATGCGGCAAAGTTACGCTTTCCCATAGAAGCGCATCGCCATACTCCGTACCATAGAGATTTTTAGAAAATTCCCAGCCGTCACATAATAATCGATTGATACTCATTGCCCTTCAACCTTCTCTTTCTTAAAGTATGTTTGAAAATGCATCTATTATTTATTGTAGCAAATACTTTTCTTCTGGTCTATGACAAAATGATAGCCGAGTACTATGATCAGGCTGATGATCAGCAAAATATAAAAATTGACCGCCCTCGTCACGATCATGGAGGGCATCAGATACGCTTTTCCGAAGACGGGCAGCATCACCGTCGTATACATCATTTCCGTAATTCCCTGAGACCCCGGCACCGGCAGCATATCCACCGCGATGTAAACGGATGCCTGCAGGGCCATGATATGCCATGCCGAATTTCCCGACAAGCCGTATCCTTTATAGATCAGCGCAGTCACAAAAAATACCATCCCTCTTTGGAGGAACGTCAAAAAGAGGATACGGAAAAGAATCCCTTTATTTTTTTTGAGATAATCCGCCGATTCCTTATAACTTCTAATAAAACGGGAAACTTTTTCTTTTTTATCCCCCATGTCCGCTTCAGCAGGTTTCTCCTTACCGGAATCCGGTTTTCTGGCAGGAAGTGATTCCCTCCCCGCTTTTTTTCTGTTCTTCACACGGTAAACGAGGTCAAGAACGCCAAAGGCGATCTTTTCCATAATCCGGGGCATTACCATCAAACACACGATCATCGCCACAAGCGCACTGTTCAAGAAAAGCCCCAGCCAAAACACCGGTTCATATGTACCCAGATATTCCCTGATCCGCCTGCCCCACAGAAGGGCCGTCACAATCCCGATCAATACCAATACAAATTTATAAAAAGCCGCCACCGTCATCAAAACGAGGGAGCTGTCGGAAGCTTTGTTTCCGTCCTTACACATATAATAAAGCTGCATGGGCTGGCCTCCGGTAGCCGAAGGCGTGATCCCGGAATAGAAAAAGCCGATGAAAGAATAGCAGATACACTGCCTAAGACTGCTCTTTCCATTCATGGACCGGAGCAGATGCCATATCATGATCCCTTCCATGCTGACGAAAAGAACCCCCAGCGCCACCGCCAAAATCAGACTGACCGGATCCAGCCTGCGGATCCCCTGGATCAGCGCGGAAAGATCCTGTCCTGAAAAAACTACATACAAAGTGATTCCTGTTACGAGAGCAAAAAACAATAATTGAAAGACCCTTTTCTTACCACTCATATGCCGGCCTTGCCATACGCTTTCCGCTCTGTTTCTCTTCTATGATAAATTCCGATAATCTGCCCTCAAAGATCATCTTCTTCCCCTTCCATTCATAAAAATCTCTTGGTGTAACCACCGAAAAATGCTTGCCAAAATCCCACAGCCGTACATCCGAAAAAAGTTTCGCCAGATAAGAAGAACAGGTAAAATGGTTTTTTTGATAAAACGGTTTCTGCCTCCATACAAAGAAAAGGCTCAGCACCGCATAGTGATAACAGAATCTTTTCTTATAATCCTTCCTCACCTGTTCCCGAAGCGCTTCTTTCTGCTGATCCGTACACTCCACTTCACAGATTTCGTATTCCGCCGTGGGAAAGACTCTGACGATCTCTTCCGCATTCTCCTTTTCCATACCGGCAAAAAACGGCAAGGCGGGATTTCTTCTTCCAAAACTATACGCCTCCTTTAAACGCCTGTCAAAGGAAAGTACCACATGGATATATTTTTGCTTCAATACCCGATGCAGGATACTTGCAAAAAGCCCCGGCGTATCCACAAACGCAATATATATCTTCGCCAAAGTAACGCCTCCTGACTACTGAAACTGATAGATCTTCTTGGCAATACGGTATCCGCCTACGGTGATCTTGCTGCCAATCCGGCTTGGCAGGTAAGTAAGGCCGCTCAGTTTTGTATACTTCAGCCGGTAATACAGCTTTTTATCCTCTTCTTTGATATCTTCCCAAAGTTTCCTTCTCTTACTGATCGCTTCGTCGTTTTGTATGAGTAACAGATGAATGGAAGAAATGGCCATCATAATGGAAATATTGCGGCACATATATAAAGCGAGCTTGGGATACTTCTCTTTTACTTTTTCCAGATCCACGCAAGCCGCTACGATTTTCGTCACTTTGATCTGCTGGTCGATCCTGCTCATCAGTACTTTTTCATTCACCGACTGGTCTTCTCTGCCAAGGTAATATTGATACAGATCCACGTTCATATAGTAGACGCTTTCTACCAAAGGCAGCGGCTGATAAGCAAAAATATTATCTACATAAAAAGTATGTTCAGGCAAAACGACCCCCGATTTTTTCAGTACCGACGTTTTATAGATCATGGCATGCATGATCAAATACTGAGACGGTGAAAAATGCCCGATCTCGTTCCATGTAAACAAGGTATTCTCCGGTAAGACATTCTGATATCCCATGCTCTTTGCCCTGCCTTCATCCAAATGGTTGTATACATAATTGCAGATCAGCAGATCCGGCTCGCAGGAAGATTTCAAAAACTTCAGTACTTTCCGGTATGCCGCCTGATCTACCCAGTCGTCCGAATCCACTACCTTAAAATATTTCCCTCCTGCCAAAGAAAGCCCCGTGTTCACACCGGAACCATGTCCGCCGTTTCCTTTTTGAACCGCTCTTACAATCGTCGGATATTTGCTCTGATATTCTTCGGCGATCTCTCCCGTCCGGTCCGAAGAACCGTCGTTTACAATGATGATCTCTACGTCCTCTCCACCGGACAGTAGCGAATCCACACATCTTCTCATATAACTTTCTGAATTATAACAAGGAACGACAAAAGTAATGTATTTCATATTTGCTCCTATCTGCCTGCTTTAGCAGGCGTATAAATCAAGATCGGGAAATTTTAATTTCACGCTAACTCCCATTTGCCTGCTTCCGCAGGCGTATAAATCAGGATCGGGAAATTTTTAATTTCACGCTATGTTTTTTTCTTTTGTTCGTTATTTAGGATACAGAAAAAAACGAAAGATGCAATGTGAAAAAAGCGAAAGTTTTTCTTAAGAAAAGTGAAAGTTTCCTATGTAACAGGAATCTTTTAAAAAAATTCCTTCCGGAATCATCAGAACAGACAAAGATGAAACGATAAGAACCGGACAGCGCCGCCGGTATCAGTAAATGCATCGTGAGACAGCGGCGCTTATTTCTTCATGACCGGACTCCTTTTCATATTTACGACCAGCGGAATCACCATGATAAACCATACGATAGGTTCTGCCACGATGATCCCCATATACCCGATCACCGGCGCTAAAAAGAACGCCACGGCTATCTTTCCGATCAGTTCCAAAGCACTGGAAAATACGGGCGTCTTGTTATCCCCGAACCCCTGCATACTGTTTCGGAACAGGCAGATAACGGCAGGCACAAAATAAAACGCCGTATTTACCCTCAGATACAAAGACGCCGTATCCACGATTTCTTTCTCTCTTGACGCGGTGATCGCTCCGATCAATTGCGGGGATAATGTATAGGCGGCGAGAATCACAAGAGTACACCATCCGAACGTAAGCAATACCGTATCCCTTATTCCTGTTTTGATCCTTTCATATTTCCCCGCGCCTAAATTCTGTCCGCAGTAAGTTGCCAAAGTAGCGCCCAATACGGAAAAAGGCAGCATAAAAATAGAAGTCGCTTTTCTTGCCGCGGTATGGGCCACAATGATGTTCGTCCCGAATGTATTGATACTGGTCTGCAGCGCCAATGTGCCCAAACTCACAAAAGACACCATAAATCCCATGGAAAGCCCCGTCGGCAGTAATTTTTTCACAACGGCTTTGGAAAGCCTTACATCTTCCTTCCGCAGAGCAAGCTGCGGATATTTTCTCCTCATATAGCAAAAACAAAGCAAGGCGGAACCTGCCTGCGAAACCACCGTCGCATAAGCGGCCCCCGCCACCCCCATATGTAAATGCAGGATAAACATATAGTCCAGAAAGATATTTAAAAAAGAAGCGAAGATCAAAAACAATAACGGAGTCAGGGAATCTCCCACTGCGCGGAGAATAGCCGCACAGACATTATAAAATGCCGCGGCAAGAAGTCCTGCAAGAATCACGCTGATATAACTTTTTGATTCCGCCAGTATTTCAGCGTCGATATGCAAGATCCGCAAGATCGGGGATAAAAATGCCAGACACAAAATACTGATCAGAACGGCGGCCCCTGTGCCCAGCACAACCGTACCGCCCGCCGCCTTTTTCATATTTTTTTCATCTCCCGCCCCGAAGTAAGAAGCGACTATAATCGCTGAACCGTTCGTAAAACCGTTTAACAGTCCTGTCAGCATATCGCTCAGCGTCGTAGTCGCGCCTACCGCCGCCAAAGACGTCTCTCCCAAAGTTTCTCCTACGATCCGGGTGTCCACAAGACTATAAAACAGTTGAAAAAGCTGCCCGATAAAAAGCGGGACCGCAAACACAAGGATTTGTTTTAACGGTTTTCCGGAAGTTAAATTTTTCATATGTATACCTCTTTGCGTACTCCTTAACTTCTTTCTATTAATTTTTTATAAATGCGTTCTACCATCCATGGTTCGTCCGGCAATTGCAATGCCTCTTCAAAAGACTGCCACTGTACTGCCAAATTCTCGTCTTCCTTCACGGCCAGCTTTTCCTTTTCATCCGCCTCTGCAAAATAGGTTACATTATAATGCACATGCCCGGGTACATAAATCCCTTTTTTATCATGTCCGTTCACCGTTAACGATTCCAAACTGAAGATTCGGTTACTGACCAATACTGCATTTTTTATACCGGTTTCTTCCTGTAACTCGCGCAGCGCCACTGCGCATAAGTCTTCTTCACCGTCCGCATGTCCGCCGATCCATGACCAGGAATCATACAGATTATGATATACCATCAACGTTTTTGTATGCTCCTTATTTACCGTCCACATAGACGCCGTAAAATGTGCAAGCCGGTTCGTCCTTTCTAAATAATCCGGATGGTTCTTTATAAACCAAATCATTTGTTCTTTATCTTGTTCTTCTTGTTGATTCCCGGGCATATAATCCTCAATCTCCTGCAACAGGCTCACAAAATCTTCCTTTCTTTCGTCTGATACGCATAAAAACGATCGGCTTAAAACAAACTGAGCTGCTCATACCCTTTCTCCTCCGGAAAGGCGTGCATATAATCAAATAGTTCCTTCGTCCCGCATACTATGCCATATTCTTTGCAGGTTCTGCGGAGTATTTCCATCAGTTCTTTTTGACGCCCGCTGGCGATCTCATAAGCATAACCGTATTGGTTGTGGTATTTCTTTCTAAGCCCCGGAAAGTGCCGTTCCAAAGCTTCGTAAAAATATTCCCTGTTCCCTTCCCTGAGCGTCAGCCCTATTCCGAAACAGAGGATACCGTATACCTTGGCCTGTATGCAGTACCGTAAGATCCCCTCGATATTCTCCCTCGTATCATTGATCCAAGGCAGCAGCGGCGACAGCCAGACGATCGTGGGAATCCCGTTTTCTTTTAGGATCTCCAATACTTCATACCGCCTTTTGGTGGTGCATACGTTCGGTTCGACGATCCTGCACACTTCTTCATCATAAGTGGTCAGCGTCATCTGCACCACACATTTCGCTTTGCGGTTTATACTTTTCAGCAGTTCCAGATCCCGCAGGATCCGATCCGACTTTGTCTGTATGGCAAGTCCGAATCCGTAATGATCGATCAGTTCCAGACATTTTCCGGTCAGTTTTAACTGCTCTTCACACTGCATATAAGGGTCGCACATAGCTCCCGTCCCGATCATACATTTTTTTCTTTTTGAGCGCAGCGCCCTCTCCAACAGTTCCGGCGCATTACGTTTCACTTCAATATCCTCAAAATCATGGGTAAACTGATAGCATTTGCTGCGGCTGTCGCAATAAATACAGCCGTGGGTACATCCTCTGTAAATGTTCATGCCGTTTCCCGATGATAAAATTCCCTTCGCATCCACAAAATGCATTTTTGCTCCCATCTGCCCGCTTCTGCGGGGACTTTCTCCCTTCTCATCCGGCCTCTGGGACGCGTTTGAAAAATGCTCTAAGATCCGGACATCACAAAAGGCAGAAAGAACTTTCTCTTCCTGCCTACTACTGTACCACATTCCAGTGTTTTTGTGAAAAATTTTTTGCGCGGATTTTCCTGTCAGTTTTCCCTTCGGCTTTCCTGCAGCCCCCGCTTTGATACCGTTACCCTTTCACGCCGCCCGCAATCAGTCCGTTTTGGATATATTTCTGTAACGCCATAAATATAATCATGATCGGCAGAGACGACAATACCGCCGCAGCCGAAAACAGCGTCCAATGAGCCGCGAACTGGTTCGTAATAAACGACTGCAGTCCCAGCGCCAGCGTCATTTTTCCCGGCGTCTGTAAAAACACCGAAGTGATCACATACTCGCTGTATGTGGCAATAAAAGAAAATAAAAAGATCACCACCATCTGCGGCATGGCAAGGGGCAGCGTGATCCGGTAAAACACCGTAAAATGCCCCGCGCCGTCCACCATTGCCGCCTCGTCAAGTTCCACCGGAATCCCGTCGATATAAGATTTCAGCAGCCAGATATTAAACGCGCTCCCGCCTGCAAGCACTAAGATCAACGCCAGACTGCTGTCCACCAGCCCAAACTTATATATTAGAATATAGTATCCCGATACCGCCATGCTGCTGGGAAATACCTGTAGTACCAAAAGCGTCATGAGCCCGTATTTTCTTCCCGTAAAACGCAGTCTTGAAAAGGCGTATGCTGCCAGCACCGTAAGCGCCAACTGAAGCACGGATACAATCAGACATATTTTCAGGGAGTTTCCTACCCATCTTACAAAATCAGTTTCCCGGAACAGATCCACATAATGCTCCGTGCTGAAATTTTTTGGAAACAGCGAAGACAAGAAAAAACTGTCCCCCGCCGAAAAAGAAGACATCACGATCCACAATGTGGGAAACATGACGACGACGATCGCCAGCCAGACTACCACCCGGCTGATCCATAATGTACGCTTATCCGCAAAAGATAACTTGTCTTTATATCGATTCATTTTTATACCCATCTGCGCGTTGCGACGCACACTCAAATCAATAGGTTGAATACACATTTTTATTCAACCTTACCCTCCCAGACACGGTCCGGTCCTCCGGCGCCTTCCTCTCCGGTACGTCGGAACTCCTTCCCGCGCCGTTCTAATCCACTTCTTTAAAAGCGCCTGAAAAATGCATATTTACCAAAGTAAACGTACCCACGATGATAAATACCAGTACGCTGAAAGTTGCCGACAATTCATACCGGTTCGACCATGTGGTCATTTTATAAGTCGTACTCGCCAAAATATCCGTATATCCCGCAAACTGATTATCCACTCTGGCAGGACCGCCCTCCGTGATCATGAAAATATTCCCGAAGTTATTGAAATTTGAAGCAAAAGTCGATATCACGAGAGGGATGGAAAGTTTTGTCACCATTGGCAGTGTGATTTTTTGAAAGCACTGAAACTTAGACGCCCCGTCTATCCTTGCCGCCTCGTAAAATTCCTGTGAAATAGCCTGCAGGCCTCCTAAGCATACGTTCAGCATATAAGGATACCCCAGCCAGACATTGACGATAATGATACCCAGCCTCGCAAAGAACGGATCCGTCAGCCACGGAATGCCTGCCCCTATCCCCAGCGTATGCAGCAAGTTGTTGATACCGCCGTACTGCTCGTTCAAAAGTCCCTGCCACGCCAAGATAGCGATAGTGGACGGCAGCGCCCACGGAACGATCAAAAGCGCCCGGTATATTTTCGATTCTTTCATATGAGGATTATTGAGCAGGATCGCCAAAAGCAGGCCCATAGTATAGGAACCGGCCGTACTGATCAGCGCAAAGCAGACCGTCCAGCCCAGCACCGGAAAGAATACGTTTTTGATGCTTCCCGAAAAAACTTCCCGGTAATTTGCAAATCCGACAAAGGAAAAGCTTTCTAAATGAAACATATTATAATTTGTAAAAGAAACGATTACCGTATACACGATCGGAAGAACCGTTACCGCCAAAATTGAGATCAGCGCCGGGGCCAGATACGGATACGCTTTCGCGTTATTCTTTTTTTTCATACTAACTCCCATCTCCCATTTTTTATTTTCCCGAATTCATCAGTTCCACAGATTCCTTTAGCTGGGCAACGATATTTTCCGCAGCCGCTTTCGGGGTCAATTCGCCGGTCCACATAGAGCGTATATTATTGGTGTGTATCGTCCAAAGCTGTCCCATTTCCGAAACGGTAGGCATTGGCTCTCCGCAGCCGCTCTGCTCGATAAATACTTTGGATGCCGGATCGCTTTGGATCGTCTCGTTTTCCTGATCCGAAAGCTTTGCAGGAATCCGTGCGCCTGCCTGATACATATCGACGGCGCCGTTATCGATCAGATACATGATAAAGTCCCACGCCATATCCTGTTTATCCGACTTACTGCTTACAAAACTGACCTGTGTCCCGACGGGCGTCACAAAGTTTTCTCCGTGAAAAGTCGGCATGACACAAATGTCATATGGCGTCCCGGCAGATTGGAAACCGTCGATATCCCAAGGGCCGCCGATATAAAATGCAGTCTCGCCGTTTTGGAAGTTGCTCCTCGCAATATCCGCCGTAACGTCTGCGGACACATATCCGTAATCTTTGTACAGTGAATAAATAAACTCATACGCTTCAACGGCCCCTTCGTTTGCAAGCCCCACATCGTTTACGTCATAAGCGCCGTCTTCATATTTGAAAATATAACCGCCACAGGCACGCACAAAACCCAGATCATAATAAATGCTTGTCGCGTCGAACTGTACGCCGCCGTTCCCGGATGCCGTCTCAATCAATTCCTCCCATGTATCCGGTACTTTTGATACTTTCTCCGTATTATAAAACAAAGCGATCGTTTCCACGGCAAGAGGCGCGGCATATCTGTTTCCCTCCACATAACATGCCTGTATCGCAGCATTGGAAAAATCCGCGTCCTGATACAGATCCGCCGGCGTCTGCGCCGCCAATCCGGCGTTTACGAAATTAGCCAGCTGGTCGTTGGGGATACCTACCACCGCATCCGGCCCCGATTCGCTATTTACCGCCTGTGCAAACTGCTGTACCGAAGGCGACTGTTTGATGACCTCCACCGTATAACCGTTTGCCTTGCCCCATTCGTCACCGTATTTTCGGATCGTATCTCCTTCTACCGCCATATTCGTCCAAACGGTCAGCTTCTTGTCGTCTTTTTGCCCGTCGGCCTTACCGCATCCGGCAAGCACACCGATAAGCGCCGCCGTTAAAATACCAAACATTACTATTTTTTTCTTTCCCATGATTGCCCTCTCCTTGCGGCCTACATTGGCCGGTCGTTTTAAATTGTCCTGCATCCCCGCCCGCGGCCCTGACGTCCGCTTTCATATTCCGCGTCCGTCAGCCGGCGCCGGCGTTTCCTGCTTTGCTCCTACATAGTTCCCAAATGGGTCAGGGCCGGATTCGCATTCCCTTCCGCATCAAACAATGCCTGATTCGCCATGGAATTTCCCGCCTCTGCCTGATCGTTCATATATTCGCGCCCGTCCTTCTCCGCCCATGTACAGCTTGCTATCGGCAGCCACGCCGGTTCCCAATAAAATACGCCGATTCCTTTTTTGTCCTCTACTTTCCGCACCGTGCCGTATAAATCTCTTAAAAATGCCTCCTGTCCTTCCAGTGTTGCAGGATAGCCCGACGCCGTTTCCTGCTCTTTGGAAAAGACAATACCGCTGCAGCCCAATGTATCCGTAGTATATCCCATCGCCGTTTCCGCCACAAGCACCTGTTTTCCAAACGTCTTGCTGATATCGTTCATGTTGTAAAAAAGTTCTTCCATACTTCCATTCCAATAAGGATAGTATGACATACCGATCACATCATAATCCAGTTGATAGGGCGAAATATCCGTAAACCATTTCCGGTATAACCGATTGTCCGTTCCAAAATCCAAATGAAAAACGATCCGGCTCTCCGGCGCCGTCTCTCTGACAGCCCTGATCCCTTCTGACAACAATTTTGCCATCTCTTCTACGTTTTCTACTTTTCCGTCAGGCCAAAGAAGCCCGTTTGTGATCTCGTTTCCTACCTGTACCATCGCGGGGGACACCCCTTCCGCCCGAAATCTCCGTAATGTCTCGGCCGTATATTTGTACACCGCCCTCTGCAGCTTCGCGCCGCAAAGTCCTTCCCACGCCTTGGGCTTGATCTGCTTGGAAGGATCCGCCCAGAAATCACTGTAATGCAGGTCAAGCAACAGCTCCATTCCGTTTTCCGCCGTTCTTTTAGCCAGCTCTATCGTAGTCTCCAGATCGTTACCGCCGCCGCCGTACGCTGCGCCGCCGTCGCTGTAAGGATCGTACCAAAGCCGTAACCTTATCATATTAACGCCGCATTCTTTCAGTATCCGGAAAATATCTTTTTTCACTCCGTTTAAATAATAACAGGCCCCCTGCTCTTCCAGCGTTTTTATCATCGATATATCCATACCTTTGATCATGCTCTGCCAAGCCTCCTTTTCTTTCTCCATTAACTGGGTCTTCTGATAGTTATCCTGATTTCGGACAATACCGCTTTTTTATTCTTTCACCAATGAAATCGCGTCTATCGTCCCCCATCCCCCTGCCGCGTTCGTTACGCTCACGCCGATGGTTATTTCACCGTTGCTCACGTTCAGGCCGCCAAGTTCAACGGCGTTCCAGTTTACATAACCACTAAGCTTGGCATCCGCCTTGACTGTTTCCCCGTTTACTATGGCGTAGAAATATACCGAGGAGTCCGCATCACCTGCCGTATCTCCCTGTATGTATCCGGTCAGTTTATAACTGCCCTCTTCTAATCCGGTCAGCGTCTGCTCCGCCGTAAAGTTCACATCGCTGGAACCGGAATAAAAATGAAGGGACTGTACTCCGTCATAACAATCTGTATCCCGCGTATAAATATCCAATTCTTCCGTCACATTGTCTACGTTATTGATCGTCCATCCCGTAAAATCCGGTTCTTCAAAGCTGCCGTTTACCACATAATTTCCGTTTTCGTCGGCCGTCGCCGTAACACCGCCCGCCGTCCCTTCAGGCGTATCCTTGCCGCCTTCGCCGCTCTTTGCGCTGCATCCGGCTATCATGACCGCCAAACCTACCGTTACCATTCCCATCCATACCTTTTTTCTCATCTTACCCTCATTTCCGCACAGTGTTACATCCCCGTACTTTAATAAATATTTTATTGTTTATTAGATAAATTATTTACTATTAAAAAGTAACATATTTATACTGAAAAGTCAACCTACTTTTGTGGTTTCCGGTGAAAAACCTGTTAACGGTTACCGTTCCTGCATAAGACTTATGGAAAGGTAAGTCCTCCTCACCGCTATCGGGAAATAAGATCATGACATATGATTATGATAGATAAATAACACATTGATAGGGTACGCGGGCAGTCAGATCTGTAAAACTGTCCAGACAAAATGCAAAGCAGGGCGCATACGGCGCGCCCCGCTTTGCAGGATGCCCGCCCCAAATTCAGTCAATGCCACTGCTATGGCTTCTCCCTTTGGGGCAGGTTTCTTATTTACAACTTTTTTATTTACAGCTTTTTCGAAATACAGGCGTTCCGTTCACAAAAACAGATTTTGTGATCTTCCTGCCGTTCAGTACACGGTTACGGATCAGATCCAGCGCAGACTCGCAGATCACCGGAACATCAATATGGAATGTGGTAAGGGGCGGAGATACATACTGCGCCACATTGACGTCATTGATACTGAATACGGACACCTCCTCTGGTATCTGTATCCCCTCCTCATTCAGCGCCTGCAACACGCCTACCGCAAGCGTATCGCTTGCAAGGCAGAGAGCGGACGGCACCGTTTTATCCGCCGCCATTTCCTTTCCGATCCGGTATCCTTCTTTGACGGAAAACCGATCCGCAATATAAATATACTTTTCCTCAAGACAATGATAATACTGCGCGCTTTGGCGGAACGACCATTCCCTGATATCCATAGCCGGTTCTTCCGTATCGATATTTCTGTCCGTCCCTCCCACAAAACCAATCGTTTTATGGCCTTTTTCCACGAAATAATCCACCATTTGCGTGACAAAAGAATCCAGATTCGGCCTTACGGCGTCAAACCGCTTTTCATCCGGCGAAGAGTCGATAAATACGCCCTTTTTACAAATCTTATAAAGTTTATTCAATTCTTTTTTATGAAACCATCCCACAGCCAAAAAGGCGGTAACGTCCGGAGGCATCCCGTTAAGCCCTTCCTTCTTAGTAACCACCGAAAGCTCGATATTTACCTGCTTTGCCTGCCTGATCAGTTCTTTATAGATCGATCTGTAATAAATATCTTCCAGCTCTTCTTCCTCCGATATCCAATACAGAAACACAACATTTTCAATCTTAGGATAGATCACTCTTTTTTTATATCCGATCTTTTCCGCCGTTGCAAAGATCGCTTCTCTCGTCTCGTTACTGACTGAGATTCCTTCGTCATAGTTGAGCACTCTTGATACTGCCGCGCTGGAAACGCCGACAATTTCCGCAATTTCTTTTATTGTTGCCATCACGCCGTCCTCACTGACGCCCCTGCCTGCTGCGAGGCATAAACGCTCCGTGGATCCCTTCTTTTTTAAGAATAGTTTATCGGCGGGATTCGGGCGTGTCAAGTAAATATTTTACCTAACAGGTGTTTTTCCATGCTTTGTACCAGTGCATGGGATTCCTCTTCTATATGGGAAAGATAAGTAATAACCAATCCCCTCTCAGGCAGTATATAGCATTTTTGTTTCCACTTTCCGTTGATACTGAAGCCGTCCCGGTATTTCCAAATGAAATAGCCATAGCCGCCCTCTCTGTTCTTCTGCCGGATGCCTGTCGCCGCTTTTACATATTCCTCCGACAGAATCCGCCGCCCTTCATACACCCCGCCGTTATACAGCAATAAGCCGATCTGGCTCAGATCATGGACGGACAGCTCCATACCCGAAGCGCCGTAAAAATATCCGTCGGGACACCTTTGGCAGACCGGATCCACAATATGAAGCGGCTCAAAAAGATTCCTGTCCAAAAAAGAAACCAAATCTTCCGAAAGGGCCTGCGTCACAGCGACGCCGACCAAGTATGCCGGTATATTACTGTAGTGAAAATTTCTTTCCCCTACCTTTTTTACCTGACAGGCAAGAGAATACTTTAAATAGCTTTCTCCTTCCGGCCGGAAAGGAAAACCTTCCACCGACATAGTCAGTAATCTTTCTATTGTAATTTCCCTAAATGTCTCTGCCTGCTCTTTTGACATTTGTTTTACCGCCGCCACCGGAAGATAATCCAAAACCGATCTTTCTATTTTAAGTTTTCCCTGATCGAAGGCGATACCTGCCGCTATGGAAACAACCGTTTTCGTTGCGGAATAAATAGGAAACCGGGACTTGTCCGTATCTCCGTATTTATGGACCAGCCGGCCGTTTTCATAGACTTCCGTTCCGAAAACGTTCCACCCATTCCTTTGAATGTCCTTGATAAATCCTTCAAAATTCATACTAATCCCCATGCATATCATAAGCTTGCCCGTGATACTATCTAAATTAAGAAACTGCAACATTTTTGAGTTTTCCTGCTCTCATATCCTAAAAAGGCGGCGCAGCCGCACCGCCTTCTAATCTTACGCAATTCCCGCATACCGTTCGCCGCCGCATATCCTTTTATCAAATGCGGTAATCCGTCGCGTGATACTGCGCCGCCAGCAAAATATCGGCGATCTGCTTTTTGAAATCCGCCCTGTCTTCCTCTAATGCCTTTCCGATACTATCCGCCTTCATTCCGAACGCCTCACGGGCCGGCTTAATCAGCTCTCCGTATTTTTTGATCGCCGCATCAACAGCGTTCTTATCCGTGCTGTCCAGATTGGAAAACAGATCCATGATCCCGTCGATCAGTTTCTTATTCGTAGCCGACTGTATGGTAGCCGTTATGCCTTTTTGCGTAGGCGCGTACTGTTTGCCTGTGGTCTGTCTCAACTCTTCTTTAAACCGGTTCATCCAATCGATTTCGTTCTCATCCAGCTCAACTTCTTTCCCGTAATACTCGGAAATCGCGCCACGGTGAGAATCTACAAATCCCTGCTCATCCAATGTTTCTTTTTCCATATCAATAAGCGCCTGATTATATTCCTGCATCGCCTTATTCACGACCGCCGCCTGCTCTTCCGTAAGATTCCCTCCTGCATACGTCCTTACACTGCTTGCCGCGATTCCCATCTGTGCATAATTCTTGTAGTCAATGTTGGTGTTCTTTCCTATTCCGCAGCCGATTCCGTCCACTGCAGTCTTCATCACCATACGGCACTGTTCCAGCTCCTCTTTGCTAAACATTACGCCGCCCACCATGTATCCGCCGTTTGTGGTGATCTTCGGCATCTCTTTTTGGAAAAAGACATCCGAGGAATAATTACATAAATTACGGTTCAGCTCTCCGGCATTTGCCAGACCTTCTATGGAAAGAGTACTTTCACAGCCTATCACGTTTTTGGAAACCTGAAGCAAATTATCACTGTTATTTTTTAAGCTTTCCCAGTCATTTTTAAACTTATCCTTATCCAGACGATAAGCTGCCGGTTTTGCCGCCGGTCTTGTCAATGTGACTTCCGTCGCATTCAATGCATACAAATTAATTGCCATAATCCTGCCCTCCATGCATAATAAATCCTTGAAATCCGTTTCAGGTATTTTTATTTTTCATGTATATTTTATCGACAGATTTCCTGAACATGTTTAACTTTTTATGTAATCGCATTTTTATCGTTTTCGTCTTAATCCGGCTGCAAATGCTCATGTACGGTAAAAAATCAGGCAGCCAAAAACAAGAGATAGACCGCCGGCCCCACACTATTCCGAACCAAAGAAATCAAAGACCAAAAGACAGCCGGTAACTACGACTATTGTAGCATTTTTTCAGATAAAGAAAAATCTTTATGAAATCTTCAAAAATAGCAGTTATCCTCTTCTACAGTTTTCTCTTGGGATGAAACAGCGTCTTGGGATTGCGATTGCATTACTGAACAATCCGAAGCTGCTCATACCTGATGAACCAACCAACGGGCTTGATCCGGTTGGGATTGAAGAACTTAGAGAGCTTATCCGTTCTTTTCCGGCAATATGTGGTGCTTCAATATTACATTGGCTCACAGTTTATAAATGAATGGTTCTATCATCATTTTCCCCCACCGGAAATTCTGTTATATATCCTCATAGGGATAAACTGTATCGCAGTTTGCGTGATATTAACAGCGCAGTTTGCAAAATATATGCGGGCGCAGCTCTCCCCACTTTTTGAAGCAACGGAAAGGATAGCGGCGCTTGCCCACGATTTGAAAACGCCTTTAACTGTCATTCAGGGAAATATTGATTTGATAAACGAAGCAGAGCTTGACGACGAACAACGGTTATATGCGGGGTATATTACGGAAAGCTCCGGGCAAATGGGCGTTTATATCAGGACGCTGATCGGTATATCCCGGACAGCAGCCGGGTATCAGCTCAATTTGGAAGAAATCGACATAGCCGATTATATGGAACAGATTGAAGCACAGGCAAATTCATTATGCCTTACAAAAGAAATCTGTTTACACATGGAAACAGGAGCAGATTTAGGAACTTTCAAAGCGGATAAATTGCTACTGGAACGGGCAATTATAAATGTGATAGGAAATGCGGTAGACTATTCTTCATCAGAGGGGACAGTTTATGTAGCGACGCAAAAAACAGACCATTTTTTGCAAATTTCTATAACAGACGAGGGAAGCGGCTTTACGCCGGAAACCTTACATCACGCACAGGATCAATTCTTTATAGGAAATAAAAGCCGGACCTCTAATATGCACTTTGGTATGGGACTATATATTACAAGCAGCATTATTAAGCAGCATAACGGACAGCTCGTATTGAAAAATTCTGATAAGGCAAAGGGCGCACAGGTCATTATAAAAATTCCATATTAGAAATTAAACTTTAACAAATCTTCAATTTTACAATCTATGATGATGGAAAGCAATGTTAGATGTTATTTATGATACATTTCGTATTTGGATTCATCTGATACTCTTACCCGTTGCGTATTTTGTCGATACTATTTTAATATTTTTTATACGTTTTTTATATTTGCGAATTACATAACATTCTGTGCAGTGTTATAATAGATAAGATTTCTTTTATACTTATACTGTTCATAAGACAAATCAGGAATTGAGGACATTATCATGGAGGAATTGTTAGTTTATGCCATTTTACTTTATGAGGAATTAATAACAGAAGACGAGTACAATAAACGGCTTGATGAATTATTCCTCAACAACCCCGAAAACGATGATTTTCTTTATTTGGAATGGGAAACAGACATTAAAAAAGCTATTATTTATGTGCGGACGCATATTGATTACAAAAATCTTGACATTGAACGGTTTGGCAGAGTTTTAATAAGCAAATTAGAAAAGATTTATGTTAATTGCTCGGATATTGAATATTTTGCAAATCGAATGTATAGCTTATGGGAAGGTCTTCCCGGAAACGTTCAGAACATAGAACCCTTTTGGACTCTATGCTATGCAGACGACCCTATATCATGGGGAGATGAAAAACAGACCAGAAGCATTTATGAACATATGCTAAGTTACTATAAGGATTAAGTTAATATAACAATTATTCCTATGTCGGGGAACTCTCCTTTCGGAAAGCTCTCCCGAGTCTCCATGAAACGGATCAGGAATCAGGTTGGATCTTTTTACAAAATTCTATAATTTCATCTTTTCTTTGTTCCGCCGCATTTTTGTTTTCCACTGCACATAAACCTAATCTATCGCAGCACTCGATCTCTGCTGTCGCCCCATTTCTGACAGGACTGCAATTCATCACTAAAACATTCATTCCGTTCACCCTCCACAACTTTCGACCGTCCATTTGATTATATCACTCCATCCGCTATTACCAACAAGAATATAGGACATAGCAACTGCAGTCTATCTGCGCATATAAATTAAATCGGTTATCCCATTATATGTCTGCGCTTTCAATAATTTCAATTTTATTTCTTTCTCCGTATTATCAAAAAGCCGGATACCTGCACCTAAAATGGTCGGAATGACAGAAACATAATATTGGTCTATCAGGTCATCACGCATCAATTGGCGGACCAAATTTGCCCCGCCGCATATCCAAATATTTTTTCCATCCTTTGATTTCAACATTTCCAACAGGCTGACAGGATTCTCATTCACAAAACAAATCTGCTCCGTAGAATCTATCTCCCTGTGGGTAAATACATAAGTTGTAAAATCTCTATAAATCCATTCTGTCGGTGAAAGTTCCGTTGTAACCTGATAATATGTATTCCACCCCATTAAAACTGTGTCAATACCCTTCACAAATTCAGAATACACATCTACATTTTCACTGTCACTGCCCTGCCCATGCAGCCAGCCGACTCCTCCGCTACGATCAGCAATAAACCCATCAAGGCTCATTGCAATAAATAAAACTGTTTCTCTCATACTTGCTTCCCATCCTGATTAAACATAAAAATGTCTGGTAGATTCTGACATCCGTTTAGAGTAACTTGTACAGCACCAACGCCCCTGCAAATCGGAAACTGTTACTTATTCTTGATAAGTTTCAATTTTATATTTCTTCTGCCGGCAATCTTTTGAAATACCTCTGCCACATACAGGCATCGTGCCTTAAGTGGCAGCGAAGGCAGTTCATCATTTGATTGTATTGGGTTTATTGCTTCCTGTATCTCTGAAAGTTCTAATAAATTGACTGCCACACAAAAGAAATTCTTTATGTTCAAGGCTGCATTTCACAATTTTACATGACTGATTACCATTACCGCAACCGCCACACAGTAATTTCCTAAAAGCATAGGACACAGCCCACAATTTAAGCCGCAAAGAGAAAATAATTGATTTTCCGTTCAAATCCTTTCAAAAATACCACCCCAATTCCAAAAAAGATAAATTTTCTAAAACTCACACAATACCTGTTCTGCAATTCCCTGAGTTTCTCCCATCGTAATCCTCTTTATTTTGGGTTTCCTCCCATAGCTGAATCTCCCCCGTTTCTTTCGGCTACGGAATTTTACATAGTCAACAAATTTTTTAATCCTACATTCCATTAAATCTGCCGCATTGCGGATGATTTCATATGCCTCATTTGACACTTTTTCGTTTCCGCCTGCGGCCTGTTGGCGTTTCATATTCCGGCAGTTCCTCATCAATATGCAAGAACCTTTTAAGCGCCTCATCCCATTGCTCCAACAATGCTGACGATGGGATGAGAATCAGTGTGCTTACCTGTCTTTGCGCTATGACATTACAACATACAACCGTCTTCCCAAATGCAGTGGCAGCATTCAGAATACCGTTGTCATATTGGAGGAGTTTTCCGATAGCGGATATCTGTGATTCTTTCAGTTCTCCAGTAAATTCTGCATGGATTGGCCGACCTATGCTCCGTTTGTCTTCTATTTCATATTCGATACCGGCTTTTTCGCACTCTTTCGTTATATTTTCCAAAATACCCCTTCGTCACTCCCAAGATAAATATATCTGTAATTTTCAAAATCAGACAATCCCATAGCCTGATTTTTATAAAAAACGGGATTGGAAAACGCCGCCATCCTCCGAATCTGATTCTGTATCCTTGGCTGTAAATTTGCTTTATCCACATATACGCCGTTTGACAATGTAATTCGTAATATCCCCTCAACATCCTCTTTTTGAAAATGTTTCACTTTATCCCATGGCTTTTCACTATCATTTTCAAAAATATCTTTGCCGTTTACGGCAATGCCGTCTGCGACAGTATAAGAATTTCCCTCTGTCCACTCTTTTATCTTATCTTCAACAAACTCTTTTGAAAGCTTTTCCCTGCTTAACAGCACTTCCCACTGATTCGGATACGCATTCCAGTATTCATCTATAAATGCACTGTTCCCCTCTTTTAATGCCCGTCCCTGCAAAGGCAGTGCAATCAGATTGCCCAGCCCGCCGGCCGGAAGATGATCCTGCATTGGCAGCATACGGTCATAAAAACGAAACGACTTTAAATTTACAGACTCCGCCCCTTTATTTAACAGCGCATTGCCGAATTTTCTTGCCAATACGGCTTCTATCGGTTTTTGAAAAAATATCCAAAGATGCGCGCCTCTCCCCGAACGGGAACGCTCTACCAACGCATTGATTCCGTTAATATCACATATTTTTCTCAGGCTGTCTACTTCTTCTTTCCACAGATCGTCGGTGTTAGCAAAATCATTTTTTTCCGCATCTTTTTCATGATTATCAAAATCAAAAACAATAAATCTGCAGGTATCATCTGCCAAAAGCGGAAAAACGCCTATGACATCTGTAGCATCCTCTGAATCTCCCCTTAAATGATCGATGATCTGCTCTTTCTTTAACTCCTTATATGCCTGTCTTTCGCAATCCTGACATTTTATTTTGCTGCCGGCAACTCTCGGACAGCCGCTTTTCCAAAAATTGTAACACTGCGTATAATAATTAACTTCCCTTGTAGATTTCTTTATGGTGCGCTTGCTGTACACATCCGTGCGTCCCCAAAACATGCTGAAAAACACTTTTGCATCCGCTTCTGTGATATTTCTTGGTATAATGCTCATGTACGATAAAGAAGCAAGCAACCGAAAACAAGAGATAGACCGCCAGCACCACACTATTCCAAACAAAAGATTAAAAGACAAGCATTATGGAAATGTGCATAACAGGCTATGGAATCATGGATAACTCTATTCACAGCACATGGAAAAGCTAAAGTGCAGCTTTCCCACGTCCTGCAAACAGAGTTACCCACAATTCCAAAAGACAGCCAGTTATACACATTCCCACAATGCCGACTACTACGGAAACCCTCTCATTCCTCATATCAAATAGCAAGATTTTTAAAATTTGGTACCAAAATAGCATTTTTTATTAAGACATGTATATTTAAACTTGTTATAATAGATAAGAGCGCAAGGAGGGTATACAATGAAAGACCAAAAAGAAGTTGTTAAAAAAGTCATAGATTATATCGAGAAAAATTTAGAGAAAGAAATCAACTTAGATAATATATCAAAGAATATCGGTTATTCCAAATTCTATCTTAATCGTATTTTTACAGAGCATACAGGAATTACTATGTATAAGTATTTGCAAAACCGCAGGCTCACTGTTGCTGCTGAAAAACTGGTTAAAACAGATAAGCCAATCATGCAAATTGCATATGAAGCCGGGTATGATACACAACAATCATTTTCGTTTGCGTTTAAACAAATATACTTATATCCACCTAAAATTTATAGGGATATTGGTATCTTTATGCCAAAACAAAAGAGAATTTCTATGTGTTATTCTTATATCTCTAGTTACAAATTTATTGCACAAATTAAGGAGATTGCTGCATGAGTACAATTCCATATGTTATCGAACAAACAAGTCGCGGAGAAAGAAGTTACGATATTTTCTCACGGTTACTATCCGACAGAATTGTTTTTTTGGGGGAAGAAGTAAGTGATATGTCAGCCAGTTTGATTATTGCTCAAATGTTGTTTTTAGAAGCACAAGACCCCGAAAAAGATATACAGTTATATATAAACAGTCCCGGAGGTTCTGTATCAGCCGGTTTTGCTATTTATGATACAATGCAATATATAAAATGTGATGTTTCAACTATTTGTATTGGTCTTGCCGCCAGCTTTGGAGCTTTTTTATTAGCTGGTGGAACGAAAGGAAAACGTATCGCTTTGCCAAACGCAGAAATAATGATACACCAGCCAGCAATTCATGGAAATGGTATTCAAGGACAAGCAACAGATATAAAAATAACATCCGACCATATACAAAAAAGCAAAGAACGCCTAAACTCTATTTTAGCAGAAAATACGGGAAAAAGCATTGAGGAAATTGCCCTTGCAACAGAACGTGATAATTATATGTCAGCAACAGAAGCGGTGGATTTTGGGTTAATTGATAAAATCATAGATAAGCGTTGAGATATTTTTTAAAGCTAACAAACTGTTATCCAGCACCCTAGGTGCTCCAGATCCTTCTTATATCAGTCAAATTAGATG
>OFEY01000200.1_pt1 | contig 62861 bp, 43 predicted proteins | sample 1521251 | NCBI WGS metagenome assembly OFEY01 (sample SAMEA3504100, study PRJEB24116) | mouse gut metagenome | biome: mouse gut; feature: mouse-associated habitat; material: faeces | place: Denmark | collected 2011
AGCGCTCTTGCGATACCATGACGGATTGCGCCTGCCTGTCCTGTATATCCGCCGCCCTTTACATTAACAATAACGTCAAACTTGCCGTCTGTCTCTGTGGCAACCAGCGGCTGACGAACAACAACCTTCAATGTCTCTAATCCGAGATAATCATCGATATCTCTTTTATTTATCGTAACCTTACCTGTTCCTGGTACTAAATACACTCTTGCGATTGATTTTTTTCTTCTTCCTGTTCCGTAGAATCTTGCATTAGCCACTTTAATATCCTCCTCTCAACCTTCTCTTACAGTTTCAGTTCAACCGGCTTCTGAGCCTGCTGATTATGCTCTGGTCCGGCATATACATGAAGCTTCTTGATCATGGATCTTCCCAAAGGTCCTTTTGGAAGCATACCCTTAACAGCAAGTTCAATCACTTTCTCAGGCTTCTTGTCCATCATCTCTGCCAATGTAGTCTCCTTCATGCCTCCTACATAGTCAGAGTGATGGTAATAGATCTTCTGCTCCATCTTCTTGCCTGTTACCTTAATCTTTTCAGCATTGACAATTACTACATAATCGCCGGTATCAATATGCGGAGTAAATTCCGGCTTATTCTTACCTCTTAAAATCTTAGCCACTTCTGATGTGAGACGACCCAACGTACATCCCGCAGCATCAACTACATACCATTTTCTTTCAATCTTATCTGGATTAGCCATGTAAGTTTTCATTGGTTGACCTCCTGCTTGTTTAAATGTTTACATTAATTTACTATATGGAAACCAGCTCTCTCCGGGGCTTTGGCGAAAACTGTTTCTTCTCATGTCATACTTTTTTATTATATTATCCAATCGCTTTCCTGTCAACTGTTTTTTATGATAAAAAGAAGCTAAAAATCTTCTTATTTTTACTTGAGTTTCCGCAAACTGTAATTCCAAAATGAATATAATCTCCCAAAGTACCAATCTGCCACTTTTTTGAAAAATGTAGAATGGCAGTTCTGCAAATAGAGGTACTTTAATAAGCCCCGCCGGAACCGGACTTTGGGAGATATATTCTTTTATCTATTTAAACAGCCAGCTTAAGGCAGAGTTGACGGTATGCAGGACGCTTTGTCCTGAACCAGAGCCTGATGCCTTCTTTTGCATACGAAAGTATGCCGGAGATACCTTTTGCCAGCCTGTAATAGCAGAATGCTATTTTTTCTTTGACCGGATCTGCAGTCTGTATGATTGCTGCTTTAAGTGCATTCGTTTCCGATTTCATAGAAATATGACCCAGAAATGCCATGCACAAGGTGAGATAAAAATTTAATGCATTGATCGCTTTCAGCTTCCGTACCCTAAAGTTTTCAAACTGGAACATTTGCTTTTTACAGCGGAAATATTCTTCGATTTTCCATCTGGAAAAGTAAAGTTTAGCAGTCTTTATCACATCATCTTTGGATTTGATTTCCCTGTTTGTCGCAAGCATCATGGGGTGTTCCGTAATGCCATAGACAAGGACGAGATAAATATCTTTTTTGGAAGCAGTGATCTGTACTTTTATGTGGGAAAGATAAGCATCATGCAGCTTCCCTTTATAAAACAGCGGGAGTTTCACCTTGCCTTTCCTACGGTTGCGCAGTTCTGTAGCATATACCCATTTATTATGGTATAGCAGTTTGCGTTTTGCGGTCAGTCGGATCACATACTCCTGTTCCATGGAATCCAGTTTGAGAAACATCTTATTATCATCATAACCACGGTCCATGATCAAGGTTGCTTTTCCGAACAGTGCTTTCGCACGTTCCATTGCAGAGAAGGTTACATCGTTGATGGAAGTGAAATCCTTCTCTTTAGAAGAATGGATCTCGGAAAAAATGCTGACAGGGTGGTTGCTGTTTGTAAGAACTGTGGCTTCTGTAACGTGAAATCCTTTTTTATAGACATTTTTTGTCTGTGTGCTTTCAGAGCCATCGCGAACCCAGCCGAGAGATTCGAAATGATAGCCGTCAGGTTTCACGACATCGCTGTTATCGATATGGATTACCGGATTCTTTGGACACCATTTCCTAACCTGCAGCAGATAAGATTTCAATGCAGCTTTAGGAGTGCCTTTTAGCAGATGTCTGGAAAGCCTGTCTACGATATTGATTTTTTTGGAAGGTTCATGCAACTGGTCCACGATATCGGTAAGCAGGCAGCTGCCAGAGGCAAGAATGCCGTAATTCATGTCAGCGATAAACTTTCTTTCTGGTTTAGAGAGTTTAGAGGAAATTTTATTTGAAAAAGATAAAATTTCCCGTTTCATTTGATAAGTATTTGATGTAAAATTAACCATAAGGAATCTCCTTTATTTTTGTTTAGTAAGATTTTTGTTTGGTAGCTTAATTTTACATCAAAAAGGAACGGGATTCCTTATATTTTGGCATTTTTTGAAAGTTGTTTATAATAAAGCTGAAGGTATTAGGGTTCTGTGGATAAATCTGCGGAAACTCAAGCATTTTCTATATTGACAATTTGACCTTGTAAGTGCTATTATCGAATGCAGATATAGTATGTTACTTATTTTGAATGAACGGATGAGGCATTAACTATACATAAATATTAATTGGATGTTTATGTGTATTAGTGTCTCTTTTTTGCTTTCATTTTATATAATAAAGCGCATTCCTCCTTCCGCTGATACACATGATGCATCCATTGTAAAGATTAAATAAAGGAAAAGGAGAAAAGAAATGAAAGACAAAATTTTTGGCGTTCTACAACGTGTCGGAAGATCATTTATGCTTCCAATTGCCATCCTTCCGGTAGCAGGGCTTTTGCTTGGAATCGGAGGCTCTTTTACAAATGAAACTATGCTTGAAACTTATGGACTGCTTGGAATCGCAGGACCGGGAACTATATTAAATGCGATTTTCCTAGTCATGAGTGATGCCGGTAACATTGTATTTGCCAATCTTCCGATTATCTTTGCCATGGGCGTTGCAATCGGTATGGCGAAAAAAGAAAAAGAAGTTGCTGCACTGTCTGCGGCCATTGCATTCTTTATCATGCATGCATCCATCGGTGCATTAATCAATATCAACGGAGGTACTGACAACATGCTAAACGGTGCTACGACCTCTGTATGTGGGATTACATCTCTTCAAATGGGTGTGTTCGGCGGTATTCTTGTCGGTCTTGGTGTTGCCGCACTTCACAATAAGTTTTATAAGATTCAGCTTCCGCAGGTATTGTCATTCTTTGGAGGAACAAGATTCGTACCAATTATTTGCGGTGTTGTTTATGTAGGTGTCGGTATCTTAATGTATTTTATATGGCCTGTAATCCAGTCAGGAATCTATGCCGTAGGTAATGTTGTTTTAAATTCAGGATATTTCGGGACCTGGGTATATGGACTGATGGAACGTCTTTTGCTTCCGTTCGGACTTCATCACGTATTCTATCTTCCATTCTGGCAGACAGGTCTTGGAGGAAGCATGGAAGTAGGTGGAGTTATCGTAGAAGGTGCACAGAATATCTTTTTTGCCCAGCTTGCTGACCCGACTACACAAAAATTTGCAGTATCTGCAACGAGATTTATGTCAGGTAAATTTCCATTGATGATTTTCGGTCTTCCGGGAGCAGCACTTGCTATGTACAAAACTGCAAAACCGGAAAAGCAAAAAGAAGTTGGAGGCCTTCTTATTTCAGCTGCTCTTACTTCTATGCTGACGGGGATTACAGAACCATTGGAATTTACATTCTTATTTGTAGCACCACTTCTTTACGGTATCCATTGTGTATTTGCTGGCTTTGCGTATATGCTGATGCACGTATTTGAAGTAGGTGTCGGTATGACATTTTCCGGCGGACTGATTGACTTATCTTTGTTCGGAATTCTGCAGGGAAATGCAAAGACAAACTGGATCTGGATCGTGATTGTAGGTATTGGATATTTTATCGTATATTACCTCCTTTTCAGATTCTTGATCACAAAAATGGACTTGAAAACACCTGGACGTGATGACAGCGAAGAGGTAAAATTATATCGTAGAAGTGATGTGGACGCACGCAAAAAAAATACAGACGGAAACGGTGATGCTACAAGTGCTGACCCTCTTTCTTGTACCATCTGCAATGGCCTTGGTGGTAAGAAAAACATCTCGGATGTGGATTGCTGTGCAACAAGACTTCGCTGCACTGTAAACAAACCGGAATTAGTAAGTGATGTGATGCTAAAATCAACAGGTGCATCTGGTGTTGTTCATAAAGGAAATGGTGTGCAGATTATTTACGGACCACAGGTAGCTGTGATAAAATCAAACTTAGAAGATTATCTGGACACTGCGCCGGATGAAGAATACATTGCAGCCGAAGGAGATTTTGTGGCTGATACAGAAAAAAATGCATCAAAAGCGGAAGGAAAACTGATAAAAACAGTGGTAATCTCAAGCCCAATCACAGGCGAGGCGGCAGACCTTACAACTGCGCCGGATGAGGCATTTGCCCAGAAAATGATGGGAGATGGTGCTGTCGTAACACCAACGGAGACCATTGTGAGAGCGCCGGAAAACGGCGAAGTCTGCTTTGTATTTGATACAAAACATGCTGTCGGATTCTTAACAGAAAGTGGCATCAGCCTGTTGATTCATGTAGGAATCGACACTGTAAAATTAAATGGAGAAGGTTTTAAAGTATTTGTAGAAAACGGTCAGAAAGTAAAGAAAGGAGATCCTCTTTTGGAACTTGACTTAGAGTTTCTTAAAGAAAATGCACCATCTATTACATCTCCTGTTCTTTGCCCGGAATTAACGGATAAACAGAAAGTCAGACTTTTAAAAGAAGGAACGCTTACAGCAGGAGAAGAACTTTTTGCAGTCGACTTTTATGAGTAAACAAATAATCATGGGGAAAAGTTATGTACAGAATTAGCAAAGTATTAAATCACAATACAATTATAGGAGTTCATGCAGATGACAATCAAGAGTACCTTATCATGGGAAAGGGGATTGGATTTGGAAGAAAAGTTGCCGAGCGAATCGAGGCCAGGCCAATTGATAAAGTTTATTCATTGCAGGAATCCACAGAACGCGGCAATGCAAAACAGCTTGCAACTTCGATTCAGCCAATCTATTTAGAAATTGCAAATGAAATACTTGCCAATGCAGAACAGACATTTCATGTCTTAGACAGAAATGTACTTTTCCCTATGGCAGATCACTTGGAGTTTGCCGTAAAACGGATTCAGAACCATGAGCAAATCAGTAACCCGCTTACGGATGACATCCGTGTCCTGTTTCATATGGAATTTAAGGCGGCTGAGTGTATCCGTACAATTCTGAGGGAACGGCTGGCTATTGAAATCACGGATGATGAGATTGGATATATTGCCCTTCATATTCATTCTGCAATTCAGGATGAGAATGTTTCTCAGGCAATGCAAATAGCGCAGGCAGTCCGGGAATGTGTGACGCTCATTGAAGAAATGACCGGACGCACTATCAATGTGCAGTCTTTATCCTACAACCGTCTGATGAATCATATTCGATATATGGTTGCAAGAACATTAAGTGGTGAACGGTTAAAAATCAGTATGAATGATTATACGAGTATTAAATTTCCACGTTCGTTTGAGACTGCCAAACGGATTTGCAGGATTATCGCCGAAAATCTGAGAGGTGATGTGGATGAACTGGAAATAGGATATCTTGCAATACATATTGAAAGAGTATTGTATGATGAGCTTGATTCAAAAAAACAGGAAGACAGATAATATATAAGTAGATGCCATGATCCGCATCTGAGGTAATCGAAAACAAGGATAATTTTCCGGATATTTACTTTTAACCTACCGTTTCTTTGGCAGTTGATAAACTTTCTAAATAATTTCCTGTCACAGAGACACAGAAGTGTTGTCTAATTAAGTAGGAGGTAAAAATCTATGAACAACAAAACGAATGAAGAATTGGAGGCTCTCGTTGATAAAGCTACAGCAGGGGATAAAAAAGCCCTTGAGACCCTTGTCGCAATGTTGAAAAGGATATTCTGGCAGAAGAATTGAAAATGTCTTGTACCAACGTGATGCTGCAATGTCTTGATACGGAGAGCAGATGTATCTTTATATTGGGTACAATGTTTAAGGTTGACAGTCGTATTGCGGGAGATATTTTGTAAATGACTCCGGAAGCGTATCGTCAGCGGCTTTCACGCATACGTAGAAAAATGGCAGATTTTCTTGTACAATATTGCGGAGAATATGGAGGCGGCAGATGCAAATGTAAAGACAGGGTAAATTATGCGATACAAAATCACAGGATAAACCCATTGCAGCTGGATTATACAGTATCTAAGGAAATTCCTGCTAAGACTATGCTCGAGGTGAAAAATGCTATGGAAGATATTGACGATTTATCACAGGATTTCTCGTTCTGTAAGTCTTATCAATCTCCTGAGCGCATGAAACATCTGATACAGGAACTGTTAGATTCTGCACAGTTTTCCATCATCCGAAATTCGTAAAGGAGATAATAGATTATGAACACACAGATAATTATAGATTACTTATCGTCACTTAGTATGAATAACAACCGTGATTGGTATCATGCGAACAAGATAGGAGGATTACAAAAAAGCAAATGCCGAGTTTGAAGGGCTGCTGCAGACTTTGATGTTGGAAATTGGAAAATTTGACAGCAGCATTTTACATAATAATCCCAAAGACCTTACATTTAAGATTGTAAGAGATACACGTTTCAGTCATGATAAATCGCCGTATAATCCTGTTTTCCGCGCTCACATTTCCTCCAAGGGGAAACTGCCTGTTCCTGTCGGATATTATCTTATGATAAAGCCGGGCGATCAGTCCTTTTTGGGAGGCGGCTTATTTGCAGATATGTTTAAGGATGCAACAAGGATGATACGGGATTATATTGTCCAGAATGGAGAAGAATGGGAAAAGATCATACATGAGCCCGAATTTGAAATAAGGCTACCGCAATCCCACTGGCTTTAGACCAACATCATAAACTTAAGAATCTCTGTTGCACATTTAAATCATTTTATAAAATGTCTTTTTATAGCTGAGCATGTTAAAAGGAAAAATGCCCATATTCTCCCCTTAAAAGGAGTATGGGCATTTTAAAAACTATTCTTTTGATTATTTTTATATTTATTGGAGATGTTTTTTCTTCGTTCTTTGCCAGGCAGTTCCCTTATGGGCAAAACATAACGTTCCATTTCTTCCTGTAATTCTTCCAGCTTTTTTAGGCGTTTCTTTTCTTCTGGTTCCAGAAAAATTTTCAGCATTGCCTCTTTGAAAAGTCCGATCGCTATATTTTCATTCGTGTGCACAGGATATTTACTGCCATTTTCACGTCCCGTCACTACCGCCGCTTCATCTGCACTGTTGCGGATGTCCTGGACCATGTTATACACTAAAACCTGCGCCCAAAAATCCTGATATACATACACGGACGCCTTTCCTGTTACGCTCTCAAATTTCATTTTATTTTTTAACGTATGGTATTTCTTTTCAATCTCCCATCTCTGATAATATAGATCTGTCAATTCTTCTGTGGTGACCGTATCCGGAAGATCCGTCACCAGTGCAAGTTCATTTCCGGAAGGTAGTGTTGTTCTTGAGATCCTTACTGCTGTTTTCCCTTTCATTTTCATATGTTCGTATCGTTCCGGGTGTTTTTTTCGTATCTTTTGCAGACGGGCAGAAGAATGTTTTAGAATGACGTTATCATCTTCTGACTGCATCTGTTTACGCTCTGCCTTATAATCATTAGATGAAAGACGGATCAAATAATGAATTCCTTCCGTTTCCAAAAAATCAATAAACTCTATGGAGGGATAACCACGGTCAAAAACTGCGAGGACTGGCTGTCTGATCCCTATTTCCCTTAAATGTTTTAAATTTCGTTTTGCCAGCTCGTTTTCACTAACGGATATATGTTCTATTTCAATGTCCAGATAAAAATGATTCAAAATATCATACATTCCGCTTACTAGCGCCCGTACCTGGCCCGTTTTGGAATGCTGGTTGCCGCTGTTTCCAAATGTTTCTCTATTTTCTTTTGAATTAGGTACCTCTGCTTTGCTTCCGTCAATCGCAATCAGCAGATATCCTTTCCATAATTTCGGCTCATCAGAATGGTAAAAATCCATGAGATAGTTACGGTTTAGATATGGAAAGATCTCTGGATTTAAACGTTTTCTCTGTTGTAAATATCCCTGTATGGACAACTGCATAGACAAGTCCCCTTTTTCTCTAAAATAGTTTCTGAGTTCAAATGTTGTAGTAAGCCCTTTTTTAGAAAGACAGCATAGCAGCATATCTTTTAAAGGCAATTTCCGCTTTCTTGAAAAAGTATTTTTTCCATTTTGTCTTGCATAATTTATAAGTGCCGGATCCGATAATGATTTGGAAAACTTTTGGAATCTCTTTTTATAAGATTTATTCATATACACCCCTGTCTATATTTTAGCATAAAGAAAGGAACCTGTTGACAGATTCCTTTGGATTTTTCCTTAAGTTTATGATGTTGGGTACAACCCCTATTACGGTGGAAGGCGTACAGATGAATCTTTGGTATTCCGGATATGCCAATCCAAAAGATATGTATGAACTTGGATATGATGTGATTAATACAAATGATGGCGATCAGTATATCGTGCCAGGTGCAGGATACTATTACGATTATCTGAATAAGAATCATATTTATGGAAACTGGCAGCCAAATGTAGTAGCAGGATTCAAGATTCCGGCAGGAAGCTCTCAGATGCTCGGCGCTAACTTTGCAGTATGGAATGACAAGACTGGTCCTGTAAATGATAATGGAACAAGTGATGTTGAGTTATTCGACCGTATCTATGATATTATGCCAATTTACGGTGCGAAACTGTGGGGAGATATCAGAGATTATTCATTGAATGAATTAAATGCTCTTTCTGCGAAGACGAATTATGCGCCGAATAGTAACCCAACTTATCAGGTAGAATCTGTTAGTGACACTTATATAGATTATGATTTTAATAATGACAAGGGGCTTGACTATTCAGGCAATGCATATAACCTGACAGAACAAAAGAACGTATCTTATACAGAGGGCGAGCATGGTGACGCACTCGTATTAAATGGCGGTGAAAGCTATGTAGAGACACCGGTAAAGAATATTGGAATTAATACAAAAGTTGATTTCTGGGTAAATAAAGCTGCAACAGGTTATGATGAGGAACAGATTTTATTTGAATCTGATTTTGGAACAATCAAAGCAGTACAAAAAGAGACAGGTAAGTTTGGATTCTCAAGATGGCAGAGAGACTATTCGTTCAACTATCAATTGCCGGAGAATGAATGGGTACATATTACATTAGTAAATGAGTATACGAGAACAAAACTATATGTGAATGATGAGCTGGTAAGCGAACTTGCAAGGGAAGCTGACAAAGGAAATAAGTGGGCAACATTGATTACGCCAATTGAAAAAATCGGCAGTGAAACAAATGCATTTGAGGGTATGATTGATGACCTTGTAATTTCCAAAAAAGACGCACAGGAAATGCCTGAGAATGTGCGTGCGCTTGCAGGAAAACTGGCAGAAGCAAAAGAAGAGCTGGCAAAAACAGATGTTTATACAGAAGCGTCTTTAGCTGCATTACAGGTAAAAGTAGAAGCAGCAGAGGCAGTATTAGCTGACTGGGAGAATGCAGATGTAGATTTGGCGTTGAACGAGCTGACAAAAGCTATAGAAGACCTGGAAAAGAATGGTGATACGAAACCAGTTGCTAAAGAAGACCTGGAAGCACTTATCAAATATGCTAAAGAGGCACAGAAAGACCCAAGCTACAAGTATGTAGTCAAAAAAGTAAGAGAAATGTTTGAACAGGCTCTTGCAGATGCTAACAAGGTAAACGGCAATGCGGCAGCAACTCAGGCAGAAGTAGATGCAGCATACGATGCTCTTCTTAAAACAGTACATCTTCTGGAATTCAAAGGCAATATGGAGAGACTGGAAGCTCTTGTAGTTACCGCAAGAAAAGAAACAGAAGAAATGTACACGCCGAAGAGCTGGGAACCATTTGCCAAAGCGCTGCAGGAAGCAGAAAAGATACTGGAAGAGGGCAACACGCTTCAGGCAGAAGTAGATGCAGCACGTGAAACGCTTTTGAATGCAATCTTCGGCTTGAGAGAGGTTCCGAATAAAGATAAGTTAAATGAATTGCTTGCAAAAGTAAAAGCAATGGACTTAAAGGTATACAGTGAAGGTACTGCAAGTGCAGTAAAAGCAGCGTATGCAAAAGCTATGGCAGTATTCGAAGATAAGAATGCAGACCAAACGCAAGTCGATGCGGCAGTAGCAGCATTGGAAAAAGCAGTGAAAGCGGCGAATGCAGAAGTGGGAACAGGAGAAAAACCAGACACTTCTGACAAGAGCAATGTATCTGATGAAAAAGATGATAACAAGGTAGCTTCCGATAATGCAGGAAGCAAGACAAATAAGACAGCAGGAAATACAGCAGCAAAGACAGGTGATAGTGCTAATACAGCAGTACCTGCAGCAGGACTTGCAGCGATTTTAGCAGCAATTATAGCCTGGAAGAAAAAAGTAAACTAAAATAAGTATCTTTTGAGGGGTGATGCAAAAGTAGATGATTCATCAAATTTTGCATCAACCCTTATCTTTTTGGGCGATATTTGTCGAACGTATTTTAAGATTCAGAGCCTAAAAATCAGTATTAACCGACAATCCCCTTTCTTGGGTGATAGGTAAAAGTATCAAAATTTCTATTGTGTGAATCCCGCCACAATCTGCAATATGGATTTGTGCAAGTAAGGAAGATATTCATCCATTGTCACAGGCTGTTCTAAGATAATACAGTTATAGCAGGTGGAGCTGATGAGTTCAATAATGGTAAAGAGCATGATTTCCGGTTTATCGCAGACGATATGGTGTCGCTCCAAGGATTGAAGATAATATTCATAAAATGTCAAAGCATCTTTCTCATCAGAATTTTCAAAGGCGTTTTTAAAGATTCCCCAAGATAGGTTCTTGGTAATAAACTGTAAAAGATTGTGATCTTTTTTGAAACGCTCGATGATAAAATCCGTCATAAAAAGAAGTTGGTTTTCAAACTCTTCGACATGATGCTCAAGTAGTATCTGATGAGCGTCGAAGAAAAGCTGTTCCGCTTTGTGGACAATGAGTTTGTCCCGTAAATCATATTTATCTTTAAAATACAAATAGAAGGTTCCTTTTGCAAGTTCTGCCTTTTCTGCGATATCGGAAATGGTAGTTTTGGCAAAACCTTTGTTCATGAATAAATCAAAAGCGCTCTGAAAAAGCGCTTTTTCTTTTAATTTCTTTTTGATATCGATTTTTCCCATAGTGTTTTCCCTCCAGAAAATATTTTTCTTGTTTCTTATTATTGCCGAAAAATCCGGTTTTGTCAAGAAAATGACTAAAATTCATTTTTGGTATTGACTAATGGTCATTTTCTAGTATAATGTCCAGTATAGAAATAATTTGAGGAGATGAAAGACAATGGTCAAAACAGGAAAATGGATTGCAAGACACAGAAAAGTTATTCTTACAATCTGTATGCTGCTGTTTATTCCGTCGATTTTTGGAATGGCAGCAACAAAGATCAACTACGACCTGCTAAGTTATCTGCCAAAGAGTCTTGAGACTGTAAAGGGACAGGATATTCTAGTAGATGAATATGGTATGGGTGCTTTCTCCATGGTTGTGGTAGAAGATATGGAACTGAAAGATGTACAGAAGCTGGAAGACAAAATCAGCAAAATACCGCATGTCAAAGATGTACTTTGGTATGATGATGTGGCAGATATCTCGCTTCCGGTGGATATGATACCGAAAGATTTGCGTTCGGCATTTTTTAGCGGGGATGCGACAATGATGCTGGCGCTTTTTGATGATACGACATCGTCCGACGAGTCGATGGAGGCTGTGACAGAAATGCGAAAAGTGGTAGGAGCGCAATGCTTCGTAAGCGGAATGACGGGTGTTGTCACAGATATCAAGAATATTTGTTTTGAAGAACTCCCGATATACGTTGCCATTGCAGCAATTCTTTCCTTTATTATATTGGAAATTACCGGAACATCATTCTTAGTTCCGATACTCTTCCTGATCAGTATCGGAGCTGCGATTCTATATAATCTGGGAAGCAATTTGTTTCTTGGACAGATTTCTTATATCACGCAGGCTTTAACAGCAGTGCTGCAGCTTGGCGTTACGATGGATTATTCGATTTTCCTGCTAAACAGTTATGAGGAAAATAAGAAAAGATTTCCGGGTGAGAAAGAACGTGCCATGGGGCATGCGATTTCCAACACGTTCAAATCCGTTGTGGGAAGTTCGATTACGACCGTCGCAGGATTCGCGGCACTTTGTTCTATGACGTTTGCCCTTGGAAAAGATTTGGGAATCGTCATGGCAAAAGGCGTTATCATCGGAGTACTATGCTGCGTAACACTTTTGCCGTCGTTGATCCTGATTTTTGATAAACAGCTTGAGAAGACACAACACAAGCCGCTTATAAACAATGTAGAGAAACCGTCTGCATTTATTACGAAACATTATAAAATCTGGATCATACTTTTCCTGATGCTTCTTGTGCCGGCTGTTTATGGTAATAACCATACAAAGATTTATTATAATATTGCACAGTCGCTGCCGGATACGCTGCCTGGAAATGTGGCAAATAAAAAATTGGCAGAAGACTTTAAGATGAGCAATATTCACATGGTTATGATGGATAAGGACATGGATTCGAAAATAAAGCGCGGTATGATGGAGCAAATCGATGAAGTGGATGGCGTGAAATGGAGTATCAGCATGAGTTCGCTGTTTGGTCCGGCAATTCCGGATTCCATGATTCCAAATGATGTAAAAAGTATGTTAGAAAGCGAGCATTACGAACTTGCTTTTGTCTGCTCGGAATATGAATCTGCCACGCCAAAGGTGAATGAGCAGATTGCACAGATCGATAAGATTGTAAAGAAGGCAGACAGGAGTGCTATGGTAATCGGTGAAGCGCCGCTTATGAAGGATTTGCAGGATGTGACAGATGTAGACTTGCAGAGGGTAAGCATTATCTCCATCGCAGCGATTTTTATCATTATTTTGTTTGTATTTAAGTCAGCGTTACTTCCGATCATTCTCGTGACGGTTATTGAATTTGCTATTTTTGTCAATATGGCAATCCCGTTTTATACAGGAACGAGCCTGCCGTTTGTGGCAAGTATCGTCATTGGCACGATTCAGCTTGGAGCCACCGTAGATTATGCGATTCTAATGACAAGCCGTTATCAGAAGGAAAGACTGCGCGGCAAGGCAAAGATGGAAGCAATCTCAATTGCACATAAAACGAGCATGCTGTCCATTATAAGCAGTGGTCTTAGTTTCTTCGCGGCAACATTTGGGGTGGCGATGTATTCTAAAGTAGACATGATAGGCTCTATTTGTACCTTGCTTGCCAGGGGAGCTTTGATCAGTATGTTTGTAGTAATTCTGATTCTCCCGGCAATGTTTATGATTTTTGATAAACCGATTATTATGACAACATTTGGAAAAAGCCCGGAATTGAAGGCTTTAAAAGAGAGGAGTAAACACCATGAATAGAAATAAAAAAATGAGAAAGAAAATGATGGCAGGAGTTGCAGTTGGTATGGCAGGAATCATAAGTGCAATGCCGGTCTGTGCAGCAACGGGCGATTCTGTTGTGACAAAAGAAGAAACGGTCTATGTCAATGCAACGGCAGATGGAACACAGACGAAAATTACCGTATCGGACTGGCTGAAAAATGCAGGCAAAGCGGATATGCTGGAAGATAGATCAGAGTTGTCTGGCATTAAGAATGTAAAAGGTGATGAGACATTTACGAATTCGAATGACAAGATGACATGGAAGACGGATGGAGAGGATATTTATTATCAGGGAACGAGTGACAAAGAGCTTCCGGTCTCGGTAAAATTCACGTATTACCTAGATGGAAAAGAGACTGCACCGGAGAATCTGAAAGGAAAGAGCGGAAAATTAAGAATCAAAATCGATTATATGAATCGTGCAAAACGAAGTGCGGTAATCGATGGAAAAGAAGAGGAGATATATACTCCGTTTGTCATGGTAACTGGGATGATTCTTCCGGAAGAGAATTTTTCTAATGTCGTCATTGATAACGGCAAGGTGATTTCTGACGGACAGCGGAATATGGTGCTTGGCGTGGGGATGCCTGGATTGAAAGAAAGCCTGGGATTAGATGAGGAGTCTGCATCTTCCCTTATCGAGGAGATTCGTATTCCGGAAAGCCTTGAGATTACGGCGGAAGTGAAAGACTTTTCCATGGAGCCGACATTCACAGTGGCATTTTCTGATATTTTGAAAGAGTTAAAACCGGATGATACCAAGGATCTGGATTCGGTTATGTCTTCGCTGGAGCAGTTGGAAGACGTTGCGTTAAAGCTTGTGGATGGTTCCTATGAGCTTTCCCAAGGGGCTGATAAGTTGGGGGCAGGTTATGAAGAATTCGATGAAGGAGTAGGAACACTCAAGGACGGAATCGGCGCTCTTAAAAGCGGTGTTTTGGAATTGTCCGGAGGAATCGGAAGTTATACGCAAGGAGCAGATATCTTAAATGAAGGTATCCAGAAGTATATGGGGAAAAATGGGGCATTAAACGTTCAGGTGCATGAATATGTGAACGGTATTGATCAGATTGCAAAAGGTGCACAGGATTATATGAATGGAGCTGTTGCGCTTGCCGATGGCGTGAAAAATTATGTGGCAGGAGAGGAACAGATTGCACAAGGCGCGGAGCAGCTTACAACACTGAAAGAAGGGCTTAACGAGGTGAAGTCGGCAATCGCACAATTAAATGCGGCAGTAGATGGAAAAGGAAGTTCTTCCGAAGACATTTATGCAGCCTCACAGGCGCTTGCCCAAGGGACACAGAAGTTAAATGACAGTCTGGAATCTATGGATGTGTTGTTCGGTCAGGTGGATTCTATGACAGCAGCAGGCAAAGATTTGACGACACAGGCAGGAAAGATGTCAGAGGCAGTAAAGAAAGGAATTCTTGCACCAACAGAAAACATGTTAGGTACAGGAAATGAGATGATGAAGAGTCTAAAGGATATCAGCGTGAACCTGGAAAATATAAACGGGCTATGCCAGGAGGCAGTAAAACAGGCAGGCGCAGAGTTGACATCCGGGGTAAATCAGCAGATTACGGCAAAGAATATGGAAATCCAAAGCAGAAATGCACAGATTGCTTCGGCAAAGGACTCGGCGGTCAATACCAATGCAAAGATTAGCGCAGTCGTTTCTGAATTAAAGAATGAAGCAGCTAAGGCGAGGGAAGCGGGAAATGAAGAACTTGCCGCATCGATCAGTGCAACCGCCGATAAACTATCCAATGTAACGGCATCCGTGAATGTGGATGCATTGGAAAATTTAAGCCTGGTAGAAACTTTGAATATCCATGTTGAACTGCCGTCTGTAGATTTTAGCGGACTTAGGCAGCAAATCACAGACATAGAAAAGCAGTTTTTGGCGCTCCAGGAAACTGTCGGTGGGCTGGAACCGCAGCTTTTGGAAATGAATCGCCAATTAGAAGCGATGGCAGAGTATAAAGAAAGCATTCCGGATAATGCAATGGGGATGCTGAAAGAGAATGTTAAAATACTCAACGAGAATATGCATAGGCTAAATGGAGCGGTCGGCATATTTTCTCAAAACATAGGAGCGCTGGATAAAGAGACAGAGAAGCTTCCGGAAGCAGTAACTGGAATTGACCGTCTGCAAACCGGATTAAAAGAGCTTTCAAAGGCAAATCCATTGCTGGTAGGCGGAGCCGATGCATTAAAAGGCAATACGCCCGCACTTGAACAAGGTTTGCAGACACTTCTTGGCGGAACGAAGCAACTTAGCAGCGGACTAACGACGCTTGGCAATGAGCTTTCGGGCGGTTCTGCGGCACTTTCTATGAATAGTGCGGCACTTAGAAACGGAGCATCTAAGCTTATATCCGGAACGGATGAGCTTGTATTTGGAGCGGGCAGCTTGAAAAATGCAAGCATGGAAGTGAAAACTGGAATTGGGGCTTTGCAGGAAGGAGCACTTCAGCTTAAGGATGGTACGGTAGCGTTTAATGAGGACGGTATCAAGAAATTACAGGAAGCAGCAGAAGAACTTTTAGGAAATGTTCTGGATAGAATAGATGCACTTACATCGGAAGATTGCAGCTATGATTCCTATGCAGGTAAAGTGGATGGCATGGCAGGAAGTGTGAAATTCATCATTGAAACAGAAGGAGTCGAATAAACAAAAGAATAGATAAAAAGATAGATAAAAAATAGACAAAAAAAGCAAGGGAGACAGCGGTTTATGCAGATACTGTCTCCCTTGGAGATTATACAGCACGTGTATAGTTTGCCAACCACTCACATTCTTCTTTGGTAAGATAAGGAGTAAGTTTTTCGAAAACATTTTTGTGATACTGATTCAATAGCTGTTTATCTTCTTCACTTAGGATACTTACATCGACGGCATCCAGATCAAACGGAATAAATGTGATGGTTTCAAAGTACATAAATTGTCCGTATTCGGTAGCAGCGCCTTTATGGGCGAGCAGTTCATTTTCCAGACGAATGCCATGAGAATCTTCTATATAAATACCAGGCTCGTCAGTAATGATCATGCCTTCTTCGAAGGGATAAACTTCTCCTGGTCGATACTGCCAGCGAAAACTTGCCGGACCTTCATGGATATTCAGAAGATATCCAACGCCGTGACCGGTACCATGATTGTAATTAAGGCCACGATCCCAGAACGGTTTGCGTGCGAGGATATCCAGGTTCATGCCGCTTGCGCCGTAGAGAAATTTGGCATCCGCAAGGCGAAGATTACTCATGAGAACAATAGTAAAATGCTCTTTTAATTTTGGGGCGATTTCACCAAGAGCATAGGTTCTTGTGATATCCGTAGAACCTTCATAATATCCGCCTCCGGTGTCTGTAAGGAGAAAGTTTCCGGCTTTTAGGACCGAATTGGTTTCCGGGGTCGCGCTATAATGCGCGCTTGCCGCATGAGCGCCGTAGGCACTGATCGGTCCGAAGCTTGGATGAATGAAGCCCTCCATCTGAGCGCGGAATGCGTCGAGTTTATCGGAAGCTTCGATTTCGGTAATTTCTGTTTTAGCGTAATTTTCTTTGAGCCATTTCATAAAACGCACGTGGGCGATAGAATCTTTTAGCTGTGCGTTTTTGATATTCTCGATTTCTACCGGGTTCTTGATACATTTCATAAGGTAGGCAGGTGTTGTACCCTCGATTTTTACAGCGTCTTTTGGAAGATTGCTGTATAAAGCATAATTTAATCTTGCCGGGTCAATGAGCAGGCGTTCTAAGCGAAGCTTTTTTACGTCCTCATAAATAGCGTTGTATGGACGAAGTCTTACATGATCCTTTGCAAGAAGCGTTTTTAAGTCAGCGCTTAACTTATTTTCATCAATGTATAAGTCAACCTTATCCAAAGTGATGATGGCGTAAGACAGTACCAACGGAAAGAAATCAATGTCATTTCCGCGGATGTTAAGTGTCCAGCAGATGTCATCTAAGCTTGTGACAATATGCATAGAAGCACCGGCTTCCTTCATTTTTTCACGGATGCGTGTAAGTTTGGATGCGGCGGATTCTCCTGCATACTGCATGGCAAGGGAAAATACCGGTTCACATGGAATAGAAGGGCGGTCTTCCCAAAGCATGTCTATGAAATCACAGTCATAGATGACATGGCCGTTTTTGGAAGCAGCAAGAGCTGCATAGGTCTGGCCCTCGCCCATCGAAACGGTACGCCCATCAAATGCGAGAGTACCGTTTACCGGCAAGATGTTTGATAAAAATCCTTCGATGGAAGGGACATCCGGTTCACCCATTTTCATTAGTTGAACGCCGCTTTCTAAAAGTTCCTTTGCTGCCTGGATAAAATAGCGGCCATCTGTCCAAAGATATGCACAATCTTTGGTGATCACGGCAGTTCCGGCGCTTCCGGTAAATCCGGTGATATATTTTCTTGCCTTGAAATATTCGCCCACATATTCGCTCTGGTGGAAATCAGCAGTCGGAACGATGTAAGCATCTATATTTTTTTGAGTCATTAAATTCTGTAACTTTTTTATGCGTTCAGAAACAGTCATGTTAAAGTTCCTCCTTTTGTTTCGGTACTTTTCTATTATAGCATTAAAATGTAGGAAAGCACATTCTTTTATTGAAGCATTCCTGTCTATTTGCTATAATAGAGCGGTAACTGTGAACAAATGCACGGCTTAATAAGGAACAATGTGAGAATCATTGACAGCTTACACTGAGGTTATGTGGACAAAAGTCTTATATCCATTGCGGCAACGTGAGAAGGAAGACTTTTTGGAAGAAGCAAAGTCCTAAGACTTGCTGTCTGAAAAAACAAAGAAAGACAGTGCCGTAAAAGTGCAGGATAATCCAATTTTTGGTAAGAAAGAGAGGAAAAAATGAGTAAGAAACAAAAAATTATCGTGATGATATTATTTGTCACAGTCATTGCAGTCATTGGCGGCGTGGCAGGAGTAGCCAATCATCAGAAGACGGTAAAAGGGCAGAAGCAGTTTGAAGTTGAGGTAGTATCGGAAAGAGATAACTATTCTAAGACAACAGAATGCAAATCTACAGAAGAGTTTTTGGGAGACTTTTTGCGTACGTATGATCCGTGTGAGTGGGAGAACAGAGAATTTGGTCTTTATATTACCGGCTTTGACGGTATGATGGAAGATATGGACAACCAGTATTGGTGGTGTATTACCGTAAATGATGAAGAAGCTGCGTCAGGAGCGGATGAGATTGCGTTAGAAGAGGGCAGTACTTATACATTTACTTTAAAACAGGGCTGGTAAATTATGGCGGTCAGGAAGATGACAAGACTTGCACTTCTTTCGGCGCTTCTTTATGTATCGAAAGCAGTGCTTGAGTTTTTGCCGAATGTTGAGTTGGTGTCATTGCTTACAATCCTGTATACGTTGGTATTTGGAAAAGAGGCACTGATCATTGTGACGGTATTCAACTGTTTTGAAGTGATCCAGTGGGGATTTGGACTTTGGGTAATTTCTTATTTATATACATGGCCGGCATTGGTTGTGATGACTTTGCTGGTAAGAAAATTACTGAAAGAAGAATTTGTACTTTGGGCGATTTTTTCGGGAATATTTGGGCTTTTGTTCGGCGCATTTTTTGCAGTCGCTTACATTCCGGCAAATCCGGCATTTGCCCTTACTTATTGGATCCGCGGACTTCCATGGGATGTATGGCATGCAGCGGCGAATTTTGTGTTGATGCTCATTCTTGGAAAACCGCTTTACAAAGCGCTTTGCTGCTTGAAGAAATCCGGCTCTTTGCTGTAAGCAAACTTTAAATGAGCCGGATTTCAGTAATAGTGAAGCCGTAGGCTGAACTGTTACAATACCATAGAAAATAAAGGGATTTACCTTGACAAAGTATATGGAATCGTCTAGTATAGCATCATATGGGAAATGCTAAGAAAAGAACAAGTAACAGTAAGTAAAGGCATACAGAAAGTAACCGGTTGATGAGAGGTGCATGAAAAACGTACTGTGAATACATCTTGGAGCAGCACACCGAATGGAAGTACATGGATTTGGATTCTTAGTAGGCTGTGACGGGACATGCATACGTTACATGCAAATGAAGGCAGGCAATTTATCGTTGTCTGTAAATAAAGGTGGTACCACGGGAAGCTTAATCCTCGTCCTTTTGGATGAAGATTAAGCTTTTACTATTTTTAAGGAAAAAATCCTGAAAAATAAATGATTTTACTGAATGAAAAACAGGAGGAAAAGAATATGGGAATCTATGAAGAATTGCAAGCAAGAGGTCTTATTGCGCAGGTGACGGATGAAGACCTGATCAGAAAATTAATCAATAACGGAGAAGCAACATTTTATATTGGATTTGACCCGACAGCGGACAGTCTGCACGTAGGACATTTCATGGCACTTTGTCTCATGAAGCGTCTTCAGATGGCAGGAAATAAACCGATCGCATTAATCGGCGGCGGAACAGGATACATTGGCGACCCGTCTGGAAGGAGTGATCTGCGTTCCATGATGACGCCGGAGCAGATTCAGCATAACTGTGATTGTTTCAAAGAACAGATGAGTAAATTCATTGATTTTTCTGAAGGGAAGGCGTTGATGGTGAATAACGCCGACTGGCTTTTAGGATTAAATTATATTGAATTACTGCGTGAAGTTGGTCCGCATTTTTCTGTGAACCGTATGTTGACAGCAGAATGCTACAAACAGCGTATGGAGAAAGGACTTAGCTTCTTAGAATTCAATTACATGATCATGCAAAGCTATGATTTCTATATGTTATTCCAGAAATACGGATGTAACTTACAGTTTGGCGGCGATGATCAGTGGAGCAATATGCTTGGCGGAACGGAGCTTATCAGGCGTAAACTCGGAAAAGATGCAAGTGCGATGACAATCACGCTGCTTCTTAATTCCGAAGGAAAGAAAATGGGTAAAACCCAGTCAGGCGCAGTGTGGCTTGATCCGAATAAGACTTCTCCGTTTGATTTCTACCAGTACTGGAGAAACGTGGCAGATGCAGACGTATTGAAATGTATTCGTATGCTTACATTCCTTCCGTTAGAAGAGATTGATGCGATGGATGCATGGGAAGGAAGCGAACTTAATAAAGCGAAAGAAATCCTTGCATACGAGCTTACGAAATTAGTACATGGAGAGGAAGAAGCGGTAAAGGCACAGGAAGGTGCAAGAGCACTTTTTAGCAGCGGAAATGCAGCCAATATGCCGCAAGCCGCACTTACAGAGGAAGATTTTGCGGATGGAGAGATTGATATTGTGACGCTTCTTCATGTAAGCGGCCTTGTACCATCCAAATCAGAGGGACGCCGTGCCGTACAGCAAGGCGGCGTTGCAGTCAACGCAGAGAAAGTGATGGACTTTAAACAGACCTATACAAAAGATGCATTTACAGAAGACTTTATCTTAAAAAGAGGAAAGAAAAACTTCCGTAAGATTGTAGTAGAATAATAAGAATATAAAAATCTACAAAAGCGTAAGGAACGAGAGTATGACAAGAAAAGAGATGAAAAAAGCAGCTAGGCGCTCGTTGAAAAAGCACTATGGGATATTTATACTTGTTTGTTTGATCGCCGCCTACATTGGGGCGGAGTTTCATGGTTCCATGAATGGAGTTTCCTTTCGGATCGCACCTAAGGAAAAGGCCTTGGCAGCAGGCGGGGCGGTTTTGGAGAAAATGCCTGGTGAAATGGATGTAATTTTAGAAGCGCTGCGCGGAAATGAAAAGGAAAGCCGTGAGATTGCAAGTAAACTGACGGAAAAGTTTATAGAAGACGGCAAGGAGAAAAATGAACTTTTAGGACGAAGCCGCGGTGTGTTTGCGGGGATTGTAAATAAAATTAAATCAGGAAGTTTTTTGATTCCTATCGTATCGGCAGTGAATTCTGTGACAGGCTCTGGAGAGATCTCGATGGTGATATTTGTTGTGCTGGGGGTTGTGCTGGAAGTCTTGATATGGTTTTTTGCATTTAATGTATATCTGGTGATTTCGAGAAGAATATTCTTAGAAGGACGGTTCTATGCGAAGGTACCAGTCAGCCAGTTTGCGTATTTGCTTCGGATAAAACGTTGGTTTAAGGCGAGCTGTACGATGGGACTTATGACGGTGCAGAAGATGGCGTGGTCTCTTACCATCATCGGTGGTGTGATAAAGCGATATTCGTATTTTCTCGTACCTTATATTGTAGCAGAAAACCCTGATATTGCTCCGAGAAAGGCAATCAAACTCTCGCGTATGATGATGTATGGACATAAGTGGGAGTGCTTTGTGTTCGAAGCCAGTTACTGGGGATGGGGCATTCTTAACTTGGCTACATTAGGAGTAACAGGAATTTTGTACTCGAATCCCTATAAGATTGCCGCGTTAAGCGAGTACTATGTAGGGCTGAGAAAGAAAGCTATCGAAGAGAAAACAGAAGGTTGTGAGTACTTAAATGATACCTATCTTTATGAGTTTGCAAGTGATGCCTTGATTAAAACTGTTTATGCGGAAGATATGAAGGATTTAGAAGGAGTCACAGAAGAAGAAAACCCGCTTCAGGGAATTCCGGGATTCCTGGCGGATATGTTTAGCATCAGTGTGATGGGGCTTGAAAAAGAGAGGGAATTCGAGGCGTATCAGATACGGCAGATCCGTTATAAGATGATCGAAGAGACGCTTGAGAAAAAGACTTATCCGAATAAACTGTCTCCAACTCCGGAAGAGCGAAAACGCAAAAAAGTGGAACACATGCGTTATGCAAGATGTTACAGTATCTGGTCGTTAACTACATTGTTTTTTGCATTTTCATTTGTCGGATGGCTATGGGAAGTGTGTCTTGCATTGGTGCAGGAAGGAATGTTTGTGAACCGCGGCGTGCTGCATGGACCGTGGCTTCCAATCTATGGAAGCGGTGCGGTGTTGATTCTGATTGTTCTGAATAAATTCAGAAATAAACCGATGATTGAATTCTTTTCTACAATCGTTTTATGCGGCGGCGTAGAATATTTCACATCATGGTTCTTGGAAGTGACAAAAGACGGACAAAGATGGTGGGACTACAGTGGATATTTCCTGAATTTGAATGGAAGAATCTGTGCCGAAGGTCTTTTGGTATTTGGGCTTGGCGGTATGGTGATTGTCTATGTGGCGGCTCCGCTTTTGGATAATATGGTAGATAAGGTAGCGGTAAAGATATTAGCGCCGGTGTGTATAGCGATTACAGTGATTTTTGCGGCGGATCAGATATATTCATTTAAGCATCCTAACGTAGGTCATGGGATTACTGATTATGCAGGGATCCGCGATATCGAAATGCAAGGTACGGATATGAGAGAATCGATAGAAAGATAGAGAAAGAATGTAGAATAGAGAAAAATGCAGAACAAATTGGTTTTTGTTCTGCATTTTTTTTGCCAAGCATACGACAAAAACGTGCGAAGCACATTCTTTGTTCTTAACGATATAAATATGGGTTATGACCTGCAACATATAATGAAGCATTTTTATTAATAGCGATGTTGCTGTTCTTTGTAAAATAATTTTTGATTTTTCTAAACATAAGAAGTTCCTCCTTTTTAAATCAGTTTTATACTCACCAATTATCAAAGCGTATCTCTTTGACAGTTCCCATATTACTAGAACGAAAACATCCAAAAAAGGCATATTCCTGACAAAAAATTGGGCAATATTGACTTCTGAGTACTTTTTAGGTATGCTTAAGGGAAAAGGAGGGGGAAAATGGAGCTGAGACATTCTGTAAACGAAAAGGATATGAATGAAGCATTGTTGGATAGGGGATTCCAGACAGAGTTCGTGACGATGGAATTCAATGCTTCGCCGCAGTGGCACAGAAATCTGGAGATTCTATATATTCTCAATGGCCATGCTGTCGTGGGGATGGATGGGAAAAAATACTGTTTAGAGCCGCTTGATTTTATCGTGATCGATTCCGGGAAGGTGCACGATGTAGTGTGTGGAATGCCAAGATTTATGGGCATTTGTATCCGCATTTCCAAAAAATATATGAGAAAATATATTCCGGATCTGGAATTGCTTAAGTTTTCCTGTAACAGTGAAAGCATTACAGAGGAAACCCAGGAAGCATATATGAAAATCTGTGGGTATATGAAAGAATTAACCGTGTTGTATATGGAGAACAGGCAAAGTTATGCCCTTCGTTGTAACGGAATCGTGTTGGAGATTCTTGCAGAGTTGGTAGACCATTTTAGCGAACCTATGGCAGAGTCTATGTCAGTGACAGATTTGGGGAAATTTTCGCGTATGGAAGAAATCTGTAATTATGTAGAGGATCATTATATGGAGGCAATATCTCTTCAGGATGCAGCGGAGACTTTGGGACTGAATAAAGATTATTTTTGTCGGTTTTTTAAACAGAATATGGGGATTTCTTTTATTAATTACCTTAACCGGGTAAGAATCAGTCATATTTATCAGGATTTGATACATACGGATGAAAGCATTCAGGAAATTATAGAGAGGCATGGATTTTTGAACCAAAAATTATTTTATCAGAAATTTAAAGAAATATACGGATGTACACCAAGGGAACTTCGGAGAGTGACGAAGGATAATCCGTATATCCAGTAGACAAGCAAAAGAAACGGATGAAACAAAACTGGGAGCGTAATTGTAAAGAAAATTACGTTCCCAATTTAAAATAGATCTGTTTCTTTTTTAGAATTTTAAATATCGAACACTGTATGGCGGAAGTGTCAGCTGACCGTTTAGCGTCAACTCTTCCCCTGTTATCAAATCGGTTAAGTTTCCGTTTAATGCGCCGTGAGTCGCCGTGTAGTCGCAGGAGTCTGCGTTAATGGCTACGAATATACATTCAGAATCGGTGCGTCGTTCAAAGATAAGCTGCTTGTTCATGATGACAATATTATTGTAGGTACCGTTGCACAAAGCATCACTGTTTTGGCGAAGTGAAATTAATTTTGTGATCCACTCGGTAAGTTCGTTTGGTTTCGGTTCTTCAAAACATGGACGCAGTGCATAGTCGTTGTGCGGTTCTTTGACACCCTCCTCGCCCCATTCGCTTCCATAATACAGACATGGAATTCCAGGCATTCCCATAAGGATACCATAGGCAAGCGGAATATGCTTTTTTTCTTTTAAGATGCTGGCAAGCCTTGTGACATCATGGTTGTCAACGAAGGTCATCAGGTGCTTGCCGCGGTAGATGCACCATTGCTCCGGTCCGAACTGACGGTTCAAAGAATGTGCGATCTCAAATAAATTCATGTCATTGAGGCTGGAAAAAAGTCCTTTATAGCATTCGTAGTTGGTGCAGCTATGAAGCATATCATCATTCACGATCAGGTTGTAATCTCCGAATAATACTTCGCCGATCAAGACGAATTCCGGTTTGAGCTGTGTGGTAAACCAGCGTAAATGTTTGATGAAATCACGGTCGAGGCTATAAGCAACATCCAGACGAAGTCCGTCGATGTCGAACTCTTCTACCCAGAAACGAACGCAGTCGCAAAGATAGTCGCGTACAGCCGGATTGCGCAGATTCAGTTTCACAAGTTCATAGTGGCCTTCCCATCCTTCATACCAGAAACCGTCATTGTAGCCGCTGTTTCCATCAAAATTAATGCAGAACCAGTCTTTGTATGGGGAATCCCATTTTTTCTCCTGCACATCTTTAAAAGCCCAGAAACCTCGTCCAACATGATTGAATACGCCATCCAGTACAATTTTCACACCATTATTGTGAAGCGCTTCACACACTTCCTTGAAATCCTCATTTGTACCGAGGCGGCAGTCGATGGTTTTGAAATCTCTTGTGTCATAGCCATGGTTGTCAGAATCAAAGATTGGATTTAACAAAATGGAATCTACGCCTAATTCTTTAAAATAATCTGCCCATTGTGCAATCTTCGTAATCCGAGATACGGTAATACCATCATTGGCAGTTGGCGCTCCGCCAAATCCAATCGGATATATTTGGTAAAAAATACCTTTGTAAGCCCACATAAATATACTCTCCTTTTTCGTAATGTTATTCACAATGTTTATTTTAACATAAGATTGATATTGAGGCAAAGTTAGATTCAAGAAATACAGACTATTTATCTGGACTTTAGCGCAGAAAAATGATACCATGATACATAATGCAAAAAAGAGAGAGTAGGTGGTTTTATGAAGAAAAAATGGAAACGATTTACGACCGGTGCGTTGGCAGCAACACTTGCATTTTCTAATTTAAATGTAGTAAGCGCAGCATCGACTGTGAATCCGAATATCGCGCTTGGCGCGGAAGCAACAGGAGAAAATACCGAAGGATACGGCAATACATATGAAAAGGCAGTGGATGGAGATTATACAACTCGCCTTGCTTCCAGCCAGAACACCAAACCGGTGTTGCAGCTGGATTTGGGAGAGGAGAAGACGATTTCCTTCTATAGACTGTTCTTGGAGGATCGAGTTCCGGCCAATCCATCGAACAATGTGAGAAAATACCGAGTGACATTTTCAAAGAATGCCACATTTGGAGACGATGATGATGCGACAGTGGAGCGTTCTTTAGACAATAAGACAATCCGGGATGACGTGCTGCTTACAGAAGCGGTGCAGGCGCGTTATGTAAAGCTGGAGGTGTTGGAGACACATGGAGCTTCCTACGATAATGCAGGGATTACAGAATTCGAGTTGTATGAAAAAGCATTCAATGAAGCCTTAGGAGCAAAGGCAGACGGAGAGAATACCGAAGGATACGGCAATACCTATGACAAAGCAGTAGACGGCGATTATACGACTCGTCTTGCTTCCAGTCAGAACACAAAGGCGATCCTTACACTGGATCTTAACGAAGAAAAGAATATGCAATATTTCCGCCTGTTCTTAGAAGAACGCAGCGTTACCAGCATTAAAAATAACGTTGCAAAATATAAGATCGTGATTTCAGAAGACGAGACGTTTGATGAAGATGATTTTACAATTGAAAGAACTCTTGATAACCAGACTACGTTTGACGAAGCAGTGTTTGACGAGACGGTAAGAGGAAGATATGTAAAATTAGAGGTGCTTGAGACGCATCATGACAGCTGGGACAATGTAGGGATCAGCGAATTTGAATTGTATGATCACTCCTTTGCCACAGCAGAGCCGGTGACGGGACCTACTGTCGACGAAGCAAGGCCGGTTTATGATGCGGAAACGAATAAAATCGTAGTTCCTTCTTTTGAGGGATGGACGATCGAGAATAACGGTGCAGACTACGAACAGATCGTAGATGCAGATTTTAATGTAACCAAACCGTTGACAGAAAAACAAGTAAAGATTTCTTTAAAGAAAACAAATACAAAGACCGGTGAAGTAATCGTAACCGAGGACTATGCTGTTACGATTCCTGGTGTTTATGAAGAAAGTACCGGTAATCAAAAGCCAGTCGTTTCTCCGGAATTGGCAGAATGGTACAGCAACAGTAATGATACTTTTGAGGTAGCTGCCAATAGCAGAATCGTTGTAAATCCGGATTATGCGGAAGAACTTTCCGTGATGGCGGAAGAATTCAAGGCAGATTATGAGGACAAGCTTGGAAGAAGTATTGAAATCATTCCTGGTTCAAAAGCAGATATCGCCAAAGGAGACTTCTATTTCTCATTAGGAAGTCAAGACAGCATGCTTGGTGAAGAAGGTTATGTGATGGAAATCACAGATAAAGTCACAGTGGAAGCAGTGGACAGGCAGGGAGCATACTGGGCAACAAGAACGATTCTGCAGATTATGACGCAGAGCGAAGGAAAAGATACGATGCCTTGCGGTATTACAAGGGATTATCCGAAATATCCGGTAAGAGGATTCGTATTAGATGTAGCAAGAAAACCATGTTCTATGGAGATGCTTGAAGAGATCGTTAAGAATATGGCATGGTATAAGATGAACGATTTCCAGGTACATTTAAGCGATAACTACATTTTCCTTGAGGATTATGGTGTGAGAGATACGGAAGAGGAAGCGTTTAAGGCTTACGATGCGTTCCGTCTTGAATCAAGCATAACGAATGCACAAGGAAAATCTCCGACAGCAGAAGACTATGCATACACAAAAGCAGAATTTAAAGATTTTATCGAAGATGCAAGAACAATTGGCGTTGATATCGTACCGGAGATTGATATTCCGGCACATTCGAATTCTTTTACCAAGGTGTTCCCGGAGATCATGGTAAAAAATCAGACGTCTCCGATAAGCAGCTCAAGACCGTTGATCGACCATATCGATATCAGCAAACCGGAAGCAGTAGCAAAGGTAAAAGAGATTTTTGATGATTATACAAAAGGAACGGATCCGACATTTGACGAAGATACCATCTTTCATGTCGGAGCGGATGAGTTCCTTGCCAATTATAAAGCATACAGAGAGTATTTGAATGAAATCATTCCATACGTAAAAGAAACGAATACAGTCAGAATGTGGGGCGGACTTACATGGATTCGCGATAACCCGCCGACACAGATCATGCCGGAAGCGATAGAAGGGGTTCAGATGAATCTCTGGTCCAAAGACTGGGCGGATGGAAAAGAAATGTATGACATGGGATATGACCTCATCAACACGATCGACTCTTACATGTATATGGTGCCAAACGGCGGAGGCGGAAGAGGAGCCTATGGAGATTACTTAAATACAACCAATCTGTTTAATAACTTTGAGACGAATGTGGTAAGTACATCTGCAGGATGGAAGCCATTACCATCCGGCGACGATCAAATGCTTGGAGCAGCTTTCGCAATCTGGAATGATAACATTGACAAGCGTTCAAGCGGACTTAGCGAGGAAGATATGTTCGACCGTTTCTATGACGCACTTCCGGTACTTGCGGAAAAAACATGGGCAAACGGTAAAGAAAAAGGAAGCCTTGAAAACTTGAAAGCAGTCAGCGAAGCAGTTGGTTTTGCACCGAATTCCAATCCGCACAGCCAGATGGAAAAGTCAGAAGGCGAGTATGTAAAATATACTTTTGCAAATGCAGAGACCATGAAAGATGGCAGCGATAATGGACGTGATTTGACAGAAGTGGTAAATGCCGAATTTGTAAACAGTGATGCAAGTAAGGCGGTTCAGTTAAACGGCGGCGAAAGCTATGTGGGAACGCCGATGGAAAAACTGGGATATCCGGCACAGATTACGTTTGACGTAAAATTAGACGAAGTTGTACCAGGACAGATTTTGTTTGAAGAAGACAGCGCTTATGGTACACATGATATCCGTATCATGGATGGAGGAAAATTAGGATTTACCAGAGAACTGCATGATTATGCGTTTGATTATGGGATTCCGGCAGGTGAATGGGTAACAATTTCGATTCGTACCGCAAAGCAGAGTACATCACTTTATGTGAATGGCGGGCTGGTTGGAACGGCAACAGGAAAGTTCATCCATAATGGTATGGAAAAGAAGACAGGTATCACAAATGCAACCTTTACACTGCCATTAGAGAGAATTGGTTCTGCATCCAATGCAGTATCCGGTCTTATCGATAACATTGTTATCACAGATGGCACAGATAAATCAATGATTTCTAATGAAGGAATTACCGTAGAAGCAACCAGTGAGTACACACCGGGCAACGAAGTCGCAGCCAATCTTTTGGATGGAGATCCAAATACCATCTGGCATTCCAACTGGGCGAATGCGAGCGAAACATTACCGCAGACACTGATATTTACATTCCCGGAAGCAACCGAGATTGAAAGACTGAGTTATCTTGCAAGACAGGATGCTTCCAATAACGGAACCATTAAGGGATTTGATTTGATTGCAGTAGATGAAGACGGAAATGAAACAATGATTGCAGCCGACCATGAATGGGACGGTGGAAAATCACTAAAATCCATATCATTTGAGGCAGTTACGGTAAAACAGCTGAAGATGGTTGTTAAGAAATCGAATTTTGACAGGGCAAATCAGGCAGATACATTTGCGTCCGGAGCGGAGATTAATTTCTATCGACCAGTAAGGGAACCGGAAGAACCAGATCCGGAGACCGTAGACAAGAGCGTTCTCGAAGCATTGATTGCAGAAGCGGAAGCCAAAGAGTTAGATGGTTACACACAAGAAAGCGTAAATACACTTTTAAAGACTTTAATCGTTGGTCACGAAGTTATGGATAATGCAGATATCAGCCAGGGTATGGTTGACCTTACTGTAAATATGATCCAGGCAGCGCTCAATGGTCTGGTGGAAAAACCATCTCAGAAAGAACCGGCTGATAAAACCGAGATAAGCGCAGCAATTGCCGAGGTAGAAGCAACAGATCTTAGCATCTATACGGACAAGAGTGTGGAAATATTAAGGAAAGCATTGGATGCAGCATATGCGGTTATCGCAGACGAAACATTGGACGAAGATGATCAGGCAATTGTTGACCGTGTGAAGGATACCTTGCTTGCAGCATTTAACACATTGGAATTAAAAGAAACTCCGAATGTTAACAAGGATGCATTGAAACAACTCATTGATAAATCTGTACAGTTTGATTCTAATGAAGATTTATATACGGAGGAAAGCTTTGCTAAGTTTAAAACCGCATATGATGAAGCAGTCCGCGTATATCAGGATGAGGAAGCAACCCAGGAAGAAGTAGATGAGGCAAGAAATAATCTGGAAGTGGGAAGACGTGAACTTCGTGAAAAGCCAAACAAAGATAAGCTGGAAGAATTGCTCGCGGTGATAAAGTCAATCAATTTTGACAAGTATCCGGCGAAGGAAGCAAAGGCAGTAAAAGCAGCCTATGCAGCAGCAGTTGCAGTTTTTGAAAATGAAGAAGTGACACAGACACAGATCGATGAAGCAGTTACAAAGCTGGAAACAGCAGTGAAGTCTCTGGATGAGGAGATTCTTGCAGGATTAGATGATGATGGAAAGAAAGTATCCGCTGCAGAGAAAACCAATACAAAGACAGCTAGTGGAAGTGGAACTACTAAACCGGTAAAGACAGGTGACAGCACAAACACGAGTTTATGGTGCATGCTTATGGCGGTTGCATTATCTGTCGTACTTGCCATGAAAAAACGTCAGAAATAAGCTTTGCATTTCAAAGAATGAAGTGAAATAAAAGAAAAGAACCCTTTATCAGTATCATGACAGCAAGAAGGTGTTATGAATGCGGATAAAGGGTTCTTTGTGCATGACTGAACTGTTACAATAAATAAGAAAATTTTCAATGAAGTGAAGAAAAATTTCTATAGTTTTAAAGAAAAATTTTGTTATTCTAGTATTAAGAGAATTTTTGCATGGAAATACCAAAAGGAGGTTATTCATGAAGATGAAAAGAGTAGGAATAGTATTGCTACTGCTTTTTTTTCTGACAGGTTGTACTGCAAAACATGCGCCGGGGAAAGAGGAAAAGCAACTGACAATGAAATATTATTATTATCCCACTTGTGAAGGGTGCACAGATGGAGAGGGCTTTCAGGCATATGTAGAAGAGATGCTCTCGGATGTGTTAGATCCGGATGATTATGAGTTTGAACTTAAAAATGTGGCAAAAGAAGATTCCTACGATGAATTTCAGAAGATTGTAGAGGAATATCAGACCGAAGACTTCTATCCGACGGCACCGGTAATGGTGGTGGGAGATACTTATCTGTTCGGATTGGAGGAAATCGAAAGGCAGATTCGCCAAACCGCGATTGAAGGCTATAATGCAATCACGACGGAAGAACAATTTTGGGAGGATATGGAGAATATTCCAAAGGAAGATTCTTATTTCGTCTATTTTTATAAAGAAAATTGTAAATATTGCAGAGGAGCAGAGAGTTTTATTGCAAATTTGGAAAAGGAACAGACCTTAAACGATGGAACTTTAAGCAAGCTTCATTTTACCTATATAGACATCAGCAAGATGGAGAACATGCCGATTGCCGGAGAATTTTATGAAAAATACAATGTGCCGGAAGAAGAATGGAAGGCGCCGATGATTTTCTGGAAAGGCGGCTATTTGATGGGTGAGCAAAAGATTAAGGAACAAATGTTGGAAATTGTCCGTGAAGGACAGGCATTAGGATGGCCGGGAGCAGAAGCGGTTCCGGTAGAAAATCAGTAAAATCCCCGGATAACCCCTGAATGGAGGCAAAAGGAGCATACACATTCTTTATGTTTCTGGGACAGGGTGGGATTTTTATAGAAAGTTCTGACTTATAAAAGAAGAAGGCATAAGGATGAGGAGGCACAAAATGAAGAGAAGAAAAGCATTGCTGGCGTTACTTTTGTGTACAGCAATGGTTGTTCCGAGTGGCACCGGAATAAGCGTACAGGCAGCGAAGGCAGACAAGAAAGCAGCTGTAAAAGCAGCGGCAGAAATCAGTGAGATGGAGAGAGCCGAAAAGACAGAAGAAAAATCGGCAGTCAAAGCATTGGAGGAAGAAAACAGACCGCTTTCACCGCAGATGGGATGGTCTACATGGAATTTCTTCCGGGAACAAGTGGATGAAAGTAAGATAAAAGATGCCGCAAATGCGATGGTGACATCTGGTCTTAAGGATGCAGGTTATGTGTATCTGAATGTGGACGACTGCTGGCAGTCTAGCATGAGAGATCCCGAGACAGGAAGTATGATGTTCGATTTAGACAATTTTCCATCCGGTCCGGACCTTGTGAATCAGCTTCATGAGATGGGATTAAAGGTTGGGCTTTACAGTTCTTCGGGGGAGTTGACCTGCGAAGATCTTCCGGGAAGCTATGGACTGGAAGCAATTGATGCAAAGGCATTTGCAAAATGGGGAGTGGATTATCTCAAATATGACTATTGCCATGTAGTAGATTTGCCGACAGACCCGGAAGGCGGAACGAATTTCAGCGGATTTACAACTTCGCCGGAAGTAGATTATATTAGCTTGGCTCCATATACAGGAACGGACGGCGTCTCAGGTGAGAACGTAAAACTGGAAGCAGAAGCAGATGGTGTAGAAAGAACAGGAAATGTCACTGTTCAGAATAACTCCAGATGTTCCGGCGGGAAATATGTGACTGGTATTGGAAAAGACAGCGCAGTGATCTTTAAAAATGTCAATGCGCCAGAAGATGGCAAGTATCTGCTTACCATTGGATACCGCAAGACAAGAAGTGAAAGAGGACGTTATGCGGAAGTGCTTGTAAATGATTCGAACCGTTATGAAGCACATGTGGCACGTTCCAGCGGATGGAGCGGTACCGGAAGACATCAGATTGTAGTAGATCTGAAAGCAGGAGAGAATACGATTAAGTTACATAATCCGATTACAGGACAAAAAGACGACTCTGTCCGCCGTTATACAAACATGGGACTTGCACTTCAGAATGCAACAGCAGAAGTGGCAAAGGAGAACGGAACGCAGGAAAAGCCGATTTTCTTCTCTATCTGTGAACACGGACGTTCCGGTCCTTGGAACTGGGCAGCAGGAATTGGAAACTCATGGCGTACGAGTGGAGATATTTCTGCAAACTGGAATAGCGTAGTAAGCTGTTATGAGTCTTCTATTTCACATTGGGACAAACAGGTACCGGGCTCTTACAATGATCCGGATATGATGCAGGTAGGAAACGGCAGTCTGACAGATTTGGAAAATCAGACACATTTTACATTGTGGAGCATGTTGTCGGCACCGCTTATCTTAGGAAATGATGTACGTAATTTTGCAGCAGGAAGCGGAAATCTTTCCGAAAAAGACCAGAAGGTTTATGATATTGTGACAAATAAAGAAATCATTGCTCTGAATCAGGACTTGCCGCTGCTTCAGTGCAAGCGTATCTCTACAGCAAACGGCATGGATATTCTCGTAAAACCGCTTCAGAATCAGGAGACAGGAGAAGCTGAGGTTGCAGTATGTTTCTTTAACAAAACAGGCGGAAATAATTCTTCCGCAAGTGTAGATTTAAAAGAACTTGCTGCCCAAGATGCACGTCTTGCAGATTTAGGATGGGATGGTACAGAGTTATACAGAGTGAAAAATCTTTGGACAGACGAAGAGGCATTAACCGGTAATATGCTTACTTCCGGAAATATTGCTTCCCATGGAGTAGAGGTTTATCGTATCAGCGCTGCAAAAGCCGGAGATGTTGAAAAACTGGTATCGGTTTCTGTAAATGCGAAGGAAATCTACGCAGCAAATGAAGAAGGCGTTGTAGAAGTAGAAGTATCTAATATGGGTACAACAGATGTGGAAAATCTTGTGGTATCTTTGGATGGTAAGGATGAAATCGCTGTAAAAGAAGCAGTTTCTGAGTCGATCAATTTAAAAGCAAATGAGACAGCAACGATTACGTTCCATATTACGCCTCCGGTTATGAAGGCAACGGATAGAGATGCATATCTGGACAGCTATACTTTAAGTACAGAAACGACATTCAATTACAAAGGTGAAAGCGACACTCAGACAAAGACCTCCAACATAGGAATTTCCGTATCCCAACCAGTTGGCACAGGTACTGAGGAGGTAAAACTTGGAGATGCGCCATGGCTTTCGAGCACAACCGGATGGGCAGGACATCCTACTAAGCGTAATAAGACGATTGAAAACAGAACAATCAGTATTGTAGGAACTGAATATACTTCCGGAATAGGAGCACATGCAAGTTCTGATACGCAGATTTTTGTGGGCGGACAAGATTGTACTTTTACATCCGTTGTGGGAATCGATGATGAGGTTGCAGGATATCAGCCGCAGTGGGCGCCATCTGTAACATTCATTATCCTTGCAGACGGCAAAGAGGTCTATCGTACAGAAGAGTTGGTATTTGGCGACAGCGAAGAGATTTCTCTGGAAATCAAAGATTGTCAGGTATTGACATTAAGAGCAGACATGGGAGAAAGTAATTCCAGTGACCATGTGGGCTGGGGTGATGCAACTCTGACATTTGGAGAAAAGGAAGAAAAGCCGGAAGATAAAGAGATTGCATCTGTAGAAGAACCGGAAGGAAAAACCGTGTATGCAACTCCCATGGAAGAACTTGAACTTCCAGAAGAGGTTACGGTTGTTTTAAAAGACGGACGCATAGTAAATGCACAGGTGACAGAATGGGAATGTGAGAACTATGATCCTATGACAGAAGGGGTTTATGTATTTACCGGAATCCTTGCAGTAAGCGAAGAATATGCGAATCCGGAAAATAAAGTGGTACAGATTCAGGTAGAGGTAAAAGTTCCTGATGTAAATATTGCACCCTTAGCAAAAGCAACTGCACCAGATGGAGCATCCGCAACCCAAGGGAATGTAACAAAACAGCCAGGCTGGGTCAACGATGGAATCTATGATGACCAGGGACGTCCGAATAAAGATGGGGTATATGCATTTGCAACACCTTTAAGCGACAAATCTTATTTCGACCTTACATGGGAAAAAGCAATGGAAGTAGACAGAATCGTTCTCAATACTTATTTTGCAGATGAGCAAGGACCTACTTCATACGAAGTGCTCGTACAGCACGAAGGCTCTGATACCTGGGAAAGCGTAGGCAGCAAGGCAGATATCAAATGGCCGGTACATGACGGAAGAACACAGTATCAGTCTGAAATCGTCTTTGAGCAGGCTTTGGAAAATGTAAAAGCAATGCGCGTACTGGTAACCAAAACAAATGCGATGTGGGGCGTATCTGTAGTTACAGAATTTGAAGTATACGGAGGCGAGATGTCAGAAGCTCCGATAGCGGCAGACAAAGAAGAGTTAGAAGCATTGATTGCATATGCAAAAGAACAAAAAGAAGCGGCTGAATATCAGTGGGTTGTAAAAACCGTAAAAGATTTATTTGAAGAGGCCCTTGAAGGAGCTATCAAAGTAAAAGAAGATACAACAGCAACTGAAAAAGAAGTAAGCGAAGCATATGATCTGCTTCTTAGCAGAGTACATCTTTTAGGATTCACAGGAAATCCAACAGACCTGGCATCCGCAGTAGCGATTGCAAAAGCAACTTCCACAGAAGGAAAGACGGAAGAGTCCGTAGCAATCTTAAATGCAGCCATTGCAAAAGCAGAAGCAATGATTGCAGGAGAGGATACGCTTCAGGAAGATTTGGATGCAATGGTTGAGGAACTTACAGCAGCAATCGAAGGTCTGGAAGATAAAGAGGAAGTAAACAAAGAAAAACTTCTGAAACTTATTAATAAGGCAGAAAACTATGACCTATCCAAGTACACGGAGCTTACTGCAGATGGACTCAAAGCAGCTCTTGAAGGCGCAAAAGCAGTTTATGGCAATACAGCGGCAGTACAGGAAGAAGTAGATTCTGCATATAGCAGTTTACAGCAGGCAATCTTTAATTTGAGAAAGATTCCGGATAAGAGTGAGCTGGAAGAATTACTTGGAAATGTGAAAACTATGGATTTAAGCGCATACAGCGCAGAGGCTGTAAGTGCAGTAAAAGCAGCCATAGCAGTGGCAGAAGAAGTAATGGCAGATGGAAATGCAGACCAGACTAAAGTGGATGCAGCAGTGAAAGCATTGCAGGATGCAGTAGAGGCGGCTCATGCAGAAGATGGTTCAGAAGACGGAAAAAATCCTTCCGCTAATGACAGCGATGTATCTGACGGCAGCAATGCATCCGATCAAAAGGAAGAGGAATCAGAAGATAAAGTAGCTTCTGATAATACAGGGAATGAGAGTGAAATTAATATAAAAACGAAAACAGCCAGCAATACAGCAGCCAAGACAGGAGATGCAGCAAATGCAGCAGTACCTGTAGCAGTAGGACTTGCAGCAGTCCTTGGAGTATTAGCTGCCTGGAAGAAAAAATAAACTGGATTATGCAGTCAGGTAAATTTAGTTAAAAAGAAAAAGGAAAATGATGAAATTTATTCTGATATATTCATTGTTTTCCTTTTTTGTTCTATGCGAAAGGAGGGTATAGAAAAATGAAAAGCAAGAGGAAGAATATATTTAAAAGAGTAATTAGTATCATGCTTGTATTTAGTCTTAACTTTGCTCTTGGAATATCAGGCAGAAGTATAGAGTCTTGGGCTGCAGCGACTGATGCAGGAACAATTGGTGAAGTACGTGATTATGATAATCAGGATAATGGAAATGTAATTATTTTTGACAATACTGACGGTACACAGGTGAAAGTAGAACTGTGTACAGACAGAACCGTGCGAGTGCAGTTATCACTGGATGGAGAGAACGGATATCGCCCGGAAGATTCTCAATATTATATGGTTCAGAAAAATGACTGGGCGCCTGTTGAGAAAACAATTGAGGATAAAGATACCTATTATTCTATCAAAACAAATAAGATGGAAATCCGCGTGGAGAAGAATTCCTTGAAAGTTGGAATGTATGACCTCGCCGGAAATCTGCTGAGTAGGGATGCGGATGACGGTATGTACTGGAATGCAGATGGAACACGTGGAGTAAAGAAAGAAGAAGGAACAGAAAATGCCGGAGGTATCTTCGGTTTCGGCTCTGGAGATCATGGAAGGAGAGCTAATTTAAATCGTTATAATCAGGATTTTAAAGAGTTTTCCATGTCTCACGGAAGAGTAGTTGCTCCGTTTTTCATGAGTACAGTAGGTTATGGTATTTTCCTGAATACGATTGAAAAGGACACTATTTTCTTTAGACAGGGTGGAGGTTTTCAGACGAAAAATTACCTTGATTATTTCTTCATGTATGGACCGGATTTTAAGACAATTTTGAATGAGTATGCAGAAATCACGGGAAGAATGGAGTTATATGGAAAATGGGCTCATGGCTTTATGCTTTCCAAATACGGAAATGACAATGCAACACAGGCAGAGTTTCTGGAGTGGATTCATAAGTTGAGAGATGATGGCTATCCTACAGACTGCTATGTATTTGACTTCGGGTGGAGAGGAGACATTGCAGACAACGGTGGAAAACAGACTGGCGCCGGTGAAAAATTCGGAAAACAGATGTGGAGCAATGATAAGACAAAGTTCCCGGATATTGATGCTATGTTTAAAGAAGCAGATGAACTTGGTTTTAGGGTGGGTCTGCATAATAATGCGGGAACACCAGAGGCTTGCGGCGGTAAGGAATTGTATAAGCCGGAGAATGAGGCGAAATGGGTAAAATCCTATATGGACAGTGTTATCACAACTGGTTATGGAGATTGGTTCTGGCCGGATGAGTTTGATGTATTAGGAAGCAATACTGCGCCAACTTTCTCCTCCAAGGGGGCTTATGAGGCATGGCAGGAGTACACAGACGAAAGTCGGCCGATGTTTGTCACGCGTGGAAGCTATGCAGGACAGCATTTTGGAACAGCATGGTCTGGAGATATTAATCCGACTTCAGCTGAATTGCTGAATCAGGTTGGATTCAGTATTGATACAGGTCTGATAGGGTACTGGACGACCTCTCATGACTTAGGTGGATTTATGAGCAGACCGAGCAATGAATTGTACACGCGCTGGGTTTCTGAGTTCGGCGCTTGGAATGGAATTATGCGTACGCATGGTCATGATGGCCGTGAACCATGGACCTTTGATCAGACAGCACAGGATACATTGAAGCAGAATTTGAAGATTCGTTATGCGCTGTATCCATATACCTATTCTCTTGCATGGCAGGGGTATAGTCAGGGTGTGCCTATGATGCGTGCTATGCTTTTGGAGGATGGAAGCCAGAGCAATCCGGATGCATGGGATATAAATAAGCAGTATTACTACGGAGATTGGTTCCTCGTGGCACCGGCGGGAGCTGCGACAGATACAGTCGTAAGTGTATGGCTGCCTCCGCAGACTGTGTGGTACAATTATTATACTGGTGAGCGTTATGCAGGCGGCGAAAACGGCAAAACGATAAATGTTGCTGCAAACCTGGATGAGATCCCGGTATTTGTAAAAGCTGGCGCGATTGTTCCGATGGGACCGGATGTTAATTATGCGGATGAGAAACCACTAGATCCATTGACGATTGACATTTATCCGGAAGGAAAGACATCCTTTACTCTTTATGAGGATGATGGATTATCACGTAAATATATTACAGAAAATGCGTATTCCACGACAACCTTTGAGTGTGATGACCAGAATACAACCGTTCACTTTAAGGTGAATGAGCGCATGAACGGGAATGCAGCAGTGTATGCTCCAGTGAATCGTTCTTATAACTTGAAGTTTAACCATATGGAAAGCGTAGGCAGTGTGAAAGTCAATAGCAACATTGTGGATCGGGTGAATACGATAGAAGCATATAATGATGCTGCAGAAGCTTATTGGTTAGACCAACAGACAGACACGGTATATGTAAAAACAAAGGATACTGGTGCAGAGATCCAGGTTGTATTAAGCGATGTTGTTCAGAAAGAGCCAGAAGATGGAAATGAAGACGAAGGACTTCCGCCTCAGAAGATTCATGATGGTGATATTTATGAATTAGAAAACGGTACCTTTATTGGTGGTGTAAGTATAGATACTGAGTGGAAGGGATATACAGGAACTGGTTTTGCCAAAGGCTTCAAGAATGTAGGGGATGGAGTAGAGTTTAAGGTAGATATTCAGAAAGCGGGAAGTTACAATCTTGCACTCAATGTAAACTGTGGAAAGAAGAATGACTCCAAATATGATGCGAATCCTCGTGAAGGTACCATGTATCTGGATGGGGATAAATTAAGGGCGATGAAGTTTGAAGTTACTCCGACCTGGGGCGATTCAAAGAAGAATGGCGACTGGAGAAAGTATAGTATTGAAAATATTGAATTAAGTGCAGGTATTCATACCTTCAAATTTCTTGCTGAAGGAAATACGAATCCTGGTAACTACAATCTAGATTCGCTGACTTTTAATCGGATCGATACTTCCATTGATGCATTTGAAAAGATTGGTGCCGGGAAAGTAAAAGGACAGCAGGATGTTACTATTGTTGAAGATACGGAAGCACAGATGGGGCAGAAGGCAGTTATTAAGAGTGGTGGATGGATGGAATTCCCGGAAGTCAGAGGAGAAAATAAAGGTTATGTAGAGCTTCGTGTCAAGAGTAATTCTGCAGATGGTCAGATTATTGTATATGAGAATGGAATTGGAGATAAGACCCTGGCAACATTGGAATTACCGAAGGATGGTAATTGGACAGTATTAAAAGTACCTTGTAAAGACACAGATGCTGTGGAAAGTGGAATCTTTCTGAAGTTTACGGGAGAGTGTGAATTTGACTGGCTCAAATTCTATCATTCTCTGCCGAAGATTTATCCTGGTGCTCGATTTGAGCTGGAAGATGGAGAAGGTGTTACTGACAATGGAAAATTGCGTATTGACAAAGAACATGCGGGATATTCCGGAACAGGATATGTGGCAGGTTGGAAACAAGTAGGAAATTATGTTCAGTTCACGGCTGAGGTGACAGACTCAGGAATCTATGATTTTGTGATCAGAGCAGGCTGTGGAAAGAAAAATGGTGCTCAATGGGATAACTCTCCGCGGACGGGTGCAATTTATGTTAATGATCAGAAAGTGAAAGATTTTTCTGTTCCGGTAGTGGATTCATGGAAACAATGGAACGAAATCACTGTGAATGATATTTATTTGGGTGCGGGACAAGTTACAATCAAGTTTAGAGCGGAAGGAGAAGTGAATCCTGGAAACTTTAATCTTGACAGGGTAAGTTTTGAAGCTTTGGAAGCTGATAAGGCTGACCTGGAAGCATTAATTGCATATGCACAGGGCCAGAAAGACAGTGAAAAATATGGATTTTTAGTGCCGGCTGTGAAGATAGCATTCGAAACAGCATTGGATGCGGCGAAAGCAGTGAATGAAAAAGTAACAACACAGGCAGAAGTGGACAAGGCATATGACAGACTCCTTCAAATGGTACAGATGTTAGACTTCACAGGAAACAATACGGCATTGAAAGAAATGGTATTGCAGGCAGAAGGACTGAATGAAAAAATTTATACTGCAGATTCATGGGCAGTACTGAATGATGCACTTACAAAAGCACAGGGAGTTCTTAAGGATGAGAATGCACTTCAGGCAGAGATTGATGCGGCAGCAGAAGCATTAAAAGCAGCAATTGACGGACTGGAAATCATTTCGGTAGATAAGACGAAATTAGAGAAACTTGTGGATAAGGCACAAAAATATGACCTGACACAATACACAGAAACAACAGGAAAAATTTTAACAGGAGCATGTGAGGAAGCACAGAAAGTTCTTGGCAATAAAGAAGCAACACAAGAGCAAATTGACAACGCATATGCAGACTTACAGAAAGCAATCTTTGGATTGAGATTAATCCCTGACAAAGGCCAGTTAGAAGGCTTGATTAAGAATGCACAAGCAGTAGATATTGCTAATTACACAGTAAAATCGGCAACAGCCTTCGCAGCAGCATTAGATACAGCGATGGCAGTATTTGCAGATGGAGATGCAACAGAAGCAGAAGTAAAAGCAGCGGAAAAAGCATTAGAAGAAGCACAGAAAAACCTTGTTGCAAAAGCGGATGCGGCTGAAAAAGTTGAAAGTAAAGATGATAGCAAAGCGACTAACAAAGTTGTAAGCGATGATGGAAGCAAGAAGGAAGTTTCTAAGGCAGCAGCGAAGACAGGCGATGCGACGTCAGCATTACCTGCAGCTTTGGCAGGAGCAGTGGCGCTGGCAGTATTGATGGTTTTTAAGAAAAGAAGATAAAACAACATAGTGTTTGAAAAATAGGGCTGCAAAAATTTCCCAAAAAAATCGCTGAGGTCGAGAGACTTCAGCGGTTTTTTTATAGAAAGCTTCGTTCCCTATAAGAGAAAACCTCTCCAGGGGATTGCAGTGTGACCAAACAGAATCATGATTCCATATTCAGACTTCGAAATTTGGAAGGTGAAATTCCGATGATTCGATTGAATGTTTGCGAAAAATAGCTATTAGAGGAAAAGCCGAGCATACTTGATATTTCAGATATGCTGTAATTGGTTTGCGCCAGTAAATAGCGAGATTCTTCTATGCGTCTATGCATTAAATAACGCATAGGGGAAATATTATATTCTTGTGTAAATATGTGAACCAAATAATGTTTGTTCAAAAAAGCTATTTCTGCCAGTTTATTTAAAGTGATGTCCTCTTTGAAATGTTCATCAATATAATACTTAACGGCAGCACACTGTATGCTTGGTTTGTTGGTATGCTGTGGTATTAGCGTGAATTTTCCTTCACGCAACAATTGTATGGCGAGAAGCTGTAACAATGAATTTCCGGCTATCGTATAATAAGAAGCCTTTTCTTTGGCTTCTTTGATAATTTGTTCCATGAGACCACGAATGACATGTGCATTTTTTGAGCAGTCGATAATACAATAACGGTTATTTCCACTATTTGTGAGAAGGAATTCTCCACCATGTACTCCGAGTACTATGTATTCCATTGGATGATGTTTGAAAGGAAGTTCTGTGTGTTCCACGTTCGAATTTACAATAATAAGATAATCACGCTGTACATGGAAAATTGCGTTTTCCACGCGAAACAACCCCTGACTTGCCGTTACATAAAAAAGTTCAGTACATTGATGAGCATGTAAAGTACTGTGCCAGTCACCTTCATATTTGGCAGTAGAAGTATAAACTAAATTTAAAAAATCAAAGGTAATAGGTTCAGGATAAATTTCATAACGATTTGTACTTATGGCTATCACATCTCACTTTCCGTTAGTTAAGATACTTGATAAACAAATGCAAATAAGGTTATTTCCTCTAATTATATAATATATCTCAAAATATAATAATTCAAGTTAGATAGAATGAAAAATCAATAAAACCGCAATAAATATAAAAATAATCTAACTATGATGATGGAAGATGGAATAAAATTTTGTTAATATTTATTGTATAGAAATGAAGAATGCTGAAATATTTGATTACAATACTATAAATAGACAGACAATAATGGCGCGAATATGGGTGACAGGTGTGAGAAAAAATAAATGGAATCAGAAATATAAAATTACTTTTATGATAATTGCGATAGTATTGATTGCAATAGCTGGTATCATTGCACAAAAAATATTATCAGACAGGAGTTTGCTTTATATAGACGAAAGGAAAATTGGGGAAAAAGAATACCAAAGGGCTGTTTTTCAAGCGCGAAATAATGTTCAAACGCGGTTGGCAGAACAAGGAATTACGATAGAGTCATGGGATATGCCCACAGATAGTGGAATTCCTTATGAGATGGCGGCAGAACAGGCAATTCATATTCTTCAAGAGTATTATGCGGTAAGTACACTTGCTGTTCAATGTGGATATTTGGAAAATGCAGATTTTGATGAATTGAAAAAAGAGCTGGAAGAAGAAAATAAAAATCGACAGGCAGAAATTATGGCTGGTAAAGTTGTTACAGGTTTGGACCATTTTGAAATAGAGCAGTACATGCAGTATCGTGCGGATCAAATTCGTCAAAGATATTGTGCGGATAATAAGAATACAGATATGAACATTTCAGAAGAAGAGCTTCATAAACAATATGAATGCGACAAAGACATTTATTATACTTGTGAAGATGATCTGAAGCTATCCTATTTGGAGTTGGATCTGAATCTATCAGAGTTTGAAGGGTATGATAGTTTGCAGATGGAACAACAAGTTCAGCGTGTACGGGAGACAGCAATTTCGTACCATTCATTGGAGAAGGCGTTGGAAGAATTTCCGAATTTGAAACCGTTTTACAAAACAATTGATATAAAAGGAGAAAATTATGCCAGCTATGAAAAAGCATATGCGGAACTTTTGGCATATGCGGGTGAGATTTCTTCGGGAGAAATAACAGATGTCATCAATGAGTATGAAAAGATTTATTTGATTTTTTGTACTGATAGAGTAAATAACGGATATATTTCATTTGAAAAAGTATCAGGTATTGTGGAAAAAACTGTTCGTGAAAGAAAATATGATGATTTGATTCAGGAAAGAATTAAAAAACAAAAAGTAAAGTTTAATGAAGAAAAATTGTATAGTTATACGGCAAGACAATTGAGATAGTATTTGAGATATGGGAAGTGAGAAAGGAGGAAAGGTATGTAATTCTCTATCTGGAAATAGCAGTAAATTTCAAAAAAGAAAGGAAAAGAAAAGTATGAGACGTATTAAAAAATCTTTGGTGGCTACGCTGGCATTAACTATGGTATTAAATAACGCTACGTCAATGGTAGTATTAGCAGAAGAACCATCAATAACAGTGCCGACAGCCAAAGCAATTCATGAAAAGGCGAATGGGGCAACTGTTTATTATGTAAGTTCAAAGGGGAACGATGAGAATGAAGGAACAAGTGAAGAAGCGGCGTTTGCAACTTTGGATAAAATTAACAGTATAGAGCTAAAGGCCGGCGATCAGGTATTACTGGAAAGAGGTTCTGAATTTAATGATCAGTATCTTCACGTAAAGGGTTCGGGAACAAAAGAGGCTCCTATTATTATTAGCTGTTATGGGGATGAGTCTCAGCCGCTTCCTGTAATCAACACAAATGGAAAAGGGGTATGGCATCAGGACTATAACCTGTCGTCTTTGGATAGCAGCAGCCATGTCCTAAGAGGCGATGTATCTTCGTGTATTCTTTTATATGATGTGGAATACATTGAAATCAGCAATATTGCAATGACGAATGAAGGTCATTTTGAAGAGGGCGAAGAGTATAATTCGGCAGATAGAATGGATCGTACCGGTGTAGCCGGTGTGGCACAGAATATCGGAACGGTGGATCATATCGTGCTTCGCAATCTGGATATCAGTAATATACAGGGAAATGTTTACAATAAACATATGTGTAACGGAGGCATTTATATGGTCTGCGCACAGCCGGAGGACCCAGCTTCTGGCATTGCAAAATATGATGATGTTCTTATTGAAGGCTGTAATTTAAATAATGTAAACCGTTGGGGGATTGCAGTCGGATATACTTGTTATTGGGATAAATTTAAGACTGCTGAGCTTCCTGATGACACAGTAAGGACATACGGTTCTACAAATGTTGTAATTCGTAATAATTATCTTTCTGATTTAGGAGGAGATGGAATTACAGTTATGTATTGTTTCCGGCCTTTAATAGAACGTAATGTAGCAAGGGAATTTGCACGTGATATGAATAAGGAAATTTACAAGTATCCTGTCAGTGAGAAAAACGGAGGAAAAAACCGTGGAGGAATGTTGGCAGCCGGTATTTGGCCGTGGAAATGTAAGACACCATTGTTCCAGTATAATGAGTGTTATGATGCATATCCTAGTCAGGACAGTCAGGCGTGGGATGCGGATTCCGGTGACAATTGTATTTATCAGTATAATTATTCATCTAATAATGCCGGAGGCTGTGTGATGTTTTGTCTTCAACAGGCTGTCAACACTGTTTTTCGTTATAATATAAGCCAAAATGATCTTGGCGGAGTGTTGAATCTTTCTAATAACCCGAACGGGGAAATTTATAATAATGTTTTTTATATGAAAGAAAATGTTCCGGTCAACCGTATGTCAGGTGGAAAGACGCAGATTTACAATAATATTTTCTATTATGCAGGCAGTACCTCTGCCCCGGCATCAGTATGTAACTGGAATAGAGTGCAGGGAACATGGAGTAACAATATTTATTATAATTATTCTACGATTCCGCAGGACGAGAATGCAATCACAGAAGATCCTAAATTTGTAGAAGGCGGAAGTGCTCCAAACGGCGCCCAGGAAAACAAAAAAATTTATGACCGCAGTGTATTTGACGGGTATAAACTTCAGGAGGATTCACCTGCTATTGATGCCGGGAAGCCGGTATCCGATGCAGGCGGAAAGGATTTCTTCGGAAATAAACTGGATATGATGCCGGATATTGGTGTATTCGAGACCGGTCGTTATGTACCGGATTCTAATTCTGAAATTGTAAGTACTCCATATATGATTACAGGAAGTGGTGCAAATCAATTTTTGAATGTTCCGGCACAGGAGAAAAATCCGACAACAACTTCAGAAATTTTAGAAAATATTGAAATTGCGCCAAAAGCAGAAGCTGCCATTTTGAGAGATGGAAAAAAAGTCGGAAACATTTTGGTTGAAGACGGAATGATTTTGCATATATGTGCAGAAAGTGGTGTGACCAAAGATTACACAATCAGAATTAAAAATGCCTATAATTATGAAGAAGAATATTCTTTAAAACAAGGAAATGTGTGGTTCTATCAGTATAGGACAAAAGACGGAGAATACCGGAATATGGAGGTACAAGATGAGTGGGGCGGTTGGATGGAAAGTTATCAGAATGGTATGTCTGATACATGGACAACTGTCGGATGTAATAAGAATACCCGGGATGGTCTTGTATCAGGTCCGCTGTATAACAAAAATGGTACGAATGTTGAAAGTGCAGTCATGGCATGGCGTGCACCTAAGTCAGGACATATTATGGTAAGTTTCGGCGGCGGAGAAGTTTCGGGAGGAGCAAAGCTCCGAGGAGTGACCTCGGGAGGACCGTCTTTCTTAAAGATAACAAAAAATGGTGAAGATATTATTGAACCGATTAATATGACAGAAACAGCAGGAGCATTTGTTCCGTTGGAAGCAAAATCGCTTAAAGTGGAAAAAGGCGATTATATCCGCATTGAAAATATGACTGCAGCTGATGCGGATAATCCGGGAGTTTTTGTTACACCGGTTATTAGTTATGAGAACAAAGGGGATGAAGAGGCTCCGTCTGTACCTTCTAATGTAAAAGCATCTCAAATTCAGGATACGAAAGCACTGATTAGTTGGGAAGCTTCCAGTGATAATGTCGCTGTGGAAGGCTATCATATCTATGTAGATGGTAAATTGAAAGATACTGTATCCGGCACAAGTTATCAGCTTATGGGACTGAAAAAAGGGACAAAATATAAAGTAGAAGTAGATGCATTTGATTTGGCTAATAATGTTTCCGAGAAAGGGAATACAGAATTTATTGCTGAGTCAAAAGATCTGATTTATACGATGGAAGAACCTGCTAAATTTGACGGAAACAGTGGACGTAATCTGGGTGAGGATGTTTTGAATGCATCAAAAGAGCTGGATGCAGTTACGATAACAGCTCAGTTTGTTACACCAGCGTCGCTAGGTTCTTTGATTAGTTTTTCTAATGGCAATGCAGTAGCAGAACATTTTCATATTTATGCATTGAACCAAACAATAGGATATGAACATCGTGGCTCTTGGGGAAATTATAATGCAAAAGTAAATTGTCTAAAAACAGATGGGGGAAATGCTATAGCATTTGTAGCAGATCCAGAGAAAAATACTTTTAAGCTTTTTGCAAACGGAGAATTGGTTAATACCAAAGAACTAGATAAAAATACGTGGAAAATGGTAAAAGATATACAGAATATGAGTGCGGTTATGCTTGGACAGACACCACGATCTCAAAACAACAATTACCTATTTGCAGGAGACATTATGGACTTAAGTGTTTATGCGACTGCAATGTCTGATGAAGAGATGATTGCATATACAAATATTAATGTTTCAGTGCCTGATGGTGAGGGATCGTCACAAGAAAATATTTTCGCCGCAACGAAGTCCAGATACTATCGTATTCCTGCTTTAATGACATTGAAAGACGGCGGATTAATGGCAGCTGTTGACGCAAGATTTGGCAGCGCAGGTGATTCTCCGAATAATCTGGATACAGCAGTTGTATTCCGGCCGGCCGGACAGACTAAATGGGAAGATGCAACAATTCCGTTCCATTTTGTTGATTTTTCTGATACTCCGGGGGCAGTATCCAGAAATAGTGCATCCTTTATTGATCCGGTTATCGTGCAGGCGGAAGACGGTACAATTTATTTGATGGCAGATGCATTTCCATATGGAACAGGTGCGGGGCAGAGTAAAGCCGGTACCGGAATGATTGAAGCAGATGGCAAAAAATATCTTGCATTGACAGAAAAAGGTAATGATGTTTCCAATATGAACAACTTTAAAATGGGCATTCTGGAAGATGGAACTGTTTGGAATTTTGAAACAGATACCGCTACCGAATATTCAGTTGACAAGGATTTTAATCTGTATAAAGCTGGAAAAGCATTAACTGTTCAGCAGAGAGACTCAAATCTGCAATATAATGGGAAAAATGTTTCTATGAACATTTTTTATGAAGATTCTGAACTTCAGGTTTACCGTACATCTTATCTGTGGATGGCATCTACAAAAGATAATGGAAAAACATGGTCCGCTCCTCAGATACTGAATGAATTAAAAGGCGAAAACGAAAAATTTTTAGGATTTGGACCTGGACGTGGTTATGTGATTCAGAATGGTGAACATGCCGGACGTATCTTAATACCGGTATATTCGACAGCAGACGGGCAAGGTGAAAGATCCAGCGTTATCTACAGTGATGACAATGGTAAAGTATGGAAACGAGGACCGGTTACCACATTGACGAACAATGCATCTGTAAATCCGGGAAAAACAAGTGAAGCACAGTTTGTAGAACTTCCTGACGGAACCGTTCGTATGTATGCAAGAGGTGTTACGGGATATCTTGGATATGCAGATAGTGTGGATGGCATTACTTATGGTGAATTTAAAGAAGATCCACAGCTTGCATATTGTGGAAATTCAATGGTTTCTGTTATTAATTACAGTGAAATGATTGATGGAAAACCAGCGTTGATTTTGTCTTGTCCGGAACATCGTGAGAATCGTAAGGATGGTATTATTCGAATTGGTTTGATCCATGAAAATGAAGGAAGCAATTTGGCAGAGAAATATACAGTTGATTGGAAATATCGTTATGAAGTCAACCGTGACGAATTCATCTATTCTTGTCTGACGGAACTTCCGGATAAGCGTATCGGGCTTTTGTATGAAACACATGTTGATAATGGCGCACCAATGAATTATGCAGAGTACCAGTTGTCAGAACTGTTGAAAGAGGAAGAAAGTGTTATTCAATCGGTAACGATTTTCCCAAAACAGCCAAAACCTGGTGACGAGATTACAGCTATTGTGACTTTGAAAAAACCTGCGACAAATGCAGACAAGCTTGCTTCTGCTACATTAGATGTTTTGTATCCAGAACTTGAGCGCAACAAAGATGTTTTGAATTTTAAAGAGATTAGTGAAGACAATATGGTTCTTACATATATCGGTAAAATCGCAGAATCTGATTCGGCATATGATTTTATTGTTCGTATGCCTGAATGGTGTTCACATCCAACTGTTGGTAAAAAATCACCAGTAGTTGAGACTCAGGATGGATTAGTGAATCCGGCAAATAAAGATACGGTCTATGTATCAGCAAGCAAAGAAGACAAGACGCCTGATAAATCTGATCTAACAGCGCTGGTTGATTATGCGCAGCGTCAGAAAAACAGTGAAAAATATGAATTCTTAGTGCCGGCTGTTAAGAACGCATTCAAAACAGCATTAGATGCAGCAGAAAAAGTTCTTGTAAAGGAAGCAACACAGGCAGAAGTGGACAAGGCATATGACAGACTCCTTCAAATGGTACAGATGTTAGACTTCACAGGAAACAATACGGCATTGAAAGAAATGGTATTGCAGGCAGAAGGACTGAATGAAAAAATTTATACTGCAGATTCATGGGCAGTACTGAATGATGCACTTACAAAAGCACAGGGAGTTCTTAAGGATGAGAATGCACTTCAGGCAGAGATTGATGCGGCAGCAGAAGCATTAAAAGCAGCAATTGACGGACTGGAAATCATTTCGGTAGATAAGACGAAATTAGAGAAACTTGTGGATAAGGCACAAAAATATGACCTGACACAATACACAGAAACAACAGGAAAAATTTTAACAGGAGCATGTGAGGAAGCACAGAAAGTTCTTGGCAATAAAGAAGCAACACAAGAGCAAATTGACAACGCATATGCAGACTTACAGAAAGCAATCTTTGGATTGAGATTAATCCCTGACAAAGGCCAGTTAGAAGGCTTGATTAAGAATGCACAAGCAGTAGATATTGCTAATTACACAGTAAAATCGGCAACAGCCTTCGCAGCAGCATTAGATACAGCGATGGCAGTATTTGCAGATGGAGATGCAACAGAAGCAGAAGTAAAAGCAGCGGAAAAAGCATTAGAAGAAGCACAGAAAAATCTTGTTGCAAAAGAAGATGCAAAAGAAGATGCAGACAAGGAAGTTGGAAGCAAAGCTGATCATAAAGTTGCAAGCGATGATGGAAGCAATAAAGCCGATGGTAAGGCGGCAGCTAAGACAGGTGATGAAGATGCAGGGGCAGCATTACCGGCAGTTTTGGCAGTAGCAACAGCACTTGCAGTATTGATGGTTTTCAAAAAAAGAAGATAAAATAGTATAGTGTTAAACGATGAGTCGTCACATCTGTGGCGGCTCATTTTGGTATGGGCTTTAGTCTGTTGAGGGCATTGGAGTTTTTCGTGTTCCGAAAAATGGAAATGCGCGAAACCAAAACCCATCCGCTGTGCGGGTGGAGACAATTCGTTATACAAAAAATCACCTTTCCGTTACAATAGAGTTGTTCAGGCACTATTGCAAGAAAGGAAAGGTGATTTTATGGCGAATAAGAATTATGACTTGGCACATACAAAGTGGATGTGCAAATATCACATCGTATTCACACCTAAGTATAGGAGAAAAATTATTTATAATCAATTAAAAAGTGATATACGGGATATTTTGAAACAGTTATGCTCGTACAAAGGAGTGGAGATTATAGAAGGGCATTTAATGCCGGAGCATATCCATATGTTGGTGAGCATACCACCGAAGATGAGTGTTTCAAGTTTTATGGGGTATCTGAAAGGAAAGTCTGCGCTTATGATATTTGACAGACATGCAAACCTAAAGTACAAGTTTGGGAACCGTCATTTCTGGTCAGAGGGATATTATGTAAGCACAGTAGGATTAAATGAAGCGACAATAAAAAAGTATATCCAAGACCAAGAGAAGTACGATATCATGCAGGATAAACTCAGTGTGAAAGAGTACGAGGACCCTTTTAAGGGTTAAGTCGAAGTAGTACGAACACCCCTTTAAGGGGTATAAGCAACGCGTCAAGTGCAATAGTGACTTGAGCGAAGAGAAAGTCTAGGGCGCCTTGAGACGCTGTCCGGTAGCAAGGGCTTACAGCCAGCGTCCCGAGCCACCCGTTTTACGGGTGGGGGCGACTTGATGATTTTGGACACCCCCATTTGCCTTCTAAGAAACAGTTTATGGAATCTGTCGCTTCTGCTTTGAACTGTCAAAATAGCGCATATAGAAATAATAGCTTTGTCGAATTCATCCCATTTTGCCCTATATGTTAAATATTTAGGGTATCAAATAATTACAATTTTTTGAATGGAATAAACTTGGCATGCCTTAAAACTGGGGTTCCATATGTTCGTATACTCACTGCAGCAGTATTGACTATAATATCACAGTAGGCATTTATAATGCCGCCAGACGGGGAAACTGTTAAATATCTTGTAAGGCCGTGTTGGGTTATAGAAACAGATATTGTTTCAGTTGTCATTGAATACATACTGATTTCAATAATGCCTGAAGAAAGCGGCATAAAAGTTTTTGTCTGCCCGTTTACAAGATAGGATGCCAAATCAACCATCTTACCATAATCGAGTTCTGCAAAATATTTACTTTTCAAATTATTTCCAACAGATTGTAAATTGCTGTTTAACTAATCATTTACTTTTAGTAGTTGTGCGTTAAACAGCAATTTAAATCTTCTTTTTAAGGAAGTATCTGGCAGTGCAAATAATGGCGGTATAGCGTCCCAGGAACTTACAAATATAGAAATGACATTTACAGTGCCGAATGGATATAAAATACATTCTGTGAAGCAACTAGATATACTCGGATGGAGTGGATTGTTGTATCAGGGGCATAGAATATCCGGCAATACAATGACTGTTAGAGTGTATAATATCCAAAGTGTTGCAAGACCGTGCAATATAAGTGCGGTTGTTAATTGTATAAGAATTAAATAGCGAGCAAGGCCAGAGCATCTGATGGTTCCTTAGACATCAAATTGTGAAAAATGATGAAACATTGGGAAACTTGCTTTTTACTAATAAAAACGTTTATTTTTTAAGAACAAGGGAAGAACTTCCATAAATCGTTCTTTAGGAGGCAAACAAGTTATGCATATAACATACTTTATTCGTCGATTTATCGAGATAGTGTTTTTGGGTCGTTTCAAAAGAGCTATGGCCAAGGATCTCTTGTATAATGGATGGGTCAACCCCTTTTTTATTAAGGTCGCTTGCCAGCCAGCGTCTGAAGCAATGAACCGTGATCTCAGGCAAACCGACTCGGGTGCCAATGTTTTTCACAATTTTGTTGATAGATCCCTTGCACAGTTTATTGTAGGGCTTTTTGTTTGAGCAGAAGAGGAAATGGCTTAGATAACGTCCTCTTTCCATTAAGTATTCCTGCATATGTTTTTTGCAACGGACAGAAAATGGGACGACTCTGTCTTTTCCTCCTTTGCCATGTATTATAATGACTCTGTTTTCCCAATCAATTTCAGATAATGCCACGTTGCTTATTTCGCTTACCCTCAGACCGGTGGATATAAGTAAATCGATCAGGGCTAATTCGCGTTTATCAATACAGGCATCTCTCATGGATTCGATTTCCAGATCCGTATAGAATTTCTTGTATTTTATATCATCTTTGATTTTAGGAATTTTAGTAACAGGGTTTTTCCTTATATATTCTTCGTCGGCCATAAATTGGAAAAATACGTTTAAATTTCGACGGCAGTTATCGGCGGTGGTTTTACAGACAGATTTTTCATAGTACAATAGATACCTGCGTATATCGTCTGTCGTAATATTAATCAATTCCTTATTACAAAAGTTCAGAAGAGAGGATACACTTAGTATGTATTGTTTGACTGAACTGTCTTTAATACCGCTCATCTTTTTGCAGCCTTCAAAGTTTTTAATAATAACAGTGTTTTTGCATTTTTCTGTTGACAGCATATTGGGGGAGGAAGAGACGAAATTTATACCATCAAATACATTAGTAAGGATATTTACAAATTGCCGCATTTGAAAGTTATTCCAATGCATTTCTTCCCCCATGATACGTGCTGCGGTTTTAAACAGGTAATCCTTGTCAAGTTCCTGGTTTGCCATGAAATATCCTCCTATACATTTAATATATAAAGATATCATAACACAAACATATGTTCTGTTCAAGAGTTGTTTAAAAAGTTTGAAGGTTAAATCGAAAAGAGTGGTTGATAGTATCTAAAGAATAGCTAAACAGCAATTTAAAAGAAATTATTATAACACTATCGTCTACAATAACGGTTGACATTGTAGAGGGATATAATTTAGTTGAGTTAAATAAGCCAAACACTCCAAGTGGATATAAACTGTTGGGATGTATGGGAGCTACACATAGTACTACAGGCAATGTTGTGATAAATGCTGTCGCAAATAACGGAAAACTCAGAGTTTATAACAATACATCCACAACAGGCAAAGCTATTACATTTACGGGAACGTGGTTGCTTTACAAAATATCAAAGTAGCGGGTATCTAAAAAAATAAAGAAACTCCGCATATGCACCGGCATCTTTGATTAAACCATCATAAACTGTAATGGAACTACTTCCGCCAGAGGAGGCATTAAAATAGATCATTAATTTTGCGCGCCTAACCGTCTGCATCTGTAAGAGTTTAATGCTTGGAGTTATTTGCAGACAAAGGTAATATAGCAGTACGTATAGCCTTCAACTGGCAAATCTCCGTATGGGCGCAGGGTGACATCGCCACCGCTTCCAACCGATAGGTAGGCCATAACCGGGGTATCACGCCCTAATGCAACCATATTTGCAAAGCTGCGTAATGGGCAGTATCCGTTGGGCAGTGTGCCAAGCTTGTACGCAGTGTTATAGGAAAGCTTTGCCTTGTTCTGCTCAATGTATAGACTTATTGTCTGCCCCCTTTTAGAATAAAAAACCCGCATGTAATTATTCGTGAGTTCCTGCGTGGACGATATTTCCATTAAATTGCTGTTTAACACACAACTATTGAAATCAATGAATTGGTGAAACAACAATATATATACGGAAACCGCAGTTTTGGATGGCCTAGTTGGTATGATGCAGGACATGGATATAGCGGAGAAATTGTATATATACTTTAGACCGTAGTAAAATAGGAGAAGCATGTGTCAATCCTGCTGGCTGTTGTATATGCCGGAAAGTATATTTCGAGATTTCCGCTTGTTCTTATTATTGCACTGTAGCAATTTCCATTTGTTGTTTGTAGGCTAAGATATATAACGCCCCCTCCATATGGCTTAGGCAAACCGTTTAATACAACATCGCCATTTGATACAGCAGCAGAAGGTGTTGATTCCAACGATACGATACACATTCCGTTGCGGACATAATACAGCGCTCCGTGACTAAATTTTTCACCTTTGGTAGCAGTTCCTATTGTTGTTTTAGCTGTATTTACTAAATTGCTGTTTAGCTAATTCTTTTATTTTTCAACTAATGAATTAAACAGTAATATAGAGAAGTTTAAAAATTATTATATGGAAACAGGGGCGGGCATGGCGCTGGAAGAAACCCTGCCAAGATTAATGAAGCAAATAAAAGCAACCGGCAAAGGGCATTTGCGGGCCGGTATTTGAATGTGCAGGTTTTTACTACCCCAGCGGTTTTGGCACGAGGAGAATTGCAACATACAGTTCCAATGCCCCTTGCAACTACCCTCGTTATTTAAAGCTGTAGGTTCCGTTATAATAAGAAAAATAATGTGTTATTTCCCAGTCATAGCATTGTATTATGCCGCAGTATGCATCATTGGTATATTTATGGAGGGTTATGGCATAGGCATTCCCGCCGTTTCCTGTCCAAAAAGTCTGGCTGGACTGGTTGGGGTAATTTGACATATTACTATGGAGTTTATCCAGATTCCCGCCATATCCCCTATCGCCTTTATTCGCCGCTTCTTCTGCCAATTCAGAGAAAGAAACCGTTCCATGTTTGGCATCTAAATTGCTGTTTAGCTAATATATTTATGTTTAGTTGTTATAAGCTAAACAGCAATTTATCTTTTACTACCGCTGCTATATCAACTGATTATTTTGATTTTACCTTTAAGCGATACGGGAACATTGCAAGTATATTTTTCAACAAATGCAAAAAAGATTTACCTGTTAATACTCCAATCGTATTCGATATCCCTGTAGGATACCGTCCTTGTTGGATGGTAACGCAAATGCAATCCTGTGGACGCCAAAAACTAACCACTTACTACTGCAGCTCATCTGACGGTAACGCTGGTATTATCATTTATGACGGATTGGCTAAAGATATTGGCATTTATGCAGAGTTTTTTTATTTTTGCGCCACATAATCAACTACTGTAAATATATTTAAAGAAAGGATGTGTTTTTCCTGAATACTTCAAAAACATATGAACCAGAAATTATCATCAATCCCAACACCCGCAAAATAGACATACCGGAAGAATTATACAATATTGGCGTTGTTGCTGATGATAATGCAGAAATGGTAAACATTCGGATCCCCCGTTATTTTGACGGATGCGACCTGTCAACCAGAAGATGCACCATATCTTATAACAATGCATTAAAAGAACGCGGCGTATACACGGTAAATGAAATCAAAATCGAAAATGATTCTCTGTTATTAAACTGGTATATCTCCAAGTTTGTCACAAAAAAATCCGGGAAAATATACTTTGTGGTTGAATTTAAGAAAGATATGGACGAAAGAGGCAGATCTTACTCCTGGTCAACTCTCCCGGCTGAGCTGAACGTCATGGCAGGTCTTGATGACAACATTGTAATAGATGAAAGCGATCTTTCCTTATACCGTTCTCTTTTATCCCATATTCAAGCGACAGACCGGAGAGTAACCGGTTTGATAGAGCAAATCGGGAATATCACCCAGCCCTCCGTCAACTTAGATTTATTAAATTCCCAGATCGCCGATTTGCAGTCAAACGTCAATTTTATCAAAGAATCGGCAGCATATATAGATGGCCGCCAAACCGTAAACGAGGAGGTGATATAAAATGAATACTTTGAAATGGATGAAAGACTATCCCGGGAATAAATTCTACCCGTACACACATACCGATGCTGTATTGGTTGGAAATGATGAAGAAAACTTGCGGAATTTAACGGATGAGTTAAATCAAATGAATAATAAAATCAATGAGTCTGTAAGTGGTACTCAATCGGATTGGAATGAAACTGATGAGACAAGTCCGTCTTACATAAAAAATAAGCCAACAGCATTATTAAGTGAAGGAAGCATTGATCAATCCCTGTTATCCTCTGATCTTCAAGCAAATATCCAATCTTCAGCTGAACACCTTTCCAACACTCAAATCCACATACCCAATGGTGGAGATGTCGGGCAGGTCATCGGCATGACAGCTAACGGCGTTGAATGGGTGGATTCTGACAGAAGCAATCCAAATGATAATTATGCGACAAAAGCAGAAATGAATATCGCATTATCTACAAAGGTAGATAAGGAAGAAGGAAAAGAACTGATTTCTAATGACGAAAAAACAAAATTATCCAGCCTTCCCAATATTATCTTTTCTAATACCATACCTACGTCGCTTAGTGAAAATACCATATGTTTCGTATATGAAACGGAGGAGGGAACTTCTTGAGTGTATATTTTAATTCAGCAAATAATTTATCTGGCGACATAACTGACTGCCTATATTCAGACAACACAGGAATCAAACATTCTATATCGTCCATTTGGGGAAACAAAGATAATAGTGTTGTGAAATTATGGGGGAAAGATGGGGAGAAAATAGATGATCCGTATGCTGTTGCTCCAGTTGATGCGTATACTGAATGGAATTATACTTTAAATGAAGGCGAAAATACTATCACATTAAATAGTTTTATAGGTAATGTTAATTCTTCTGAAAATGTAATTGTATACAGCAGTTATGAAGTACGGAATAAAAGATACCGAACAAAAATAGCAAACAATACTACAAATAGTGGCAATAATTATTATATGTTTGCATCAGCGGGTAGCAAAATTGTAACAGTAACCTTTGGCAATCAGATCGATTTTTCAACAGTAAAAAGCATGTCCTATATGTTTTCTGCATGTTACAATTTAACAAATATTAATTTTGGCAATAATTTTAACACAAGCAATATAACAAATATGTGTAGTATGTTTTCTGGATGTAGTAAATTACAAACTTTGGATCTAAGTGGCTTTAACACGAGCCATGTAACAAATATGTGTAGTATGTTTTCTGGATGTAGTAAATTAACAAGTATTAATTTTGGCGATAATTTTGACACAAGTAATGTTACTGATATGAATTCTATGTTCAATAATTGTCAATCATTTACAAATCTAAATCTAAGTAGTTTTAATACAAGTAATGTTACGATCATGAGACATATGTTTATGAATTGTCAATCATTAATAGATTTAGACTTAAGCAATTTTGATACAAGTAATGTTACAGATATGCTTTTTATGTTTTCACATTGTTTATCATTAAAAAATATAAATGTTAGTAGTTTTAACACAAGTAATGTTACCACTATGAATAGTATATTCCGAAATTGTGAATCATTAACAAATTTAGACCTCAGTAGTTTTGATACAAGTAATTTAACTGACATGAGTAGTATATTTCAGGATTGTAAATCATTAACAGATCTAAATCTAAGTAGTTTTAACACAAGTAATGTTACCATTATGAATGGTATGTTTATGGATTGTCAATCATTAACCATTATGGATTTAAGCCATTTTGACACTCGGAACATAAAGCATATGGGTGGTATGTTTCGGAATTGTAAAGCATTAACAATAATTTATGTAAGCGAATCTATTTGGAAAGAACCAACTGAATATTATAAAAAAGATATGTTTACAAATTGCGGCACAAACACAGTTACATATAAATAATCCAACGAGAAAAGGACAAAAAAATGACACAAGCAGATTTTATCATCCAAAACGCCTCATCATATACCCACGAATACAGCAATTTCCCCAACAGCTTAATCCAGCAACACCACTTTAAGGATGCCGACGATTCCGTCGCATCCTTAATTAATGAGATCACCGATTTAAAAGCACGTGGCTTATATGATCTGGCGGCTAAAAAAATAACCGAAAATGCAAACATATTATCCCAGTACAACATCGACGCGGAAACCATCAACGCCATCGAAGAAGAGATACGGAACGTGCAGATCATGGGCATACAGAAGCATCAATGTATCTATTTCAACAATGAGCCGGAAATCTGCTGCCGCAACGACGTATGGCTGGGGGAATAAGGAGGGATCCATGCAATACCCATACGTTTCTATTTACCCGGAAGGGATTGACGACAGAACGTACTTCTGCGATATAGATTTGAAAGGCCAGCCCTTGATGGATGCCTACCACAGTCTGATAGACGAACGCCGGTACACAGACGCAAGCATTCTTTTAAGCCAGCAGAATGAAGTACACCACTATTCCGCCGACTTAATGAATTATCTGGAGGCAAAAGTCAAAAATACGCAGGAATACATATCAAACTGGGAAAAATACAGCCCGCATCATTTATCTAATGCGGAACCCAATATTAATATCAATGAATTTTGGATATAGGAGGAAGAAAAATGCCAATCAATGAAACTATTTTAAAAAATCGAAAATACAGGCACTGCATAGACAGCACGCCCGGGAACAAACGATGGAACAGATATTCTTTCTGGACACACGCCTCTGACGTGGAATTTAACGACGGCAGAAACTTACAGGACAAACTGGGAAGCTTCAAAGGCGTAACTACCAATGAAAACCAGACAGCCGGGTACGCCGCGGACGTAACCCTTGTCAAATCGGTGAAAAACAGCCTGTCGCAGTTAATTACATCCCTTACCAATCTGGTAAACGGCATCAATACCAGATTGGGCGGATTAAGATTTTATGAGGACTCTAATGGTAAATGGGTGGTAGGTGCTGATTCAGTACCAAAAAAATTGGGTAGCGGTGGGCTGGACGGAATAAAGAAAATTGTGTACAAGCAAGGATATTTAAATAGCGAAAAACCAATATCAAAAACCGTTTCTAATGATGGCAATACCATTACTATCATAAGAGATTATTCCGCGGGGAGCGCCGATCTTGCATCATATGGAATTGATACTGCAAGAACAGAGGTTTCTTCTGATACCGACTGGGCTGGAGGGACTGTCAGCCATTGTGTAATCGGCCCCAAGATAGATGTATCAAAAATGTTTCCTAATGATTACCATGATTGGAAAGCAGAAAATTTTCTTTTTATCATGATGGATTGGACGATTTTTTGCAGCCATGGCAGCCAAAACAACTTATCAATTATAGAAGACAAACAAATGTGCAATCAAAAAGAATGTACTTATAATGCATCAACAGGAACCCTCATTTTTCCTAGATGCTACCCATATGCATATGAAAGCGATAATGGAGGGACAGGAGGAGCCATCCAGCCAACTATCAATCATTATGAAATATGGATTATTTCTTAAAAATTATAAATAGTATTTATATTATGAACAAATCCTAAGATTTTGCTTCTGAATACCCAATGCCCGCCACTTTATCGGAATATTCCAATCATCCAACCATATTTCCAATAGCTTCCTCAACAGCAGCATTCAGACTCTTTCCATGTTCAATAGCATATACGGCAATATTCCGATGAAGCTCCGGGCTGATCCTGACATTAAATATCCCTTTGTAGGGCTGCTCGGGTTCCACATTCCGCTCCTTACAATCTGCTAAGTATTCATCAATTACATTCTGGAAATCCTGCTCCAACTCTTGTACAGAATCCCCCTCATAAGACAGCAAAGACTTTATTCCAACTACCTTTCCAAAAAGGCATTTATCTTCTTTGGAGTATTCCACTGTACCATTGTAATTCTTATATGATAACAAATTACTCATAACAAACCATCCTTCCTTAATTTTTCTATTACCTGATTCAACACATATCTCTTTAATATTCCGCTTGAATGCGGCTTATAGAAATTTATCATGGATCTGTCCTAAATAATCGGACACAAAAAAAGATACCGCAAAGCCTTCAAAAATCAAGCTTTCCAGTATCTTTTCTTTTATCGGAGTGACAAGACTTGAACTTGCGGCCTCTACTTCCCTAAAGTAGCGCTCTACCACCTGAGCCACACCCCGAAACGCAATAATTATTATATACGTTCTCGGGCATAAAATCAACTACTTTTTTAAATATTTTTCATCAAATTTTATCATTCCACACTTTTCGACAGCCCTGCCGCACTTTTTCCACCCTTCCTCTTCCTGCCGTTCTTCTGATTCACGTCATCGCGCAGCAAAGCGTAAATAGTAGATACGATAGGGATAAAAATAAGCATGCCGGCAACTCCCATCAGACTGCCGCCGATCGTGACTGCCGCCAATACCCATATGGAAGGAAGTCCGACCGAATTCCCCACCACATGAGGGTAGATCAGATTTCCCTCCACTTGCTGCAGGATAATAAAAAGAACTAAAAACCAGGCCGCCTTTATCGGATCGTCCACCATAATAAGGAAAGTCCCCACAAAGCAGCCGATAAAGGCCCCCACAATCGGTATCAGCGCGGTAAAAGCGATCAATACACCAACCAACAGAGCGTAAGGAAAACGGAATACTGCCATGGATACTACGAACATACTGCCGAGGATCACCGCCTCCATGCACTGCCCCGTTATAAAATTCGAAAAATTCCGGTTCGCCAGGGAGGCCACTTCCAACGCCCTTTCATATAACCCTTGGGAAAAATATGCGTGCATCACCCTTTTCAACTGATCACCCAGCTTTTCCTTCTGCGCCAATATATAGAAAGAAAATACGAGAGCTACAAACAGATTCACTACGCCGCCTATAATCGTGGATGCCACCATTACCGTAGAAGTTACCACATTTCCCAAACCGTTTTTCATAAAATCCACGATCCCGTTTAATACGGAATTCCAGTTTATACTGTCAAAGTCAAGTTCTTCCAGCATGACCACCAATTCGGGGCGCTCCTCCAAAAGCTGTTCCAGAGTTACTTCCAGGCTGCTAAGGAACAAAGGAATCTTATTCCCCAACTCCATCATCGTCTTTGTCAGCTGGGGCACTACCGTTACGGTGACCACAACCATGATCAATATCACCGATATGAAAGCAAGGAATATGCTCGCCGGCCTTTTTGCCTTCTGTATTTTCGAATTTCTTCCATTCCCGAACAGCCTCTTCTCTATCGCGCTCATGGGAATATTCAGTACAAATGCCGCCACCGCGCCATAGATAAAGGGTTTTAATATCCCTATGACAAAAAAGAACCCGTTCAGCACACGGTCAATTTTAATAGCTGCCAGACACACCACCGCCGTAAAAAGAATCAGCCCTCTAATCCTCTTTAAATTATTTCTATTCAAATCCATATCTTTCCTCATTTCTTTGGTAAAAGATTTAAAAACGCTTTCGCACTACTCTTTCCGCTTCAATATTTCCAACACATAATTCCATACACGCTCCGTAGAAGAAATACTCAGCCTTTCTTCCGTCGTATGAATATTTTTCATATCCGGCCCGATAGAAATGCACTCCAGATCCGGTATTTTCGAAGACAGTATCCCGCATTCCAGCCCCGCATGTATCGCCTGTATTTCTGGCTCTTTTCCATATAAATCGCAAAATGCCCTGACCGCCATATCGCGGAACGGGGATTCCTTCCGATAGGCCCAGCCCGGGTAATCCCCCCTGACTTCCTGCGCAGCCCTTGCCATAGCCGCTATATTTTCCAGCTTTTCGATCAATACACGCTTTGCCCCTTCCAGCGAACTTCTCACGGAAAATTGCACAGCCGCTTGATCCTCCCGCAAATCTACGATCCCCATGTTTAAAGAGGTCTCCACCAGCCCTTTGACGTCGGCGCTCATCGCCTGTACGCCGTTTGGAGCGGCAAACAGAAGGGAAATCAGACCATCCGTCTCTTTACGCCCCAGGCAATTCCTCTTTCCGTCCCCTAGTTCTTCTATTTCAATGCAAACGCCGGGATCCTTTGTCTGCAATTCCTGCCGGAATTCTTTTTCCACTGCCAGCACTGCATCCCTTATAACATCCCCGCTTTCTGCCTCCGCCAGAAGAACAACCGTCGCTTCCCTTGGAATCGCATTGTCTGCCAGTCCTCCCTCCAACGCTTCCACATAGATCGCCATGGACTTATGCAGCCTGTACAGCAGCCTTCCCATAAGGACATTAGCATTCCCTCTTTCCTTATCGATCTCCGCACCGGAATGTCCGCCCATGAGTCCTTTTACACTGATCCGGCAACGCTTTCCCGACTTCTCTTCCCTGCCCACAGGCAATGTCCAATCCACCCTTGCGCCTCCCGCACATCCTGCCAGGAGGATCCCCTCCTCTTCGGAGTCCAGGTTCAGCATTCGTTTTCCTTTCAACATGGAAACATCCAGCTCCCTTGCGCCGTCCATTCCCACTTCCTCATCCACCGTCAGGATCACTTCCAGCCGCGGATGGGGTATATCGCCCGAATCCAGCAGAGCCATAGCATAAGCCACCGCAATTCCATCGTCCCCGCCCAGGCTCGTGTCCTCCGCATACAAATCATCCCCGTCCACGGCAAGGCGCAGCCCATCCTTCGCCATATCGATAGAAGCGCCCGGCTTTTTTACCGCCACCATATCCATATGCCCCTGCAGGATCACCGGTTCCGCTTCCTCGTATCCCGGCGAAGCGTCCTTTATCATAATCACATTCTTCCATTCATCCTGGAAATAATCCAATCCCCGCTCTTTCGCAAAATCGACCAGGTAATCGCTCAATCCGTCCACATTTCCCGATCCATGGGGAATCGCACATATCTCCTCAAAATACCGAAACACCTTTTCCGGCTTTAATCCATCCAATACCGCCATTTTCCTGCTCCCTCTTTCTTTTTATCATCTATTAACCTGCTCCGGCTTTTCTTTCTCGTATTAGTATACACCCAATCCCTCATAAAAAGTAATTAAAAAAATGTAAAAACAAGGAAATCAATGTTTATAAGCGGGCATGGCAAAGGGCGGCCCAAGGGAGACGAAGCAGTCGAAGCAGCTGGGAAAAGGGTTGGCGGGGGCCGGTTTTCTGCTGTTGCGTACAATCAGTAATTTCGCTTATGAAATGATCTATAATCAGAGTGAAACCGCCAGGACGGCGGTTTCAGGAAGCGGAGGCATGGATGCCGTTGCTTCCGGCTCGTCCGGTTTTATAGCCTTACCCATTTCATTAGTGAAATCTGATTGGAAGCTCCAG
>OFEY01000201.1_pt1 | contig 62819 bp, 52 predicted proteins | sample 1521251 | NCBI WGS metagenome assembly OFEY01 (sample SAMEA3504100, study PRJEB24116) | mouse gut metagenome | biome: mouse gut; feature: mouse-associated habitat; material: faeces | place: Denmark | collected 2011
ATAATGTAAAGCCTGATTATACGTTTCATGCGTAATAATTTTCATGACTTACTTAGTATCAATTATCAGACAGTAATATCAATCAGCGGAGCCGGGTTGAGATAACCGATATGCCCGCTCTCCTTTCCAGCATCAGCAGCAAGCTGCACATCAATCAGGCATGGTTTCTTCGAAGCTATAGCCTCGGTAAGGGCCGCACCCAGTTCGTCGGGAGTCGTGACATAATAGGTCTGTGCGCCGAATGCATCGCCGAGTTTGTCGTAACGTGCATGTATGTCAAGAGTGGTCGGTGCAGGATCGGAAGTTTTTTCAAGAGGCACGCCTATACCGTTATATATGCCGCCATTATTGAAAATCACCACGGTGACCGGCAGGTTGAACCGGCATATAGTTGAAAAGTCCATGCCGGAGAAGCCAAACGCACTGTCACCTTCTATAGCCACCACGCTTTTACCTGTGGCAACGGCGGCACCGATAGCCGACCCCATTCCCATACCCATTATCGCCCACGTTGCGCAATCAATGCGATGGCGGGGCAGGCTCATGTCAATTGAAACCCGGGTATCGTCGAGGGTATTGGCTCCTTCGTTAACCAGGATTACGTCAGGATTTGCCTCCATCACAGGCTTGATGGCACCAAGCGCGCTCCAATGGGTCATCGGAACTGTTTTAGGCGCAAGTCGTGCAAGGAATTTCGCGTTTTTGACCTTGGTTTCGGCCTGTAACCCCGGCACCCATGTAGAATCCATATTCATCTTATAATCAGAAAGGCGGGCAAGCATGGCTTCAAGCGAGCTGCGGAGGTCGCCGACCACAGGTGCGGCAATCGGGCGGTTGCAGTCGATTTCAACCGGGTCGATTTCAAGCTGGATAAACTTCCCGGACTTGTTCCATTTCCCTTTGCCACGGCTCAACAACCAGTTGAGACGGGCGCCGACCAGAATCACCACATCAGACTCAGCCATTATGGTGGAACGCACGGAAAGCGCGCTCAACGGATGCTTGTCGGGTAATATCCCCTTAGCCATCGACATGGGATAGAACGGTATGCCGGTTTTCTCCACAAACTCCTTCACCAACCCTTCTACCTGGGCCTGGGCGGCACCCTTTCCGAGAAGGATAACAGGCTTCTTTGCCTGTGAAAGCAGCTGGAGGGCACGTGTAACGGATTCTTCCGACGGAATCATAGCAGGCTGCGGGTCGACCGGCTGGAAAAACAGGGCCTCGGCAACATCGTTGTCGACAATCTGCGCCAGACACGGAGTGGTCACATCAAGATACACACCACCCGGCCTGCCGGAAACAGCCGCACGATATGCGCGTGCAACCGCCGTCGGGATATCCTCGGCTTTGTTCACACGATAGGCAGCCTTGACCAGCGGCCTGGCAATGTTCAATTGGTCAAGCCCTTCATAAGTACCCTGCCCTAAATCGATAGGCTCACGCTCCGACGAGCCTGAAATCTGAATCATAGGATAACAATTGACCGTGGCATTTGCAGTCGCCGTAAGCCCGTTTATGAATCCGAGCGATGAAACAGTCAGCAACACGCCCGGTTTGCCTGTCAGGTATCCGTGTGTGGCAGCTGCCATACCCGCTTGCTGCTCATGACGGAAACTTATAAATCTCACACCCTGTCCCTGAGCTATATAAGCCATTTCCGTAACAGGGATTCCCACAAGGCCATACATCGTTTCGATACCGATATTTTTCAGAGCCCGTGCCAAAATATCCATACCCGTGACCTGCTCGGGAAAATGCGGGGCCTTTTGGCTGCCGCAACTGCAACCAGTGCCTCCACTTACCTGTACGGAAGCCGGTGTCATATTGTTTTGCATAAATAAAAAGCGAATTGTGTGTTATATAATATTAATAGGGGAATAATCATTAGTTTTTAGTTGTCAGACCTCGGTCACTCTCGCCGAGCAACCTCGGCCGACAACCAAAAACTAACAACTAAAAACTATATTTGAAGATTTCCGACCGATTCCGCCACCCTCATGGAGGGGAAAGCGGCCGGAGAGAACGATTCCTTACACTTAGCTAAGGAATTTGCTACATCTTGCCGTCGGCCAACGGGGCGGTAGTACCGTTTTTGGCAAACGACTGTATCTGTTCATCCGTATAGCCAAGCCCTTTGAGAACCTCGCCGGTGTTGCCGCCGAGCGTAGGGCATGGCCCGTAATTCGGCTGATAGTTGGAAATGGTGAACGGGCAACCTACTGTTACAAATTCTCCGATTCCGCCACCTTGGTTGATTTTGACAAGGGTATTGCCGTCATACAGGCTCTCGTCATCCATAATTTCCTTCGTGCTAAGAACCGGGGCACAAGGCACACCGAACGGTGCAAGCTTGGCAACAACATCAAACTTCGAAAGTTTCTGCGACCAGTTCTCGATACGGGCTATGATTTCGTCTTTATGACGGTCGCGTGCATCGGCGGTATTGAAATCGGGATTGGTCAGCCAGTCCTCGAACCCGAATGCCTGACAAGCCTTTTCAAAATCCTTCGCGCCGCGTTGCAGGATTATATAGACGTAGGCATTAGAATCATTTTCCCAGCCAAGGCACTTGAAAGTCCATCCTAAAACTCCCGAACCTTCAATGTTACCCGAACGTGGAACGTAGTCAGGGAACTTCTCATTCGGATATTGCGGGAACTGTGTGAGATAACCGATTTTGTCGAGGGTCAGCTGGTCGCGAGTCTTGATGCGGCAGAGGTTGAGGCATGCATTATGCATGGATTGATACACAAATGAGCCTTCGCCGGTCTTTTCTCGTTGCATCAACGCTGCGAGCAGGCCGATAAGCATGTGCATACCTGTGTTTGAATCGCCAAGAGCCGCACCACTCTGGGTCGGTACGTTATATTCGCCTTCATACCAGCCTGTGGTAGAAGCCGCACCGGCTGTCACCTGGGCAATAGGCTCATAGGCTTTCAGGTCTTTATATTTCGATGTGGGAGGGAACCCCTTGATTGTGCCGTAAATACAACGGGGATTAAGTTTATGCACAACATCCCATCCGAACCCGAGCTTATCCATAGCCCCGGGATGGAGGTTTTCAATGAATATATCGGCATTCTGAATCAGTTTCGTAAGGATATCCTTACCATCAGGAGTAGCGGCATCAAGGGTCAACGATTTTTTGTCGCTGTTAAGCTGAAGGAAATAATAACTCGGATATTCAGGGTTGAATTGAAGTTCACCTCGTGTGGCATCACCCGAACCTGGACGTTCTATTTTAATCACTTCGGCGCCAAGCCAGGCTAGCATCTGCGTACATGAGGGGCCGGACTGGACATTGGTGAAGTCAACGACCTTGATACCTTGTAAAGGAGCGGTGTTCATAGGATTTGGTTATAGTTTTGTTGTCAAATTTTGAATATTGCAATAAAAGCATGGAAATATTCCCAAACGGCCTTAGAGCCGTTTTTCATTTTCATTCAATATAACAACAATTCCAAATCCCGATAAGTTAGCCGGTAGTTGAAAAAGATTTTATTTCAATGCATTTCTGAATGCCGATGCTGCAGTCTGCCATGCGGCCGGAACGCTGTCGACAGGATATACCACAAAGTTTCTATTTCCTCCCGACGGAGGCACCGTGAATACCAAATGATAACGGGCATCGCTGACCGTTGCCACCCCGCAACTGTCGCGTTTGAGCGTTACTTCAGCCAAGGCCCCGCCACGTGTATCGCGGGTTTTCATGTTTGAAATAAAATTCCCAAGCGAATAAACCACCAACGCATTCCTCCCCGTCGCAGGGTTCTTACGCATTTCAAACGGCTGCACCACATGCGGGTGCCCACCTATCACCATATCTACCCCGAGCGACAGCAGGTAATCGGCCAGTTCTTTCTGAGCCTTTACCGGCAAAAGGGTGTACTCCTCACCCCAGTGCATGGCGGCAACAATGATTTCAGCCCCGGCCTTCCTGGTGGCTTCGACGTCGGAGTAGATAACCTTGCGGTCGATATAGTCAACAACGGCATCCCCTTTGATTGTGATTCCGTTAGTCCCGTAAGTGTAATTCAGAAAGCCTATCCTGAATCCATTTACATCCTTCACCATCGGCAATGCCGCAGTGCGTGCAGCCGCATCGGCATAAGTACCCAGATGCGGTATGCCGAGACTGTCGAGCACATGCACTGTAAACTTCAAACCTTTGTCGCGACGGTCAAGAGTATGATTGTTGGCCGTAAGGAATAAATCGAACCCGGCATCATGCAGGGCTTCCGCATACGACACCGGGGCGTTAAAACATGGATAACCCGTGAAACCTGAACGGCCAAGGGGAGTTTCAAGGTTCACCACCGCATAATCGGCATTGCCAATCAAGGGTGCGATTTCACTGAAACACGAGGTGTAATCATAATTGCCACCGGCAGTGCGGGCAGCATCAATCTGAGCCTGGTGCATCATTGCGTCACCGGCAAACAACAACGTGGCATCCGTGTCGGCCATCATGGCCGACGTCAGCTTCATCATTATTGCCAAAATCGCCTCCGACACGGGCTGATTTATCTATAATCTACCTGACAACGTTATTTATGGCCTATGCATAAATTTCATGCTTGGCGGCAGCCAGGGTGTTGAGCATCAACGACACTATAGTCATCGGCCCTACCCCGCCGGGAACAGGGGTGATATATGCACACTTCGGAGCAACCTCGTCGAATTTCACATCACCGCACAGGCGGAAACCACTTTTGCGTGTTTCATCAGGTACACGGGTCGTACCGACGTCAATCACAGTAGCACCGTCCTTAACCATATCGGCCGTTACCGATTCAGGACGCCCCATAGCCGCAATAACTATATCCGCCTCACGGCACACCTCTTTTATATTACGTGTATCACGGTGGCAAACCGTCACAGTGGCATTACCCGGATTGGCTTTCTGCATCATCAAAGCAGCAACCGGCTTACCTACGATATTGCTACGTCCAAGCACCACGCAGTTGGCCCCGGAGGTATTTATCCCGTAACGTTCAAGCAAAGTCATGATGCCGGCCGGTGTGGCGCTGCGGAAACATGGAAGCCCTATCGACTGACGCCCTACGTTGATAGGATGGAACCCGTCGACATCCTTACGATAATCGATTGCCTCGATCAGTCGTTGTTCCGAAATATGGCGCGGAAGCGGAAGCTGCACTATAAACCCGTCAATTTCAGGATTTTCGTTCAGTCTGGCTATTTCAGCCAATAAAGTCTCTTCCGTAACATCATCCTCGAATCGGATAAGGCTTGAAGTAAAGCCGCATTCGGCACATGCCTTAACTTTGTTGGCAACGTAGGTTTCGCTTCCTCCGTCGTGACCGACAAGGATTGCGGCCAGATGCGGCCTGCGCCCTCCGGCAGCCAATATCTTTTCAACTTCGGCGGCGATTTCCTGTTTGATTTCGCCTGCCACCTTTTTTCCGTCGATGAGTTGCATGATGTCGTGGGTATTGTTAAAGGATATAGTTTACGATTAGCGACGACGCATGTTGCGCATCATCTGCATCGGGTTTTTCATTGAAGTGGCAGCCTTCATAACCTTGCGGGTCTGCTCGAACTGCGTCAGAAGCCGGTTAACCTCCTGCAACGTGGTACCTGAACCGGCAGCGATACGCTTGCGGCGCGAACCGTTGATAATCGAAGGATTGACACGTTCTTTCTCGGTCATGGAGCTGATTATGGCTTCGATTCCCTTAAAGGCGTTATCGTCGATTTCCACATCCTTCAAGGCCTTCCCTACGCCAGGAATCATAGCAGCCAAATCTTTGAGGTTACCCATTTTCTTTATTTGCTGGATCTGCCCCAGGAAGTCGTTGAAATTGAATTCGTTTTTGGCAATCTTCCGCTGGAGTTCACGGGCTTTCTTTTCATCGAACTGCTGCTGCGCCTTTTCAACGAGCGAAACAATGTCACCCATGCCGAGGATACGGTCGGCCATTCGCGAGGGATGGAACAGGTCGATTGCATCGAGTTTCTCACCCGTACCGACGAATTTGATAGGCTTGGTTACCACAGTACGGATTGACAATGCGGCACCGCCACGTGTATCGCCGTCGAGCTTGGTGAGCACCACTCCGTCGAAATCCAGGCGGTCATTGAATTCTTTTGCCGTGTTGACAGCATCCTGACCCGTCATTGAATCCACAACAAAGAGGGTTTCCTGCGGCTTGACAGCTTTCTTGATGGCCTCGATTTCATCCATCATCTGCTCGTCGACAGCCAAACGCCCGGCGGTGTCGACTATCACCAGGTCGAGGTGGTTGCGTTTGGCATGCTCTATCGCGTTGCGCGCGATCTCGACCGGGTTCTTGCTACCCTCCTCGGTGTAAACAGGCACGTTAATCTGTTCGGCCAGCACCTTAAGCTGCTCGATAGCGGCAGGACGGTAAACGTCGCATGCCACCAGCAACGGGCGTTTCCCTTTTTCGCTCTTGAACTTTTTTGCAAGCTTGCCTGAGAAGGTGGTTTTTCCGGAACCTTGCAGACCTGACATAAGGATTACCGTAGGATTTCCCGAAAGGTTTACCTGCGCGGTGTCGCCACCCATGAGCTGGGCAAGTTCGTCGTGTACGATTTTCACCATCAGCTCCTGCGGCTTGATGGCGTTAATCACGTTCTGCCCCAACGCCTTGGCCTTGACCGTATCGGTAAACGATTTGGCAACCTTGTAGTTCACGTCGGCATCTAGCAGAGCCCGACGCACATCCTTAAGGGTTTCAGCCACATTTATCTCGGTAATCTTGCCTTGGCCTTTGAGTATTTTAAAACTCCGCTCAAGTTTCTCGCTTAGATTCTCAAACATGCTTTATGATGGGTAGTATGGGATTTTATTAGTTAGTTTAGTTTCAAAAAACAGGCGCAGACATGCACGTCAGTCGTGTAATGTGCACCGCTTAGAGCCTGTTGGTGGCCGTGTCAGGGAAAATCACGTTCGGCTTGAAGCCACGTGCCTCCTCATATGGCATCGTGCCATAAGCCATTATTATTATTATGTCACCGGGAAGAACCTTGCGTGCCGCCGCCCCGTTAAGGCATATAACCCCCGAACCGCGTTCGCCGGGAATGGCATATGTTTCCAAACGTTCGCCGTTGTTGTTATTGACGATATAAACATGCTCACCAGGGAGTATATTGGCCGCATCCATTAGATTTTCATCGATGGTTATACTTCCGATATAATCGAGACGCGCCTCAGTGACGGTTACCCGGTGTATTTTTGACTTTAAAATTTCAACCTGCATCTTGCCGGTGTTTCTTCTTGCTTCTGAACGGAGTCGTCATGGCGGCCCCGTTGACTGCTGATTAATATTTTATGTTGTCGATAAGCCTTACCTTGCCGCAATAAGCGGTTACACACCCCACAGGGCGGCCGTTGACCGCATCATCCCAGTTTCCGAGAGGCTGCATAGTCAGAGGGTCGACAATCTCATAGTACTCCACTTCCATATGCGGGAAGGAATTTATGGCATCGACAACGAACTTTTTGGTTTCAGCCAGGGTATGTGTCTTTGCCCACTCCACACTCTCGGCAAGGGTGCGGTGGATAACGGGGGCGACACGGCGCTGCTCATCGGTCAGACGTGTGTTGCGGCTGCTCATTGCCAGGCCGTCGGCTTCGCGGCATATCGGGCAGTCAACAATTTCGAGTCCGAACCCTTCAAGCTCCACCATTTTCCGTATCACGGCAATCTGCTGGAAATCTTTCTCACCGAAATATGCACGGTCAGGTTCCACGATGGCAAACAGCTTGCTTACAATCTGCGCCACACCGTTGAAATGCCCCGGACGCATAGCCCCTTCCATTACCGCCGCCACTTCACCCAGGTCAAACTGACGGGTGTCGGGTTCGGGATACACCTCTTCCACCGAAGGGATAAAGGCCACATCGGCACCGGCGGCTTCGAGTTTGGCACAATCGGCCTCCTCCGTACGCGGATAGGTTGCGAGGTCTTCGGCATTATTGAATTGGGTGGGATTCACAAACACGCTTACAACCACCACGTCGTTTTCACTCCGTGCGCGGTCTACAAGGGATATATGACCCGCATGCAACGCCCCCATGGTCGGCACGAGCCCGACGGTTTTCCCCTCGGCCCTGGCTTCGGCCACACGCGTGCGGAGCCGGTCTACAGTTCTTATTATTTCCATTATATATAAGAGTAAATAAACCCTGTTTTTCGGCTGCAAAGGTATAAAATTATTGTTGAACAATCACTAACTTTGCAGGAAAATCGGTTTGTCACAAAGCCGCCGGCAAAAGGCTTATGCACCCGTGCAGCCGCTGCCACATAGACCCAAACCTAATGACACAGGAATTTGAATCAAGGCTTCTCGAAGGAGCCGTCAGCGAAATATCACGCCTCCCCGGCATCGGGCGCAAAACAGCCCTGAGGTTAGCCCTGCACCTGTTGCGCGAGGATGTGGCCACCTCCGTAGCCCTCGGCGAGGCCATCATAAACATGCGTAAAGGGATAAGCTACTGCCGTGTTTGCCATAACATTTCCGAAACCGACATATGCCCCGTATGCGCCGACCCGCGGCGCGACAGTTCGACCGTCTGCGTGGTCGAAAACGTAAAAGATGTGCTGATTTTTGAAAACACAGGCTCATATCGCGGATTATACCATGTGCTCGGAGGGGTGATATCACCCATCGACGGCATAGGGCCGGACAAACTTAAGATAGATGCGCTTGTTACCCGCGTTGCAAACGGCGACATAAAGGAGGTGATTCTCGCACTCGGGGCGACCATGGAGGGGGATACCACCGACTATTATATCTACAAACGCCTTGAACCATACAACATCAAGGTAACGCAGCTGGCACGCGGGGTTTCGGTAGGCAACGAAATCGAATACACCGACGAAATCACACTGGGGCGGTCGCTGCTCAACCGCACGCTATTCTCCGACACAATAATGCAATAGCGATGCTTACAGATAACCAGATACGGTTGCGGGCCCTTGAGCCATCCGATGTCGACCGACTCTACATATGGGAAAACTGCCCGGAAATGAGACGTCACGGGGTAAATGCCGCGCCATATTCCCGCCATCAGCTATGGGAATATGCCAACAATTATGACGCAGACCCTTTGCGAAGCGGCCAACTACGCCTGATTATCGAGGTCACAACATCCGACCGTAATGCCGGCTGCAACTGCCCCGGCAAACAGACGGCAACTGCTGTTGGATGCATAGACCTTTACGACATCGACCCGCGCAACAGACATGCATACATAGGGATTATGACGTCACCGGAACACAGGGGCATGGGTTATGCGTCTGTGGCCTTGGAGCTGATAAAGACCTTCGCCCGTGACTCGCTCGGACTGCATACCTTAGCAGCAATTGCCGCATCCGACAACACCCCTTCGGTGCGGCTATTCACACGGTGCGGTTTCCGAAAATCAGGCATCCTCACGGGATGGCTCCGCATCGAGGGCGACACATATGCCGACGCAGTGTTATTCCACTCTACCCTTCAATAACAGGAGTAACTGTTATTGAATCAAGAGGTCAGCCCAGCGGCACGGTGACAATGAAACGCGCACCCTCCGTGTAGGTGGTATCAAGGGTTACCGAACCTGCAAGCAACTCTGCAAGATGCCTTGCTATGGGCAATCCGATACCTATACCCTGCGAAGAGCGGTCGAGTTTCACGAATCGTTCGAACACACGTTCGGCATCTCCCAGCGATACCCCTATCCCGGTATCAGTCACTGATATATAGGCTTTTCCCGCCTCCTCGTCAGCATGGAACCCAACCTCGATGCTACCATGTTTGGTAAATTTTGCCGAGTTGGACAGCAATTGTACCAAAATCTGCATCAACCGTCGCGAATCGGTATATACGGTAACATCGCAAAGATTCGGCATCACATGCATATCGACCTCAGGACGCACCCGGTGCTTGACGCTTTCAATCGCCATGTTGCATAACTGCGACAATGACTCCTTCTTCATGCACACCGACACCGAATCGCTGTCGATTTCCGAAAGGTTCAACACGTCGTTCACAATGGAGGTAAGCAGCTCGGCATTATGCGACACAAGATTGGCAAAATGTTTAAGATATGGCTTGAACCCTGCCTCGGAACAATCTATTATCAGATTTGTGTATTCGTTTATAGTGTGAAGCGGCACTGCCACCTCCCCGCTCATGTTCTTGATGAAATCAGATTTTATGCGGTTGGCAAGCTGCGCCTCATCGCGGGCTTTCACAAGGTCGGCCTGCGCCTGACGCAAATTGGCACTTTCGGCAACCAGTGCGGCATTGGAATGGACAAGGTTTTTGGCCAGCCTTCGCGAATGCCGGAACAAAACGAACACAACCGCCAAAAGAACCAACAGCACCACTGCCGCAGTCAACGCTATCAGCATTACATTACGCTGCATAACACCTGATTCACGTGCATGTTCTGCCTTCAGCTGGTTTATGTCGTAAACAATCTGAAGCTCTTTGTATTTTTCACGGGTGCGTTTCTCGATTGTCTCCTCTAGAATCTCGTTATACTCCCTGGACGCGGTCAGCAAGGCGTCAAGATCACCCTGCTTCTCGGCGCTTTTAACCATCATACGGAGCAGAACCCTGTGCACACTGGCATTATAGGGTGCATCTATATATTTTTTCAGAAGTTCCAATGCCCTGCCGTAATCTTTTTTATACATGCTGTAATAGATTTGCGGCCTCATGGAAATACGGTTGGTTGCAGCGGCAACCGAATCACGGGCCACCATCTGCATAGCCTTCCTGTAATAGGTTTCAACCTCGCGAGGGGAAAGTTGCGGATAATTGGAAAGAATCCGTGTGTACACAATATAACGGTTACCGTCGTAACTACGGTAAGGTCGCGATATCCCCCAGGTGGATCCGTTCTCCAATCCGTCGATTGACTCCAGCAGCTTCAGGTCGGCATCAATCGACTTGGCGTTTTCGTCATTTTCACGGAAGGCCATGGCAGCCTGCACATAGTAGCAGTTCTTAATCGAATATGCCTCCGGACGCAGTTGTTTGACCATCTGCCCCAACTGGGTCATATATTTTGAAAGAAGTTCCCCTTGCGAACATTCGGCAACGTAAAGGCATATACCATGCAATGTCACAATGTTCTCGTAAATGTCATCATCTGCCCCCATGTTTACCTTTTTCAACAACAACCTCAGGTTGCGATCCTTCTCGTCAGTGGTCGAATAGCGCACATTATGAATATTCCTCAGCATGCGTATAAACGTCTCGGTCTCGACCCGGTCGTCGGAAGGGTCGAACATCGCGGCATTTGTCAAATCTTTCAAAAGCAGGGAATCGTTACGTATGTGCAGATTGGCAAGATTACGTATTATATCAAGCCCTATCTGGTCATTACCCGAGCAAGCGGCAGTGTGCAGAATCATCCGGCCGATAGAATCACGCTTGTCTTTGGGGCGGAGGTCGAAAATATCCGTGAGCAAATCAAGGCTGTCGATTGCCGTGGTAGCCAATTCCAACTTATCCGACAAGCTGTCGGCAATCTCATCATTGCCGGTGGTACGGGCCGACATACTAATGCACGCACAAGCGAACAGCACCGATAAAAAAGCATATATCCTTACCATTGCATTCCTGATAACTGAACCGGCCTGTGCCGGCCATAACCCTTTCCAAAGCCCATGCACACAAACCGTCTGATTAATACATGCAAAAATAGGGAAAATCCCACGATATTACAAATTTAATTCATACCCGTTTCAAAAATCCCTGAAATTGTAACCGGCATCAGGCAATAAGTAAGTCGTGGAAATTATTTTATATTGTCTGAGAGCATACTTTCAGTCGATTTTTGTCCGAAGATGAAGGAGTGTAGCGAGCTACACGACTGAAGATGAGGATAAAAAGCGGCGAAAGGATGCCGCAGAGAATATAAAGCCTGACAATATGTTATATGCGTAATAATTTTCATGACTTACTTAAATAAATATCGGTCATTGGTAACTAAGGATATTCGAATGAATCATGGAGTGAAGTTTCCCTGACTTCCCTGTACAAATAAACCTACCCCTGAAAGTCAAACAAAAAACTTTCAGGGGTAGGTTTATTAAAGAAAATTTTGCATAAAACGTTAAAGTTGACGATGTTAAATATTATTTAACTATATTTAACCATTGGGGGGGTAATTTGTGAAGTTTTGTTTAATTTTGTGCAACTATCAGCTTGCCTTAATTCACCTTTACGAGCTGCGCCATAAACATTATCTTTAACTAGAGTTTTATAAATAAGCACATTAAGGCAGGTATATGATAGGCATAGCTATGCCGCAGCACGGATTAGGTCTGCCTAATTCTAATCAATTTTATCATATATCATGCAAAAGAAGTACGTTCTACCCCTTCTGATGGTTACTCCGGCCGTAGCACAGGTCATGGAGGCAATCAATCTTGATGTTCCCGCAGCTGACAGCTGGAGTTTTTCAGGTGTCACCGGTGGTGATATGACCATCGACGGCGACTTGATTTCAGCGCCTCTCGGCGGCACAATCACGAATACGGTGAAAGCACTGCCAAAAGGCAACTACAAACTCGTCACCCTTGCAGGCACCGTCAATGCCGCTGTAAGTGTAAACGGCAAAGCAATCACCGACGGCCGTTTCACCCTCGACGCAAAAGGCGACGCAGTAATCACTGTGGTTGCAGCCGACAATTCACAGGCTTTCTCATTCGGTATCCAAACACTTGAACTGGTTTTTGACTTTGAAGCCGCAAAACAGGCCCTCAACACCCAACTTGGCAAAGTAGATGCCGTTGCCGAACTCCGCGACCCGGCAACGAAGCTGACCGAAGAACGTGCAGCACTCTTAAAGGAGGCTGCCGATATCGCCGCAGCCATCGAGGCAATAGGTGAGGGGTCGGTAAAAATATATGAGGAAAACGGTTTCGATTCCGACAACGACACTTACACCGGCAACAAGATTGCCAAAGAAATAGCCGCATATGCCGAACAGGTAAAGGCATTTAACGAAAAAGTAGCCCCTGAAAACGAGGCTTACGACATAAAGGTTGCCAACGAAGCCACTATCAAAGGCTTTAACGACGGTATCGCCGAACTCAACAAACTTATAGGCGAAATCACGGCATCGCTTGAAAACGTTGCAGAAAGCGACCTTGCTTTCCGCAACAACGCCACTCTGACACAACTCAGCATCGACACCAAGGCGCTTGAAGCTTCGGTGAAGGCCCTCGAAGGCTCCACCACACTGCTTGACCCGACAAAGGACGGCGATCCCTCGAAAGCATGTGCCGACACTCTCGCACAGCTTACAGAAAATGCAGGCAAACTTGCAGAAGCCATCGCCAATGACAAGGCCGACGATGTGGCTTACAAGGCTTATACTGCCGAAATCCTCAACCTTACCGGCAAACATGCCGAAGCTGTGGAAGCAATCGACAATATCACCGGGGAGCTGAAGGATACCGATGTGTTCGCCGACAAGAAAACCGAATGGAAGAACCAACTGTCGGACATCGTGGCCGAAGCCAAGGACAAAGCCGGTATCGGGACTGAAATCGAAGGTGCCGCAGGCAAACTCGATGCAGCAAAGGCAGCAGTTGCCGACGCCCTGACCGGCCTACAGAACGTGGTTGACGATGCAAACGCGTTTGCCGACGCCCTCAACGACATCTACAACACCGCTTTGGAAGCCGTTGCAGCACTCAACACCTCCCTTAACGAAACCATCGACGGGGTCAATGTCCCCGCTTCATTCAAGGCTGAATACGACGGCAAGGTGAAAGCCGTTACCGATGCAATCTCGGCAATGCGTCAGGATATCGACAACCATTACAAGGCAACCGACCTCACCGACGAAACATATGCCAAAGCCGATGCCGACATCAAGGCCGCTATCGAAGATCTGAAGCAATATATCGACGACTGCACCCCGATTATCGCCGCACAGGCAAGCATCGACCAGCTTAAAAAGAACCTGGACGAAGCCATACCCGAAAACGAATTCGTAAAAGGCAAATTCAAACAGAACATAGATGCAATCAACGATGGTATCGCAACCCTCCAGGGCAAGCTCGACGAGGCCAAACCCGGCGACACCCCCGTTATCGACACTACCGACATACAGGCAGCCATCGACCTTCTGAAAGAGAGCGCGGCCAAACTGACCGACATTGTTGAAAAGGTAGGTGATTTCGACAAAGCCTTCAAAGCTGAAATCGACAAGGTAAACGCATATAAGGACAAGCTCGAACGCCTCGAAGGCAATCCCAACACATGGGAAAAATTCATCGCCGCCGACCCGTACAAGACCCTTAAAGCCGCCTACGACAAATTCACAACCGATTATGCCGCAGCGCGAGCCACCGACACCACTCCCGAGGAATGCTATAACCTGTTCATAGCACTCGACCTTACATATGACTATGCCGCACAATGTGCCGCAACAATCGCAGCCTACTGCAACAGTGTCGCAACCGGCAACTTCGCTGTAGCCGAAAAGAAACTTGAAGGTGTAAAGAAAGCACAGGCCGACGGCGAATATCCCGGCAAGGATACAGTTGTGTTCACCGAGATAGATGCCACAATGACCACCCTTGCCACCGAGGCAGGGAATGTCAATGACGACAAGACCGCTGCAACCTGCACCTCCGATATCAAAAAAGCCATGGAGGCTATGGACAAGCTGCAGGCAACTGTCGATGCCCTGAAGGCCAACCACAAAGCCTACACCGATTTGACCGGGCTGACCGGCGACAACTCATTCACCGCCGCACTCGACAAAGCCAAAGCTGCCAACGCCGATATCTCCGTAGCACCAGCCACCAAGCATTATGACGACGAAATCGCCAAGCTACAGGGAGAATATGACAAACTCGTGGCCGCTATCGACAAAGCTCATGAAGAGGACTTCAGCATGTGCGAAGCCAATGCCGACCAGAAGGATAAGAAGAACCACGAAGTGTTCCAGGCACAGCTCGACAGCCTCATCAAGGCAGCAAACGATATGCCCGCAGCCATACGCGCCAACCACGAGGCACTCCAGGCAGCAATCAAGGCCGGAGAAAGCACACGTGCCACCATCAACGACCTTATCGCATCGGTTGAAGGATACATCGACAACGGTGTGGACCACGAAGGCCATGACTTCGTAGGCGACAAAGCCGACACGGTGGAAACCCTCCGTGAAATCCTCCGCAGCATCGATAACCTCAATGCCGAAGCCGCGACAGCCTACGGGAAGGGGCAGGCTGCCGAAGGCAACTTCACCGAATTGTTCGACGAATTGGCGAAGACAGCCGCACAGACAGTGGCCGACTTCGAAACCAAATACGGCGACAATGTAGTTGCACATAACAAGGAGGTCAAGGCAGAACTCTGGGATGCACTCTACGAAGTACTTGAAAACACATACACATCTTCAGTAAAGGCATTCGACAACTACAACGGCCTCAAAAACCCCGGTTACAAGGCTGCCGTGCAACCCGTCCTGACCACCAACGAGGGCCTATTCGACTACTCGAAGCAGATCCGCGACCTCAAGACAGAGGTAGAAGCATGGTTCACAGCCACAATCACCCGTCCCACCGACGAAACCCAGGAAAGCAAGTTCGCCCCCATTGCCGACGATAATGCCGAACTCGCCGCATTCCGCCAGACAGCCAACAACTACATCGCCGAAATGAAGAGCAAGGCTGAAAAGCTGAAAGCCGATGTCGACGCAGTGGCCGAAGACTATTACGCAACCCTTTCAGGCAGAACCGAAACCGCGATCCAGGATGCCGACGCCAAAATGAATGCTGCCGGAATCACCGACGAAACCGCAGTTATGACAGGCACAGGGCTTGCCAAGGCATCGTTTAACGACGCAGCCAAGTTGAAAGCCGATGCCAAGAATATCGGTATCGATATGGATGCTATCGCCACCATGCTCGATAGCGCCCTCGGCCAGATCAACCTCCAGAATGCGGCAATAATCCAATGGAACGCCAATTATAAAGGCGCTACCGAAAAAATCGCACAGCTCAAGAAAGAACTGGCAGGCTATGAATTCGCAACAGCCGAAACAAAGGAAGCTGCGGAAACCGCAATCTCCGATGCCACAACAGGCGCCGAGACACTGAACAACGACGCACTTGCCGAAAGCGAGCTTGTCAACAGCCTGTCGGGCTACACCACAGAGCTTGACAAACTCCTGGCCGATGCCGAGGCTGCCGTAGCCGCTGCAAAACAGACACACGACAACGATGTGACCAACAAGAACCTTTACGAAGGTTACATCAATGATGCAGCCGATTTCGACAAACAGCTTGAGGAATTACGCGCATATGTGGACGGATTTGCCGGAAATTACAGCCCCGCAGTCAACAACGCTTCCGAAGCCGTTGCCACCTTCAAGGCCAAAGTCGAAGAACTTAAAAACACCCTTGCTGATAATTCCGCCTATATCGGGAACCTCAAGACACTTGCACAGACAAGCATCGACAATGCCTACATCTCGGCACGCAATGCCGAAACCGAGGCTATCAACACACAGCTGTCGCGTGTAAAAGTTGCCTACAACAATGCCAAAGTCAACCCCGAATCGGGTATTGATGCCGACCGTCTGGTAGCTATCGACAACGAGATTCACGACATCATGGCGCTTATCAACGGCAAAGCAGCCGAAGGGGATAACGAGGCTATAGAAGCGCTTGCACAGCTCGGCAACAAGGAATTCAAGGCACGTGCCGGTGAAATCGAAAGCCAGCTCGATGCCCTCGAAGCCGAACTCGACAAAGCCGCCATCGATGCAGCACGTGCCGCCCTCGACGAACTCGCAGCGGAAGTAATCAACAAAATCGAAGCCGGTAAGACATTCCTCGGCGAATGTGAGGAATCAGTACAGGACAAATATGCCGGAAGCTACGACAACCTTACAACGAAAGTTGAAAACCTGAAAGCCCAGTGGCAGGAAGGTAACAGTGTTCTCAGCCAGCAGGATAACCTCACCCGTCAGCTCAACGGAATCGCCGGTGAGGTTGATGCGCTCCAGGCCGAAATCGCCGCTGCCGACCAAGCTGCAAAAGCCGAAGCCGAAAAGATTGCCACCAGCAATGCCCGCTACGATGAACTCATCAAAGAATATGATGAACTAATCGCTGCAATCAACGCTTTCAAGGACCGCCTCGACAGGTTCGGTTACACCGCACAATACGAGTCGTCTTTGGAATATATCGATGAAACAGTTGCACGTGCAAAAGCTGCTATCGACGAGGCTAAGGAAAAACATTCACTAACAGCCGAATCGACACTGCTTCCCGATTCAACCATACCTGACTGGCTTGAAAACAGCACCCTGTCTGTAACCGACAGTTATTTCCGCGACAAATATAATCGTGATGTAATAACCAGCCTGAATGCTATTCCCGAAGCATTGGCCGACCTGCCTGCCGACAAACGCATTATTCCGAGCAAGCTCGACGAAATACATAACAAACACGCCGAACTTGAGGAACGTGCGAACACTATCGCAGAATCGTACAACAATGATGCTATCGAAAAGACAGTTGAGACACTCGACGGTTTCATCGAAGAGTCCGACAACATCATCAACGAAGCCAAGGCGCTGCTTGACACCATCAGTGAAAGCACCTTCCTTGCCGGTGACGTTGACGAGGATAACGAGGTAACCGTTGCCGACGCACAATCGGTTCTCAACTGGGTAGGTACACAGGCATCGTTTGACGAACTCTTCACAGCATCGGAACGTAAGGCCACCGCAGCCGACATCGATGGTAACGAAGCCCTGAATATCGGCGACGTAACAGCCGTGGTAAATATCGCCATGGGTTACAAACCTTCGGAAGTACGTTTCGCAATGGGTCGTTCAACAGCAAACGGAGGCGGTTCGATTTTCGCAGAACTCTTAAGCGAAGAGGGCGGTGTAAGCCGTTACGCAGTCACGATGTTAAACAACAACGACTTCGCGGCCGGCCAGTTCGACCTAACACTCCCCGCCGGTTCTTCAATCAGGAACATTACCATAGGCGAACGCGCCATCAGCCATGAGCTTCACACGTTCGATAACAACGGGACGACACGTGTAATCCTGGCCTCGATGGAGAATGCCGAAATCGAAGGTTCGAACGGGGCCGTGGTATATGTAGAAGTTGAAGGTGAAGGCAACCTCACGGTGGAAGACGCAATCTTCGCCACCAAGGCCGCACGCACCTACAAACTCCTGGGAACAGGCGGTAACGGCACATCTATGATTGACTCCATCCGCGAAAACCTGCGCGAAGTCAAGGAAACAATCTACAACGCCGCAGGCCAGACCCTCAACCGCCTGCAACGTGGTGTAAACATCATCCGTAAGTCTGATGGTACAGTAACCAAGGAAATACGTAAATGATGAATACTATGTGAAATTCACTCCTTAGGATTCCGGGAAAATGCCTGGAATCCTAAGGAAAGAATTTTAAAACCAGTTTTCCAAAGAAATAACTAAGATTATTCAAACAACAATGAATCATACCAAACAAACATTTGTTGCGAGGTTGATGATGCTGGCTGCACTTGTCTGCACCTCATTAGGCATCTCTGCCCAAAACAAATTCCATATCGATACGTTCGCCATCGACTCCTACGACGAGGTGACGGTTCCCGTACTCCTCGACCTCGAGGATGCAGCGGCACAGGCATTCCAGTTCGACGTGGTGCTTCCCCCGGAACTTGAATTTTCAAAAAATCCCGAAAAGGCTGCCGAACGTCTCACCCCCGGGCACTCGCTAAGTTTCCAAAACGGCCGCGTAATGGTGATTTCAGGCAACATGAAACCCATATCAGGTTCGGAAGGAGCCGTTGTAAACCTCTATGTGAAGGTCAGGGAAGGCCGTCTGACCGATAAAAACATCCGCATAGAGCTGACAAATCCCACACTTACCAAACCCGGCGAGGGCAAATTCGACACAGCCGTGAAACTCGATGTCGAAGCCGAAGGGACGGATGTGAGCATGCACCAGTCGCAGATATGGGCCTACCTTCCCGACAGCGAACTGACCGTCAACCCCGGCGGCACAACTTCGGTGGCAGTAGCAATAAACAATAACTTCGATGTCCGTGGCTTCCAGTTCAGCGTAACGCTGCCTGAAGGATTCACCGCTTCCGACGAGGTTATCAAATCTGAACGTTGCAACGAACAGATGACCCTCATGGTGATTCCCACAGGTAACGAAGTGTGCTTCACCGCCACGGCCATGAACACACTGCCTGTTATTTTCGACAATGACGGGACGGTAATCACATTCAATGTCACAGCCCCTGTCGACTTCAAGGCAGAATCAGCAGAAATCAAACTCCACAGCGCCACATTCTCGACCGACAACGCATTGGTTATAGAACCGATGCCGGGCAAGGAAACGTCCACCGTAACCCTTATAAACGGGGTTACAGCCTATGGGAAAGCAATGACAGAAATAAGCGCCCTTGAAACAGCACTTGCAGAAGCACGCGTAACCATAACCGAAGTCGCACCTGATGTGAAGGATGATTTCACAGGCGCGGAAATCACAGAAAAAATCAACGACCTCAAAGCTGCGGTGGAAGCGGCATATGCCGATATGACACTGACAGGGAATTATGACGAAGTGATGGCGCCCGTTGAAGCCATAAAGGCCGAAACCGAAAAGCTAGTGGAAGATGCAAAGGCCGCACAAAAGGTTTTTGAAAACGAAGCTGCCTTATACCAGGCATATTCCGACGCAAAGGCGAGAGTCAAGGAACTGGACACAGCACTGGCAGACGCCCTGGCCAAAATAGCCGATGAAGCTGCCGATGTCAAGAACGACTTTACAGGCAACAACATCTCCGCCGACATAACCGCGCTCCGTACCGACATCCTGGAATCGTACACCGACAAGACCCTTGTTGAAAATTATCAGGCAATAACCGAAAAAGCCGACAAAATCCAGGCTGCTATCGAAACACTGGTTGCCGACGCACTCGCAGCACAGCTCGCATTCGAAGTTGAAAAAGCCCGCCAGGAATCAAATGCCGCCGCTTATGCCGCCGACATTGAAATAATCGAGGCACTGGTTTCAAAACTTGAAGATGCACTCGCCAAGCTAAAGGAAACCTATCCCGATTTCGATTCAATGTCTGTTGAATCGGAAATCCGTGATGCTATCCAGGCAGAGCGCGAAAAGGCCACAGCCGCCCTCGACGCAGTGAAAGAAGAAGGAGAATACGACAACAAAGTCGATTCTACTTCAATTGAAGATATGATGGAAAAAATGTTTGAACAAGCCGGTATTGATGCAATCACCGTTGACAACCTTTCCGGTGATGCCAAATACTATGACCTTTCCGGCCACAAATTATCCGGCCCTGTGGCGGGATCTGTGACAATCATTGTCTACCCCGACGGAAGCACCCGGAAAGTATTCGTTAAATAAGCACCGATTCAAATCAAGATAGCGTATTTCGACGTATAGAACCTTATTGGATTCCGGCTCCCCGGCTCTCGTTGATGAGAGTCGGGGAGCATTTCAATATAACAGACCGATGCCCGGAAATATCCCTGTCAGCATATAATCCGGGCTATGCCCCAAGCTATGAAAAAACCCGAAAAACTATGTTGAAAAGTGTGTGGATAATTGTGAAAAACGCGTTCAAAGAGGATGTGGAAAATAGTTATGCCAAAGTTTGGAGATTGATAATCAATAGCGGTATAAACCTTTCCACACACAACGGCAAATAAAACCAAAGCAAGTTATCAAGCGGGTTATTGCCATTGATTTCCACAGTTTTCAATAGATATATTCGTGGAAAGTTATTAACTTTGCAACTTATTAACAGCATGTTGATAAACCATCTAAACCGTTGGTTACCAATAATGGCAATGTTGATAATATGATAATAACGGTGTGTGTTTGTTCAATAACCCTAAAAAGCAAATAAAAGCCATGAAAGTTATCATCGGTTTCAACATCCATTATTATTATTGAGGAAGAGCTGTTTTTTAAAGAGAAAATTTTCAAACATTTAAACAATTAAATAATGAATGTTGAAAAAGGGTTCGTCAACGAACCTGTTCCTGCCGGAACCGACCTTGCCGGGGAGATAAAAAAACTCAAGAAGGAAAAGGATGCCGTGATTCTCGCCCACTATTACCAGAAGGGGGAAATCCAGGATTTGGCCGATTTCATAGGCGACTCTCTTGCATTGGCCAGGATTGCGGAAAAACTCCCGAACCGGGTGATTGTGCTTTGCGGGGTCCACTTCATGGGTGAGACCGCAAAAATCCTATGCCCGGATAAGAAGGTGCTTGTTCCCGACATGAATGCCGGTTGCTCGCTGGCTGACTCGTGCGATGCCGGGGAATTCCGTAAATTCATAGAACAACATCCGGGGCACACCGTGGTCAGCTATGTCAACACCTCCGCAGGGGTGAAAGCCCTGACCGATGTCGTGGTCACCTCTTCGAACGCACGGCAGATTGTGGAATCACTTCCAAAGGATGAAAAAATAATTTTCGGACCTGACCGCAATCTGGGAAATTATATCAAGTCAATAACAGGGCGGGATATGCTTGTGTGGGACGGCGCCTGCCATGTTCATGAGCAGTTCTCGGTTGAGCGGCTTTTGGAACTTAAGAAATCGCATCCGTCGGCAAAGGTGCTTGCGCATCCTGAGTGTAAGAAGCCGATGCTGTTGCTGGCCGACAAGGTGGGGTCGACAGCCGCATTGCTTAAATATGCCGTTGAAAGCGACGCCGGGGAATTCATCGTTGCCACGGAAAGCGGCATCCTGCATGAAATGCGGAAGAGATGCCCCGGAAAAGTGTTCATCCCTGCACCGCCTTCCGACAGCACCTGTGCATGCAACGATTGTAATTTCATGAAGCTTAACACCCTTGAAAAGCTTTACAACACCTTGAAATACGGGCAACCCGAAATAGAGGTGGATCCGGAAACAGCCGATGCCGCCCGCCGACCCATCGAAAGGATGCTCGAAATATCGGAACGCCTGGGCATCTGATTAAAGTTTACAAAAACGCGGTGTGCCGATTCGAGGCAGATGCCCCTACAACTTACGACTTACAACTTACGACTTACGACTTATAACTCTATAATGGATTACAGACATAAGGATATAGAACAGCGCTGGCAGCAGTACTGGAAGGAAAACAATACGTATAAAACCGAAATTGACAACGATAAGCCCAAGTTCTATGTGCTTGACATGTTCCCTTATCCTTCGGGAGCCGGGCTGCATGTAGGCCATCCGCTGGGATACATAGCTTCCGACATCTATGCACGCTATAAGAGGCTGCGCGGCTTCAATGTGCTTCATCCTATGGGTTATGATGCCTACGGGCTTCCTGCCGAGCAATATGCCATCCAGACAGGGCAGCATCCCGAGGTTACCACACGTGAAAACATAGCACGCTATCGCAGCCAGCTCGACCGCATAGGGTTCTGTTATGACTGGAACCGTGAAATCCGCACATGCGACCCCGGTTATTACAAATGGACGCAGTGGGCATTCATCGAGATGTTCAACCATTATTACGACACCGCTCTTGACAAAGCCATGCCTGTGGCCGGTCTGGAGGCTCATTTTGCAGAACATGGCTCGGAAGGGATTCATGCTGCCGAATCAAAAGCATTGCGGTTTACAGCCGGGGAATGGAACGCCATGGATGCAAAGCAGAAAAGCGATGTGTTGATGAACTACCGCATCGCCTATCTCGGCAACACGATGGTGAACTGGTGTCCGAAACTCGGCACAGTGCTTGCCAACGACGAGGTAAGCGAGGGTGTGTCGGTGCGAGGCGGTTATCCCGTGGAGCAGAAACTGATGTACCAGTGGTGCCTCCGTGTCAGCGCCTATGCCCCGCGCCTGCTCAACGACCTTGACAATGTTGCCTGGTCTGATTCCATAAAGGAAACTCAGCGCAACTGGATCGGGCGTTCGGAAGGTGCCGAAATGCAGTTCAAAGTGAAGGATAGCGATGTGGAGATGACTATTTTCACAACGCGTGCCGACACCGTGTTCGGTGTGACCTTCATGGTTCTTGCACCTGAAAGCAAATATGTCGACCTGATAACAACCCCCGCACAGAAAGATGCCGTTAAAGCCTATCGTGACGAGATAAAGCATAAAACCGAACGTGAGCGCATGATTGACAAAAAAGTCAGCGGTGTTTTCACCGGCGCTTATGCAATCAACCCGCTTTCAGGAAAAGAAATCCCTGTTTATGTGAGTGATTATGTGCTGGCAGGTTATGGCACGGGTGCCATCATGGCAGTTCCCGCCCACGACAGCCGTGACTACGCTTTCGCACGTCATTTCGACCTTCCTGTCATACCGCTTATCGAGGGCGCTGACGTAAGTGAGGAGAGTTTCGATGCCAAGGAAGGGCGTATGATTAATTCCTGCGGGCCTGAATTATGCCTTGACGGGATGGAGGTGAAGGATGCAATCGCTGCTACAAAGAAATTCATCGAGGGTAAAGGTATAGGCAAAGTAAAGGTAAACTACCGCCTGCGTGATGCCATTTTCAGCCGCCAGCGCTACTGGGGGGAACCGTTCCCGGTATATTACAAGGACGGTGTACCCGTAATGCTCGGCGAGGACAAGCTTCCGTTGCATTTGCCGGAAATCGACAAATACCTGCCTACCGAAACCGGCGAACCCCCGTTGGGGCGTGCCAAGAACTGGCACACCGAGGAGGGCTGCCCTCTTGAATTGAACACAATGCCAGGTTTTGCCGGTTCTTCGGCCTACTACCTCCGTTATATGGATCCGCATAATGACAAAGAGCTGGTAAGCCCCGAGGCTAACGGCTACTGGAGGAATGTCGACCTTTATGTCGGAGGTACGGAACATGCCACCGGCCACCTCATTTATTCACGTTTTTGGAACAAGTTCCTCTATGACCTTGGAAAAGTCTGTGAAAACGAGCCTTTCAAAAAGCTTATAAACCAGGGGATGATTCAGGGGCGGAGCAATTTCGTTTACCGCATAAAGGATACCAATACGTTTGTTTCCCTCAACCTGAAGAAGGATTATGATGTCACCCCGATCCATGTGGATGTGAACATTGTCAACAACGACCAGCTCGACATCGATGCTTTCCGTAAATGGCGTCCGGAATATGCTGATGCGGAATTCATCCTCGAGGACGGGAAATATGTTTGCGGATGGGCTGTTGAGAAGATGTCGAAATCCATGTTCAACGTGGTGAACCCCGACGACATCGTTGAACGTTACGGTGCCGATACGCTGCGTCTGTATGAAATGTTCCTGGGGCCGGTAGAACAGAGCAAACCATGGGATACCAACGGTATCGACGGTGTGAACCGTTTTATCAAGAAACTTTGGAATCTTTTCTATAAGGGTGACACTCTTTTGGTCAATGATGACAAACCTTCGGCTGAAGCGTTGAAGTCGATTCATAAGCTTATAAAGAAAGTAACCGGCGATATAGAGAATTTCTCGTATAACACATCTGTGAGCGCGTTCATGATATGTGTCAACGAACTGGGTGCAATGAAATGCCACAGCCGCGAGGTGTTGGCCGACCTGCTGGTGCTCCTTGCCCCGTTTGCCCCCCATGTCAGCGAGGAGCTTTGGCATGCCATCGGCAACGAAGGCACCATCTGCGACGCCGTTTGGCCCGAATGGAACGAGGAATATCTGAAAGAATCGAATGTGAACTACGCTGTAAGTTTCAACGGGAAGGCCCGTTTCAACATAAGCGTGCCTGCCGACATGCCTTCGGCAGAAGTGGAGAAAACAGCTCTTGCCCATGAAGGTGCGGCAAAATGGGTTGAAGGTAAAACCATAAGGAAGATTATAGTGGTGCCAGGTAAGATAGTCAACATAGTAGTAGGCTGACAACCGCATCACAAAGTGATTTGAATAAGGTGCAGGGGAAGTCCCCCTGCACCTTATATTTATAATAAAATGCAATAAACCACGTTTTTAAGTAAGTAAGTCGTAAAATTAATAATACATATAGGAATGTTTATGACTTACTTAGATTTAAAATGTTATGAAACTGCCTGAAAAAATAGTGTTTGCCACCAACAATGCCCATAAACTTAAGGAAGTCAGGGATATTTTGGGAAGCCGTTGTGAGATTTTGTCATTGTCGGATATAGGCTGTCATGATGACATACCTGAAACCGCGCCTACACTTGAAGGCAATGCATTGATAAAAGCCCGTTGGGTCAAAGAGAAATACGGGTTTGACTGTTTTGCCGACGACACGGGGTTGGAGGTGAATGCACTTGGCGGGGAACCGGGTGTTAAATCCGCACGCTATGCAGCTTCATATGGTGAAAGCGCCGACCATGATTCCAAAGCCAATATGAAGCTTTTGTTGAAGAATCTGGACGGTAGGAACGACCGCACGGCACGGTTCCGCACAGTGATAGCGTTGCTTATCGGCGATGAGGAAAAATGCTTTGCAGGTAAAGTGGAAGGATGCATCACCGAAACACCTTCGGGTACTGACGGTTTCGGCTACGACCCTGTGTTCCGTCCCGAAGGCTGCGAATTGACCTTTGCCCAGATGGGTGCGGAACAGAAAAACTCGCTCAGTCACCGGCGCAGGGCGCTCGACGCAATGACGGCGGCATTTACCGATATATGAGACTTATAATAGATATATGAGACTTATAATAAGTGATAGGATGATAAAGAAAATCATTATAACGATTCTCCTGATGTTGCCGCAGGTATTGCAGGCACAGGTGGCAGTGGGGGGGTGGACTATGCATTCCTCTTTCACCGGTGTCGACGACATAGGTGAAACCCTCGATTATGTGTATTATCAATCAGGTAATAACCTTTTCAGGATTGACAAGGAATCAATCGAGGTGAGCAGTCTGAATATCTCAAACCTGCTTAATGATTCCGATATTACCGGTTTTTATCCTGACAAGGCGCATAAAAGCGTGATTGTGGCATATGCGTCGGGCAACATGGATCGTATTTATGACGACGGCACGGTTGTCAATATGCCCGATATACGTGATTCGTCGGTTTCGGGTTCACATAAAATCAATGACATAGCGTTCGGTAAGGAAAACTACTATGTTGCAACCGATTTCGGCCTGGTAACTTATCATGACAAAAAGAACGAGGTAAGGGAATCGGCCCTGACACCTAAGAGTGTTGACCATGTAGTGGCCATGGGCGACATTGTGGGGATTCACTATGAAATGCAGATGAGGTTTGCCCCACAGTCGGAAAAAATAATATCGTTGGATAAAATCCCCCTTGTAGGCGACTATGACAGGACGGTTAGATGGCTTGATATGGAGGGTTTCGGCAGCAATGGTGTGCTTGCCCTCAACAAGGAAAATATCAACGGTCAGGTCACAAACAAACTCTACACGTTACGGGTAGACCTGGATAACGGCAAGGTCATCCAGGCTGGGGCTGATGCTGCAACTTCGAAAGCTGCTGCAATAGGGTTTGGAAATAACGTCAGGACTATGCCTGGTGCCGCATATGTTTCCAATAACGAAGCCCTGTTTATCTACGGGGCTGATGAGGAACGCGAGGTCATAAGCCTTCCGCGTGCCGATGCTGCAACCGTCGGGCTTTCATATGCCGGTAACATGTCGCGCATATGGTTGTGTGATGCCGCAGGTGTCAGGATGATGGATTATTCCGATCCTGCAAACGGCTCGCTGGTTCATGACAATATCAAGGGTTCTGATCTGACAGTTTCCCAGGTACATGCCATGCAGATAGGTTCCTCAGGAAATATATATATCAGCAACAGGTCGGAGCATCTTTCGTTCGGGGTTGATCCCCCCTCGCCCAAACAGTCGAGGGTAAATATTCTGCAAAACGGGATGTTTACAGATATATCAGGTGTGGATGTGGAAATACAGAACAGCAATTCAGGCAGCTACACCCCGTCGGCACCCCATTTTGTAAACTGGAATTTCAGTATGTGTGAAGATCCTGTCGAGGAAAACGCTTATTATATCGGGACATTTTTCGAAGGTCTTTACAGGATAAAGGATGGCAGACAGACCCATAAATATTATAACGACAATTCCCCTATAACTTCTATAGCCAATGGTTATGCGTGTGTGGCTTTGCAGCCTTTGATTGACCGCAACGGCAACCTGTGGGTATATAAGTCGGCCGATAAAAGCGAGGAGACTGTAAACAGGATTTTTGTATTGCCTGCTTCCAAACGTCTTTCCGATTCGCAAAGCATATCGGATTGGAAAGGATATGCCATTGCCGACCAGACCCAGGATAACCGTGATGCCTTGGGACTTGTGTGCCGCCAGTCGGATTGCATTATTTTCGCCATGGGCCGTTATTCGAATAAACTCGTAGTGTTCGACACAATGGGTACTCCAGAGATTGGCGATGACGTGCAGACCGTGATAACAAATTATGTGGATCAGGATGGAAAAAATATGGATTTCAGCCATATCCTTGCGCTGTGTGAGGATGCCCGCGGACGGATATGGGTCGGAACCGACGACGGGGTTTTCGAGATTCCTGATATAACCGAGGCCAAATCACGGAGTGTGGCTGTTAACCATATAAAGGTGCCGCGTAACGACGGCACGAATCTTGCCGATTATCTTTTGGCCAACCAGACAGTATCGTCGATTTCATGCGACAGCTCAAACAGGAAATGGATTTCCACTATCGGGTCGGGGGTATATCTTGTAAGTGAGAACGGTGACCAAATCATCGAGCATCACACATCCGATAACTCCATATTGCCTAATACTGTCTATGCTGTTGCCTGCGACCCGAATTCAAACAAGGTGTATTTCGGTACCGGTGTAGGTTTGGTGGAATACAGTTCTACTTCTTCACCTGGAAGAACTGACTATGATGATGTCTATGCCTATCCCAACCCGGTGCGTCCCGACTACACAGGGTGGATTACCGTTACCGGCCTTATGGAAAATTCCCTTGTCAAGATAGCTGATTCCGCAGGCAATGTTTTCCACCAGGGTCGGAGCGACGGAGGCATGTTTACATGGGACGGGTGTAATTCCGCAGGCGAGCGTGTCAAAACCGGTGTCTATTACGTTTTCGCGTCGCAAAACGGCGATGGCGGTGCATCGGCCTGCGTTACAAAGATTATGGTAGTAAATTGAAACGGCATATCACCCCAAAAATTCTCTCTCGTGAATATAAAATATTTTTTACGACTTACTTAACTTTGTCAACGAATTTAAAAATCTGATAGAAGTTGGTTACTCTGAAATATAAAGACGAAAAAGACCGGGCTTATGGCCTTGGGGGCATGACGGTGTGCATGCTCCTGATGGATAACGAGGGTTTCATTGATTCAGTCAATCTGGATGCCCCCGCCGACTGTGGAATGGTTTTTTCTCCTGATTTTTACTATGTTGATAACCCGAACCTTTCGGCCAAAGCCGTGTGGCGCAAGAAGAGCACCCAGTTTGAAACTGTTGCAGGCATGTTGATTTCAAACCTTCTTGCCCGTGCGCTGGTCAGGGAACAGTCGGAGATTTCACGTGAATTGAGCGATCTTTTGCTTTCGAATCTTAAAGATGAGGGGAGGGAGGCATGCTCGCTTGAAGAGGATGAGGTAAGGGATGTTTTCTATAAGACCTATAGTTTTTTCCACCGAGTTTTCTCGCATCGGCAGGTCGGAGCCATAATGGATGAGTTTGTCGACAAACTCATTAAGGTCCGCCGGATGGACAGGGAATCGGTTATCACTGTGTTCGGCAGGTTGATTAACCGCTGATATTGAGTCGCCAGGCCGGTAACCGAATCCGGATTCCGTTATCGACAACCCTGTATGGGTGATTATCGCCGCATGCCCGTTGTCAGATACAATAATTTGAGTATAATGGAGTTATATAACTATATAACTAATGACAGAAAATGAAGAAAAGCGGATTTGGTTTAAATATAATTCTTTTTGGGCTTGGATGTTGTGTGTATGCAACGGCCGGAGCTGAGGATTTGAAGCAGGAGTTCAACCCGGTTGAAACGGGTGTGACTTCGCTGAATATAGCGCCTGACGCACGCGGTGCGGCTCTCGGCGACCTTGGTGCAGCCACCGATCCCGATGTCAATTCCCAATACTGGAATCCTTCGAAATATGCTTTCGCCTATTCGCAGGCGGCGGTATCGCTTAGTTATACACCTTGGTTGCGTAAACTTGTCAACGACATATTCCTTGCCAACCTTGCCGGTTATTGGAAAATAGGGAGCAACGACAACCAGGCGGTCAGTGCGTCCCTGCGTTATTTCTCCCTCGGCGAGGTCACATCAAATGACCTTGCAGGGGCTACAACAAGCCTTAACCCTTATGAAATGGCATTCGATGTGGGTTATTCGCGCAAACTGTCGGAGAAATTCTCGATGGGTATCGTGTTCCGGTACATTTATTCCGATTTGGGCTACAACACATCGGATGTAGGCGATAATTCGACCGGTGCTTCAGCATTCTCTGCCGATATTTCGGGTTATTACACAACCTATCCCATTATCGGTCAGAACGAATGCCAGTGGTCGTGGGGTTGGGATATTTCGAATATCGGTACGAAAGTTTCATATGATAACGGTAATAATCCGGCCTTCCTGCCTACCAACCTGCGTCTAGGAACATCGTTCATGTTCCCGTTGGCCGATTACCACACATTGGCTATCAGCCTGGATTTGAACAAACTGCTTGTGCCTACACGTCCGCGTCAGAAAGATTACCTTGATGAGGATGGCCAGGAAGACCAGGCTGCCTATCAGCGTGCATTGCAGGACTGGCAGGATATGTCGCCTATTTCCGGCATATTCAAATCGTTTACCGATGCCCCGGGCGGCATGAAGGAGGAACTTCGTGAAATAAATTACTCTCTCGGTGCAGAATACAGCTACAACCAGCAGTTCTTCGTCCGTGCCGGATATTATCACGAGAGCCAGTATAAGGGCAACCGCCAGTATTTCGGGTTTGGTGCGGGATTCTCGCTTAACGTTGTGCGCCTTGATGCATCCTATATGCTTGCCACAGCCCAGACTTCGCCTTTGGACCAGACTTTGCGTTTCACCCTTACGTTTGATATGGACGGTCTGCGCGACCTTTTCGGCGGCCGTCACTAAAATAGCCGGTTATTATGCAACAGTTCAGGATAGGTTCCGGTTACGATGTCCATAAGTTGGTGGAAGGTCGTGATTTATGGATATGCGGTGTGAAAATACCTTATCATTCGGGGTTGCTGGGTCATAGCGATGCCGATGTGGCGTTGCATGCGTTGAGCGATGCTGTGCTCGGGGCTGCGGCTATGCGCGATATCGGGTTTCATTTCCCGGATACCGACCCGCGTTACAAAGGTGCTGATTCGCGTGTGCTTCTGCGTGAGTGCAAAAGGATAATAGGGGAAAAAGGCTATACGATAGGCAATGTCGATGTGACCATCATAGCGCAGGCTCCTAAAATGCTGCCGTATATTCCTGAAATGATAAGGAATGTAGCCGCCGATCTCGGATTGGACGAGGACTGCGTATCGGTAAAGGCCACCACTACGGAACGGCTCGGTTTTACAGGCCGTGGAGAGGGGATAGCCGCACAGGCTGTAGCCTTGATTTTTAAGGAATAAGTAATCGTAGAATTACCATGGTGGTGTTTCTCGATAATTTCGTTGGTTACCAGCATTTATGGGCCATGGTTGGTGCACAGGTATCTTATTTCGCATTCCCACAGGAGGTGGGTCAGTGCTGTGGCTTTCCTGTTAGGTCAATCGTCCAGGCAAAGACAATCATCAAAACCCGCTGGAAGCGTGGCTATGAGTGTCGACTGATGATTCACGCATCGACGCCTTTTTTGGGATATAAGTATATAATAAGTATATAATAGGATAACTAACCCCGGATATGCCTGAATTACCAAAAGCCTTCAATCATGACAACAGCATGGGATTGGTCAGATATTATCTGGCATTCGCGGTGTTTGTTGCTCATTTTAATGCCGTTTATGATGCAGGCATATGGTTTCCTACCGACAGTTATAATGCCGTAGGGGGATTCTTTGCATTAAGCGGCTTCCTTGTATATCCGAGTTATCTGAAACACAGGAATCTGAAAGACTATATGTTACGGAGGGTACGGAGAATCTTCCCACCCTACATGTTCATTGTGTTGCTGTGTGCGTTCGCATTGGTGTTTGTCAGCACGCTGCCGGCTTCTGAATATTTTTTTAATGCGCAGTGGTTGAAGTATCTGGCGAGCAATCTGACATTTATGAATTTTCTTTGTCCCGAACTGCCGGGGGTGTTCCAGGATTTGCCTGTCAAGGCTGTTAATGGTTCGTTGTGGACTATGAAAGTGGAAATCCTGTTATATCTTTCCGTACCTGTAGCCGTTGCCTTGTTGACATATATACATCGGAGGGCCAGATGGTTCGGGCCGTTGTTGTTTTGCATTATGGTGTATGTTGTGTCGGCGGTGTGGAAATGGTATTTTACCGAATTGTATTATACGACTGAAAAAACGATATATAATATTCTTTCGAAGCAATTATTCGGTCAGTTGCTCTATTTCTACGGTGGGGTTTTTGTTTATTTCGTTTACGACAGGTTCGATAACTGCCGTCACTGGGTTATGGTTGCATGCGTTCTGATAATCCTGGTTTCCGACTACGTGCCATATACGTTATACAGGACATGCATTTCCCCGGCGGTCGCAGTCGGCCTGGTCATGTATTTCTCTACGTTCAGGTTAGCGGGTATCTTTAACAAGAATAATATTTCCTATGATATTTACCTGTATCACTTCCCGGTGATATTGGTGTTGACTACATTATTTGGAGGGAAAGGATTGCCTGTCTGGCTTGTTTTTGTGATAGCCGTAGCGTGTACGGTTGTCTTGGGGATGCTTTCATGGTTTGGCATAGGCAGGAAATTTATTAATAGATAGATGACTGTATTATTGATATAATTTCCTATTTTTGCGAACTTTTAAGGGGGAATGAGGCTTTTTTAATGTACAACATTCATTTCCGCCGCAATGGCGGTTAAAATTGTATTTTTTATGGATAAGTTTAGGCTAATGGCGTGTGTCGCAACGTTTTTGGCGACTATCAATGTGATGCGTTGTGAAACGTTCGAGATGCTCAAATACGGTGATTTCGAAAACTGGGTAACACGTAACATCCCTGAATCGCACCTGATAGGCGGCCATACCAAGCAGCTTTATGAAATAGCCCCTGAGGCCGTTATCGACGGGGATAAGGCATACAGCAACATGGGTGGTTCGCCATGGGCTACGTCGAATATCATGGCCAAGGTTGTCGGTATAACCAAAGGTAGCAATGCCGTTTTCCCCGATAACCGTGCCCCGGGTAACCGTTGCTGCAAACTGACAACGCTTATGGAGAATTGCAAGGCCATAGGCCTTATAAATGTCGATGTGGTTGTGGCCGGTTCGATTTTCCTGGGAAGGTTTTTCGAGCCTGTCAGGTCAACGAGCGAGCCGTATTCAAAAATGGAGATGGGGATTCCGTTTAGAAAGCGCCCAACGGCTCTGCGGTTCGATTACAAGGTGCAGATGCCGGAAAAATCCGACCGTATATATTCGTCGGGTTTCGGTAAAAAGAAAACCTATCCGGGTCACGACAATGCCGAAGTCTATATAATACTGCAACGCCGGTGGGAAGATGAGGATGGCAATCTGTATGCCAAACGCGTAGGCACCGGCAGGGAACATTTCGGCTCTTCGACTGGAGGATGGGTCAACGGCCATAAACTCCCGGTGTGGTATGGCGATATAACCAGGCATCCGGGCTACAAGTCCTTTATGGGGCTTATCCCTGAAGACAAGAGTTACTATGCACGTAACAGCAAGGGTAAGATGGTTCCTGTGAAGGAAGTGGGTTGGGATTCCCCCGATGCCGTTCCTACCCATCTTATGGTGATGGCATCGGCCGGTAGCGGCACTGCCTACATAGGAACGTTGGGTCTGACCCTTTGGATTGACAATATAGGGCTGGTCTATTGACCGGCCCTATATTGCGTTGTGAAGCCAATCACGGCTTCTGTATTTATGGGATATGTAATATTCAAGACTTATCTACCCACCGTCAGAATGATTCCAGCCAGGAGGCGAGGTCGGCGAGCATTTCGACGTGGTAACGGAAGTCGGATTTGAAGCCCCATCCGTGGCCGCCGGTTGGATAGATGTGGAGCGATGCGGGCACACCTGCATTCCGCAGGGCTTCGTAATAGCGCAGCCCGTTGGGTGTCGGCACCAGGTCGTCGTCATGGCTGAACCCTATCCATGTGCGCGGGGTTTCAGGAGTTACCTGCAACTCGTTGCTGAACAGGATTTCATCATGTGTAGTGAAATTCGGGCCTAGCAGGCTCCGGCGTGTGTCGGTGTGGGTGAGCTGGGGCATGAAGCTGATTACGGGATAGAACAGAATCGAAAAATCCGGTCGGCAGCTCACCGTGTCGGCATTTACCGGGTTATTGAAATGGGTCGAGGCGGTCGAGGCAAGGTGGCCGCCTGCCGAAGAGCCGCCGACCCCGATTTTTGCCGGGTCAAGATTCCATTGCCGGGCATTGCGCCTGGCAACGCGTATGGCTTCCTGCACATCCTCCACAGGTATCTGCCAGGTACCGTCGGGCAGGCGGTACTGCAACACTATCAGGGCTATGCCCCGGTCGTTGAAAAACGGTGCCCATTCGCCACCTTCATAGTCCATGCACAATCCCAGGTAGGCACCTCCGGGGCAAAGAACCACGGCCTTGCCGTTAGCCTTTTCAGGTGCTGGCAGGAACACATACAGCTTTGCAGTGTCGCCTATATTTACAGGTTGCCTTATGTTACCGGCAGCATCGGGTTTGATTATTTTTCGATGGGGTGCTTCCCCCTCCCAAAGCAATCGTGCGAACGACCTTGGTTCGTTGCCTGCGGTCTTGTTTTTTGCCGTAGATGTAAATGATGCCAATGAAAGGATGGCGGCAATGGTAATCAGTAGTTTCATTTTATGGTTATATTGATTGGTTATGGTGTTCTTGCAAAGTTACGGAAAAATCGTTTTAAATTTGTAATTTTGCATAGGGCAAGATAATTGCACTTTATTTTCAGCTTATGGAGACAATTCAAAATACGGATAACAGCGGCAAGGTGCAGCCTTGTGCCGATAATGAATACAAGGAACTGATGTACACCGACGACGGCAAGCCACGGAAGCTTTCCGTGCTCGATGCCGACGATATCATGGAGATGGTGCCGAAACTGAGGGGGCATCGCAAGTTCGTGAACTGGTTCATCAAATTCCTGTCGCTCGACAAGGTCAACGATATCCATGCACACAACGCCGCCACTCCCGGGCCTGAATTTGTGCGCGGACTGCTCGACGACCTGGATATAAAACTCAAGATAGACAACGAACATGTGCTTGACAACCTTCCCGAAGGGGCGTTCGTCACGGTGAGCAACCATCATTTCGGAGCTTTGGACGGGATTATACTAATCGACCTGATTGCCTCCAGGCGTCCGCGCTACAAGGTGATGGTCAACATGTTCCTTAACTACATATGGGCTATGCGCCCGAATTTCATCGCTGTGGATGCAATGGCTTCCGACGATCCGAAGAAGAAGGCCGTGTCGATGGCCGGGATACGCGAGGTCATAAAGATGGTCAGGAGAGGTGACCCTGTGGGATTTTTCCCGGCAGGTGCCGTTGCAAAGGTAAATTGGCGCGGACGCCTGCAGGACCGCCAGTGGCAACCCACCATAATCCAGATTATCGACAAGCTTAAGGTGCCGGTGGTCCCTATCTTCTTCCATGGCTCGCAGTCGTGGTGGTTTAATTTCCTTGGTGTAGTGTGCTGGCAGGCGCGTACCTTCCGCCATCCTGCCGAGGTGTTCCGTAAGAAAGGGAAAACGTTCCATATCACCGTTGGTGAGCCGATATCGGTTGAGGAACAGCGAAAGCATGCCGGTTCTGAGAAGGAATTCGGTGATTTCCTGCGACAGAAAACCTACGAACTCCGCGAAATCGGGAGAAGAAGAAAGTCCTGAGGACATCAGGGGGACAATCAGACACCGAGGTCACAGCCAACTTCCACTATCTAAGGTAACAAAAACATGAGCGTAAGCACTCAGCAGATTCAACAGGCAAAATCGCGGTTCGGCATCGTGGGGAACGCCCCCGCGCTTACCGAGGCGGTGACGCGTGCGCTGCGTGTCGCCCCGATTGACCTGTCAGTGCTTGTTACAGGTGAGAGCGGGAGCGGCAAGGAGTTTTTTCCGCAGATTATACATGCCTTCTCACCGCGCAAGCATTCGAAATATATAGCGGTCAACTGCGGAGCTATTCCCGAAGGGACGATAGATTCCGAGTTGTTCGGTCATGAAAAAGGAGCTTTTACAGGTGCCGTGGCATCACGTAAAGGATATTTTGAAGAGGCCGACGGCGGTACGATTTTCCTTGACGAGGTTGCCGAACTGCCTTTGACCACACAGGCGCGCCTGCTCCGTGTGCTTGAGAGCGGCGAATTCCTGAAGGTCGGGTCATCCACTGTCCAGAAAACCAACATACGCGTGGTGGCGGCTACAAACGTCGACATGGAGCGTGCGGTCAAGGAGGGGAAGTTCCGTGAGGATTTGTTCTACCGCCTGTCGACGGTGCAGATCCATGTGCCGCCGTTGCGCGACCGCGACAGTGACATCGCGTTGCTCGCACGTAAGTTTGCCGCCGATTTCGCCGAGAAATACCGTGTGCCGGGCATAACTTTCGACGATGGTGCCCGTGATGCCATGCTGCGTTTCCGATGGCCGGGCAACGTGCGCCAGCTAAAGAACGTTGTGGAGCAGATTGCACTGTTCGAAGGGGGCGGGATTGTTGACAACACGGTGCTGGAGCGCTACCTGCCCCAGGTCTCGGTAGGCTACACGCCTGCCGTGCCTGCCGATATGCCTGACATGCACACCTATGAGAGGGAGCGCGAAATGCTGTTCAGCCTAATTTTCAGGTTGCAGAACGAAATTTCGCAACTGAGGGCGGAAATACGGGGCAAAAAAGCCGTTGACGAACTGCCACGCCAGGCGGTGATGATGCATGAAAACGAACATGCCTTGGTCAAATATCACAGCCCGGTTGCGTCAGCGCAGTTTGACGCTGCTTCAATATCGTCATCGCCGGCCGGTGGTCATGATGATACCGTGGATGTGTCGGAGCCGATCGATGTCACTCATATCGCTGTTGCTGTGGAAGGGGGGCGCACGCTTGAGGAGACCGAACGTGAAACCATCCGCCTGTCGCTTGAGCGTAATGGCGGACGCCGGAAAGCCACCGCTGCCGAGCTTAATATTTCGGAACGTACCCTCTATCGCAAAATAAAGGAATACGGGCTTGAATAACCGTTTGGACAGCCCGGTCGGTTTTAACCGGATTCCATTCATCGAACCTGAATCACCCGTAAATCCTCGTGCCAATATAAAATTTTGATTACCTGATTTTTTTTAGGATATGGCTTTTAGAAAATTATTGATGCCGTTGGCTGTGATGCTGTTCCTGCTGGTACCCCAGGGATGCCGCATCAGCTATAAACTCAACGGGGCGGCTATCGACTATACGGTTTACAAAACCATAAACGTGGGTGAGTTCCCAATCCGGGCTGCACTGGTCTATGCCCCGTTGCAGCAGATGTTTGAAAACGAGTTGCTCGACTACATCACACGTAACACCCGCCTGACAACGGTCGACTCGGCTTCCGACCTCGAACTCGAAGGGGAGATAACGGGTTATAACCTTACCCCGCAGGCTGTCACGGAGGATGCATATGCGTCGAAAACGCGTCTTACAATCACTGTCAGGGTGAAATATACCGATACTAAAAACGATGCCAACGATGTGAGCCAGACATTCTCGGCCTATCGTGATTTCGATGCCTCGCAGATGCTCAATGATGTGCAGGAACAGCTGTGTCAGGAAATATCCAAGGAACTTGTGGAACTTATTTTCAATGCCACGCTCGGTAACTGGTAGTGTGCCCGGCATGTATGGAATGCTGCATCTGAAACCAAACTGATTGCCTCAACCGCCATGAACAACGCTTATGAATGATGATGATGCTGAAAAATTGAAATCGCTGCTCGCCGACCCGGAATGCGGGGTTGATGCGGCATGGGTGGAGGAGATGAAGGCCAGATATCCCTTTTTCACCTTGCCCCAGTGCATCGCCCTGCGTGAGAAATCAGCCGATATGACGGCGGCGGAAAGGGAAGCCTCGGCGGCACCTTTGGCGCTGTCACTTTCGTCGACTGATGCGCTTGAGCGGATTGTCGAACCTGACGGGGAGCGCCTGGATAAGCTTTATCCGAAGCCGCAGGCTCCGGCAACACCGTCGACCAATAATGCTATCGACAGGTTCCTTGAAACCTACGGGGGGGCCGATGCGGCTGAAACGGAAATCCTCGAGAAGATGATTTTCAATCCTGTGGCCGACTATTCGCAGCAATTGGCACGCCAGGAGGGGGATGCGGTGATTCCTGACCCGGCGCCGTCGGGCGATTCACAGACCGACCGTATCAACCGTTTTATCCTTTCAGTACGCGGGAAGGAGTCAATCCGCAAGGATGAATCACCTGCTGTACAGTCACCCGCCGAAGAGCCGGAAAAGGTGGTGCAGCCCAAGAAGCAGTCAAGAGCGCAGGCTCCAGCCGTCACACCTCCTGCACCCGACAATTCGCTTCTCAGTGAGAGCCTTGCAAAAATCTACATAAAAACGCGACGCTATGAGCGTGCTTATGAAATTCTTAACCGTTTAAGTTTGTCATTTCCCGAAAAAAATGCTTACTTTGCAGACCAATTGCGGTTTCTGCGTAAACTGATGCTCGCCGAGAGCTGTCGGAATAAGCGGGATAGCGAAAATAATCACCCTGAATAAACAAAAAAGCAACAGAATATAACTACCAATGTACACACTGATTATCATTCTCACAGTTTTAGTTTCTCTCCTTCTGATTGTCGTGGTACTGGTCCAGAAATCGAAAGGCGGGGGTCTGGCTTCCTCGTTTGCCGGTTCAAACCAGATTATGGGCGTTCGCCGTACCAACGACTTTATCGAAAAGGCAACATGGAGCCTTGCAGCTATTATCGCACTTCTGGCTATCATATCGGTTTTCGTTATGCCCCGTAACCTGGTGCAGAGCGGTTCGCGCGTGAAGCCCGTAAACGAAGTACAGACTGTGACAGGCACCGAATATGCAACCCCCGTACAGGCACCTGCTGCCGAAGCCCCCGTTGAAGAAGCAACAGAAACTGTCGTTGCTGAGACGGTGGCAGAGCAGGAAGCTCCTGCAGTAGCCGAATAATACAGGATTGCATACGATTTCAAACCTGTTTGAAAATTTTACAGGCTCTATGTCGGATTCCGACATAGAGCCTGTTTTTTTGTATCTTGTGTTTTCTGTTGCCGTGTGCTGCTATAGTTTGAACCTGTCGGCATCTGTTTGCCTGTAGGTAACTTTCTTTCTGAACAGGATGTTATCGGATGAGCGCCCTACCTGTATTTCGAAATCGCCGGGTTCGATTTCCCAGCCGTGGGCGGTGGTGTAGAGCGCCAGCTCCGTGGCAGGGACCGACAGGGTTGCACGGCGTGTTTCCCCGGCCGGGACTTTAACCTTTTCGGATACTACAAAGTTAGAGGAATAGCCTGTCAGCATTTGACACTGAATAATCCAAAAAATGCAACGAATGATGCTTATCGCATTTATAGCGCCTGTTGTGCAGGTTTGCAGGTTTGAATGGAATCGTTTACCTTTGATAGCTGAAACAAGGTTTTCCATAACGGGGCCGGGATGGCTTCGGTTAACATTTTTCTGAATTCATCATGCTTAAAAAAACAATATGGGAGATGGGGCGCGATTCTGTAGAGGAGTATCGCCGCAAGGGGAAGCTGCCGCTGGTTGTGGTGCTCGACAATATCAGGAGCCTTAACAATATCGGGTCGGTGTTCAGGACATCGGATGCTTTCCGTGTAGAGGAAATCCTGTTGTGCGGGATAACCGCGACCCCGCCTTCGCCCGAGATACATAAAACCGCGCTAGGTGCGGAGGATTCCGTTGCGTGGCGTTATTTTGCCGGTACGATGGAGGCTGTGGGATGGTTGAAAGAACATGGCTACACGGTGTGCGCCCTTGAGCAGGTCAACGGGAGTGTGCCGCTCGACAGGTTCGTCCCGGAACGGGATGCCCGCTATGCGGTGGTTGCCGGGCATGAGGTCAACGGGGTGGGGCAGGATGTTGTCGATGCCGCCGACGTGTGCCTCGAAATCCCGCAGGAAGGCACCAAGCATTCGCTGAATGTGTCGGTGAGCACGGCTTTGGCCATATGGCAGTTCTACCTTGCATTGCGCTGAAACGTGTGGCATAAATTGAACCCGTTGATTGGTGTTTTTGTTGGTAAGATTGATAAATTACATTAAATAAGGTGTTTTTACCTGTGTTTTTAGTAATTTTGCCAAAATTTTGAATGTCGATACCCCCTAAATACTCCCACCCATGGTGAAAAACCTTGTCATAGTAGAGTCTCCTGCCAAAGCTAAAACCATCGGAAAATTCCTTGGTCCCGATTTCACCGTAATGTCGAGTTACGGCCACATACGCGACCTCAGGAAAAAGAATTTCGGCATCGATGTGGAGAATGGTTTTACTCCCGAATACGAGATTCCCGACGACAAGAAGGCTCTTGTTTCCGAGCTTAAGAAGATGGCAAAGGAGGCACAGATGGTGTGGCTCGCTTCCGATGAGGACCGCGAGGGGGAGGCTATTGCCTGGCACCTTTACGAGGTGCTGAAACTTAAGCCTGAAAACACGCGCCGCATCGTGTTTCACGAAATCACCAAGGACGCCATACTGCATGCGATAGAGAACCCGCGCAACATCGACATCAACCTTGTCGACGCACAGCAGGCGCGCCGTGTGCTTGACCGTATAGTGGGTTTCGAACTGTCGCCGGTCCTGTGGAAAAAAATCAAACCTGCACTATCGGCCGGGCGTGTGCAGTCCGTAGCAGTTAGGCTTATAATGGAGCGGGAAAATGAAATCAAGAATTTCAAGCCCGAGCAGTTCTATCGTGTGAACGCCGATTTTTCCGACAAAGGGGGTAACGGTGTCCGTGCAGAGCTGTCGCGCCGTCTCCCTTCCGAGGCCGAGGCACGGAAACTCCTGGAGGCATGTGCGGGTAAAGACTTCGAAGTGACGGATGTGACAGTGCGTCCCGTCAAGAAATCGCCTGCACCGCCGTTCACAACCTCCACACTGCAGCAGGAAGCCGCGCGCAAGCTCGGTTTCACCGTGTCGCAGACAATGATGGTGGCACAGCGCCTTTATGAGGCCGGGCATATCACATACATGCGTACCGACTCGCTTAACCTGTCGGCGCTTGCCATTTCCGCCCTTGAAAAGGAAATTGCCGCCACGTTGGGCGATAAATACCTTAAGGTTAGACATTACCACACATCGTCAAAAGGTGCGCAGGAGGCTCACGAAGCCATACGCCCCACATACATAAACCACCACACTATCGACGGTACGTCGCAGGAAAAACGCCTGTATGCGCTTATATGGAAGCGTACCGTGGCATCGCAGATGGCTGATGCCGAGATTGAAAAGACCACCGTCGATATAGAACCCAAGGGGATGCAGGGCGCATTGCCGGGGCATTTTGCCGCAACAGGCGAGGTAATCAAATTCGATGGCTTCCTGAAAATCTATATGGAGGATAAGGATGACGATGCTGCCGCCGACGAAGCGTTGCAAGGTCTGCTTCCGGCAATGGGCAAGGGTGATGTGCTGACGCTTGCCGATATGAAAGCCACGCAGCGTTACACACAGCAACCGCCGCGCTACACCGAAGCCTCCCTTGTAAAGAAGATGGAGGAACTGGGGATAGGGCGCCCGTCGACCTATGCACCCACCATATCCACCATCCAGCAACGTGAATATGTGGAGAAGGGGGAAAAAGAGGGGATGCCTCGCGATTACACGGTGCTGACCCTTGCAGGTGGCAAGGTCGCATCGGAGGTCAGAAGCGAGGTTGTAGGTTCCGAACGCGGCAAACTCGTGCCTACCGATATAGGCGAGGTAGTTAATGCTTTCCTTACCGATTATTTCCCCGACATCCTCGATTATAATTTCACCGCTCAGATCGAAGAGAAATTCGACAGTATTGCCGAAGGGAAACTTCCATGGAGCAACGAGATAAAATCGTTCTATACCGATTTCCATCCAACTGTCGACAAGGCACTTAACATGCGTCTGGAGCATAAGGTGGGTGAACGGATATTGGGCAACGACCCTGCTAGCGGCAAACCTGTGTCGGTGAAAATAGGCCGTTTCGGCCCGATGATTCAGCTGGGCGATGGCGAGGGTGAGGAGAAACCCCAGTTTGCCTCTTTGCTTAAAGGCCAGTCGGTGAGCACAATCACGCTTGAAGAGGCGTTGAAGCTGTTTGAGTTCCCACGCACGATAGGTGAATTCGAAGGTAGCGACGTAACCGTGGCGATAGGCCGTTTCGGCCCCTATGTCAAGCACGACGGCAAATTCGTGTCCATTCCAAAGGAATTGTCGCCTGCCCATATCACCCTTGAGGAGGCCGAGACCTTGATAAAGGATAAGCGTGCCGCCGAGGCCAACAAGGTTGCCAAGACATTCCCCGAGGATTCCGACCTCCAGATTCTCAACGGGCGTTTCGGCGTTTATATCAAATATAAGAAGAGCAATTACAAGATTCCCAAAACTGTGGCCGACCCGGCTGCCCTTACCCTGGAGGAATGCCGCGAAATCATAGCATCGTCGGATGCCAAACCGGCACGTCCCCGCAGCAAAAAGAAATGAAGAAACAAGCGTTCAAACCAGGGGCCGAGCGTCGGCCGTTCCGCCCCGATACCATACTGACATTCGTTGCCGATGCCCCGTCGGGGTTGCTCGAATTCCTTTTCGCAAAGATGCCCGACCGTAAGCGCACCAATGTGAAGGAGCTTCTGAAATATGACCAGGTGATGGTCAACGGCAAGGTGACGCGACAGTTCGATATGGGGCTTGACGAGGGCGACGAGGTGAGGGTTAACCTGACCCGGGCTTTTGTCACGTTCTATAACCGCCGTGTGCAGCTGGTCTACGAGGATGACGATATCCTTGTGGTCAACAAGGGTTACGGGATTCTTTCGATCGGCAATGATAAAATCAAGGATGGCACGGCCTATTCCATCATGCGTGACTACCTCAAGGCGCAGGATCCGCGTAACAAGATTTTTATCGTCCACCGGCTCGACCAGCACACTTCGGGGCTGATGGTGTTTGCCAAAAATGTAGAGGCCAAGGACAGGTTGCAGCATAACTGGAACAATATGGTGCGCCGTCGGCAGTATGTGTGTGTGGTTGAAGGAAAACTTTTCCCCGCCGAAGGTGAGGTGAAGACTTATCTTGCCGAAAACTCGCAGCATACGGTTTATGTGACGGATAACGAACAGGATGGTAAGCTGGCATATACCCGCTACCGCACGTTGAAATGCGCCAATGGCTACACCCTTGTGGATGTGGAGCTGGAAACCGGCCGCAAGAACCAGATTCGCGTGCACATGCAGCACATAGGCCATCCCATTGCTGGTGACCGCCGGTATGGCGCACGTACCTCGCCGATACGCCGGCTCGCCCTGCATGCACGCACACTGGTGTTCATCCACCCGGTAACCAGCAAACTCATGGAGTTCGAGACACCGGTTCCGGCATCATTCCAGTCGATGGTGAAATAGATCTGGCGATATTGTCATGAATCCATTGCGAGGCCATAACCTGGTCCATAAGGCCGTAATTCCCGGCAATTCCCCGCTCCGATTCCTTGGCTGCTTCAGGATGAGCCATGAAGCCGAATGCTCCGAGGCGGTAGGCAATGCTGAAATAAGCGATACCGTCATTGACATCACTGTCCTGTGTGCCGGCATATGAACCGGTGAAGAACCCGCCGCCGTGGATGTTGACAAAAACCGGCAGGCGCTCCTATGTGCCTTTTGCCGGGGTGGCTACGCTCAGGTGAGGCGGTCCTCACTCATGGGGAGGTTGTTGCCACCTTGGTTAGGGTCGTTGTCCTGCATCGGGCGGTCGCCCCAGTTGTCGGCCTTATAGCAAGCTTATTTTGCGATAAAAGAATGCAAAAAGCGATTGACAAGTTTGTTTGTTGCTTGCCAATCGCTTGTATCTTAAATATTTATGCCGAATACTTCGGCTAATTTCTAATCAATACTCTTCCTCGTTGAAAAGTGTTCGTATAATTGATAATTAGATAAATAGTTGCTTTTTGCGGAATTTGGCAAAGAAAACCACGGTGTCTGACGGCTTAAAATCGAATTGGTCAAGAAAATCATAGCGCTTGGCCAAGAAAACTCGAAATCCTATATTAATACCATACTATGATATCAGATGGCAAAAATCATGTAAAACAAGATCAATTTAACTTTATAATCACCTATCATTCTAAATTCATATCCATGAGCCAGTCTGCGCCAAAGCCAAGCAATATCGCGATTGTGAAACTGGTAAAAGTGCCAATCAGTACATACTCCGTCGTCTTGATATCTTTAGCCTTGCTGAGTTCGCCGAAACGGAATACAGATTTTGCGGCTAACAGGAATCCGACTCCTTCAATATTGCTGGTGAAAACAAATGTCAGTATTAGTATTCTTTCAAGATAACCAATCCATTTTCCGGCATTGGGCAATCCTTTTAAAGAAGCATCTGCCGGCAACCATTTCTCATATTCAATGAAGGATTTTATCAAAACTGATGTGGGCGAGAGTACCGCGATATACGCCGTTGTAACAAACCAAAAATTTGCAGAGAAGATTTCCGTAGCAGGATTGAAGTCATGATTAGCGAATGCTGTAAACCATAGAACAACGATGACACAATAATGGACCAACTGATCGCATAGAAAGCCGACAAGATTTTTTCGCTTGAAGTGAGTCTTTATCAAGTCTATCAGAAAGTGGCTGACACCAATGACAAGCGGGACAACCCAGTTTGTCCATTGCGCGACAAGCAGATATGCCAATGTCGCCTGAATGATAGCATGCTCAGACAATGCACGATATCTGACAGTTTTATTTTTGGAAAACTTATCCGCACACATCTTGTCAGACTGCAATATGAAATCTCCTACGAGATGCGCCGCTATCAGTTTTATAAGAATTATTACTGCGCTCATATCGTTTTATGATTAATCAGTTCCTCAAATCTTTTGACATATACAGAAATCAAGGCATCTTTGGCTGCCTTCAAGGACTTGCTGACCATCTGTCTGGAAACACCAAGTATATTGCCGATTTCTTCCTGACTATTATTCTTGACAAGCTTCTCAAACATTATCCTGCTTTGACTTTGAGTCCACCCTGTCACTATATCATCAGCAAATATAGTGGAAACCGTCAGCTCTTTATTAACATCCTCCCAAGGAGTCTTAATGCATAAACGACCCTTGCCTATGGAGTCAAGACATTTGCCTGATAATCTATATGCTTCGCCGTCACTTGTGGATAGTAAGTCCGTTTCATAGTCTAATGTTCCGATACCAATTGCCATGCGAGCATCCCATTGATGATTATTACCTGCAAATTTATTGGCGCGGATAATAGCCCGTATCGTAAGTGCCATATGCAATGCCTTGCTTGGTTCTGCAACTTTCACCTGGAAACTATCCCCTCTGAAAATCTCAATATCTGTTTTACCCAAAGGTGACAGCAATACCGGCAGGGACTGCAACATTCGTAACATCGTAGCACGCTCTTCTGCTGTCATTTTTGTGGAATCCACAATATCTCCTGTTATTATCGCTCCGATTTTCATGACTACAAATATACGGATAAATTGCAATGTTCACAACCAATTTTGGTTGATTTTGCAAAATCAACTATTTTTGGTTGCCTTGTGTGCAACTTCTGGCGCACACAAACCTCGGAGGAGTATCTGAATTTAGCCAGGAAAACAAATATTCTTGGCCAAGAAAACCGCGACATCTGAGGTCATCTGAGGATATGAAAATACATAAAAAAGTCAGTGGTCAAGAAAATAACCTCTTCTTAACCACTGATAATCAATTACTTGCACTATTAGTATTCCTCCTCGTTGAAGAAGAAGTCTTCTTTGGAGGGGTAGTCGGGCCAGATGTCCTCGATACATTCGTAGGCTTCACCTTCATCCTCCATTTCCTGAAGGTTCTCGATTACTTCCATAGGTGCGCCTGAGCGCATCGCATAGTCAATAAGCTCTTCACGTGTCGCGGGCCAGGGAGCATCCTCCAGCTTTGATGCGAGTTCAAGTGTCCAATACATGTCGTATAAGGTGTTTTGTAATTTTCGCGCAAAGATACAGATTTTATTTATATCTACAAGTCGCTACGCGTTACGGTTTCGAATTTATTAGATAATTTTATAGTTTTCCTGATGCCTGTTCATACAGGCAGGGGGCATATCTCAGAAGCTGAAAGCCTTTCCCGATCCTGTCGATGCCGGAATGTTCTGCTGACCTGAATCGAACGCTCCCGAACGTATGCTGTCGATGATGCGGCGTTCACGCTTGTAGGCGGGATATCTCTCAAGAGTGTCGCATATCGAATCGTCATCAAGCTGGTTCAGTCCGAGTATGATTGCCGACGAACGCTCCTTGGCTCCGGTGAATATCTGGGTCTTGTCCTTTCCGTACTCTTCCATCACTCGCACATCGGGCACCAACTCCATGGGATTCCTCATACCCTGAGACTGCTGAGGCTGCTGTATGGCACCAACCTGCGACTGCTGTGAGCGAGCCGGCTGTGGAAACTGAAATTTGGCAGTGTCAGCACCTACTCCCACATTGTTGCCGGTATGAGGGTTGATATCTATCACAGTGCCCTGATTTGGATTAACGTTCACACCATTGATTATCTCATTCTCTTCATCACGCAGGGTGATCTCAAATCCGGCCGCAAGAATCGTGATCTTCACCTGGTTTCCGATGGTCTCGTCAGGACATACACCCCAGATAACATCGACGCTTGAATTGATCTGACCGATAAACTGGGTGAGCTCCTTGGTCTCGCTCATAAGGAACTTGTCCTGAGCCTGAGGATTGAAATAGAGATTGAAAAGGAGCTTCTTTGAGCCGAGTATGTCGCGGTTCTTGAGCAGAGGCGAGTTGAGTGCGTCCTGGATGGCTGCGGTCACACGTCCTTCCCCTTCACCGAATCCGGTGGATATGATGGCTGCACCACCGTCACGAAGAGTGGTGTCGACATCATTGAAGTCGAGATTGATTATACCCTGGCGGGTTATGATCTCCGAGATCGAGCGTGCCGCCACCGAAAGGGTATCGTCAGCCTTGCCGAACGCATTCATAAAGTCGAGGTCGCCGTATATCTCAGTGAGCCGCTCATTGTTGATCACAAGTAGAGCGTCGACATACTTTGCCATCTCGTCAGCTCCGGCAATCGCTTTCTTGATTTTTACCTGGCCTTCGAAGAGAAACGGGATTGTAACTATGCCTATGGTCAGAAGCCCGCGCTCCTTAGCCACACGTGCCACCACAGGGGCGGCTCCGGTACCGGTGCCTCCACCCATACCGGCGGTGACAAACACCATCTTGGTATCATCGTCAAACAGGCGGCTTATCTCCTCAGTGGCATCCTCGGCAAACACTTTTGCCTTCTCCGGCTTGTTGCCCGCCCCGAGTCCGTCGCCGATACGCAATGTATTGGGGACATCGGAATGACGCAATGCCTGCTCGTCGGAATTTATATTGACAAACGAGACGTTCTTTATACCTTCCTTGAACATGTGGCTTACAGCGTTGTTACCGCCGCCGCCCACTCCGACAGCCTTGATTATAATAGGATCCTCTACCGCTATCCTGCGTGCATCGGTGAATGCCGATGCATCGTCAAGGTTCTGATTTATATTGTTGTCTTCCATCTTTATGTCAAATTTATAAATACCTTTTACTACTATTCTTCGTCGTCTTCTTCATTAAAACTATTGGAAATCGCGTTAGCTACTCTTTCTCGCATTTTATCATAAAGTGCTGACAAGCGGCTTCTGTTTCCTCCCCTGCTATTGTCGATATGCTGAACAGGGGGTGTATATGTAGTAGTTGTCGTCGTTGTATCATTTGTAGTTGTTGTCGCAGCTGCAGGCTGGGATGCATTCACGGGAGAGGCTATGCTTGCGGCTGGCACACGAGCCGGACCAGGGGTCGGATCAGCGACCGTCACCACCGGCTTAGCCTCCGCCACAGGGCGTACAGGGGTCTCCACTACAGGAGCGGGGGTCGACAGACATTCCTGAGGATTGTTCTTGGCGGCTGCATTCAGTATGGCAAGCACATCCACAGCATCGGCAACCTGTATGCGTCCGTCAAGTATGCGCAGACGACGGCTCACAGGGACACCTGTGCGCACCTTCATGCCCGATATCTGGCTCAATCGCTGATTGAATCCCGAAAGCCTTGCACCCTTGCCTACAATGATAATCCCCTCCGAGAGCTGTTCGGGAGTGAGTCCGGCATATTTCACCTGCTCGCATACATTCACAATGATCTCAGCCGCACGCGCCGATACATAGTTGTTGATAGCCACAAAGTCAGGCTGACCGGGAGTGTGGTTAGCCTCAAGAGTGGCAAACGCCGATCCTCCAGCCTTCTTCATCTCCTCAGCCTGCTCCTCAATGAAATTCAGAGCCGTGATGTCGCGTGTGATATTACGCGATCCCATAGGAAGCACCACCAGATGTACAAGCACACCATTCTTGTATATCGCCACAGTGGTGGTCTCTGCTCCGAAATCCACAAGCATACAGCCCAGACGCTTTTCCTCCTCCACAAGCACAAGATCAGCAATGGCGAGCGGACGCACGAATGTATCCATCACCTTGAGCTGCAAGCGGTCCTCGACCATCATGGTAAGATTGCGCAGAGGCTGGTTGCGGCAGCTTATGATGTTGAGCTTAGCCAGGATATGCGACCCGATCTCGCCAAGGGGTTTGGGTGTGAGAGCATTGTTGACATACAGCTCCCTCCTGGTCACAGTGATGACATGACGGTCAGCGAGCGGATAGTCAAGAGCCTCGCTGAAGATATCTTCAAGTATCTCCTGGGTGATAATCGTGTCCGATGCAAGCCTGCGCTCTATAGTGGCAGCCTGAGAAGAGAGCGAACGGGCCGCCGATACTGAGATATATGCCTTCAATCTTGCGCGGAGACTCGCGCAATTCCAGACGATCGATCACCTTTCGCACTGCCTGTGCGGTCTCTACGATGTTGCGCACACATCCGTAGCGCACTATGTCCGAGATAGGCTCTCGTTCAACTGCCTTCACATTGATTGCTCCGTCAGGACCTACCGCACCGGTGGCTCCTTTGATCTTGGAACTGCCTATTTCAAGGGCTATGATTATCTTTTCTTCCATGGGGGATTGGGGAGTGTGGGATTGCTGTTTCTGAAAGTTATTAAAGTGGCTGGGCTACTTTAACTTGTGGTGTATCTTATTTTAACTTCTTAAACTCAGTGTATAATTAACCGTACAGGACTAATTTTTAGCCGGAATAGGTTTTTCGGATCGGGCTTTCTGTCCAGGTACTGTCTGGCCCGGAGCTACATTATCGCCGGCGAGCATGGCATCTATCGGCACCAGTTCCTCATCCTCATGAGTGATCACCGGGACATCGGCGGCCTATGACGCTTGGACGCGACAAGCTGTCCGTTCCATTTCAGCGAGAGGGTGTCATACTTTTCCCACCCCTGCTTCACAAGCACCTTGCTGTAGAATGTCCGTAGGTCGGCAAGCTTCCTTTCGAAATCGACAGGCGACCCGAGATTGATCACATGCTCGCGAATATTGGGGACCAGGATTATATCGGTGGGAGATTTCACCTTTATCATCCCTATGAATGAGTTCCATATGGAATCTCCGGCAATATAATTTACCAGCGGCATAAGCGACAGCGGTGTGAAAGTAGTGTCGGAATCATCGAAATGCCCCTGTATGACAGGCACATTCTTATGGTAGCGGGCAGAAGCCTTCACACGCTTTCCGGCCCGGTTGACATAATAGCTTGACGAACCGTCAAACACCCTCAGCACCGGCACTATAGGTGTCACTGACACACGTATGGTGCCGTCGGTATATCTCACCACACTCGCATCCTCAATCTTATCCAGACTGAGCAGGCGGCGGCGTATATCCTGTGTGTTGATATTCGCAAGGGCTATCCCATGCGCACGGTCGGGCAATCCGTCAAGCTCGCGCGAAAGTTCCTGTGGAGTGACAAACTGCCTGGCACTCACATCGCTGCCGTCGGCATCAAGTACGGTGACCGGCATGCCTTTGCACAGATCATCATCCTTCTCATTTGCCGTGACGGTAATTGCTATCACCAGATAGATGAAAAGCATCAAAGAGAATAATATTTTAAGATACTGCGGCATTGGTCCTATGATTACATTTTTGAGTCAAGAATTTACCCTAAAGATCCTATCAGCTCAGGCAGGCAGTCGCATATGTCACCTGCGCCGGCTGTCAAGAGGATGTCAAAGTTACGATTTTTAAGCGTTTCAACCAATTTTTCTTTGGGTATTAATATCTTATCATCACATTTAACATTGTCAAATATGATTTCAGATGTCACTCCAGGTATCGGCTCTTCGCGTGCGGGATAGATATCAAGAAGCACCACCGAGTCGGATGAGGATAGAGCGTCGGCAAATTCCGCAGCAAAGTCACGTGTACGCGAATAAAGATGAGGCTGGAAAGCAACTGTCAGATGCCTGCCGGGATACAGAGCTTTCACCGAAGCAATGGAGCTGCTTAGCTCCCGGGGATGATGGGCATAGTCATCGATTACTACACGCCCCTGGCCGTTACGCTCCTTAAGCCAGGTCTCAAATCGACGTTTGGTGCCCTGATATGACGATAGTGCCTCACGTATCACCTCCGGCTCAAAAGCCTCGGTGACACATACCGCCGCAGCGGCAGCGATGGCATTTTCGATATTGACCTCAACAGGAACACCGAGATTAACGTTGCGTATGGTGCCGCGCGGGGTCACAAGGTCGAAAGTGATGGTGCCGGGATCACGACGTATGTAGGAGGCATGGAAATCACCTTTGTCCCTGGAATAAGTGTACACCTTGACATCATTTCCGACACGAGGCTTAAGCTTAAGTCCTTCATGGATGATGAGCACCCCTCCCGGCTGTATAAGTTCGGTAAAATGAGCGAAACTTTCGAGATAGGCTTCCTCTGTGCCATAAATGTCAAGATGGTCAGGATCGGTAGCAGTGATAACCGCCACATAAGGTGAAAGATGATGGAACGAACGGTCATACTCATCAGCCTCAATCACTGTGTAATGGGAAGAGGGTGAGAGAATGAAATTGCTATTGTAGTTCTTGAGCACACCGCCCAGGAAAGCATTGCACCCTATCGAGCCTGACCGCAGTATATGGGCAGCCATTGACGATGTTGTGGTCTTGCCGTGAGTCCCTGCAAAGCATAGCGATCTGCTGCTGCGGGTGATGAGCCCGAGCACCTTGGCACGCTTCATCACCTCAAATCCGCCATTGCGGAAATAGGTCAGAATGGGAAGATCGTCGGGGACTGCCGGAGTGTACACTACAAGCGTATGCCCCGCATCACGGAATCCGGCAGGAATACTCTCGGATTCGGGGGAGAATGTCATCTCCACCCCTTCCGCCACAAGAGCGTCAGTCAGAGCCGTAGGTGTACGGTCATACCCTGCCACTGTCTTCCCTTTGGCAAGAAAATAACGTTCAAGAGCGGCCATTCCTATGCCGCCGGCTCCTACAAAATATATGTGAGTGAATGTTTCGAGTGTCATTGCTGTATAATATCAATGATTTTATCAACGATTTGTTCATCGGAATTCCGCATTGCCATAGCCGAAATCCTTGCGGACAGGTCACGGCACGCTTCCGGAGAATCAAGAAGCTCCGATATCTCACCCGAAAGCTCAGCCACAGCATCCCTGTCAAGGATCATACGAGCCGCCCCTACCGACGACAGAGCCTCGGCATTATGACGCTGATGGTCCTCAGCCACATTGGGCGATGGGATGAGTATCACAGGCTTGCCGAGAATCTGAAGCTCCGATATGGTCCCGGCTCCGGCTCGCGACACCACAAGGTCGGCGGCACGGTAGGCAATATCCATTCGGGTGATGAAAGTGTCGGCTTTCACATTGGCATACTCCTTTGCCACCTCCCGGAAATGATCGGCACCGTATCTGCCGGTCTGCCACATCAGCTGGGCACCCTTCTCGGCAATCAGAGGCAGAGAGGCGGCGATAGCCTCATTTACCGTACGTGCGCCAAGGCTTCCTCCCACTGAAAGTATCAGCGGCTTGCCGGGGTCGAATCCAAGCTCCCTCTTCGCCTCCTCAGGTGAGAGGCGGCACTCCTCAAGATCCTTTCTAACAGGATTGCCGGTCAGGATGATACGATCGGCAGGAAAGAACCGTTCGAGCCCGCCATAAGCCACACATATCGCATCAGCCTTAGGGGCGAGGAGCTTGTTGGTCACACCCGGATAAGAGTTCTGCTCCTGTATGAGCGTAGGGACACCGCGACGCTGGGCCTGCTTCAGCACAGGTCCGCTTGCATAGCCTCCGACACCTATGGCGATATCGGGATTGAACTCCCTGACTATCCTGCGCGCTTTACGGAGCGACTTCCACAGCTTCCACAGCACACCGAAATTGCGCCACAGACGCTTTCGGTCGAAGCCAGCCACAGGAAGCCCTTCAATATCATATCCTGCTGCCGGCACACGCTCCATCTCCATGCGCCCGAGCGCACCCACGAAGAGAATTTTGGCGTCGGGACACCTGCGCCTCACGGCATTTGCAATGGATAAGGCGGGGAATATGTGTCCGCCGGTGCCTCCTCCTGATATCAGAATCTTCATAGTTGCATCTTATTTTCATCACGGAGCTGTTCGGGAAGCGACTCCTTCTCCTCCGAGATTTCATGTTTCTTATTACCGTGGCGCGATGCCGTGCGGCTCACCGAGAGCATTATGCCGAATGCTATACACGTCACTATTATGGATGTGCCACCCTTGGATATCAGAGGCAGAGGCTGCCCCGACACCGGGGAAACCCCTGTGACTATACCCATATGGAACAACGCCTGGAAAGCTATCATCACAGCCATGCCCATAACTATAAGTGCCGGATAAGTGATGCTGCACCGCGAGGCTATACCTGCTGCACGTGCAAGCAGCCACAGATACAGTATAAGCACCGCCACTCCACCTATAAGCCCTAATTCCTCGACCACGATCGCATATATGTAATCGGAGAACGCCAACGGAAGGCGTGCCGACTCCCGTGAGTTGCCGGGCCCGACCCCATGTATCCCTCCGTTAGCCTGTGCCATATAGCTTAGAATCTCCTGACGGTTCTTACCCACAGGCTCTATCTCCCACTTGGGTATAGAATCGGACGAGTGTCGCGACATGCGCGCTATCCATGTCTCTATTCGCGATGGCTTCCTCCCCACGCTGCCGTCGTCAGCAAGCTCCACAGCCTGTGACGCATCAGCCGGGATATCGTTATTCACCTCAGTGAAATAGAGGTAACCGACAAAAAACACACCACACATGGCGTAGAATGCCGTCAGGCTTATAAGATGCAGCCATCTCACACCGCCGATGAGCATCATGGAGTAAGTGATGGCAATAAGGAGCAACGTGTTGGTGAGACCCTGCTCTATAAGGAGAGCTGAGAAGAACATTATCACCACGCCTGACCATATCATGCCCTTCTTGGTGATACCTACTCCATGAGGGTCCTGATTGAGAGTCATCACAAGTGCCACAAGAAGCACCGCCGATATCTTCACCATCTCCGCAGGATAGACACCGATACCCAACAAAGAGAATGAGCGTCGGGCACCGTTGACATAGTTGCCGTAGAACATCACATAAAGCATGGCTACCGCACTCAATGCCGAGAACACCACCGTGAATATGGCAAAGTCACTGTAATGACGGCGAGACAGTATCCAGGTGATGGCCACGCCCATGCCGAGCATGAACAGGTGGCGCACAATAGGGCCTATAACACCTATCGACGAAGCTGCCACCTCGCGTGACGACGCGCTGTAGAGCTCTATCACCGATATGATGCAGAGTACTATGAATATGCCCCATATATGCTTGTCGGACCGGGCGAGAGCCTTGGGCTTCGTCTGGGCAACAGCCTCAGGAGCCGGGGATGCGGTGGAAGGGGATGCGTTCATATATTCGGAGGGGAGAAACTTACATTTTAAATATTTTCAGAAGAGAGCCGGCTCACCTGTTCCTTGAACTGACGACCGCGGTCCTCATAGCTATTGAAAAGGTCGAAACTGGCACAGCATGGCGACAGGAGCACGGTGTCACCTGGATTGGCTATCCGAGCGCACGTACGTACAGCCTCTTCAATCGAGTGAGTGTCATGAATCTCAGGCACCTGTCCCGTAAAGAAGTCCAGAAGCTTTCCATTGTCCTTTCCCATACACACCACAGCCTTGACCTTCTCCTTGACCAGAGGCAGTATCTCACTGTAATCGTTGCCCTTGTCCTTTCCGCCGAGGATAAGAACAGTATCAGCCGGCATAGATTCAAGCGCGTACCATGTAGAGTTGACATTGGTGGCTTTGGAGTCGTTGATGTATCTCACGCCATTGACTGTCCCGGCAGGCTCAAGACGATGCTCAACCCCCTCAAAGTTGCTCAGCCCGCGGCGTATGTCATCGTCAGCGATATCCAGGATGCTTGCCGACAGTGCAGCCGCCATAGAGTTGTACAGATTATGGAGACCATTGAGCGACAGCTCCGCCCGCGGCATACGTATCTTCCTGTCAGGTGTGTTCACGTTGAGCATATCATCATCGTCGACCCATGCGCAGGATTCATAGCCGTCCGACACCTCCATTCTCTCAGCGAAAGGATAGCGAGCAGCCTCGGTGGCGACACGCTCCAGCTGACGTCGTATCACAGGATCGTCCTGCCAGTAGATGAATGCATCACGAGGCGTGAGGTTATTGAGTATACGGAACTTGGCATTCACATAATTCTGCATCTCATAATCGTAGCGGTCAAGATGATCGGGAGTGATGTTGAGGATCACGGCGATATTGGCATGGAAATCATACATGTTTTCAAGCTGAAAGCTCGAAAGCTCTATCACATATACGTCGTGGTGCTCCCGCGCCACCTGAAGGGCGAGGCTCCTGCCTACGTTGCCTGCCAGGCCTACATTCAGTCCAGCATCCCTGAGTATATGATAAGTGAGCAGCGTAGTGGTGGTCTTGCCGTTGGATCCGGTGATGCACACCATGCGTGCATCGGTGTAACGTCCTGCAAACTCTATCTCCGATATCACAGGAATCCCTTTGGCAAGAATCGCCTTTACCACAGGTGCTGTAGGCGGTATGCCGGGGCTCTTGACCACTTCGTCAGCGGCAAGTATGCGGTCCATGCTGTGACCACCCTGTTCCCATTCGATACCCTCCTCGTCGAGCTGTATGCGATAACGCTCGGGGATGGTGCCGAAATCGGACAGGAACACATCGAACCCTTTGGTCTTACCGAGGATCGCAGCACCTACGCCGCTCTCACCTCCGCCTAATATCACTAAATTCATATATTGTGTGGTTATCTTATCTTTAATGTTATGAATGTCAACACTGCAAACAGTATTGAAAGTATCCAGAAACGGGTCACTATCTTAGGCTCCGCCATAGCCCTCTTGGGTATCTGGATAAGCGCGTCTATCCCCTCTTTCTGAAAATGATGATGCAGCGGTGCCATACGCAGCACCCTGCGCCCTGCGCCATATTTCTTTTTGGTATACTTGAAATAGGCTGTCTGAATGATCACCGAGAGGTCCTCGGCAAAGAATATCAGACAGAGCAAGGGGATCAGGAGCTCCTTATGTATGAGTATCGCAAACACCGCTATTATGCCTCCGAGCGTCAGCGAACCGGTATCACCCATAAACACCTGGGCGGGATTGGCATTGTACCACAGGAAGCCTATCAGAGCTCCCATAAGCGCGGATATGAACACCACCAGCTCCGACGAGCCGGGTATGTACATTATATTAAGGTAAGTGGAATAGATGACATTCCCACCGAGATATGCCATGATGGCGAGAGCGGCGCATATCACTGCCGAAATTCCGGCACACAGCCCGTCCAGTCCGTCGGTAAGGTTGGCTCCGTTGCTTGTGGCAGTCACAGCCACTATCACAACGATGATGAATAATATCCATCCTCCTGTCTGGGCATGATCACCCATCCATTGCGTGAGTGAGGCATAATCAAAGTTGTTGCCTTTGACAAAAGGTATTGTGGTCTGGGTGGACTTCATATCGGGCGACTGGGAGAACTCGGACACCTCGGCAAACTCCGAACCCTCCGAAACATGCTCAAAGCGAGTGGAGGTATCGCTCACCGTCACCTGACGCTGAGTGATATCAGGGCTGAAACACATGGTCAGACCCACAAGCAGCCCAAGCCCTACCTGTCCTACAATCTTGAACTTACCCTTCATCCCATCCTTGTTGTGACGCTTGATCTTAAGGTAGTCATCCAGGAATCCTATGGCTCCGCACCACACTGTGGCTATAAGCATCAACACCATATATATATTGGATAGATTGCCTACCAGCAGACATGGCACAAGGAGCGACAGGATGATTATCACACCACCCATGGTAGGAGTGCCCTCCTTCTTAAGCTGTCCTTCCAGCCCGAGATCACGCACAGTTTCGCCTATCTGCATAAGCTGCAATCGGTCTATGATCCTGCGCCCTATCACAAGGGCTATGATGAGAGAAAGCAGGAATGCCGCCCCGGAGCGGAATGTGATGTAAGTCATCAGTCGCGCCCCAGGCACATTGCCTGTATGAAGCAGATATTCACTGAGATAATAAAGCATATATAAGACGCTTCCCTTTAGAATGCACGGAAATTAAGACGGAATGTGAGTGTGGGATATACCTTCAGTATGTCCTGCACTTTCTTGAAAGTGTTGTCATCCTCGATGAGTGACTTGTCGATCTCTCCATAGAGAGAATACAGTTCCGGCTTACCCTCAAACTGCACACCCAGTTCGGTAGAGAAGTTGACAAGCTTGCCTGGGATTGCCTTTCCCCACCCTATACCGACATACGGACGGAACTTCTTGACACGGAATCCGCCGGCAATGTCGCCATTCTCACTGGCAGGAATCTTGAAATCACCGATAATTGCCTGCGCCTCACCGCCAAGACCTGCTATCTCGGCGAGTTCATCGCTGTGCCCAGAGATCTTAAGCAGCTTGCCTCCTCCGAAATATGCGCCAGCGGCAACAAAGAATCCTGCCTGCGGAAACGGATATACATTGAATATCACCTGACCCTGCACACGCCCGAGGTCACCTTTAAGGCTTACGGTGCCACTCTTAGGGGTGTTCTCGGTGGGGAGCTTATACTCAAAATCGGCATCGGCATTGAAAGTGATTCCCGGCATTACGGAAACACCGGCACGCATCTGTATAAACTTGGTGATAGGGGTGGCAAGCTCCAGGGATATGCCGTTGGTGCCTACTCCTATGCCGGCTCCGAGATGATTGAATATGCCGGGATTACATCTGTTCTCACGGCAGCATTGAGCATAAGCCGATACTGAAGTCAAGACTAACAATGCAATTGCAATTAGCTTTTTCATAAAAAGTTGATTAAATCGTGATATTCAATGTGATAATTATATCTGTACTTTGTGTTATTGTCAATTGTTCTCGGAAAACGCCGATTTTACCTCCTCGCGGTCATCGAAATGATGCTTCACACCCTTGACCTCCTGGTAATCCTCATGCCCTTTTCCGGCAATGAGTATCACTGTGCCCGGACGAGCGAGAGCCACAGCCGTACGGATAGCCTGGCGACGGTCGGTGATGTGAAGAGTGCGTGTGCGTGCCTCATCATCAAGCCCCTCCTCCATATCGGCAAGAATATCCTCAGGCTCTTCGAAACGCGGATTATCGCTCGTGAGTATAACTCTTTGTGACCTTGCGGCGGCCTCACGCGCCATTATCGGACGCTTGCCCTTGTCACGGTTGCCTCCGGCTCCCACCACTGTTATCACTTCTCCGTTCTGTCCTATGACCTCCCGGATTGCCTGTAGCACATTCACCACAGCATCAGGAGTGTGGGCGTAATCCACGATCGCTGTGACACCCTTAGGGGAATGGAACGCCTGGAAGCGTCCTGCCACCGGGACAAGCGCAGAGATGGCTCTGAGCACACTGTCGCGCTCCCATCCAAGGAGGATTCCGGCACCATAGACAGCTGTAAGATTATAGGCATTGAATTTTCCGGTGAACATAGTCTCCACCTCTACACCGTTGAGGCTCAGGAGTGTGCCATCGAGACGCTGCTCCACTATGCGACCGGTGAAATCAGCCTCCGAACGCAGAGAATACGTGTGACGCGAAGCCTCGGTGTTCTGCAACATCACCTCACCCACCTTGTCGTCGGCGTTAGTGAGAGCGAAAGCCGTGGCCGGCAGATTGTCGAAAAATGATTTCTTGGCATTCAGGTATGCTTCGACAGTCTTATGATAATCGAGATGGTCACGCGTAAGATTGGTAAATATACCTCCGGCAAAATGAAGCCCGGCTATGCGGTGCTGATGAGCAGCGTGCGAGCTGACCTCCATAGCACAGTAGTCACATCCGGCATCAGCCATCTTTCGCAGCATCTCATTTATGGTCAACGGATCTGGGGTGGTATGGTCAGTGTGATAAGGTGTCGACTCCACATAATTGCACACCGTCGACAGAAGTCCGGCCTTATATCCGAGCAGCCTCGCCATCTCATAGATGAGAGTTGCAGTAGTGGTCTTGCCGTTTGTGCCGGTCACCCCCACAAGATGCAGTTCCCTCGAAGGATTGCCCCACCACTCCGAAGCTATGTATCCGAGAGCGATCGCGCTCGAAGGCACCACCACATAGGTCACGGACGAGGATATCTGCTCGGGCAAACGCTCACATACCACTACTGAAGCACCCGACTCCTGAGCTTTGTGGATGTACGCATGACCGTCCACACTTACGCCAGGCACGGCAACAAACATGTAACCATCCCTGACTTGACGGGAGTCGGCGGTGACACCGGTGATTTCCTTGTCGCCACACCCTATGATTTCCGAGATTTCTACCGGGGAGAGAAGCTTATTGAGTTGCATATATTATTTCAGTTTTTTGGATTCATTATCAGCCTTGCATTTTCCATTTCTATCTTGAAAGAGAAAGATGTACTGTGTGACCGGGCGATACAGCTGATCGCGGAGACGGAGTCTGTGTATTTACAAACCCGCTGCCGGATATCGTGACATCATATCCGTTCGATTCAAGCACATCCACCGCCTCTCTTGCGCTGAGCCCGCGCACATCGGGAACTCCCGGTCCGGATGTCTTCGGCCCTTTTATGCTCTTGCGGTTAGGAAGGGCAAATGGTGTACGGAGATGCCTGTAAGGGTCATTGCCGGAAACTGATGCATAGAATGTCGGACCTATGCTTGAGGGTGATGATGTATTGTAGTCGGAACTGTTTCCGAGCATGCCGCGTGAATAGAGCTTCATGGCTATGTTGCGCATCACCTGTCCGGATGTGGTCGCCGCCCCGAAGAAATTCTTGGTGGGATGGCAGGTAAGCACCACACAGGAAAACATCGGTGCCTCAGCGGGGAAGAAACCGCAGAACGCCAAGCGTTTCTTTCCGGTGTTGTACTGACCGTTCTCGATCATATAGCATGTGCCTGTCTTGCCTGCTATACGCACATCCTGATTGCGCAGAAATCGTCCGGTGCCATGTTCGCCCCACACCACATTGGTCAGCATCTCACGCATCACGGCAGCTGTCTGCGGCGAGCATGCACGCCCATTGCCGAGATATGACGGCTGCAACACGGAGTCGACCGACCCGCGCAGCTCCTTGACAAGGCGCGGACGCACAAACACTCCATCGTTGGCTATAGCATTGTAGAGAGCGAGCGTATAGAGCGGAGGTATCTCGGTGGCATAGCCGTAACACTGCCTCGACAGGGCTATACGCCCTCCACGGTCGCTTGGCACCGAATCGACGCGAGGCACCACCTCTCCGGCAATACCGGTGTTGAGCGGTTCGAGAAAACCGATTTCCTTTATGCGGGAATAAAAACCTCCGGGATTGGAGTCATAACGCGATGTTATGATCCGTGCCATACCTATGTTGGAGGACTGTTCTATCACATCGCCCACACGTATACCAGTGGTATGATGCGAGTCAGTGATCGGTCGTCCGCCGGCATATGCCCATCCGTTACCGGTCGGGAGCACCCGGTCAAGACCTCCAAGCTCGTTGACGATACCATCCTCGACAGCTATCATCATTGAAAGAGTCTTGATCACCGAACCAGGCTCATAACCCATCACGGCACGGTTGCGTGCCTCGATATAGCCTGGACCATTGGGGTTTAACTCAAGATTGGAAATGGCTTTTATGTCACCTGTCCTGACATCCATAAGCACAGCCACACCCCAGTCGGCACCACAGCTGTCAAGGACATTGTTGAGCTCACTCTCCACAATATCCTGCATACCGATATCGATGGTTGTGACAATGTCACAGCCCGGGATAGCGGGAATCTTGGCAAGGTCGGCTATATCTTTTGTGAGATTGACCTTACGCGTGGTGCCTGTGCGACCATAGAGGAGCGAGTCGAGAGCCTTCTCAAGCCCGGATATGCCATGTATCTCCTTGCTCTCGCTTGTCTCCCCCACTCCGCCTATTGATCGGCGCGCCATGTTGCCGTAGGGATTGAAGCGGCGCATATTCTTCTCGAAGTAAAGTCCGGTGCGGTTGCGGTTGCCTTTGAAATAGGGGAGCGTCTTTAGCAGCTCCATATCGGCATGAGAGAGGTTGGTGAGTATGCGATAGGCTCTGGGACGCCTGTCCTTCTCTTTTTCGAGAGGCTTGAGAAGATAATGTTTCCACTTCGCGGCATCCTTTTCGGGAAAATTGGCGGCAAGAGCCTCGGATAGCTCATCAATGTTCTCACGCAGTTTCTTGACATTAAACTTCTCGGCGCGGTAGTCGATTCGTGCCGTGTAGTAATTGAGGTTTGTTGCCAGCACCGAGCCGTCCGATGCAAGGATATTGCCGCGGCGCGGTATGATATCCTGCGACATAGAGAGCAGCGAATCAGCCTTGTGGTTCCATTTTTCGGCATTGACCACAGTTGTCTCCGCGAGCTGCACCACTATGCATGCCGAGAGCACGAGAATCCAGAACACTACGAAGCCGTAGCGGAAAAGGATATTGCTGCGATTGTCATTCTTGATTGCCATTGTGGAAAATAGAAGATGATTGGTGTAATACGGTATGAAGCGGATGTCAACGCTCTATGGTGAACGGCGGCTGGGGCTGCACACGAAGATTGAGATGAAGCGAGTCGACAAGCTGCTGCATGGATGTCTCACGTATGCGGCTCATGAACGAGCTGCGCTCTCGTGCGCTCTCGTTCTGCACTATCTCAAGCTGCTTCTGCAAAGCCTCGATTTTTTCGATATTGGTACGATAAGTGAACTTGGTGGTGATATAGACCATCATCACTATGATGAATATGAGTACAGGAAGCCAATGACGGGCGAAAAAATCGCTCGAAATCACCTGTCCGCGAAACACTCGGAATATGTAGGGCGACTTGCGCTGTTTGGTTGCTGACTTCTTTGCCATGATGCTTCTATCCTGAATTTATCCGATTTTTATACCTACCCGGAGTTTGGCTGAGCGCGATCTCGGGTTGCGTGCCACCTCGTCATCATCCGGCACGATGGGCTTGGATGCAAGTAGCTTGAACGGAGCGTTGACACGGCCGAAGAAATCCTTGTCGACCTTTCCGGTGATGTCGCCGGTCTTAAGGAAGTTCTTCACCATACGGTCCTCAAGTGAGTGATAGGTGATCACGGCAAGACGGCCGCCGGGACGGAGCACTCTGAGCGCGCCCTCAAGAAGCTCGCGCAGGGCACCCATCTCATCGTTGACCTCTATGCGCAGAGCCTGGAAGAGCTGGGCGAGCTCTTTTTTCTCTTTCCTTGGGTCGATAAGAGGTGTCACTGTCTCAATGAGAGCACCCACAGTATCGAGCTTCCGGCCCCCTTCTCGGGCTCGGACTATGGCATCAGCCATCCGTCGTGCCTGTGAAAGCTCCCCATAGAGCTTAAGGATGTCGGCAAGACGGTCACGGTCGATGTCGGCAAGGAGACTGGACGCAGCCCGGGATGCCGAGCGGTTCATGCGCATGTCGAGAGGACCGTCCGCACGGAATGAAAACCCTCTGTCGGGAGTGTCAAAGTGATGGAATGACACCCCAAGGTCAGCCAGCACACCATCCACACCATCCACATCGTAATAGCGCATGAAGTTGGTGATAAAACGGAAGTTGGAGTAGACCATTGTGAAACGAGGGTCCTCACCGGCACGTTTCACAGCATCGATGTCCTGGTCGAAAGAGTAGAGGTGTCCGCCCTGACCAGCATCAAGCCGTTCCATGATGGCACGAGAATGTCCGCCGCCGCCATAAGTGGCGTCAACATATATGCCATCGGGCTTAATATCAAGTGCATCAAGACATTGAGGCAATAAGGCTGGTATGTGATAGGGCTGTTCGCTCATAGGCTTTCCTGCTGTGATATAATCGGTCTTCTGATTATTTCTTTTTATTATAGGTGTTATCAGGGTGTAAAATTACTAAAAAATTTGCAAAAGCAAACTTCCATGTTCATTCACATTTCACAAAAAGTTATTAACATACCGATTACAGTGGCTTAAAATACCATTTTTGATGGTTTACAAATGTAAATATCCAATAATTCCACAGCAATAAAAAATCCGGCTGGATCGCCTCTGAACCAACCTCCGCGCACACCGTTATAATTCTAAACTCTGACCAGCCAATATGCACAAGCGAAAAATACTACTTTTAGCGACCGCGATCATGCTGTGCCTTTCATGTACCAGGCAAGAGGATCACAGGGAATTATATCAGGAACTAAAGTCCGCCGATAAGATGATCTTCGCCTCAATGAGCATCACCAAGACAGCAGCAATCGATAAGAGCCGTGAATTCTTCGGCAAACGCATAGCCGTGTATTCCTATGACACCTACATGCACGCCTACATCGACATGTCAGCCTTGAGTGAGGATGACATATCATTCGACGATAAAGCCGGGACCGTGCATATAACACTCCCTCCCATCGTCACAGAAATCTCCGGACGAGACATGGAGCTGAGAAAGGAATATGACAATATCGGGCTGTTCCGCGACAGTATCGATGCCCGTGAGCGTGCCGAGCTGAAAGAGCTTGCCAACACATCTCTCAAAAAGGAGTTGCAGGATAACAAGGCATTCACATCACAGCTCACCGATGCAGCAAAGCATAAGGCACGACAATACTTCGAATCACTTTTCGGTGAAAAAGGATACTCAGCCGTCATTGACTTCAAATCACTCCGAAACATACACATATGATAAAGATAGCTCGCCTCTTACTATGGGTAATAATCATATCGGCAATAGCAGCCGGTGCCTACTATATGATCAACCGCAGCAAAGAGCCATTCCACATAAGCCGAGGTCACGTCAACGACATTGAGACCATGACGCGGCTGTGCGCCATCGACATCTACAACGAAGCCCCGGTACTCGACACAATAAACAATAAGGTAATATTTGCAGTACAAAAACAGAGCGGCTC